>Ga0065711_1026268_pt1 | contig 83437 bp, 47 predicted proteins | sample Hoacrofraction12_FD_59098 | JGI IMG/M metagenome (GOLD analysis project Ga0065711, IMG submission 59098) | Hoatzin crop microbial communities from Cojedes, Venezuela - Epithelial fraction 12 v2 (version 2) | ecosystem: Host-associated > Birds > Digestive system > Esophagus > Crop | place...
CCCCCATTTCCCTGGCTATTTTTATATCCTTTCTACCTTTAAGGTGGAGTTTGAGTGACTGTAGTCATACATACCTTTTATCATGATTGGTGTAAAATTCTCTCGCTTCACGTTTAAAGGTATAGTTTACGAATAATTGAGAGTGCAGACTCGAAGAGGGGTGGTCGCACCTTGGAGGCGGGTAGCCTTTGGGATGGAGGTGTGTTTTGGTATTAAAATGATATTAAAACGAGCAAAGTTCACGAGAGCATAGCACTTTGGCAAGGTTTCGAAAACCTGTTGGCTCAGGGGGCCAGATGAGCTGCGTATCAGTTCTAGAGGACCATTTCTTCCCACTATATCATCACGGAGCAGGGCCACGGAGTCTCCACTCTGTTCCGTCCTCTATGGTACATTGCAGGGAGTTGCTGTGTGAGTGGATTCCTTGCATGCCTGCTGCAACTGTGTCCCATCCTCAGAGCTCCTTTTGATTTCATGCTTTCCCTCAATGGGTGAACACTGCTACGTTTTTCATGTAAACCTTAATTTTCGGATGTAAAACCTTAATTTTACTAATAATTCCACACATGACCCTCTAGTTAAATATATATAAAAGTATTTTTTGTCTGGTTTTTGTGTTTGTGGAGTCAGTCAGGTTTCCTTGCACGTTTTTTTAAAATTTGATTTAACAATGTTTATTACTTTGCTTCTTTATTCTTAAAACTGTTTTTCCTGTAGTAGTGTTATCATTTGAGAGCTTCAGATTCACTAAAAAAAACCCTGACAACAAAATAACCAGCAAACTATTAGCAGAGGAAACTTGAAAATGTGATCATTAGCAATGGACGGACCAGAAGACAAAATGAGAGGGGTCTGAAGTACTGTGGTTTTGGACAATATCAGGGTTCTACGTGTTTGGGGCTGATGACAATGAAATGGTGAGGCCTAGTTACACATTTCAGAGAGACAAGATTCCTGTGCAATGACATGCAATACGTGCTAGATCCACCCTTAAGGAAATCTCCCTTCCTCTATGGTGGCATCACATCTGTAGTTAACCTCTTCTGTCTCTGTACTACATAAAAGGCAGTTAGCGGTGTTAAAACATCCGGGTAGAGAACAATATTTCAGTTTCCTCCAACAACATGTCGTCTCAGAAGTCTTTTAAAATAGTTTATAAAAATTCCAGTAGACACAGCAGAACAATAAGGTGATAACTTAAGAATATCATCAAAAGCAAACTAGGAAATGAAATTTTTAGAAAAAAGCTGGGTAATCATGAAGACTGTCTACGCACTAGCTTTTTTTCATGTAAAGAGGAGGAAAATATTCTTTAGTTGGTAAGGTGGAGCTATGCAGAGACTTTGTCAAGTTACCTCTAGTGCTACCTGCTATTAGGAGTAGCAAGTGGCAGCTCCATTTCCACCAATTGTGTGCCTTGTCTTCATTTCTTCTACAGGTGAGAGCAAATGTTTGTCAGAAATCTTATGGATGATTAACTTCTGTTACAACAGATTAAGTTTAGCCTGTCCACCTCCAAAATACGTTTTGATGGTCTCTGTCTATTGATAATTTTGTATAAAGTACTCCTCTTTCTCCTATGCTGATTTTGCAGCAGTCAGAGATATTTCAACAGCAGATCACCACAGTCAAGAGATCAGTAAATAACACAGGTGGGAGATCTTTTCTGAGACTCATTGCAACGGAGCCTGAATTTTATACTGGACATGCTAGAGGAAAGGGATGCCATCCAGAGGGACCTTGACAGGCTTCAGGAGCAGGCCCATGTGAACCTCATGCGGCCAAGTGCAAGGTCCTGCACCTGGGATGGGACAACCCCTGTTATCAACGCAGTCCTGCAGAGTAGGACCTGGGGATACTGGTGGATGAAATACCATATATGAACCACCAACGTGCACTTGCAGCCCAGAAGGCCAGCTGTATCCTGGGTTGCACTGAAAGCGGCGTGGCCAGCAGGTCAAGGGAGGCGATTCTGCCCCTCTGCTCCACTCTGGTGCAATCCCACCCTGAGTACTGCATCCAGCTCTGGAATGGTGATGAGGGTGGTGAGACACTGGAACAGGTTGCTCAGAGAAGCTGTGGATGCCCCATCATTAGAAGTGTTCAGTCAGGCAGGATGGGGCTTTGAGCAACCTAATCTAGTGGAAGATGTCCCTGCCCATGGCAACGGAGTGAAACTAAATGATCTTTGAAGATCCTTTCCAACCTAAACCATTCTGTGATTCTATGATTCTAAATATCGCCCTAGTCTTTGCAAGGACAAATCCAGTTTAAAAAAAAAATTTGAAGATCCTTATTGTCCTGTATAACACAGAAATCTAATATGGCTTATTAGCTCTGTTATTAGCTGTTCTATCTCACATAAGCAGCCATACATATTGAAATAAATGGAGTTTTTATGTGTGTTGTTTTTATTTTCATCAAAGCATTTTGACCTTTTCAGTTATTAGTAGTGTAGGTTTCTTTCATTCTTCCACTGCACTTTACCTCCATAAGCCTGCCATAATCTGGAGTGTGTGGCCTCTCCAATTTAATGAAAAGATGCTTCTTTCCAGGAAAATTTGATAATAGGGAATCACATTACTTACCCTATTCCCTTCCACACAGGGAGGCATTATTACATACCCGTGTATATAAGGTGCTCCATTAGAAAACCCACACTCTTAAACAGCCCTGCACAAAAACAAAGGCAAATCTATGTACACAGGAAGCCATCACAGCTGTTGGATCATACTTTTAACAGCTACCTGAAAGTTATGTAGTAAAATCCACAAAAAGTTACAACAGGAAACACTGAGCCCTATCCAAGTGAAATCCCTGAAATTCTGAGCCCAAGGATCTCCTTAGCACAAGATGCCCAGAGTCATCACCTGCAGAGTCTGTGACACAGGAACCTGAGACAAGGAATAACCTACAGACAGTAACGCAGTGCACAAGCAAGGAAAAGGGCTTCGTTACCTTACCTGGACAGAGAAGAGACTCTGGCATGAGACTCTAAAGTGAAGTACATTGGAAAGTGTAAAATCAGTGCTGAACATAAATGGGATTTTTGCAAGAATACTTTTCTGTCCTTTCTTGTTCACTGAGAATACTTAAAATGATTTTTTCTTTTGAGTGTTTTCAGTTTAAACAACACTACTTTCTAACAAATGAGGCAATACAATTCATCACTATTTTGCTTTTTCTGATTGGAGAACACACACAGGACAAAAAGAGTATGATGTATTTCACTATCTTTATACAGAAACTTTTAATGTTGGAGAATAAGAAGTGGTTTTATTTAGCTTTTATAAATAGCTTTTCTTTCGTGGCTATAAACATAACACAGAGTTACTGTTCCACTATTCATCCATCTCGAGTATCATGCTTAATATGGAAATAAATAATACATGTCTCGGATTTCATGAGTTGAAGCTTTCGTTTACCTGAGGGCTGGATTTCTTGCGATTGTTTGTTACAGGTGACTGTGTATGCTCAATGACCACGCTGAAAACCAACGTGGTGCCCGAGGTGGTTTTTGGCCCAGTACTTGCAGAGTCAAACTTCAGAGCAGATCCTTCTGTTTGGGTTAATAAAGTAAAAATAGAAAATACTCTTTTCTTTTCATGGAAAGACTTTTCTTCCTTCACTTTGAAATGAACGTCAACTTTTTGATGTGATTTAGAGTTCGTTCCTTAAGTAAGTGTCTTGGGAGACAGATTGTCATGCTGAGGTGAAAAAGAAAAGCAACGAGCTTTCTGCACATTCAACTGCAAACAAGTCAGTGCATGATGACCCATCTGACCATGGGTTCTTTAAAAAATGGCATATACAGAATGATTTTCCCCTCTATGTCTTGACACATGGCTCCTTTCACCTGTCTGCCACAGTTACCATTCACTTGTGGTGACTACATCATCCTGTTCTAGTTTCCACCTGTATGAATGCGACTAGACTGTGCTTGGTAAGTTTTTGCTTGTGAAAATGCCACAGTAAAAAGTAGTTTGCCTTGCTGTGGATGCACAAACTCAGATCAGATCCGCTCAAGAAGATGACAGAACAGCAAACACAGCACTGGTGGAGGAGAGAGGATATGTAGTCTTTCAAACCTACAGTCTGCTGCTTTCAAAATGAGCATCACTTCCTAAGTGCTCTGATTAGCAGCGGCATTGATTGCTTATTACTTTTTTGAATATTCACCAACTTAGGTACTGTAGTTTGGTTAAGCCAGCTGGGGAGTGGACACAAACCTCAATGTAAATACTGTTCTGATAACATGCATGGAATCCATTTTGCAGAGCAGTATGCAGCCTGGACTCCCTGCAAGAATGAAATTTCTCCAGCATGTGGAAATTGTTTGTATTTACTGCAGAGTCTCTCTCAGCTGCAACCAGTGAATTCAAAAGCAGCAATTCAATTTTACTTCTTTTTCTCCATCACTACTCAGCTGCCACACAGCAGCAAGTCTGCATTATTGGAGGTGTGTGATAGTCCAGGTCCTTGTACCACAAGCTCTGTGGAGGAGAAACTATTCTCTGTGTTAGCAGAGGCTAACACAAAGGGTGCTAGTCCTGGCTTCATGGTATTGTTGCAGTCGGATTGCAGATATTGTTCTCTTGGAGCCAGAAGATCTGATAACAAATGGTTCTGCTTTCCTATTGCTAGCAAAGAAGATAACCTTGTCAGATAAAACATCCTTCTCAAGAATGCTCTTTTAAATTATCATCCTGTATTTATTTCTTATTAGTAGAAGGGCTAGTCACATCCAGGAGAGTAAATACGAATATATTTAGAGAAAAAACATCACACTTTAAAGGAGAAGAGCATCTTTCTTATAGAAGTTGTAGACAAGGTTCCAGAACAGATGAAGAACAGTCTATGGACTAATAACAAATAAACAAGAAAAAAAAAAAGCATGTTTGTTTCAATTAATATTGTAGATTATAACAATTAACAAGACATCTTGTTGAGTCTTTTTACTACTCCACAGACTGTCACTGACCTCACTTTTATGAGATTCTCTATAGGCTTTCAGTAAGACCAGAGACTAGGCAGATGTCATACATAAGCACCAGAAGGAAAGACCAAAGATGTATGGTGATGTACTGTTGTTATGCCTTCAGATTCACCTCTTCCCCATAAATCGTTGCAGAGGGGTCAATCACAGTAATTATTGCATTGTAAGATAACGGATTACTTGGGTTAACTAAGGAAAGCTAATGGATTGTTTGGGTTAACTAAGGCTAGTGAACTTATCCTCTCTTAATACCTCACATTTAGATGCTAAAGGGGATACCTCAGTTTTTCTGTCTTTCGGCCGTGTGCTCTCTCCATTACAGCTTGAGAGACTTCTCAGAAATTTGCAGGATTATAAAAAGTTTTAGCCTATGAATGGGCTTGTAAGCAGAAGGAGTACATCAGCTCTGTGTGTGTTTGTGTGTTATGAAAAGGATGTGAGTGGAAAGGCATGTAAATTACAAAGGATAGTGTCATGGTTTATAACTTATTTCCTTTAACAAGTACTTCTATTCAAATCCAGAGGGTGCTTGGAGGATTCTCTGCTACTGAAAAAAGAATTCCCTTCCTCTTGGCCGCAGTACATCCTTGCACCACACCTGGGAGTGACCCTGGTCACATTCCCGTCACCTGGCTTTGGATCTGAATGTTCCACTGTGTTCTCATAATGTGCATGGTCAGCTCAAGTCCCTGAGGTGATGCCTCCCTTTTCTCTGGGACATAAGCAGCACGCTGTTGTTGAACTCTAACATCCTTTCTATGTTTCACCCTTTCCCCATCTACTAAAAGTACTCTCTGCAGACTTACCAAGAGAAGGGGAAGAAAAAGCAAAGGCTGCTCGGGAGATTACTGAGTAATTTCCTGATTTAACAAGTAAAGCTTGAGAATCTTGCTGCTATTTTGTGTTGCTATTTTGTGAGTAGAAAAACCGCAGTATTTTTAGCAACAAATGAGGAACAAGGATTCAGAGTCAGTTTTGCTTCCAGCATTTTCAGTGTTTGTCAGATTCACGAGAGCCTCCTGGGAGCCCAAACTAGGTTATGACACAACAGCACATTGTTTCATTTAGGCAAGAAGGACCTTTTAACCCCTCAGATTCCCACACGTTTTCCTAACACTACAATTGCAAGCAAGTCGAAGCTACTTGCGAGTTCGGATAGGAAACCAGCTGGAAAGCAGCCATCAGTACTGCCCAACTGCTTAGCCCGAGAAGCGGGGCAGGCTGTCAAATGCACAGCAAGAGCAGGAAGCACAGTAGCAGCATGCATGCAGGGGCAAATGAACCGACACCACCACACGTAATGACGTCTGCCCATATGTGATCAGGACCACACTTTCACATCCGAGTGGAAGGAAGGTGGTCACCTTCTCTGAGCATCTTGGTAGACACTCTTCAGTCATGTTAACAGAGTGGATCCTGTTTAGAGAGCGTGGGTTGAATTTTGCAGGTGGGTATCACGGAGTGTCACTGGCACACAGCCAGAAATGTAGGAGGGCTTTCATTGCATCACCAGCATACCACCTCCACTCTCCAGCTGGGTGCTCCTTGGAGGTCTGCCACCAAAGTTAGCTCAGCCACGGACCTGTTAGCCAAAATAGTGGTGAGACCTACTAAACCTTCAGCTCAGTGAGCTATTACATCAGGTATCAGACAATAATATACAGCTTTGAACAATCAGTGAAGAAGAAAAGATGATTCTAAGCTGTTATTCGTCTCCTGAAGAAAACATTTAAAATAGGTCAGCTAAACAGTTTCCTGAAGGTGCTTATCTTTCTCTCAGCACTATGTAGGGAGATATTTCAAACAGAGATGTTTACGGTGGGTCAGGTGGAGATGTCTATGCTGTGTTGAGAAGATCAGAGCCCAGGAATCAAGAGGACAGTAGTGTTAAATTCAACAATTTTCTTAGATGGGCCCAGATCAATTAATATACATGATAAAACTCGTTGTTAAACCAGGGCTCAAATGAGGAATGGAAACAGAGGGAAAGGCATGGGTGAGTCACAGCAGGAAGAGCAGGGACATCTGTTTGGGGTTGCTGAATTCAGTAACCCCACAGAGGTGAGGCTGCCTCAGCTCTATACCCCAGGTACCATCAGCAGCGAGGATGAATTTGCCTACCTGAAAGGCGCGCGTGCCCGCACACACGCACACACACACTATGCATACAGCTGTACGCACGGCCAGCCGCACAGACCAGCACAGGCTGAAACACTCAGCACTCACGCAAGCACGGACAGGTCCTGTTCTCCTTCCCTCCCTGCTGATCAAGATGAAGGTGCATTAGTGGGAAATTAAGTTAAACCAGTCATTTAAACAGCTGTGGAAGACAAGGAGTTGGGAGAAGAGGCAGAGAACAGCTAGTGTGGACTGTCTGTCTGGTAAAAACAGACGGGGACAGTGTGCTGCAAGCAGTGTGGATTGCCAGGAGGAACAACCTTGAGCTATAGGCAGGAAGGAGAAAATATGGGGGGGGGCATGGAGCCACTCAGCCCAGCTCCAGCACTACCGCGCTTTTTTCAGAATGCCATTTGTGACTGGGCTAATCACTATCTTCCGTGCTGAGTTTTTTTCAGGAACGGTTTATTCCCCCAGTGCCCGGGGATAGACCCCATCAGTCTGTCTAGGTGAGCTCTGACACCAGTGGGCACCCAGTAGATACTCAGCAGTGTTTGGCAACAGCATAGGTGACCATGAATTTGTCTGAGCAGCAAGAAATAATCTTGGCTGGTTTCCTTTTTGCTTTAACTATTTCATAAGATGTTCATTCCAATTGCACAGCCTTACATCAAAACCTAAAACCATATTGACACCCCTATGCTGACCGTCAAGTGCTCTCAGGGGGGTTTCCAAGCTGGGTTCAGGTGAAAGAGCTGTTGTTGATGCGCAGTTTGAGAATATCATTTGTCCAACGTATGTCTTCAACCTATGACCGCCAGTCCTCAAAGGGCTCACAGCTATCATATAGGCAATTCCTGCTTTGGGAACACAGAGCTGGTGTTATTACATGGATTTCAGGGAAGAACTCTGGCTTGAGTACACTTAATTTTAAGTCAAAAAGCACATTCTTCAACTGTTTCCACAGGCCCCTGTGAATAATCTGAAATGTGTATAAAAAAACAATACAGCAATTCTTTACTGATCCTAGAAAAGCTTTGGGAAGATGACACTTAATCATCATGTGGTCAATTCCTCCATAACAGTGACAGGGTGACAAGCATAGCTTTCTCAGGACATACAGTGTATTCTATTTTACGAGCACTCTAGCATTTCTGAAATGATGACAGATTTAAAAGTTTTTTTTACTTATTTCAGATTTTGTCTCTTTCTGTCATCTTTTTTTTCTCAAACTGTTTAGCATCCAGTTGCTTAGATACCTTGAACAAAGCAGCATCTTGCTTTAATATATTTCACGTGCATGCAATTTCAATCTCCTGTTTCATATGACAAACCAGTTAGAAAATATAAGTAATAGGAGGAAATGAGGACTGTTGTTCGCACTTTGAGGAATCTACTCTTTTGCTATAGTTCTTGTTCAGATTGCATCTTTTTCTTTATATACTGCGCTGTTGATCTATGAGAACATGTACTTGGGAAACTGAGGAGAGATGCACTGAACAGTGACTCTCATAGCAGTTACTGCAGAGGTGAGGTAAATCTCAGCTGCGTTGACTCCTCAACAGCTTCAGTGGTGGAGAACAGTAGTCACAGGAGCTTGGTCCTGTGTCACTGGCTGTGACTAAAACCATGTGTATTAATGGATAATTCTGTGTATGTCCTTGTGTGTGTAAATCTACATATACTGCACATCTTATGTATCCAAGGAATTTGGTGTGTCACCACAGTCTTCTGTGTGCTTGACCAGCCTCCCTTTCCTGAATCTCTTCTCACTAATAATTTCATGCTTCCATTTAGAGCATGTTTTTTAGGCCTCATTGCTTTCTTCTGAACTCTTTCCATTGATCCACGAATTTTGCACTGTGTTACTTGGAACTAGGCATGATAGCACATGTCCTGGAGGCTATACTAGTGATAAGCAAACAAGTGAATGACCACAGCTCACTGGCTATCCTCCTGACTGTGCATCCCAATATGACGTTTACCTTTTTTAGTAATGCCACATTTGCTGCTCATATTCAGCCTGTGATCCACTATGAACTCCCAATGTTTGCACTAGTTCTTGCTTGTTCTCCATCTGGTGTTTGTGCTCCTGCTGATATTGCCTAGTGCATTTTTTCCTCTTAAATGTCCCCCTGGTTGTTTCAAACTATTTCCTGAGTTAGTTGAGATCATTTGAATTTGAACCCTGCCCTCCAGTGTGCTTGCATTTCCTCTCCTCTCTGTACAGTCTATAAATAATACCACGATTATTACTGAGGAGATTGAACAGGACTGGACCAGCACGAGTCCATTTGATACATCCTTCCACTTTGACAGTGAACCGTTGACAGTCCAAATATGGTTTTTGCATGAGTGTGTACCCCTTCTCTGTAGCAGCAGCTTAATCTAGCCGAAATTTATTGCATGTTTATGAACACATCTTAGGGCTTATTGTCAAAGCCTTACAGAAGTCAACAGAGCAGGCTGTTACTATTCTTCTTCCACCCACAAGACTTGTCATCCTGTGTAGAAGAAAATTAGATGGGTTTGAAATGACTTATTCGGATAGACCCCCATTCTTTAAACAAATGGGTGGGAACACAGTCTTAAAATTATTCCCCTTGACACAAGTTTTCCAAAGTCATTAACCTAGACTATAACGATTGCCTCTTTATTTCACTACATGCTCTCTGCCCAACTGGAGACAGAGCCAGGATAAACTGTGCTGATGCTTCTTGATTACACCAACATCCCCAGAAAGAGGAAGCACCAGGGAGAGCCTTAATGTTGGTTCCTGTGCTCCTGGCCAGAGGGCTCAAATCCTGTCTGGAAAGTGCAGACATTCATGCACCTAACCTTCCATAATCTGACTGCTCTATCTCTTGTTAACTTAAATTAAAACATTTGTGTTAAGTGGGTAATTAGGGTCCTGGAATATTATGTCTTACAGTGTCAAATTGCTTTGCAGTCTTATTTTCCCACTGTTCATAAAGAGAGGAGCTTTGTGAAGGAGTTAATATTCCTTTTAAATGAATTTGCCTATACAAATTTGTAAGAGTCACTAGGCTATAAAACTCTGAACACTCTATGGTACCAGACACAAGAAGGTGGCACAATGCCATACAAAGCTGTGACCCTCTGCTAGGAGATTCTTTAGATAAGGAGACTGAGGTCTCCACCTTCACTGTCTCACAAATTTTTTTCATATCAAACATGTAGAGCTTCCAAGTAAAACATGCATATATATTTTAGATTTCAGCTCTGGAAATTCATGCCAGGATCTGAGAGATAAATGAGATTATTGTTGGTGTGTATAAGTATTGTACAGTAGCTAGATACATTAAATATCTCTATTTTCTGGTAATTATGTCTATGGATTTCCCAAAGAAACTCTAAACTCTGCCAAACTTTTCACAACTGTGCTTTAACTGGCATGTCCCACAGCTCCACTATAGATGTCTCCTCCTGTAGCTTTATCCGTGATGCTGTGTTTATAAGCTTGAAGAACAAGATCAATTCTTGCAGTGTTTTTGACCCCATTGCTGACAGAGGTGCCTCTTCTAAGGAAGTCTTATTCACACGGGAGTGTGCCAGGGAATGTGTTCACTTGGAAGTAAATAGAAAACCCTTTTCCCCTCCCTTACAGTTCTCACAAATAGTATGATCAATACTGGTGATCACATTACAGCAAATAATATGAAAAATATTTTGAATACTTTCAATTAATACTCCACTCAGGACTTGAAAATAGATCCAGCTGCAATTCATTCACTTCACCCTTCCTAATCCCCGAATCGTCACATTCCTCCTGATTTTAGTTTTATATATTTTCGTAACATTTGAGGAAAGTATATTTAAATACTGATTTGCTACTCAAAAGGTAAAAAGAGCACAATCTCCTTCGAAAATACTGTATGAATGGTGTGTTAACACAGCTTTCTTTCTCTGCAGTGTCTCAGGGACTGCTTCATTTCCAGTGTTGTTGTGCCCTTTAGTCCAAATAACATCATTTTCTTGTGTTTCCCATCTGCAGCACGATGGCCAGTAGCCAATCACAACGTTTTTCATTGAAATGGCAAGGATATGCTTTAATTACCTCCATAACAAAGACCTTGATTACATCTAAATTCCAGGATTCTGAAGGCAATTTTTTCATGTCTTGAGCCTATTTGTTTCTGACTGATTATCTCTTCGGCGTTAACCTTTCACTCCTTTGTATCCCAGACATCAACAGAACATCTTTAATCCAAAACGAAAATTAGGGAAAGTAACAAAGTCTTAAAAGGCACAGTTGAGCAATCCCTGTACAGCACAGTGCTTATCAGAATAAGCTTTTTCTCTGAGAAAATGTGAAAAGTGGTGAGGACTTCTTACAAAGCGCAATTGCTTTAATACCACAGCCTAATCCCCATCCCCAAATCGTTACCATCTCTAGAACTGCTTAGCCATATGTTTGCTGTCAGTGAAACTGTCCCAACAGGTGACAAGGTTTCTGTGTGAAACAGCAGCAAAGGCCAGGCGCTGGCCCCTGGATGGGTGTGAATTCACTTTGCAGGAGTACAGTTGCCCTCAAAATGAACTTATCTAAAACAGCCAAGCGAAGTTCAAAGTTGCTACCTAAGATATCAGCAGGGACAACGATTCCTTTGCAGGAGAGTCAGTGGCTTTGTCTCTCCTCTCTGCTCCACTCCGTGTGGAAAAGACCAAGGTGCAGGGTACAGTATCCCAGGTTTACCTATGCATCACAGGGAGATGTTTTCTATCACAAATTGCCAAACTCTGCCCAGTCCAAGGCAACAGCTACAGTAGCCGGTGTCCAGATGCAGCTTTTATTTGATTTCAATGCTCCCTGCAGGAGGACTGGGGCTGAGTCGGGCTCTCATCATGCCAGCTTGCTTCTCCTGCCCAGGCGACAGCAGGCAGGGCAGAGGCAGGCAGCGCTGGCAGGTCGGTAGCAGCCGGAGGATGAATACCCCATGCAGGCGTTTCCCACCCCCTCGGGAGGTGCTGGCCAAAGGAGATGTGGCAGAGCCTTACGGCTCTCGCAGAAAGAGTGACCAACATGAGAAGAGTGTGAGTGTGGCCCCCTAACATCAGCCAGGTTTTTGTTACCTGGGGTGGACAGTAGATCAAGCTGATTGCTTTAAATAATGCTGTTTATATGCTACCGTCAGGCTACCGGCATTTCTAGATGAAGTGCATACACAAGCTAGGGAAATGGCAAATGTACTTGTTTATCAATGTGAAAGCACAGTTCAAGACACAGGCATCATACCACAGTCTATGTGTTCTTTCCATAAGCATCTGGCCCATGTAAAATGTTTAGGAAAGAACAAAAACTAATTTACAGTATAACATAAAAATGACCTTGAGACTACACAATTCATATTCCCCCTAAATTCTCCCGGAGACCCCAAGGATTGCTTCACAGACACCGGTATCCCAAAACGCTCCATTTTAGTGCTGATTTGTACCACCTGCCTTATTGTTTTTGCCTTCAGCCCTATCAGTTCTGTTGCACTTTTCCTGTTTTGGAAGGTCTCCAGCTTTCATGACATTTTAAAGTGACCTTTGTGTAGAGTGAAAGTGCCAAACACTAGGCTCTTAATAGCATATCTGCACTTTGTTAGGAACTTAAAAACCCAAAGCTATCATTATAATCTCTGGGAAAATAAATCACATTTAAAGTTCCATGAGGAGAAGAGGAGAGAGATGAGTTATGTCACAGAAAAGGGGAAGACAGTAAATAAATAAACAAGGACTAGGTGAGCAGTCCTTTATTTTTTCTATTGTGACTATTTCCAGATCTTGAAAAATCACAATTTGTACCACAGGGAATGTTTATTTCCTTTTCACAAGGAAATAAAAAGCTGAAAACTGATATTTTATTGGAGAGGAAAGTTTTCCATTTAACCTCAGAGAAGCATTTACAGGTTGCAGCAGGAAAAGCAAAGGAAATACAGAGCTTGTTTGCAGCAACAACTACTCCTTTGCCTGCGGCCCAGGGGTGGGAGAGAATCTCTGCTTGAAAGGCTCCAGACAACTTCCACTTTCCCAGAGCCTCGCCAGGGTGGGCAGCTCCGGCAGCCTCGCTGGTACAGTGTTGCACTGCAATGGGAGGGAATGAAGAAGCTATGGAGTGAAAATCCAGATTCATAGGTCAGTTTCAGGCCATGGCAGACTCAGAGCTGTAAGAAATGTGTTTTCAGCTCTCTGTTAAGAGTCTAGGAGAATAAACTGGAAGCTCACGTACAACAAGAATTCACTTTGTATGATTGTTCTTATGGAAGCCTGGTGGATGATCTTCACTTTAAGTGATTACAATCTGTTTGTAGTAGAAGACACAAGAGGTATCATGTTGACTCCTTTCCTTGCTACAGTCACAGAAACTCTGACAGTCACAGAGGTGAATTTTAATGGTAAGGCTGAAGATGGGGAATTTATCCCTCTATCTAGGTTAGAGATGAGGATAAACTCTTCCGTAAAACTGCTGTCCATAAATTTCACAGCCTTCTCTCACAGCTCGTATTTTCCAGAATTCATCCTGTTTGCTTTCTGGCAGCTGCCTCCAGTTTGCATTTATATATAAGCTGGACCCAGTCTCTAGCTTTTCCAGTGATGGGTAGAGAAGAAAGGTGACCTTTACATTTTGCATTCAGTTATGATATCTGTCTCTTAACCATCTGCTTGGCCACTTCAGTTTAGATCCTGACCTGCAAGATCTCTCTTAGTCGTGAGAATTTGTCTTCTTGACTATAAAACCAGTAGGCAAAGGTTCACATCAGCACTTTAGCTCCTAACAAGTCAAAATAAACACGTGCGCCTCTCACAGTTGTTTTAACCCTACAGAGAAGGCAGGGAGAACTCTGCGTGGTGGCGTGGAGGCAATGACAAAGGATAAGATACTCCAGTACATGTGTTTAGCATGAATGTTGTGGTGTTACTGAATACTGTCTAATGGAAACAAAAATTAATAGGCTGCTAGAGTGCTTTTTGATTCAATAAATTTCCAGCACTCTGGATTTGGTTTATCTATTTTTTTCCTTATTTAAAAGCAGAGTAAGTGCAATGGGAGGAATGAACAGCTTAGCTGCTCAGCTGGGCTTGGTAGCAAACTCTACCCAACATAATCTTCGTGTGCTCAACTTTAAGCACATGATTAAATGCTGTGCTAGAAGTAGACTGGATTGCTGACCCCTTTCCAGAATGAAGCCCTCTAGCCGTAAGATTTCTGGAGTTCATTCACACCTGCTCCACACGTATTTTCAGAGATCAAGAGCTCTTTTGGCAGGGAAACATGCAATATATTCTGGTAGTTCTTTCCTCCAGTAGTTGTTCTCTTCTTGGTACTGAAAGGAGTATAAATATTTTTGAAGGAGAATGAAAAAATGATGTGGTAAAACCATAAGGCTGAAACAATAAATCATACTGAAAACTAAAAACTCTGGCGGTAAAAATGGTTTTACCTATAGGAACTATTCAGCAATAAAATCTTTTACAGGAAAGGTATATTGAATCCACAAGATGATAATTTTTCATGTATCAAGGAAGCAGTATTAATCCTCTCTCAGAGGCAGATCACCTGTGTTTAACTATTTTACTCAGAAATTATCCGACCTCTCATACAGACAGGAACAACAGAAAAGTAGTGCCATTCAAGATAGAAAACTTAAATCATTCATGTGGAGACAAACACTCTATTTTATGTGTTGAGAAGCTTTTATTGGATCACCACAATACTTTGGATTAGTTACACTATGGCTCTGAAATATCAAGTTATAATTTAGTCATTTTCCCAATAAAAGGAAATAAGAAAATAAAGCAGCACAGTGCATGAGGCTTTGGTCACTGAACTAAGCCGAGTTTTAAGAGCCAGTCCCAGTCCGGTGCAGAGAGGGAATTTCTTCACAGTCTTTCATAGACTCTAGTGCAGACAACTCCTTTCATGGCACATTCCTAAGGCACAAAGGAAAAGATTGATATAAACCTTTCGCTGACAGCCGGTGTGTCTGCTGCAGCAACTTCTGAAGTCAGTGAAAATCCAGATGTCATGTTCTACATCTTCACATAATTTTTAGAGCAAAGCTATATTAAGCTAATGGAGTGGTTTCTATTCTAACATCTTCAGACCTAATTAAGTGGCATATAATGACAAATAGATTGCAAAACTGGGCTCAGCATCCAGAAACAAGTTTACTGCCCTGGGTATAATTGCTGGCTTGACAGAAATATCAGCATTACCTAGTCTATTATACCATGGCCCACGAATGCTTTCAATTTTAGAAGATTTTTTTTTTTGTGGAAGCAGAAGTAGCCTGGGTAGTTCAGAGGTCAGGCTTCTGGCCTAAAAACATTTCCACTTATGAGTGACAAAAAATTTCTCCTGACTGTCTTGTCCCAGTGGCCTTCAGCGGCTCGTGGTGACTCTCAGCCATGAGGCGCATGGAACAGAGGTGACAGGACATTGAAAAATACCTCGTCAGTCTGCAAAAGCCAAGGCCTCCTCCACCAACCTGTGCGAGGCAAGGGGGAGACGGCAGGATGGAAGAGGGACCCCACCTCTCTGCTTTTTAAAGATGGTTTAATAATTAGAAAAAATCTACACAGAAATGCAGTCATGAGGAGATGCGGAAGCAAATCTCCCTTCGAAATGTATGAGAGCTTAAAGCAAAATGCAGTCAGAACAAGCTAGCAAGTAAAGGCATAATGCTGCGGATTTCAAACAAGTCACCAAAAGTAGTTTGGCTCTGTTCTTTAAAAGCTTTAATGAAGAAAGCACTTTCATTCAGAAGTGTAATCTTAATTTCAGTAGTGACCCTTACAACTAGGGTCCCTAAAATGTGTTATCACCCTGGTCTGACACATCTATGTCTTTCACCAGGGTTGAAGGGGGGATGAGGGGAAGCTGCCGTTCCCCCGCCCTGGGAATGCCGTGGTTCCCTCACCACAGCGGGCATTTCGGAGGAGTCATCAGGACTTGCTGCAGGTCACCGTGCGGGCAGGCCTGAGCACAGAGATGCTGGCTCTCACGCAGCAAACCTCAGGCACCTGCTTAGTGCGCTCGGCATGCTCACACGGAAAAAGCAAACAGAAGTGTGAGAACTGATGGGCTTTAGTGGAAGTAGATGTGTGAAAAGTTGTAAAATCAGTTTTCTACAGTGGACAGGCTTTATTCCAAAGATAGGGGAAAGGAAAGAGCCATTCCAGGAACAGCAGTACACAGCTTGCAAACTTTTATTCACATTTCACAGGTTTCTACTATTTGAAGATGTTATTTCTTTCAAGAATAATAATCTTGAGAGCAGTAATTATGCTGTCAATTTATGGCAGCTCTGCCAATGTAGTAACTTTAAAGACAATTTGCTGTATGGAACAATATTTATTTCCTTCCAGCTTGTTTCCTAAGCTTGGTTCCCTTCTTCTCCCTCTTAATTTATCTCATAAGTCAGAGAGAAATCCAAATTGGCAATCTATTTAGACAGAAGCAAACTGAAGTCTGCGTCCTTCTGACCTTTGTCAGCGTACAAGGAGTGTGAACTTACCACCACCATTTTCCCATCAACCAGTCTTCTCCTTATCGTGGTCTCTTTGCCATTCCACTTCTGCACTTGCACCAGTGCCCCTTTCTCCAAGGTTACAACACTCTGCAAAGGCCAAAGGAAGAGTTTCAAACTGCAGTCTGAGCTTCGCAGATTAGAGTAACAACTCACTATACGTTCAGGAAGATCTGCATTCTTGGGTAATGACGCATTTACTAAGATTAGTTTCAGCACCATATTCTTTCTTCTTTCTGTGCTTTCTTTGAATAGTTTGGAAAACTCATAGTGTACTAAGGGGGTAGGAAAAACTCCTCATATTACTCTTCTAGGAGATGTCCAGACCACTCAGAGATCATCAGCCCCCTTACCTTGACTTTCCGGTCATCTGCTGTCGTTTCATCAAACTGCTGGCCCAGTTTGAAAGAGATTGTTGTATTTTTGAAGGTGCTTTCAGTTCTAATCGTTACTATGTCCCCTTTCATACTGATGATCACATCAGGCTTTGCCAGGCCACCCAGTTTCCGGGTAGCTAAGCCCACTCCTAGAAATCAGAAACAAAATAATCAGTACATTCTAGCAAGCAAGAAACTCAGTATCCTTCCATAAATGTTCAGTGGAAGAATAAGGAACAGCTTCTTCTTGAATATTCTAGTGCCTAATTCGGATGAGACACTAATTTTTCAAATATGGAGGCACTGCACTCAGAAGCTGAGGCTGAGTGCACCTTCAGCAAGAAATGAAGATATACATGAGTATACACTTGTGTACATTTAGCTGAGAACAATCATAGACAGTTACAATCTGCATGAATTTGTGGTAGAGATAGCATGGGTAGAAAAATTCAGAGGAAAGCTGTATTCCTCATAAAGCTAGCAAAAATCCTTTTCTGAAAAAAATTCTTGAGAAATCTGAGAATCTGCACTTTTGTTAACCCGCTGTATGAAAGAAACTGGATGTTGAACTGCAAATATGCTGGTGCTTGTTCATTAAAACGTACTGGAGACCAAGAAATTCCTAGCATCCCTTAAGGACCCTTGCCTCTAAACCTCAATGAGAAGTGCAAGTATGAAATATAAAAAACACTGAAGTATAAGAGTGAAGCACTGCAGAGAACTTCAGGGAAAATCCCATGTCAAAAGCCTTTTATATTGGCTACTGCTTTTCAGTCCAGTTCATCGTCTACACATTGTGAGATCTGGGGCAAGTTAGAATGAAGACCATGGATGATGTACTGCTGTTTTATAAAAGCACAAAGGGGATAGCTGTAGTTATTGCCTTTGTTAATGCTATGCTATGCTCAGATGGAAAGATCCATATAAAAGGATATAAAGCTATCTGTAAAGTATAACATTATTTGGAGCAATTATTCTAATCTGAAACAGTTTTGTTCAGATCTTCAGAAAAATATCTGTAGCTGGAATTTCATCCCACATTTACTCTGGTTAATTAATTAACTGCAGTTCTTTTATTACTCACTGTAACATTTCAGATAAAAGGAATCAGTGTCTCAGTGAATCATTTGTATAGCAAAAGAAATACTGTAGCTGACTGTCTGTGCACTTGCTACATAGGAATGAACCCAGCATTAAAATGAAAAACAATGCCTAATTTATTACATGCTTGGCATTCTTGAGTAACAGATAGATTCATTCATAGGATTTAGACCTCTGAAACCAAAGTGTCATGAGACATCAGCTCCATTATATATTGCAAATTATCACAAGTCACAAGTTTAATGGTGTAATTGAGACAAACATAAAAAGCCTGCTGCATCTCCACAGATTCTTCTCGTTACAGAAAAACAAATTAGATCAGGTCAGTTCAGTTAGACAGAAATAAATTTATGACAGTAATTCAGCACCTGCTTTCTGTTTTTTCCATTTTAAATGCTAAAGGAAAGAAATGAAATTATGCTAGAAATGTAATCAAAGTGCTTTTGTGGCCAGGAAGCAGGCATCATCCATGACCAAAGCATAAGATGAAGAAGAGACATTCCCAAAGAAAGCTTATTAAAACAAAAACAAAACAAAACAAAAAAGAACATTTCTCACCCAGTTCTTTCATATAGTCATCAAAATTTTCACTGGAGACGAGTTTCCAGGTTCCCACAAATCGGTTACACATCACCTTGGCTTTGCGAGGCAGTGGTCCTGCAGAGAGTGACAGCACGGCTCTTCGTGGGAGTCAGAGGGATTGTGTGCCCGGCTCAGACCTTGCTGGCCTCCTTTTAAAGATGGCCAGTGTCTGCGGCGGTCTGGACGGGCCAACTGCAAAGGCAGTGCCAGGGCAGGACAATGTGCAACTTGTCCAAGGCGGTCGTGTCAGTACCAAGGCTCCGGGTGACGCCTGCCTCGGCTTCCTCCACTGAATAGAGCAGGACACGGAGAGGGGCACGTGGGGACGGGGAAGTGGGGCTACCAGTGCAGCCGCAGAGCAGTCAGGGGACACTGTGATGGGGTCCGAGCCACACTGAATCACCAATTATGAGTGCACTGCATCCGTAGGAAACCCAGCTCTGACTGTCCTCCCGGTACCATTCTCCTGCTGTCACCATTACCACTGCTGTCACCCGTGTGCTTGTCAGGTAAATCAAAGCCATGAAGATTTACGGGGGGAGAATGTCAAAAAACTGTTGTACATAGCGTCGTTTTGTTTTACTTTCATGATCCATTCTGAAAAGCGTCTGTGTTTTATCATTTAAAGGCAGAAGTGAATGATTCTGTCCTGTTTTCAGCCTTCGTGTCAGAGCAATGATCCCAAGCTGTGGGTTCTTCCCTGCACATACCCTAGGCAGCACCACAAAGAGAAGAGTCAGCCAGACTTCACTGCCTCCTGTCTTCCAGAACAGGGCATGCTCAGAAGATCACTGCGTTACTGGAGATCAGCCCTTCTGCTTGGCAGGTGGACGGTGAGAACACAGTTTGAGTCATTCAAGGTGTTATCCTCAGTCCACAGTCACATGGTGAGAGCAGAGCGGTTTAGTGGGCTGGGAGGAAGGCATATACCGCTCTCTTTTTGCCTTTCTGCACCTGGAGAGTTGCTCTGTCATAGAGTTAAAGGCAGATTTAAGCCAGTGCCATCATACAAGGCCTTGAATTCGAATAGGTACTACTATCATCATACATCTTCAAGTTTGCCCCCACGAAGGGCAATAGCTTCTTCCGTGCCATGTGAAATGGCGCATTTGGGCCAAACATCTTCCACCACCAGACAAGATGATATAAAAATCTGCCACAGAAATCCTTTCTTCAAGTGGCATTACTGAATGGATTAGAATGTGTCTGCATGCCTCTTTTGTTGCAACTTAAATTTTCACACAATGACAGAATGGCTGAGGTTAGAGGGACCTCCAGAGGTCAGCTGGTCCAACCCACTGCTCAAGAAGGGCCACCTAGAGTCAGGTGCCCAGAGGCATGTCCAGATGGCTTCTGGATATATCCAAGGATGGACACCTCACAAATTCTTTGGGTCCATGTCTGCCTTGTACTGGGGAGCCCAGAACTGGACCCAGCACTCCAGGTGTGGCCTCACCAGTGTTGAGCAGGAGGGAAGGATCATCTCCCTCGACCTGCAACAGTTCTCCTCATGCAGCCCAGGGCACATTGCTGGTTTGTGTTCAACTTGGGTGTCCACCAGGAACCCCAGGTCCTCTTCTGCAAAGATAAGTCTGAAAGTTTGAAAAGTTTGAGTCTGAACATTCAAAATCTTTTTTTAAAAAGAACATTTAGAACTATAGTCTTGTGTTTAGCAAAAACCAGTCACAAAGAACAAATCCATAAACCAAATGTATATTTGACAGGCAGAAATTTAAAGCATTGTCATTCAAGACAAACTATCTGAAACTATTTAGTGTAAGACCACATCAATTGTAATTGTGCCCTTCCCCTTCCTGAACCACGTTCCTGGAGAAAACTATTGCTTGCTGTATGAAAGGATTAGATGGCTTCTTTCCTGTCTGAATGAAAACTAGTTGCCTGTTTGTCTTTTTTTGCATGGTTAGACTTTTCTGCGTTACGACGACCTATAGGGGGTTTTCAGATCTACATTGTAAAGATGGAAGGATGCTGGAGTGATAGGTTGTGGGACCAAATTTCTTGTGTTCAGGGTGGAAAGAGTGAGCTGGAGCTGATGCTGGGCCAAGGAGGGTGAGGTTTGGGTCTTGCCTTGAAAGCTGTCATATGCAGCAAGGGGAACATGCTGAAACAGGAAAACAGTACAACCTGGGCAGGGAAAATATTGTAGTCTTTGGAGCATACTGTGTTAATGGGGAAGTAACAGGGTCCTAAGTCACAAATTTTGATTGTATATGCAAAATGTTTTTATCCCATCAGTCATAACATCAACAAGAGTAACTTAAGCAGAACTTCCCGTTTCTGCTCAAGTCCAGTTACAGTGCAGCATAAGGAGGGAAAGTCTAGAGTGAGTGAGAATGAAAACAAAGTAAAGAAGAACTCTTTTTCCCCCATGGTAGGAAGCAGATGCTGTATCTGCAATAAGTAAATAAATGTCAGTCTTCGAAGGTGTTGTCCACACAATGCTCTTCTGAAGCAGAGATGCATTATATCACATTTTGTATACAGAACAGCTAGCTCTTTTATCCAATCTCTGGAAATGAGAGAGCTCCTCCTAAATGAAACTATCCATTATTTCTCAAGGAATAATAGGAAAATATTCTGCCTTTGCTCCTCAGGCATTCTTTGTTCTTTCTTTTAATTGTCTTATCCACATAAAGGCACTTTAACAAGACAAGGCCGGTGCCTTTGGGAAATAAAAGATTATTGGGACGTTGTAAAATCAGGCCCAGAGAAAATCAAGAAAAGCAAATTGGTCAGAATAGAACAGCTATACTGCAGTACCAGTAACCTTAAGAACAAAAGTGACAGAGAATTATCTATACAGACAAACCCCTAGTCTTAAGCAGGCTCAAACAATGTTGTCATTGCTACCATCTATCTCTTTGTCACTAAGAAAAATCAGCACTTTCATTTAAAGGACTTGCAGTCTGGAAAGAAGAGCAGAGAATTACATCCTCAGTAGAAATGGTATCTGTGGAAACCAATCTTTTCTTCAAATTTAAAGAAATAAAGGGGCAAGGATTGTGAGTATATGTGGTGAGAGGGAGATTTGATTCCCATTTTTTGCTTATAGCTGGAGTAAACCAAGATTTGAAATAAATACACTAAAAACTGATAGAGAGCTAGAATAGAGCACTAAAAATGTGAAGATACTATTCAAAGAAATAGAGAAAGTAAATTTATGTCAATTTCTTTAAAGGAAATATGATCTGGGCAAATTTAGTGCCAATAAAAGTCTAAATTAAATTCCTAGGAGAATAATGAAGAAAACAGAAATAAAAGCAGAGAATCAAGGTCAAACTTCTGCCTCACTGTGAGGACACAGAGGATGTTTTAACACTGACTCTATGGAGCTGAGGAATTCACTCCAAACACGGGGTTAGCAGTCTGCCTCTTCCCAACAACTACGCTGCAGGGTGTGAAAAGCCCTCTCTCTCCTTAGCTGGGGCACCCCACGAGACCAGACCAAGACTGCCAGGAACGAGGGAAAGGGGGGCAGCTCAGGGCAGGCTACGAAGCTTGACTGGCTGGGACACAAAAGTCCTATTAGTTCCTTCCAGTGGAAACAAAGAGTTAGAAGAAAAACAGAAATATAACAGAAAGGTCAAAGCTCAGGATAAGCCTTGCTTCATCTTTCTCTTGAGCTGCTCAAAATCTGTGGGTGTGAGTCCCCTTTCCCTGTTGTCGTCCAAGAAACCTGTAAAAGAGTAGTGAGCGAATGCGCTAACAGGCAAAGATCTCCTTCTCTCAGCACTCAAGGGTGCCTGCTGCGATAAGTATGTTGCCCATGGGGTTTGTAGAGGCTTGTTGAGGTCCTCCTTTTTCAGAGAGGAATGCTATGGGATGGTTTCTGATTTTTGGAGAATAGTTCTGCACTACAGAGAAGAGAGGGGGACCTGTGCTGGTCTGCAGGCGAGGACAAGACACTAATCTGCCTTTACCCCTTAGAAATGGGTGCTGCCACCTCCATCCAGGTCTAAGAGCACACACCTTTGTAAGAGAGGAATTATCTCCATTTATTCAGGAAGTCACTAGGCTTCTGCCTTTTTTAGAGAATAAATTTTGGCCTTTTTCAGATAATAAATTTCAAACATGTTCATATTCTAAGAAAAGCACCACTAATACTTCATTACGGTGCTGGCCCAGCTAAAGATTACAGACAGAATGTCACTTTATGGAAGTTTCCAGAAGCTGAAGTTTTAAGTGGTTTGATTCATTCACAAAGCCTGAATTCATTCACCACATACCAAAATAAATGGTGATGCTTTCAGAAGAGATTACCTGCCTCTGAAAAATCAGGCTGTGAATGTTACAATTGTAATTGCAGGCTTTATAAAGAATGTAAGATTTCTGGAAAATAAAGGCTGTTTTATGAATACTGAAATATTGGAAATCTGACCTCTGAAATATAGCATTTCCATATCCGTGGACAATGGGATATATCTAACTATGGTCTGATCTTTAATGTCTATATATAGCTTATCTAAGTCAATGTTGTGGTTTCTTATGATCACCTCTCCCATGTAGGTTTTCTGGCACTGAACTGTGGTTTTATCTTGGCTTTTGTAAATAATTTTGGTTCTTGTTAAGTGCTAAGTAGATTTATTGTGTTATATATGGGGTACTCTGAAGCATACTTCCTTCACCTATGCAACTGCTGTTCTTTAAGCTAATGAGATTTAACAACAGATGAAGCCAAGGTAAAAACAGGGGAGTTGCTTGTTCACAGGTTTTTTAACACTTTCTGCAGAATTTACTGACAGTCTTTCGGAGCTGGTCTTAAGTGACTGCTTAGCTCATCTAGAGTGCAGAAGTCCTTCCTTTTCTTTTCCCCTCTCCAGCTGCATTAATAGTGCAGAAGCTTGGGAACAGTCTGAGTCATGCAGAGGAAAGTTCAAGTGTATGAAGTCTCTGCTGCTGGCAGCAAGCACTCAGCCCCATCGCCTCTGACAGCTGACCTCAGGAATGTCAGGAATATGTGGAATTTGGTTCACAGGTCTTAATTGCACAGCATGAGATATGCTCATTTCCCCATTTTGTAGTTAACTGCATACATTTTCAGATTCTTCTTGTCCAGGTTTTCCCTAGACTTTTTTTTTTTTTGTCCTCAGTTTGAGTCCTCCCAGATGTAGAAATCAGGGGTCCTGAGGCTTGTGTTCCCAAAACTGATCTAACCTAATGAGCTAGTAGATAATGCATATAGGAAATAAAGGAAGTTGTACAACTAGCAAATTTTTATAGGATATTAGTAAGCCTGAGAGTACTTTTTAAGCTATGATTCTTAATTCAAGGCTTTTTGTCTAATCTAGGACTAAAAGAGATATTTAGGAAAGGGACGTTAACAAAATAATCACAACTACGAGCTACAGCAGCTATAATTTCACACTTCAGGTGGAAGAGAGCAAGATCAAGCCACTTCAGATTACCTCTGGCTTTAAAATTGTCAGCACTTGCGCGAGGAGGAGGTGCCTGGTTCCTTGCTCACGTTGGAAGCCAACCCTTGGCATCTACAGCAATCATCCTCCTCCCTGCCCTGGGAACAACGCCCTTCGCTCGAAGCCAAGAGCAGCAGCCCTGTTATTCCCCTTGCTGTGCACGGACTCCTTGCAGTGGGTAGCCCACACACAGCACTCACCATAAGATGTTTTTGTGTCCAGCTCTACATCTATCTTTGTCACACAAGCATCACTCACCGGATCGTCTCTGATTCTCTTTGCGCAGTGAGATGGGTCACAGTTACTGAGTGTGGTACCAGCTCTCACGCGATGCTTTCCCGCACAGCACCCTTTCCCATGTTGCATCCCCCCCCAGCACCTTTCTGACAAACTCCAGCACAAGCACGGGTTGTAGAAAGCTGCGCATTTTATTGAATAGCCACAAGAAATTAGACTCGCTGTATGTAACTCTTTTGGGATATGTCTGTAAAAAGTACAGTTCTCCTCAAAATGAATTTGTGGAGCTTTTCTCCTTCGGTTGTTTTTCTCCAGCTTTAAGCATTAATCCTGTGTGAACATGGCTTCTTCATGCTTTTTCATACACTCTTTTGCAGGTAACATTATTCATGGTGCATTCCTGGAAAGAAAGGCAAATTAATAGGCTTTTAACTCTCACTAAATGTTTGTCAGTCAGACGGTAAAGAATTACTTATGCATTGGGAGTCAACGTAAGAAAAAAATTGCATTTCTCCTCCTCTAAAACCAATTGCCAAAACAGTGAAACTCAAGTTTGAGAGCTTCAACAACAGAAGTCTGAAATACAAGCACAGGACTGAAAGAAGATCAAAGGACTACTCCAGCAACCCCCAGGAGATTTCTAATTTCCTCTTAAAAACTTCTAAAGGAGGCTCCTAGGACTTCTATGGAGAGTGACTGGATGCTGGAGCTGGGAATTTGTCTTTTTTCCTTTCACCTTTTGCAGCTGTGGCTTGTCTTCTTCACACACGTGTGCACAGCACACACCCACGCATACACCCACGGAGTCCTACACAGCTTTCAGACTTGCAGCTGCTGGTGTCAGCCTCTGCATGTTAGGCTCTGTCCTCATCTACTTTTCTGCTAGATCAAACTCTGTTTTGTTGAATCTTTCTTTAATGAAGTTGTTATTAATAACTATTTCTATTTATTCTCTTCTGGTCTCTATCCAACGAAATTTAAATCTGAAATTTATGGACTTATTATTTTTCTGCAGGGGAGGGCAGGACTCTTCAGGAATTTCATGTATGTGTATCGTTTTCTAGCATGTAGGAATCTCAGCTGCCTTTTATGAACCCAGTTTTAGTCCCCTCCCAGATTCTTCAGAGTTTCTTTCCTAAAACTGGAGAGCGGCGCTGGGAAGCCCCAAACTGCATGCCAGCCTCACTGGCACAAAGTCAAGCACAATACTCTCTGACCAGATAACATCAACCAACAGAGCTGGCATACAGGGGTTTTTTTTTTGCTATAACATCATATTATTGATTCAGTTGTTGGTGATCCATAGTACAGTTCCCACCGATGGCTGTTGACTCTCTACTGGAGATGAAGAGGAGTATTTTGCACCAGGACAGGGCGAAGGCTCCTTGCTAATGTTTCCTCTATACTGTCCAGGACTTAAAGAATCTGATATAGAAAAATTTCCCTCATGGGGATGTTGGGTTTTTCTCCCCACTCTTTCCTAACCACATCTTGCTATGAATGGAGAACAGGCACTGCCGTACCATCCCGTAAGTTCAACAACACTTCAGTTTTAACACATACTCCAGACTCATTCAGAGAGACTTCTCACCAAGTGCACAGAGCCTTTTCAGAAGATTTTTACTCCCTGTGTTTGAATCCAGTGTAATACGTCTGCCAAACATGAATTCTGCGCAGTGAATTCAGTGATTAATTAACAAAAACAAACTCACCACCACCAGGCTCCCATCCACCACTTTTCTCTTAATGATAGTTTCTTTTCCATCCCACTTCTGCACCTGGTTCAGTATGCCGTTGTCTAGGGTTATGACATTCTGCCAAAGAAAAAAACCAAAGCATGGCTGTTTCATCAGGGTGCTCCGGGCTGAAGAGAAGACTGTTGCCATATCCAAACAGCACTGAAGCACAGAGCATCCATAGCACTCTTACCTTTGAAGGCAGCATTTCTACACTGGATGTCAAAATCACAACTCCGTCCTTGTGCTCCCACACCCTTTTTGAGAGATGCATTTGGAAAGTGCTGGTTTTGAACTCACCTTTGTTTTTCTGTCATCTGCTGTAATCTCATCAAACTCTTCACCCAGCTTGAAAGAGATCTCTGTATTTTTGAAGGTACTTTCGGTTTTGATGGTTATCACATCACCATTGATGCTGATAGTTACATTGGGCTTGGCCACACCAGCCATTTTCCTGGTAGCAAAACCCACACCTGTAAATAAGACAGGGCACTATGAAATTTTTACCTTTAGTCAATGTTTTTCTCTTATTTGTTGGGGAAAAAAAAAAGACTTCATTGCTGATTCCCGTATTACTTTCTGATTTTTTTATTCATTCTATGTTGCAGAGTTTCCTTTGTAACATCTCACTAGCTTGGTGTGTTTATAGACCAAGCTGGGTGGGATGACGTAAGAAAATTCTCTGCTCTGTCACAGTCAGAATAGTAAAAGAATTATTTTGAAGCCTGAGACAAGATTTTAATGCCAGATATTTGCACATAAACTTGTTCAAAATAACTGTGGTGGTTTGTACACTAACACATACACTAATTGTATCTAAAAGTAAATAAACAGAAACATATGACAGTTTCTAAGCCACAAAACCAAAGAAACAAGCAAGAAAAAAGTAAAAAAAGAAACCACTTTTAATATTTTTCAGTGGCTAGGCTGAATAAAAGGAAATGATTAAGAAATTGCTGGCAATGGTTACGTCCTGAGTAAAATCTGGGGTAAAGATTAAGAGTGCAAGACTCTCACTGAAAGCTGTCTGAATGCTGCACAAGTCTCATTGAGTACTTTATCCCTAATATGCAAACAACCCCCCAGCTTTTTAGCATGCACTGATTCAAACAGTGCAAGTTACCCCACACTTCCCCCATGTAAAAGAACATGGAAACCTTTTAAAGCTCTGGTTTAATTCTAAGCAAGAAGTCTACACCTTTAGAGAAAAGTGCTGTCTCTCAAATCTTTTGTAAGTATCTGCCTGAATCTATGCAATTTTCTTTGTTAATATTCACTGGAGGCAGCTACAGAGTTTCATTCACTACAATATCCATGACAATTAATCCGTCTCCTAGTCCAGCAGCAATATAAAGAAGTTCAGTTGTGTTGCTTCTAGACATAGCGAAAACTTGCTGCATTCTAGCATTGCACCATTTGTATGTCCAAGGATAAAAGCTAATCCACAAAAAACATTGCCGTGACGTGTTCTACTCCCATTTACAACACTACTAAGTAGGCATGCATAGGCTTGGCTTACCTGAAACTATTCCTTCCAGTCAAGGTTTTTCTATGTTACAGGAATGTGACACCACTAATTCAAACAATCAAGTTCTCCAGTTTAAGACTAACTGATCAAAATAGTTGGACTAAAAGCCCCTTGGTAAACAGCATAGCCAGAAAAAGCAAGTAAGGAATAAAGTTCAAAATCAGCATTCCTTCCCTGTACCAGATACAACATCTCCAAATAACAATTCTCACCCAGCTCTTTCATATAGTCCTCAAAGTTTTCGCTAGAAAGGAGCTTCCAAGTGCCCACAAACTGGTCACACATTTTGTCAGGCTACAGAGAAGTCTTCCTCAGGATCAAGCAGAAATGCAGAACAGGAGGATAGTATGAGCTCCAGGAGATCAGGAGTCATCTTTAAACAGGAGCCTTGGCCACATGATGCTCTAGGATGACCAATGAAGAGGGAGTCCCAGTGCCCAGTGTTTTCCTTCCTCCTCCACCCCTCCTTTGCCAGTAGGTCATAGTGTTATTATTCATATGCCCTTACTAGCACAAAGATCACTGTCCTGTTTTCATTTAATTATTTTTGTTATTCAAGCACAATCCACTTTATAGGCAAATTAAATCGTGTTGTCTTTCAGAACAAAAAGGTAGGCTCATCCCACAGAGGGTTATGTTCTCTCCCATACCCTTTTGTATCATTTCAGTCCACCATGTTAAAGGGACACAACTAAATTCTTAAACTGTAAGATCTGAAAGGCTCACTGAGATCATTTAGTTTGCTTTCTGCACCCCCGCAGTCAGATACTTTCTCCACGGAGGCACAGAATTACAGGAAAAAGTGGATTTGGGGCAGAAAGAGAGAGTGTGGCTGCAGAAGGGTAAGGCAATAAAGTTGCTTCCTTGTTTGCAATGTCCTTATTGTTGTACCACCAGAACGAATTGACCAATAGGTCCATATTCTGCTTTTAAGTGATGGAGAGAGATATAGGGCCCTGTGAAAAGCAAAGTAACAAAACAGATGATTTCTCTCCCTTTTGCTCCTGTGCCTTCTGAAGACCTATGTCCCAATGACTAGCATTATGGCTAGTTACGGCATAAAGCTAGGCTCTGATGTCGTCCCACCAAAGGTCCCTGGACAATTCATGTGTTTTCTGCCAAGCAATTTCTCAGACTTTTGTTTTTGGCTGTAACATGCTATTCCAATGGCAAAACGTAGCTAATAAGTGCAGATGCCAACCCCTGCAATCTTCTTTTGGTGGATTTCCTGGAAATACTCTGCTGGTCATTAGGCATCAAGTATGTTGGCCCATTTATTTTCATACTTGTTGACTTTGTCAGTAACAACACTGTTTGCACTCCCAAAGCCATCTCTTAACCAGGACCAACCACCCCAGTCCCACAGCCTCTCCTCACAGGGCAAGTGCTCCAGCCCCCTGAGCATCCTGGGGGCCCTCTGCTGAACCCTTTCCAAAACTGGCTGCAGTACCCTGGATATAGCCTGAGGAAAACGGAATACTCACTTCCATCAATCTGCCAGCTGTGCTCCTGTTCGTACAGCCGGGGACTTTTTTGGCCTTTCTGCTGCCAGGCCTCAGCTCACTGCCCACCAGGACCCCGAGGGCCTTTGCTGAAGAGCTTCTCCCTAGCCAGTCTGTCCCCAGACTGCATTGCTGTGAGGGCTGAAAATGTTTGTACATGTATAATTAGTTACCCTCTTGTGATTTTAAGGCTGCAGACTGTAGGAAAAATTATTCTTTTTTACCTTTTCTTTTCCTAGAATAGTTAATCTTATGTTTGGTCTATTTTTTTTTGAGTTTTTGCATATTTATTGACTTTGGGTTAATCCCAAAATAAGTAAAATAATATTCTAATTATTGATGTCAATTATGCCTTTCCTGATTGGTTTTGTTAGAGTATCACATGCTCAGGTCCTCTTTAAAAGGAAACTCTGAGGGGCCCTTAAATTTGTGTCATTATCTCGGGTTTTTTTTCTTAGGATTATTGACTTGAGAAACACTGCACCACATGTGAGCAGTTTGTAGAAACCTGAAGACTGAAGTCCAGTAATCACATACTGAGTGCTTGAAAGCATTGGGTGAGGATTGCTGCAGGGCCCCAGACAGAAAGGTTGCGATCTGGTTGAACTCAGTTCCTGCACTTACTTTTCTTGCCTTTTGGAAACTGTCCTGTGTGTGGCTTACTACAAAAACGATTCCTCTCTTTAGAGGGGAAATAAGGCTTTTATATTCAAAACTACAGCCTGAGAGAGAGAATTCGCCTTCCTTTGGTGTTAACAGCTGTCTGCAACGCTTGTGCTGCTGGAAGAGGTTTTTGGGAGAGAAGTGAAGCACCTGTTCCGTGGAAATCAGTTTGCAGCAGACAAGCGCACCCTCCTTAGGCAGCCAATTACTTGCTTCTATTTAAAGTGAATCTGGGCTATTTGTAGATGTCTTGCAAACACGATGACTCAAAAATGCAAGAAGAAAGACAGCTTGTGGGTTGACTTGCTTGTTTACTTCAAAGCAAGCAGCAATCTGGGAGTAGGCTCATGGCTCTCACTTGGGAAGTATCCTACTGATGGTCTCCTTTCCCTTGGGAGAGACTTCCAGTGACAAGAGATAAGCTTGTGGCATTGATGTCATCTAACACAAATCCTGACTGCTGTCTGGGGCAAAGGCCTCAAGTCATACAGCCCTGCTGATAAAGACTGAACTGCTTAATGCTCATGAAGATATCAGTGGGGCTTCTGAGCCCGGAGCTTAGGCAAACCCGGGATTCACGTCACTTGCAGAAGTGTCTTGCCAGCAAGAGCTGGGCAACCTGGCTAAACATCTCTGTGGTCACCAGCACTGATGGGATCTAATAATGTCAAAAGCAAGGGCATCTTCAAAAGTGCAGAAACCTCCTTCAAAATAAGAGGGAATTTTGAAGAAATCACAGCAGGGAAGAGGTAAACCAAGGAAGGAAAGCTGGCAACTGTCCAAAACAGTGAGGAAATGCTGGTGAAGTAAATTTGTCACAGAGGGAAACCCTGTCTCTTAATCCTGGTGTGAACGGATGTAGCCATAGTCAGTAAACTACAATGATACACTGCCTGCAACATGTTTTTGGGGTGCCGTGAGCTTTGAGGATGGTTCCTGATGCAGAAGGTGCAGAAGTGGAATAGCAAGGCAGCAGCTGTGCAAGGGAGATTGGTGGATGGGAAGGTGGTGATGGTGGGTTAATTCTTGCTCTGTGAGTCAGACCAACTGTGGAGATCTACTTGAGATAAACAGCTTTTCACAAAAATGAGCGCAACAGTAACCTCCCTGTGGCTTTTCTGGGTGTGCATGAGGAATGATGCTGCTTCACATCACTAGAGTACGTGAGAAAGAGGACGCTTATACCCTTAGATGAGATCTGTCACTTAGGAAAGCTTTTAACTGAGGACTGTGCCAAAGTTTTCCTGGTACTTTAGATATGTATGGATTTGTCAAAATAAAAATACAGCTTACTCTCAAATGTGAAAACATGAATTAATAAATCACAATTATGACCATTAGCAACACTCTGCTTAAATAAAGTCTTTTTTCTCCAGTTCCTCCTTGTCCCAGAAAGGCAACTGCATACAACTCCCTTGACTGCTATAGCTATTGAACACTTGACTACCAGTGAACAGCAGTGTACTGGGCTTACACAGTTGTCTCCGTAACTCTGCCACTCTTTGAATCAAAAACTGGGATTAAAAGGTAAAAAGACATCCATGCTCGATTCCAAACCTGATGCCATAGCAGACTATTAGCCTGCTGACAATGACTTCTGCTGAAAACTTTCTTAAAAGGAACATGGCTACTATGTGGGGTTATTAGTGGCACAGATGGCAATGTTCACAGTAAGAAAAAATACATATTCTTGAAAAAGTTACTAAAAATAGGGATTTTCCCTTAACCGCGGAAGAAAAAGTGGCTTTGCTGCAAGTTTCCTGATCAAGCACAGTAATATCTATGGAGAGGATGGGCTATAGCAACTCTTACACCACAAAGGAGGGACCATGTCACACTGGTGCTGCTGCAACTTAGGCTGAGCAAAAGTATTCTTAATACTTGTCTGGCTGGATACTGGAGTGGGAATCTGTTCTAAGGCCCCAGGGTAACTTCAAGAAAGGTGAGCTAATGCTGGAAAGCAGGCAGGAACAGGTAAGATGATGCCCATCTCTGCTCGCCAGCTTGCTATTTGCATTTCTGATTAATGTTTGAGACAGGTGAATTGCCTTCGACTTCTGCCTAGCTGGGAAAAGCTATAACCAAAGCTTCAGCACTTGCAATGTGATGCATTGACTTTACAAAATACTGGCTTCAGCTGGTTTGAAAGTTCAAGAGGCCAATTGGTTTTCAGTGTTGTTTTTCTCTCTCCTGGGGAAGGAGGTGAGCAGGAGACATGAACAGGTCCTTTTTCCTCTGCTCAGCAGAACAGTCCACAGCAGCAAACTGGTGCTCCCCCACTTGTGACTTTAGGCCTTACTCAGGACTGAGGGTGCTATTGCAAATGGTCACTTTGCTGAAGAAGTCAAATTTTGCCAGCAGCAGCAACAAATCTGTTGTTTCCTTGAGTGGCTACCAGCCCCACTCTACCCAGTTACTTTGTTGGTCTGTGACATTTGGAGACCTCAGACTGGCGGGCCCCAGTAACTGGCTTTTACTTTCTGTGATTTTGGGTTCTTGTGTATCCTTCTGGACTTTAGCCCAACCAGTGAGTACTCCGCACCCTTAAATAGGTTTCCAGTATCCGAAAGCAGGACTGTGAAACTTGAAACGTCTAAACGGTGTTTCTGAAGCACTAAGCTAAGTTTGTGGTAATGCTAAGAACAGAAATGAAATCTCATAACTGCAAGCCATAGTAAGATCAATCCCAGAACCAAACCTGGTGGTTGACACCATTAGGTTGCAATGAAAATACACAGGATTACATTTTGTGAACTTGCTTTAAAGAGGAATTAAAAAATGCAGATATGGCTGGAGGGAATGGCAAACCTCTGGACCCTTGCCTTCACTGCATTCTCATGAGAGTAGTGGTGACAGCAGAGAATCTGTTTTTTCTCAGCAGATGGCGTGGCAATAATGTATGCTCTCAAACATTTGTTGCTCATGCCAGACGACTGCTGTTCCTTAGGAAAACACTGACTTCTCATACACTGCTCTAACATGTCTGTGTTCCCTCATTCCTGGAGCAAGTCAGTTGGCATTGTGAACCACATCGAGCAATGCTATGAATCGCAGGGAGTGAGTTAAAAGGAATATCAGAAGAGTAGGGAGAGAGAAGTATTTGCAAATCAGTTTTGATTGCAACGAGAAGAAATGCAGGTATGCTATCTCGTATAGGCAAGCAGGTGATAGGCTTCCAGAACATACTGTGGGCATTTCTGTATAAGAATACTCAAAATGTCAGAGATCTACCTCAGATACACTGTATTCAGGAAATGCCATAGAGATATTAATGATAAATCTAACTTTTTGCCTTCTGAACATTTGTATGAGAGAATATCTTCTTTTGCTGGCTATAATGTAGGCACTGCAGATGTTTCATGTTTGTAACTACCTACTAATTTCGCTCGTCTAAAGAACAAGTTTAAAATTGTTCAAAGTTTCTGATGGTCAAATCTGTCCAACTTCTTTCATGTACTGTACAAGTCTTGCATCTAACATTAGGACATTTCCTCTTGAGAGCGTACAATGAAAGTCAGCCTTTTTCTGAGTCCTACTTTGTCTTGTCCATGGACTTCATTTCCCTCAACTTGCCTCAGGGCACACAAATCCTGCTTGTTCTTCCTCCCGGGTCTTCCTCCCCCTCCCCCCCCAAAAAAAAAAAGAGTGCTTTTCTTTTCTTACTTCTTTATCCCTAAAATTCTCTCAAGATTTAGGGATTGCAGTAGACTTGCAAATGAAGAAAGTCATCTGTTTCCCAAAGCACTTTGGGGTTTTTTCTAGCAATTTGAAGACGTGGTAATAACATTCTGATAAATCCCTTTGTAGTTTTTCCTAAGACTTCTTCCAAATTATCCCAGGTCATCCAGCTGAAACCATCTCTTCAAGCACCCGTCTGATCAAGGCGATAAGACTGTTGGCTGCTTCTGCTTTGGGACTGCCCAACAGGACTCCATTCCAGTTCTGCCTTGTTACAGCAGCTCGTATGATATCGCATGCACTGAGCCAGGCTTGCGTCTTCTTTCTATGCAGATCTGCATTTAGAATCCTTCCAGTGGTTTGTTTGTTTGTTTGTTTCTTGCTAGATAATTTTCAGCAAGCTGAGGAAAAATCTTCAAATAAAGATGACAGACTAGTGCATTTTGGTAACCTGCAATATCTTGTGTGTTTAAGCTGTTCTTATCAGTGCCTGTCCTTCTCTTAACAGTTGCCCTCTTGTGAAGTGAGAACATTCCCAGAATTTCACTTCTCTAAGAAAGTTAAAGAAACAACAAAGTGTAAGAACAATATTTCAACAAGACTAAAAAGTCCCTGTACAAAACATTTAAGCTTTGTTGAACCTGCACTTTGAGTAAATATACATGGGTTTTTTCCATCCTTGTTCCTGCATTTCTTCACTCTGTATGTCACAGTTCATAGTCAGCAATGTTTAATCTGACAGGTTGCTCTGAAACTTTCATAGAAGGAGCTGCTTTGTGGAGGCCACCAGCTGCAGCCCAGCCATGTACCTCGCCTGGGCCAGCGGCCTCTCGCAGCTGCCTCCTCTGCAGCATCACCTCTGAATTTCACTGTCACAGCCTTCTCATTTCATCTCGTCTCATACCGGATAAAGCAGGTTAGGAATCAAAAGGATCTCTGAGGAAAGAAATGCACAGTGTTTTCTAAAGCAATCTATCACTCCTGCCTTTCCTGCTCTGCAGAGCTGTCTTGACAGAAACAAGTCAATATTTCTTATGTTTGGCATCTAAAAATGCATATTTCCAATCAGGGGGTGCCTATAAAATACATTGCTTAATGTCAAGTAGTAACCCAGATCCTTGCTTGGGATGCTGCAGAGGGCCTGGAGGCACAGGGCAGCTCGCACAGGAAGGACAGATCTTGCCGACACATGTGTTGCATCCCTCCCTGCAGGCATTTTCAGCAGATGTGGGCAAGGCTGTCTCTATGGTTTTTGTTGCCCAAATCCCTAGCTGCAGCTGAGCCTTAGTTTTGGCATACACAGAGTCTCTACAGCTCATAGTGACCATTATGACACCAGGCTGAACCCTAAAATGGACCCTGCAGTCAAAAAATTACTTTAAAATCCTCTCTGCCTTCTACTTTTCTTCCTCTGGAGGTTCTCATCACAGCTGGCAATCTTGGGAAATTTTGGGTCTCTAGTGGAGACAACATGATCTTTCAGGAAAAATGAACATCTTCAGCTGTCCTTCTCTGTACAGGCAGCTGTTTCATTGATTTACCTTCCCTGTGCTCACTACAAAAGCCCCTCACTACAAGAAGGACACTGAGTTGCTGGAGTGTGTCCAGAGAAGAGCAAAGAGGATGGTGAAGGTTCCAAAGAACAAGTCCTATAAGGAGGGACTGCGGGAGCTAGGGCTGTTTGGTATGGAGAAGAGGAGGCTGAAGTGAGACCTTATCACTCTCTACAACTACCTGAAAGGAGGTTGTAGTGAGGCAGGTGTTGATCTCTTCTCCGAGGTAAGTAGCGATAGGACGAGAGGTAATGGTCTCAAGTTGCGTCAGGGGAGGTTTAGATTGGATATTAGGAAAAATTTCTTTACTGGAAGAGTGGTTAGGCATTGGAACAGGCTGCCCAGGCCAGTAGTTGAGTCCCCATCCCTGGAGGTGTTCAAAAAACATGTAGATATGGCACTTCGGGACATGTTTTAGCAGGCATCGTGGTTTTGGGTTGACGGTTAGACTTGATGATCTTAGAGGTCTTTTCCAACCTTAATGATTCTATGATTCTGTGCTTTAAAGAGGATTTCTACTTATCTCAACATCTTCCCAAACTCCTCAAACTATCAAAGAGCGAAGCGCTGCTTTAGCTTGTAACTGCTCAGACTGCTGCATTTCAACTATTAGGACATTGTCAAGAAATAAGCAGACCTGGAAGCCTTATCCCACACTAACATCAGCTATTTGTATTTGCACACTATCTATTGTAATGCTGGTGTGGCGTTGCTTCATGGAAGCACTGTACAGGAGTCGGCTATTGCTGTTATCAGCCAATTTTCAGAGTGTGTTGGAGTTAGAGCCACAGCATCCCTCTGAGATGCTGACTGAAGGCCTGAAGCACACGACGCCATTTGCAGGAGCATTGCTGCCTCCTTTTCCCTAAAGCAAGGGCCCTCTATCTTGGCCACCTTTATTTGTTTCAGAGCTTCTGATGTTTCTTTACAGTACGCTGAGTTCTGTCTTTCCTGTTGGGGAAGGTTGTTGCAAACACTTGTTGAGGTGTTTGCCCCATGATGAGGGTACAGCAGTTTATGCTGCCTTAACAGAGGCTCTTTGTACCTGTTTTTGGTATCGTGAAATGCCTGGTGGAACCACCAGCGCAGTGTACATGAGGTGACAGCAGCACATCTTCCCACGCAAGAACTGAAGGAGCCAGACAGCAAGCACGGCATGAGGCTAAGCACATGTTCTTTTTTAACAGACGCCGCTTCTTCCTCAGCCCCTGCAGGTATGGCTTCCTCATTCCCTCATATCATTTTAGTCTTGCTGCCAAATTATTTAAGCTGAATATAACTTAATTGCTTTTATGATGTGTTATGGTTTTAGGTTGTACATATCCCTGTTCTAACTACTTTCTTTGTTAGTTTTGTGAACATGAACTTCTGGTAAACCAATATTAACTTGCTGGAATTATATTGCAGTATTTGAAAATCCCTTCTGTCATTTATAACTTTCTGCCTGACTTATTGCTCCTTCAAACTGCTCACCACAATTAAGGCATGACTGTCCCCTTCTTGGTCTATATAAAGCTTCTGTGAAGAAGCTCCCTGCAGTTACAGCACCTCAGGTCCTTCCCCTGCTTATATAAGTGGCATGAGTACAATCATCAGCATCAAGAGCAGAAGTGAATGGCAGAAATGTTACTTTTGACTGTTGAGAATGACTCCCTGGGTCACAGAGCCTGAGCCAGAGATATTGGTTGTTTCACGAACATCTAGCACGGTTCTGTTGTACAAAAACAGGTTTGGTAGAAGAAAATAGTCTACTGTTTGTGTTGCACTGTTGTTCATCCAGTTTCCAGTTATTACCTATGACTTGTTTAGCCTATAAACATTTGTTTATAGTTAAATACATGATAAAGTGTTGCTGGGCTCTGTGGGGTGACTGAACTGTGTCTGGTGTATACCCAGAAAAAGCTGTTTCCTTCCAGCCCTCTTCAGTTCCCTGTCCTTAAGGATGTGAACCTGAAGTCTGATGTCTCCTTGCCTTGATCTCCTGCAAAGCCTGTTACAAAAGTGTCATGTTTATCTGATTTTTCAGTTTTTCCATTTATATTTTATAAAATGCTTTGAACTGTTAATACCAAGGGTAGAGGTTCTCAGAAAATATGGCATCAAAGTAATTATAAATAACTTTCAGGCTCATGCGTGAAAACTTTTGAAAAAGGTGACTGGAATTTCACATGTCACTTTACTCTTGGAAAACTAGGCCCTGGTTACCTAGCAGACCACTGGTTAAGCTAGGATGGAAAACCAAAACCACATCCCTTTTTCCTGAAATTAGTGTATTATTTATAAATTCAACCTGTGTCCGGGGCTGCCCAGGACCCATTTTCAGTGGGAGGAGTAGAGTGCCTCTTGCCCAGAAGAGCTGATACTTCGGGTGTGTTAGTGGGAAGTGGGGTACACAGGTTTGAATTCCCTCGGGCTGAAGAGGCTACTGAAACTACCTCTCTCAATACTCAGACAGCGAAAGAGAGGGAAGTTTTGGTCAGTTGTTTTGGTTATTTTTCATTAGTGAGACAGTTGTCTGCATCTGCACGGAGCAAAAGCATGTTCACAGCTGACAGAGCTTCACAGAGGTTCCCATATCTGGAGAGGGCTTCAGAGAGATGCTCCTTCTCTCCCGCTGAGCTGGCATGGGCATTTCTTCCCTTAGCATGGTGTGTAGTGGAGATTCTTCTCTTTAGGATCTACCCTTCACATGTGGAATAACGAAAGCTCCCCATTTACCTTGGCATTGAGATGTCTTCTTCCCAGACTTTAGCTTAAGTATTAAACATTTGGGTTTTTGATCCAGCATTTACTGTTCCAGCTAATCGGTTATTATGTAGTGCAACAGCATAAATTTGTATTCTTCTGGTACCATATCTCGATCTCATTTATGGAAATCTCTGTCATAGACTGACATTCATGAAAAGGGAGTACTTTACTGGAGTAAAGACGATGAATTAAGATTCATATATGAAGTCTTTAAAATTAGTTCTAAATAAACCTGCTTTTAGGGTGATGTCCAAGGTGCTTACAAAGTCAAAAGTACCAGTCCATTCACATTCCTTCCTAGAGGAATATGAGCTTGTGAAATGGGAACACATTAGCAGTTGGAGATAATGGAATCCAACTTCATTAACTAGCAAGGTAGATAATGCCAAGACAAAAAGGAGTGGTAATTAGTCCTGGTGCAAATCCCCACCTGCTGTTACCTTGGTTCTCTTTTTGTGGGATTAATTAAAGGAAGGGCTCAGATGATCACCTTGATACACATAATATCATTTCAGATAGATTTTAAGACTTACAGGTCATTAAGATATTTTCAAACTCTTTCATGGAAAAGTGAAAAATGTTGGCCACACTGAGGCAAGCTGTCTGTGAGGACTCTTCATCTACAGGGAAGTGGCATTATCAAACCATGAAAGACTTGATGCACCAGTGGACCACTGTGTCTTGAATGAGCTGCTTGCTTCTTTAGATGCTGTGAAAAAAAGCTTGTAGAAAGGAGTCTCACTGTGGGCAGTGTGGTGTTTTAAATCCATACCTGATCCCTGGAATGGTGATAGAATGTCATCAAATACTGCTGAATTAAACGTGTGCTATTAACAAGATACACAACACAGGAAAGCTCTTTCAGGCTCACTGCCAGTTTTTAAGAAAGTACAGAAGCACCAGGCAACCACAGAGCTCTAACCCGATGGGCCAAGTGTAATCGTTAAGAATACCAAGATCCTTCCGGAGTGTGTAAGTCACCAAGGGAAAGTGGTCAGTAATTCAGGTTATACAGGTACAGTTCTGCACAGATTTGCAAGGAAGAGGAATCTGGTTCACTAATCCTAAATTATGACAGTTCTTCATGAGTTTCATTGTCTCCTTCTATATCTTTTTAGGAATACAGTATAAGATTATCTCCATGAGAATTGATGAGGAATTATTCCATGTAGCATCAGAACTTGCTGTTGTGAACTGGTTTGATTATACCTGAGATTTGCAATCACTTTTTTATAAAAACAACCATCAAAGATTTTACAAGCATATTGAAAGCATCCCTGTAACTAATCTGCCAGTAATTTTGCTTATTAAAATTCACAAACATACAAAGTAATTAATTTGCTGTATTTACTGCCAGTATAGCTATTTGGAGCAATGTTGAAATTGTTTCATATGATGGTATAGAGGTAGTCTGAGACTTTTAACTTCCAGCTGTAAACCTGTTAGATTATATAATTTGGTTCCTTGCTTATCACAGTGTCTACTTAGGCCGCACTCTTTCTGTCTTTAGAAAGGCTGAGAGATCATTTTTCCTACCTTGTCCCCTAGAGAAATAGACATTTTCTGAAGCAGAAAGAACCTGAGATCCTTCTTGTCTTGCCTGGCAGCTAACTTCTCCGATGCAACATGGTGTTAAGCATTTGTTCCCATTAGCAGTAAAAGAACTTGGCTGCAACCACAATGTTGGAGAATCAAGCTTTTGTTGGGGCAGAGAGGCTTATTTGCCAGTTGCTGCAAGTAACTCTAGTAGGATAATGATCACACTTACACTGCCTGCTGTTAGACAGAAGGTGTGCAATGTGGGACAGTACCGAAGCCACTGGATCTGCTGGAGCATACTGACACAACTAGCGAAACTCCTACAATCTCTCTCTCTCTCTGTGCCTAATATGATCTAATATCTAGCTGCATAGCATCTTCTGCTCTGTGAAGCAGAAAATATTGGAGACTCTTTTCTCAACTGGTAGTGCAAATGACCCATGTGTTTCCTGAACATTTGCTGGTACAGAACCTGAGTATGGTAGCTGTTTAAAACAAGAATCTTTCTGTCTCGTAGCCAATAGTGTAGCATGTTCTAGGATCAAAGCAGAACACGCTTAACCCAGTATCCTCACTGGCACTTGATGAAACTTCTGTTCACTGTTCTTTGGAAGTTGTGTCTATCACGTCTCAAAGTTGTTGGGATGAGTATGAAGGCTGTAGAATAAGTCTTGTCCAGAGAGAACCTGTGTCTTTCATATACACTTGGTCTAGTGTGGAATCGGGATTAAAATTTCTACATTCATAATCAACTTCAGTAAGTCAGAAGTGATGGCCTTTGGACTCATGTCTACTTACATAGAATTTTGGAAGATCCCTCACCTTCTGGTGTACATGAAAAAAATCAGCATGCATCAGTACTTTAGGTTAGCACAGCATTATTTTGAAGTTCAATAATTAACACCATCTTTGTTAGTTTCTAGTTGTACTCATATTTCTGTTATGCAGATAAATGCAAGATGATTAACACTGCATACTAAAAGAACAATTTAATTCTGAAAATATCATTTTATCTTCATATCTTGGAGGTATATGAAGTTCAGTTCTGCAGGCACACAGGCCAGGATAATCACAGGAGCTGAAGTTAAAGGTCTGCCTTACATGTCAGGAGAGATAATGACTTTTAGTTGCTTGAAGGTGCAGTGGTATCAGCCAGCTGAAGTCTGAAAATTGAATATTGCTTGAATGATCCAAAAGATCTGTGGAAATACCTTAATGACTGTTCCGGAATAACAACAACCAAGAGCTGATGTCAACTACATAATTTAGTCTTCAAACTGAAATGGTAACTTTCCTATTACTTCTGGGAGAGTGTCAAGTGCAGCTAGAGCACTTCAATCTCAGATTTCTCTCTTGTGAATATCAGAGGCAAGCTGATCTGTCTCCTGCCTCATCTTTTGCTTTTATCTTCAAATTTGATTGTATTGTTACAAGTAAAATCTCTGAAAAGGAAAAGCATGTTGCATGTTGAGAGAAATCATTAATTCCAATGCTTGAACTAAATCTGATTGTAAGTTGTGTTACTTGGATTACTACTGCCCAAAGTCACAATGACTTCCGTTTCTGTGGTTTTAGGTTATTGGCTGGATAGCTGAATTCTCAACCTGCTTTTAGGCAAGAGGTTGTTCTGTGCTTGGGCAACCTGGGCTAAATTAATACCTAACACACCTTCTGCAGAACAGGCGCCAGAGCATGTCCCTCACACTTTGAAACTTAATTTCTACTATGTGTCAAGCTACACTAGAGGAAAATACACTTCTCATTTTTTTTTCCCCTTCCCCACCAAGCAGACAGACAAAACCTTTCTCTTTTGAGAAAAGAGCAGTCATTTAGATGTGTCTGTTTGTGATCTCCTTGACCTGCTTTAGTGTGAACAAGAGGGCCAGCATTGCCAAGGACCAGAGTGTCGTTGCTCAGAGAGGAAAGTGCCTCTCCTTCTCTGAAATTAGGGCTTGTTGATGACATCAAGATGAATGGAAAGGCAGACACTGACTCCAAATAGCCACTTCAGCAAGCCCGCTGAAAACTGAGCTAAATCCTCTGTCATTCAAGTTTGTGAAAAGGCGAAGGTGAAACAGAAGTGGATCATTGCTCTACTTCTACTTCTCTGTGTATATTAGCAATTTTTCCTGCTACTAAGTTGCTTATACTCACTTCCTACTCTCCAAATTCAAGCTCTTGGACTTCAGGAGCCTTTGTCTTGCTGCCTCTGCTGAGTCTCAGCTATTCAAATCTCCCTCTTAAATACTGTGTCTTTTTTTTTTTCCTCCTCTATGTGCCTACCAGATGGGGAACCCACTTCAGTGAACAAGTAAAGGTGGCAAGGGACAAGGAAAAGCTCATGACTATTCTTTTTTTTTTTTTCCTTAACAGAATAGTAAAGTATAAGCCTTTTACTAATTTGGTATAAACTTTCCTTTAAAATCAAATGGCTTCTATTCCTTTTCCTGACTCATATAGCATTCTTTTCAAACTTCCCTTCTCAGGAAAACCTGAAAATCAGGTTAGCTTTCCAGAGTCATGAGAGTTAAAGGAAGGTCCCAGACTTGTCCAGCTCAGTGAGGAATGAAGCAGGTATGTGGTGGAAAGCGTTTACGGCTATAGGGACCAAGCAAACTCCTCGTCCCTTTTTCCGCTTCCTGAAAGAAACATTCCTAAAACACAAATAAGAAATTTCTTACTCCTTACATTTTATAATGCAACAATTGTCACGGATTATCTAGGGATTTACTTCAAATTGGTCTTTAGTTCCTGGCATGTGGAAGAGGCGAGCTACTTGCGCGTTTAACATTCTTACTGGAAACTCTGTGTTGTGATACTCCTACAACGAACCAGCATATATAAAAGATTGTCATTATTACAAATTAAATTCCAAACTCAATCCCTAAGAGCATCCAGACTTTTTAAGTAATCCATTTTTGAAAACACTGAAACAAATGTCACTGCAGGTCATCTATTTCTGCACGTCTCAGCCTCAGAGAAGTAGCATGTACCTGTAAACCAGAAGATGTCGTTGACTTGGATCTTCAACTTCAGTTGTGATAATTAAAGGAAGATAACTTCAATTCAGCCATAAGGTTGTAGTTTGCTGAGCTGCAGAAAGGGTAATTCACCAGCTGTTTTGTGGCCACCAAGAGAGCAATCTGTACTTGGACTATGTCCTTGTGGCCCCAGCCTATGTGAAATACAGGGTTTAACTCTCGAAATGTTGGTTAAGGCAAGCTGAATCATTTCATATTTTCTGGCTGCTGTGGCTTGGCTGATATCCTGGATGGGACTATCCTGAATAAATATGGGTGTCCGGAAACTGGGTATCTATATCAAAGCAAGTCACCTTGGATTCCCTCTTATACTCAACAGAGGCCCAGTGGGGGCTTACAGAGTACAAATGCTCTCATATTAAGGTCAATGCCTTGTATTACTATCTTGTAAAAATGAGCAAGAGTGCTCCTATCTGAAGCTCTGTATCTTCATGTCAAAACTTAGGTGAGATACATTCTACATGATGACAATGACGATGAGAGTAGGATGCACTCCAGGTTTTTATCCATTTGCATTAACTAAATTTGAGCAGTTGAGGGATTATAAAATTACGGTTGTCCCTGTTCCTAGTAATTAGTGCTTTTCTCTTGAATTAGAATCTAGATGATTTGTAGACCATCAAGTGTAATTTTCCAACCATACCTTGAAACACTGGTCAGCTTTCAGTCTTCCGTGTCTAAGACACAAAGACATGCATCATTTCCTTGATCTTCAAAGTCATCTTTGTCTTTGTAGTTCTAACATCCAGATGACATCTTGGCCCTAAGTAACCGCTGCTTTGTATCTCTGTAATCATTGGGGAGCTAATAAAGTGCAGGAGATGAAATAATCTCAGCAATGTAATCTTTAAATTAACAATTTGATTTTGTCTCTTCTTTTTTTTTTTGAAGACTACATTGCTAAGACTGCAAATCCTGATTGTAATAATTTTATATAAATTTGTGAAAGAAGAAATATCCCTAGATAGAAGAATGTTGTTTTTAAAATTCTCCTGCCTTTATTTTATTACTTAATCAAAGCTGATAAAGTTATTCCACTGAGTTGCAAAATAGAATCATAGAATGCTTTGGGTTGGAAGGAACCTTTAGACGTCACCTAGCCCAACCCCCCCTGCAGTGAGCAGGGACATTTTTAACCAGATCATGTTGCTCAGAGCCCCGTCCAACCAGACCTTGGTTTCCAGGGATGAGGCCTCCACTACCTCTCTGGGTAATCTGTTCCAGTGTTTCACCACCCTCAATGTAAAAAATTTCCTGCTTATATCCAATCTAAATCTACCCTCTCTTAGTTTAAATAGCCCTCAAATTGACAGAAAATCTGCTGCCACTTCCTTCGGTGAGAGTGGGAGGTTAATATTTGGGATTTTTTTTCTTAGGTACCTAACTCTTTCCATGAAATGTATAGAGGTCTTATGTGACCAGTACATGTCGTACTGGTTCTAGGCAGGATGGACTTAATTTCTGTAGCAGTCCCTATGGTGCTTCGTTGCTGGATGGTGTCAACCCACCACAGACCAACACATGTAACTTTGACTGGATGACTGCATACTTGATAATGCAAAGGTTAGTGTTGTAGTGCATGAATCCTTGGCTGAAATTTACAGACAGCAAATAATAAAACGCTATCAAAAAAAAATGTGAATTTGCTTGATAGTTCTTTATTTTCTCTACCAGTTAGGCAGATGTGTGCAAATTTACTTCAGTTTTCCTTCTAATTGTTTTTATCTACCAAGCTCAATTGATTTAAGGAGATATCTATCAGATTATGTTAGCGAACTAAAAAGAGTAGATGATTTGCCTAGAGTAGATGATTTGCCTAGCTGAAAGACTTGAAGGTCAGATTTTCTTTCTTCAATGAACTAGCTGTGTCTTTGTGTTGTGCTCCTTGTGCCTCTGCAGCAAGAAATCTTAATATGGTTCTTGTCTGGGATGATAAGAAAGCTCCTGTCCTACTGCCAGGCTTTCTTCTGACATGAACTAAATTTAAGGTAGCAGAATCTTTTTTCCCCTCATGTTTTAAACTATTTCTGTAGTTATCTGATTTCACATAATGGAATCAGAGAACATGTTAAGTGTTTTCCTAAATTAATTTCCTCTGAAATGTGTTTTAAGTGCCTTTCTGCCCTTTTTATCCTAAGGTTCACATTTGGGGAATTTTTCCCCCAAAAGTCCCTTTTCCTTGCCCTCCAGCTATTGATGTTAATGAAGAAAAAAAAAAAACAAGACAAGGAAGTTTTGTGAGCAGTCCAAGGCACCTCCTTATCTTCAGTTACACTGCCAGATGCAATGGCATCATGGTGTGAAGCAGGAAGAAGAAGGAGAAAGGAACAAAGCATCAATTACTTCCCAGGGTGTAGCCATCAGCTTTCATTCTGAAAATTTGTCATTTATCACATGTACTTGGTCCACCTTTCTTTTTGTGATTTTCCAGTTGAAAACATGTTGCTCTACACAGCTGTTTCACCTTTGGAGCCCATTAGCTCATCCAGGTTCACTGAAATCAGAACGTTTCTTCAGTTATCAGTAAGGTGCTGAGAAGAAATGGCAAGTGCAGTCAGCAGCTCTCCACAGACATTTGTGAAAAGACAAGTAGTCTTAGCCACCCAAAGGTGTCCAGCTTCAAGAAAGAAATAAGTAGTTCAGGCTACCTACAGTCCAGTGCTGTTGGACCCTAGTTCTCTGCATAGGCTAACAGCACGGTGCAGGTATCATGACATCGAAGCTGTGCACCTGTACTGGCTTTTTAAATATGGCACATCATCTCCACAGTTTTGGGAAGGTGCTGTAGTATTTGAGAAACCTGGTGCCTAACGGCTGGCCAAGGCCAGCATCCTAGCCCTCAACCACAGAGTCAGCTGCACAAGCCATCAAAGAGGGTGAAAGCGGTCATATCAAACCCCTTGATTTTTCTACATTGCCAGGCAGTGTCCACTCCAAGTAACTCAAGTGCACTCCTCTTACTGCAGATCTTGATGGGACTGACATTCTGCCTGTGGCTTCCTTTGAATTTTGTTTCACCCAAGAGAGAAGGATATGCAACCGCTCCAGTAAAGAGTATTTCAGTTCTTTTAGTCTTGGCTATACATCAGCAGCTGTTGTGCATAATGTACATGAAATCTTCCTAGAATCCACCATGCTAGTTTACCTCAAACTTACCCTTTAGGGGATCGTGTTCCTGGTGTACGACCTGACTATGGGAGAAGATGGAACTTGTCAAGACACATACTGAGCCACTGTCTCACTGGACCTGGATACTAATAGGGTTGCTGCCACCATTTCCCCCTCCGTTGCTTGTCTCTTGATAATGTACTCCTTGCTGACCCATTTCTGGCTCTGGTTCAGTGGTCTGCTGTCCACAGCTACAGAGCTCTGAGGAAATGTGAAGATAATCACCAGCCTCCTGTTCATGCTACAGCTATACTTGAGATTACAGCGGTATTTCAGGCCCCTCCTTAGGATGGTGTTTCTGTTCTACTGTAACTACAGAAACAAGAAGTCTGGGTTCACACCAGTTAACTTTAGCCATTCAACCATTAATTAGTTAACGTATCTAAATTAGCCCACTAAGCTCCAGCTATAGACAAGATGCAGTGAGCAAGGCAGATTCAGGCCACATATTAACAGCGTATATTTTACAGCAGGATGTACCTGGAACGGAATTTCTCTTTCCATTGGCAACAGAGAGAACACAAACTTGTATCTTAAAATTAAACCTGAACCTGCCTGAACAGATTTTGGTCTTTCAGAATCATGGAGTGATTATCCAGCACAGAAATGCCTGCGTACTCTCCTGGGGTTTCGTGTTGCAGATCATTAGCTTAATAGGTTTTGTGTAAAACCGGTGGGCGGTAGTCAGTACTGGCTCAATCCAATACCTGTATTAAAGATGAAAATAGATATAAAATGCCTGCCAATACAACCTGTACATGACACTAAGACTGGCGGAATGATAAATTACGACAGATTAAGAGCTGGTAATGAGGCATGGGCTGCACTTGGTAACAACCAAATTTTCTTACAGTATGCATATAAAAATTTGTGATAAATAAATAAATAAATTTGTGAAGGATTCTAACCAAACCACAAAGTGTTAATGCCAGTCTAACAGTGTGACAAGCAGGGCTAATGTGATTCTTGAGGCTATTAAGAGAAGTAGAATATTTTTATGGTATTAAGGATGCTGGATGTATAGAACTGCTGCATGTCTTGTACAGGATGAAGAGAAGATTCGCTGAAGAGCTGCACAAATTTTCTGAGGGATGAAAAAATGTCTCTCAGTGATGGACACACATAGCTTGAGTTGTGTATAGAAACAGAGACTGAGAAGGAAGCTGAACACAGTATAATCATCTAGCCTTCACTGCAAATACACAGCAAAGGGGTACTATTATGTTTGATACAGCTCCTTATTCTAATGCATAACAGCCTGTGTCTGAAAGCTGAAACTGAACAAATTAAAAATAGAATTGAGTTATACTCCCTGAGCGAGTGAGATTAATAAAGCCTGACAGAAATTCTCTGTATTTTGTTTCCAAGTCAACAACACTTATTTTTAATCATCTTCATGCCTCTGGAAGATTTTTTTTAGTCGAATTAAAATTATCTATTCCACTTGCAGGCACTATGTGTGAAGTTCAATGATTTAGGAAGTACAGAAGGCTGGCCAGATTAGTATCTTAACTTATATGAATCTAATGCAGAAAACGCACCCCTCACAGTTTTCTTTAAACCCCCGGTCCTGCCTGTTCCTGGGTATGGAATATCTATTTCCATTTCATTCTTTTTTCCAATAAGAGTTGGGTTTCACAAATATTCTTGTTGATGATCTGCATGATTTTTCTAGTTCTTCTGGAAATATGGGCTATCTAGTGGAAACCTTTCATTCTTACCTCAGTTTTGCAGTCGTGTCATGTGGTTTCACTGAACTCCTCACCTAGTGTGAGGGAGATTGCAATGCTTTAAAGGCAGTTTTGTTTTGATGGTGATCACGTGCCTTTCAGCACTGATTGTCATGCTGGGTTTGGCTGGCCTGCCTGGTTTCCGTGAGGACAAAACCACTGAAAAAAGAAAACAAACAAAAAAAATCAAATTTTGTAATCTCTGCCAGAAACCTGAGCAAACTCTTGGGGAATTGAATGTCTTCTAAAGAGAAAAGTGGTGCTAATGGGAAATGTAAACATTTCACAGCATGTGGTCTTGAAGAGCTCTTAATATCTGTAGTATTTAATTTCCTACTGAAGATAGGATATGATGTATCATCTACTAAAGTCAGTGGCTCTTATTTGCTAAGTAGAAAAGACATTTTCCATTGTTGCCAGGTCACTGCTGTCCACTGCTGTCTTTTACAACTGCCTTAGAAATGCTTTGTGAGATATTCCAAATGCATGTAGAACTGCTACAACATGCATTTGGAACAGCACTTGTGAACAGAATGCACTTCATGAGGTGACGGTAAAGGCATATGTTAAACCACCTACATAATATGAGTTATTGCTAAGGGCAATTGTGCATTCCCCTTTCCAGCTTTCCTGGTTGGATAAAATGTTAACAGCAACTGAGTACTAAGTGGGGAACTGGACACAAATAAGGCTAGATGCTTTTGGCATGTGTACTGGCTCTGGGAAGAAAACCAGGTGCATAATAACATTTAGAGCTGTAGGGTTTCTGCCCACCATCTCCATTTACTGCCAAAGCTGCTCATGACCAGACAAGCTGAAATACAAGATTCAAACATCCCACCAGCATCAGGCCTGAAAACAAACCAAGGAGAGAGGCAGATTGACTCACTCCTGTAGCAGGACTCTTCCAGAGTCTGAAGATCCTTTGTGCTGAAGAATGAAAATCACGTAACACCCCAGCTGGTTAAATCTTGTTATCCTCTCCTGAGATGCTGCTTAAAAGGGAAGGTGAATCTGCAGAACATATTGCTGCTCTATGGTATTCCCCTGCACCTTTCAATCAACATATCCCGTTTCATAATGAACTGAGAAAGGATCCTAAAAGTTTAGCATAGTAGTCAATCTTGAGTCAGAGAAGACATATTTTCACATGGATTTCACACAGAAATGACAGTGGCTGTAGAAGCTAAACGTGCAAAAACACAAAATACAGTGTCCTGTTAATTTCTGGGGTGATACCAACTGAGTTATTGCCAGGTTGTCTGATGTTAAAAGAAACAGGAAACTTTGTCCTGAACTTGTGTCCCAGCTGCCTGGGTGGTCCAGAGCTGAAAACAGCCAAAATCACCACATGCCCTATATGCTGTAGACACAGACGTGTGAATGCTGTGTGATGAGGGTGTTGTCTGTGGCCACTCTGCCTGTGGACCGGAGGCTGTTCCCACCCGCAGAGAAGTCCCTGCAGACCAGCAGTGTGTTCGGCAAACAGCTGCAGCACACGTTTCTGTCTACCTGGCCATGCAATCATGCAATCAAAACTTCTCCCAAGCTGACTGAGGATGAGCCGCAAGCCTGAAGGAAAAATCCAGGAATTCCCAGAGCTGCTAATAGACTGAGCAAGCTGAAACAAATTCAGATGATCAATCTAAAGAAAAATACTTGCAATGTTCATAGCTCTGCACCCTTTGTGGAAAGCTGTTGGGAACTTTCTTTCCAGCTTCGGCTTTTCAAAGCTGGGAGATGGGCAATGACACAATTGCTATGGCAAGTGCCCTTATATCTATGGTCTGGCGAGATGTTTTCCCAAGCATTGCTAGTACATTCTGAACTCTATCTGACTGGCTTGCTCATTGCTGGATAAAGATACCTTAAGGAGAGCAATTCTGCAAGTGTTTTTTATGCAAACATCAACAACATTACAGTTGATAAAAACTGAGACAAAATGATCTCTTCAGACTTCATTCCTTACAAAGACAAGTCTAGGAAGGACATCAACAACATTACAGTTGATAAAAACTGAGACAAAATGATCTCTTCAGACTTCATTCCTTACAAAGACAAGTCTAGGAAGGACAATCACAACAAAATCTTATTAGAAGTCCCCTAGGGAGATTCTGTCACACCTCGAGGAAAGCAAAGTTTTTCAGGAATGATTAATGGAAAGTGGTTGTGCGCTTAAGGTGGGGCAGCTCAGAGTTCACGGAACACCTACCAGAACTAGATGGATTTGGGAATTATTGAACAGGCATATCTCAGGGTAGAAAAGGGGTCTGAGATAAGCTGTTAATGTCTCAATGTTTGATTGCAGGGGCATTGCAAAAGAGAAAAAAAACAACAACAAAACCCCCAAACATAATTTGCTTATTTCTAGCAACTGAAGAACAAGTGTCTCTGCTTTTATCTTCTATGCCTTCTTCCAGATGTTGGCTCTTTTGAAATTGTTCTTGGTATTTAAACAGATTTGCATTGAAACATTATTTCTTTGCTTTCTAGATGCAGGATATCATCCTTTCAATTAGGGTCCTGGATTCATTATTCTCATGGGAAACAAAAATGATCATTAAGATATTAAAACCTAGTTTACTTTTTAACACTATTCCATGATAAAGATACCATCTTCAGCAGAACTGCTTGAGTTAGAAGACTGACAGATGGGTTATCAGCAAGTGGATGTAATAACAGAGACTTGACACTCTTTTCTAGGTGAAGAAGATTACACAGGCAGTTTCCTCTACAAAATAGGTTACTCCCTGCAGTTTCATTTCCAGTCTCTGCCCAGTCTATTACTCCTTCTCTCCCTGCAGGATATGTTATCTCTTCACAGTTATTGCCTTCCTATTCTTGCAAATAAGATAGTAAATGATTTCATTCTTTCTCTTCTATCCTTATTTCTCTTATTGTCTTTTAAATTGTCTCAATAATTTTTTTAAGATAATGTCATACATATACAGTCACATATAGTTTTACATATATACTACACATATATATAAACTGCATATCATCTAGTTCTTTCATTTATTATTCAAATTTATCACAGGGGGTTGATCTCTACGTTCCCAGAAGATGATCAGCCACCTTTCTGGATGTGGTGAAATGCTGTTTCTGAAGGATAAAAAGAAACAACTCTTTTGTTAGCATAATCCAAAGGGGACTCATTTGCAATCTGTCCCTTAGTGTCCCTGTGTGTGTGACACATAGAAAACAGCATTTTCTAGTGTATGATGGCATGTGCCACTTAGCCAAGACTGATGCAAAAAATCACCTCAGAAGCCAATCCACAAGCACTTCACTTTCACATCTCGGTCTTCACCTCACGACATTTCGGTTTTCCCATCAGCAGTTCAGGAGGGTAGAGCAGCCTCGCTGAACCTGAGTAAAAGCAGTAGCTAAAACCAAACACAGACAGGACTGGATCTGCTTCCTGCTACTCTGCTCTTTTCATAAAGGCATCAGGAGTCAAGTCTACACAGGTGATTTTGCGCTTTTTTTGGGGGGAGGCTGATAACACTGGTGTGGCTTCTCAGAGGCAAAGGATGTTCAGCGCTCCAGCCCTTGGCTGAACATCAGCAATAGGCAGGATATTTCACAGGGTGGGGAGCGAAGGTCACCCAAGCAGACATAGGAATAGTTAGTAAATCTGAGAATTTGTGGTTTTGAGAAGCTGATCCCACAGTGACAAAAGACCATTTCTGCAGCCTCTGAAAGACAAAGCGGAGTGAAAGAACTGCGGGAACTGGGGAGGAAGAGATTGCAGTTGAAAAGGAGGTGAGGAGATTCAGGGATCTCCTAGAAGTGGAGAAGAGATGAGATTACTTCTGTATGTTGGCAGAAAACAGAAAGTTAAAAAACACAAGCATGAAGAGCTCTGCTCAAATAATCTGAGTGGTTGTGGGGAAACCTGCCAAACACGGTTTCAAATATCCAGAGGAGAAAGAAGAGTTGGGAGTTAACCAGGCAGGATTCAAGGACTTCTCTGCTTAGTTGCTGGACATGTTGTTGTCAAGGGCTGAAAGCTGTATTTGTGTTTAAATGTTAACCAAACAGCTATCCCTGCCTTTTGATGGTGCTATACGGTTTTGATCTGAGTTTTGAGCCTGATTCTCCATTACAGCGTACAAGGGCTGGAGCTGGGACACCCTGCTAATGCCACTGTGCAATGTGAAGTGGGGAGGCCACATCACAAAGCAGTTTTCAGTGTCTCAGCAGGTCCCATCAGGATGCTTTTTAGTGTTGCTTTTTTAGCAACAGCCAGCGAGAAGGTGAGCAATGCAACCTCTGAATAAAATTCCTATAGAGAAACTGAAGGAAAAATAAATTTTCTGGGTAGAGATGAGTGCTGAAAATCTCACTTGTTTTCTATTACTTTAGGTCCTTCCTCGGTGTCAGAAGCAGCAGCTCGTTCTGTGATCCTTTACCATCATCATATGATTGTTTTTCCAACTAATTCACTTACTGTAGGTTATCTGGAACATAGCATTTTAAAATCAACTCGTGTTTCACTCCTGGTGGATGAAAATCAAGGATTTGACCAATTTGTTGTTTCAGATTTTGAGAAAAACTTTCATGTTTTTGGAGCGGCTTAGTCCAATAGGGAGGTAATATCTTTAATTAAACCAAATAAAATCATTGGGAACAAAGCCAAACACACTTCTACTCATGTAAGAATTTTCTTCATATCTGAAATGGATGTAATGGTCTGTAAAACCAAGATTGGGTTGGAAGCAAGAAGATTTTCTCAAATGAATTTCTTACTCCTGTCTAGTTGTATTTGTGGCACTACATTTTTTTCCCTGCATGTAACATTCAGACTCCAGACAGCACAGCTGAAAACTACTGTTTTCTTGGGAGTCACCTGGAAGGTTTTTTCAGACAGGCCAAACCTGTCGCTGTGTTAAATCTGATGTGATGTCGTGGGTGAACGTAGCCCACTACTTTGGAGTTTTAGAGAGCTGTGTTATACCCACGCCTGGGGAGAGGGAGGGTGGGTGGCCCTCTGCTCCATCCACTGTGTGATGCGAGGACACCAGCACAGGGCTTGTGCCCAAAATAACCGGGTGTGATGTAAACAACAGCGAGTGATGTAAGCAATTACACCTACTAAAAAAGATTAACACTTCCTACCGAAAGACTGTTGCCCCATGACTCTCTGTGGAAGGACCTGGGAAACCCAGGTGCATTGAAGCTTAATCCCAATGAGATGCATCCCACTACAGCTAATACTGGCCAATTATTCAAGCTACCAGTGTGTCATTTCTGGTAGGCAGCTCTCCATGCCCTTACCATTTCCCTAATCTTCTTTTCACCAAATCCCACTCTAAACAATTACTTAAGAGAGAAAGTGGTACTGGGTAAAGCAGGATTAAAATACTGATCTCTCAATGAGCTGAGACTCAGGAAAATGAAGGTATCTCACAAACATGAAAGTCACTAAAACTTAGATTTACTACTGCTGAATAGGATTAAAAAGAATTTGACAACTTGCTAATATTTCGCCTAAGGCTTTCCTCCCCATCACACTAACGTGGACAATCATGTAACATAAAGAACTGCAGAAACCTACTGAAGAAATTCAAGAGTACTCTGAATCTGAAGTTTAAAAATGAATCCTTGACTAGGAAGAGAGTGAGAGGCATGGGCTTTGTGTATGAAAAACACTGAATATTGCCCAGTGACGGATAAAGCTTTGTGATGTGGTGAAAACTTGTTATTCAAGACGACACCCTTTAAACAGTGATTTTATCATCCTTAGGGCATAACAGTCCAAATACTGCTTCCCACACCTTTGCAAGACATGTGCAGTTTGCCCTTGAGAACATACCTGGAAAAATATGCACACCTTCCAGTAACTGATGGGAGTCTTACGTGTGCAGGCAGGGCTGGCTGACAGAAGTCTCAAGTGTGCCAGCAAAGCTGGCAGATTGCTTCCACAACATTTTCTTTCTGGGGAAATGAAGGGCTTTTTTAAAACGCAGCAGGTGCCTTGCTAAGAAAAGCAATTCAAGCTATGTGCCAAAGCCCTGACAGGAACTGATGATGAAAATAGCCTGTAGCTGGGTGGCTTCAGCTTTGGCGAGTGCAACTGTGCTCTGGAAGTCTTGTCACTGATATGAAGACTGACCAGCTGTGAAGTAAAAAAAAAAAAGGAAGAAAAAAAAAGTACGTTACCATTTATCTTCCCTAGCAAAACAGGATTTATCGTGCTGTGAGCAACAATAGAGCAAACACTTCTTGCCTTCACAGAACACAGATGATGATGCTTTCTGCTATCCAGCTTATTTATCTCAATATCAGTTATTCTGTGGTATCATAAATTGGTTTTGCAAAGCATCTAAAACCAGTCAAAAGACTATAATAAATCTGATCTTTCTTATAGCTTTCTTAAAAATATTTTTTTCTAAGAAATGTGACTGTTTTCTGATTCCATCATTTTGGAGATATTCCCCATAGTATCTGCACAGATTATCTCTACTCTGCTATCAGTGTTGACAGTGATGGGTTTACCTGCACCTCTCAACATTCAGTAGCTTCCTTCAAGTCCTGTGAGAGAGAGAGGCTTTAATTTAAAACCTGAGTTTCTAGCTTTGATGACTACGAAAAAGAAAGAACCTGAAAATGTGTACTCAAAAAGAAAAAACATCTAATTTATTGATTCAATATACAGATATTTAAAATTAGCTATATGAGCTCATGGTTGTTGGGTTTTTTGTAATGTTGGGGACTGACTACACTGAATTTCTTAATGTATATTTATTTATTTATAGTGTGCCAGGTCAGAGCTAGGTGTTGATCGGCTGACTGACTATGTCTTTTCTAATACCAGTTGTGTAATGCCATCAACTAAAGAGGAGACCTAGTTCTCTCTGTCTTGTACCATCAGGAGACTGTGAATTTCTGCTAACCCAAGCCGACAAAGACGTCTAAGAGAGTGGCAGGGTTTGTAAGGACAATAACCGTATTTACAGACCAGCTGATCTGTAGGGAAAAAATGGACAAGCTTCTGAACACACCAGCTCTTCCAAGGTTTTCTTTGCTTTTCAGTCTTATGTGAAGTCAGGACTGCAGGTGTATCAGCCTTTGTGATGGGGGCCATGAGATACAAACCATATGTGGTTACCTTCTGCCTAAAATCAGCCAAACTGTAATGGCAGCCCCAAAGCTTGCAGAGATTCACCAGTCTGTCCGCAAGTTCTGCAGGCTGTAGCAAGCTCCTGGCAAGCTGGCTTGCTCACTTCTGCTTGGAGGGTTTCCCATCAGACATTAGGGCTGGTCATGGCAATGGCTTCTTCAGGGAAATTAGGTGTCAGCTCCCAGACCTGGACAGGTTCCCAGAAATGTTGTCTTGAACAGTTCTGATGCCCAACAGTGCCAGCAGCGTTGTCCACCTATATTATTGCCATGACAGTCATGACCCTGGCCTTTGATCCTCTCCTGGCTTTCCCAGGTCACACTCACACTGTGTGGCATGCATGGCATCTCTCTCCCATCACCTTGTGGCACTGGAGCCTCTGCTGCAGAATGAAGTCTCCTAATGACTGGTCCCAGCTCCAGAGGCAGATCCAGTGGGCTGGTAATGGGAACAAGCTGAGCAGACAAGATGCCCTACTCACACGACCTGCAATCTTATGGACCCATTATCCAAGAAACTTTAAAGTTAGTAGTGATATAGTGATACATTTCTGATACCATCATCATGACAGATTCAAATGGGTTTCTCACCATCATACACTGTGCATGCATAAGCATACTCAAATAGCTTGGTGGGTTATTTGAAAAACATTTCCCAGGCTCATTAAACCTGACCTTCTGTTCCTGCATCAAAAGTAAAGCTACAGGGCCCAAGCTACTGCTGTCTGCTTTTGTCCAGTAAGGGGAGAGGGATCTTTGCATTTCAGAGACAAACCATGGCAGAGCACTCAGAAAACACAAAAAAATAAAACTAAAACTAAAGATCACATGTCCCTTGCCTCCTCACTTCTATCACCATCCTCTAAAAAGAGATTCTCTTAAAATAAACTTGATTTGAATGATATAGTGTGGTTTCTTTCCAAAAAGTGATGTCGTCAAACTGATGGCTTAGCAGGAAAAAAGGGGTTTGCTTTTTCTTGATAAACACGATGTATGTTGTTGTCAAACTGACATGCAGAAACAAGTAGCAAAAGCAAAGGAAAGGGCTTTCAAAAGGAGAGAGAAAGGGCCCAGCTCACTGTGCGTGAATTATAATATAACTGAACAGGGAAAGGCCTCTAAGAACAGTGTGAACAACAGCTGTCACACTGAGCAAGGGCTGCCCGGTCCAGGCAGAGCACACACATCTAAAAGTGAACTTGGGTGTGATTTCCTTTCGAAATCATTGATGTCAGTTTTATGAGTACCTAAAATCGAAGGGTCTAAACTCAGGGGGCTCCTACAAACCACATCTCTGCCTTCACCTCACACACTAATATTACTGAGCATACATCACACTCAGCATCGCCCACTTGTAATTAGCCAGTTTGTAGCCAGGAGGAACAGTTTTTAGCAGCATTTTTAGGAGCATCTTTTCCTAAACATAGTAGAGGACCAAAGATCTTACCCAGTAATTTTTCACTCTGCTTTTTGGCACCAAAATATGGTTCATACACAGCAGAATATCATCAGGAAGGAAGGCTGAGATCGCTGGCTTCCACAATGCCCTGCAGCTTTTCGACTAGGTCGTTAGTCTTAAAAGGAGGCGGCCTTGGTGTGCCAAACTGGGGGTAGAAAGTAATTTAGCCTGGGTTTCCCATTTCAAACTATTACAGTTATGAAGAATGTAGATTCCTTGCTAGCCGTTTTCTGGCATGAACAAGAAATGATCTGACTGTAGGAAAGGAACTGGCCTTTGACTGGATGGATGAGCCTTTCCCTGACCTGGGTAAAAATCAGGTAAATCTGAGCTGCGTGAGGCTTCTTCCACTCCTTGCCTACGTTGAGTTTCTTCCAACCATGCTTAGTTACTCTTCCCTCCATGTGCTGGCTTTCGTGGTTGCCACTCCTATGGGTCTACCTTTCCCCCCTGCTCTTTGTCTCTATCCCTTTCAGCTCCATTGTAAAGGAAGGAGACCTGGGCAGGCAGCTGGAGAGGAGACACAGCGTGCTCTGGGCAGCTGGAGTCAGGGTCCCTGGACCCTGCTTTCACATGCACTGGTCACCCTGTCGAGGTGTGCAGCCACATTTCTGTGTATGTCTGTTCCTACTTTGCAACTTGGGTCCTATTTCTCCATTTGCTCACTACACACCCTTGAGCCCTCTCAGCCCAACAGCTTGAAAATCCAGCTGTCCCAGAATACTTGTAAAATTCCCTTGTCAAAAATTTTTCAAATCAACATGACCCTGGTCAAAATACTTTTTTTTTTTCCTACAGAAACATCTTCTTATTCCTTTCCTGCATTGCATAACAAGTAGAGTGTTCGGTTGCATTATGAAACACCTGGGCTGGGCCACTTACATTTTGTGGCAAACGTGGCTGAGTGTGGAGGGATAGTGTCCAAAAAGCTGAGATCAGAAATCAGCAGGTCTTGTTTCAACAAGCCAGTAGAATTACAGGTTTTTTGCTGAGTGTGCAAGCAGCAACAAAGAAGAAAAACTGCAGTGCTCAAGTGGTGTAACTGCTCCTCACTCTTCCCCGGTGGCTCACGTCTGACAGCTTAGGATGATTAAATGTGCTAGTCTGAAATCTGCAGCAGCAAATGGGACACCTTTGGCTCTCTTCATGAACGGCTAACAACAATTTTTCCCGCCTTTTGTTGGACGAAAACCGTATCACTGCATCTGGTGCAGTGTACCTCTTAAAGATCAGGATTTTGTGCATGTGGCCTCAGTTCTACCAATTTGTTAGAGGTTTGTCTAACTCCATAATTAATATCCTGATGGTGCTGCCATTAAAGCTGTTGGACTCATTTGACTGCTGTAGTAGTGATGCATACTAATGATTAGAGGACCTCTCCATTCCCTCCTGGTGACATTGCAGACAACGAAAAGCCTGTTATTAGCTGCTACTGTAACTATTTACACATCTTCCAGCTCTGCAGCAAGCCCAAGAGAAATGAAAGTAGATTCTGTTTCCATCATCTAAGTGTCTTTACGCATGTCATTTAAGCAAAAGTTTTGGTTTCTGCTTCCGTGTTTGTCTGCTTTTTGTATTCAGACACTGCCCCAGGGACCTTTCAGTCTCCCGAGGCAGAGCAGCAAAGGAGAGTAACTTTCTAAAGTTTTTAATTAGTTGGATTTTCTTCCAGTTGCTAACAGCTCCTGTCATATCTGCTTCTGTTCTGTATCTTATCATAGAAGTACAGACAATACTGCTGGAAGGGACTTTGAGAGGTCATTGTCCCTGAAGAGATGATCACTAACATCCCATTTCTGATGGGTATCTGCATAAACTGTTCTTGACAACTTGCAAGCAGATATTTCCCAATCTCTTTGAGTTTTTTTTCTAACGCAAATTAGTCTTTCTTGCTGCAGTTTATGTCTATTATTTCTTGTTCTCTCTCCACTGAATGTTTTATTCCTTTACTTTTTGCAGCAGCTGCCTGAGCTCTTTCGGTAATATGAAGTATGCCCTCAGTTTTCTCATCTCTGCTTAACAACCTCCCTTCTTCACAGCCCTAGTCTTCAAGGTGCTTTTTTCTGAACTCCCACTGACAAAGATGGGGTTCTCTAACTTGCTGCTTCTTCACTGCTGTCAATGCTTAGCACGCCATTCAGTAGTGACCAGCAAAAAAAAAGACTTCAGTATGTCTCTGTGGCTGGTCCTTTTGCAGAAACCAGTTTAAAATATACTGTTATTCTGAGATGTATAAAACCAGCTTATGAGGATAGTCACAGTCTTTGGCTTTGTTCTGTTAGTCATCCTGCTGGCAGAAATACAACATTTGTGCATGAGCAGCTCCGAAAGTCTTCCATGTACAGACCTGTAAGTAGCAGGAAAGGCAAACAATGACCCATTTGTGTGTAGGAGGAGAAGCGGGTTCATGAGGAAGTTAAGAGGGATTTGGAGAGATGGATTTCCAAATGAGGCATTAATGGTCCTAACCATAGAAATCTGGTCCTAAACAGAGAGATTTGGGGGTTGCTGCACACAGGCACACAAGGTGTTGCTTTGAAGCTGTATGAACAGAGTGCTGGATGCTCAGTCTAACCTCAGCTGGTTAGAAATGCTCAAACACTACCTGCAACATTTTCTCCATGACCAGAATATTTGCTTTTGCCACCAGAAAGCAGAGCAGAGGCTTCTGCTGCCTCCGTGCCTGTGCTCCTGACACATGCGATGCACTTGGTGATGGCTGAGGCAGATTGAGCCCTTAACTAAATCAACCACCTGGGAGAAACGCAAAGAGCATCCCCAGAATCTGTATCACAGCGTCTCTTCCCTGTAAGCACCTGCCTGTCGCTTGTGTTCCTCTGTCTATGCTGACAGCTTTTACTGCTGAGAACTCAGCAGATATGTCTGACTTTTCCAGTGTGCCTTATCTGCTGCCTGGACACAGGGCTAACATCCTTGCACTGTGGAGGTTTTAGATGCTGTTTTCACTAAATAAACTTTTGTGAAGTGTGAAGCTGCAAGTGACATAATAGGTTTGGATCTAGTGCTGTTATCAAGATCAAGAGGCCATATTACGCACACAGGGTGTGAAGCAGTCTTTACAGTCAGAGGTGTCTGAATCATAGAAAATTATGTCTGGAAAGGGCTTCCACAGATCAGCCATTCTACCTCCCACCCAAACACTGGATAAGCTCTACCTACCACTTCCCTGGCAGATGTTTGTCTTATGTCTTGTTAAAAGTCTCCCATGATGCAGCTTTTCACAGATTTCCTCAGGCAATTTATTCCAGTGCTTGATTATACTCACCCATTTACTCATTTTCCTAATGTATAATTTAGACAGAACTAATGCGTAACTTATCATTAGACAAGCAAGCAGTCTGATCAGAGAAAGGTAACATTTCTATCTATCTCTCGTACAACTGTAATAAGACATCAACACACTTAAATAACTCGAAAGAGCTCACCGAGAGAGACCTGTATAGATACATACGTGGATTCAAGCATGGCAGCAGCAAACCTGTCAGGGAGCTATGGAAATTAGGTGGCTGGAAGTGCTGAGGTCTGACATTTTTCCTAAGTTTATCCCTCTCTGGGCCGTAGGTGTCTTTCTTAGTCAGTGCTATGAAGTGATGCTTCCCTCCATGCAGGTTTCACAGCTCTGAACCTGCACCTGGAGCCTCTCCTTTGGCAGTAGAGGCAGAGCTCACTCCCTTTCTGCAACATAGATTGGCAGGAGGAACAAACTCTTTTTAGAAATCACTCAGTTGCAGAGCACTCATGCAAGTCAAGGAAAATTGGGTTCAATGCCCTTTTTTGCCTAATGAGTCCAGGCTCACAACTTGCACTAAGGTGCCTTGCCTGCAGATTGCTCGCAGTTTTCCCCTGTTGCAATGCCCTGCTTGACGTGAAAAAAGTTTCGTCGCACTGGAAAGCAAGACTGTGATTTTCAGCCTTGCAATTAGATGCTTGCGTTGAAGCTTGGAACAGTGGGTTTGGGCCTGGCCACAGGGATTGCATCAATATTTTATGCAATATTTGTTCCATGCAAAATGCATACACAAACTTTGGCATCACACTCCACCTCCAACCGCTTTTCTCAGGATTTCTGCTCACTTTCCATGACTCACTGAACGTTTTGCTTTTCCACACAGTGAAACAAGTTCAGCAGGTGAAACAGAGCCTACCCTGCCCTCGTTTACACACCCTTTGAAAGGTGAGCCATGGTGGTTTGAATCATTTCCCACTAAGAGAAGAATGAACCTTGTAGCCCCCTTCTTGGTGGCTACTACAGAGCATTCAACATTTTCCATCCAGCTGCATGTTGAGGGAAAGCAGCAGCTTCCACTGGACTTCATGGGGATCCAAATCTGGGAGCTCAGAGCGACTTTGCCCGCCCACAGGGCAGGCAGGACACAGTCTAGGGGAATTTAGACAAGTAAAGGCAGGGGCTGAGCTGCACATTGCCATCCCAAAGGGCCCAGTAAATGGAGCTGCTGCTGCAAGAAGGGAGGTCATGCCAGAAACCCCTCTCCCTTCATGGTGAAATATGAACAAATACCTTGAGGGCCCCAGATAGAGACAGCTGGATTTAAATTTAAATTTAAATTTAAATTCTCTTCCCAAAAACCAGCAAGAAAACTACAAATCTGAAAACTTCCCATGTCCTGGTGCAGTGAGCCAGATCCTGAAAGAAACTTACTCCTGTTACACCACTAACGTGTGAAGGGATGTTGACTGCTTTTAAAATTGTTATCCTGCATCTTAGAGAACAGGGTACCAATTAATTAACATAACCTTCTTGCTGCTATTCATCAAAGAATTTTTATCTAATTACAGTAGTTTACTACAAACTTTTCCCCAGGGAGTTTCAGACTGTGGTATTGCTAGGTGTGCTGAATGAGTTAAGAATGCACATTTCTAATTTGGCCATTCAGCAGTATTTTAGTGCCTAATTCCCATAGAGTTTCTTATCTCTTTTTTTGTAATTTAAGATGTGGTTAAGTTAATTCCAGAAAATTAATTAACAACCAGTAGAGAGAATCTGCAATTGAAAACAGCTTGCAGGAATGTAGCCGAAAGAAAGAGAATTCACAATTGAAAGGTGAAGAAAAAAAGGAGACTAGCAAAACAAACAACAGACCTCAGGAAGGTAGGTTTGACTAAACTGAGGTCACGCATCACTAAAATTTCATGGGAAGCCGATGAGAGGGAAGGCTAAGCTAAGCAGAACAGCTGGCACTCAGAAAGGAACACTATGAAGGACAGATACAGATAAATTCAGACAGGACACAGAGGCAGCTTGCCTCTTTTCCAGTTTGTCCCTGTCCTCAAATGCAAGAGGAGAAAAAAAAAATGGAAAAGAGGGCATACGAGTAGCTACAGAAAAAGAATAATGATCATGAGCAGTTAGGGGCAGGATCTGAAAGATCAAGGCATAAAGGAAGATGCACCTGGAAGAAGATGGCAAATAACAAGAAATTTGGCTATAAACAGTCTTAGTAAGGGAAGAGTCAGGCAAGAGGAGGGCCTCTGCTTCACTCGCTGAACAGCTCAATGTGAAAAAAGCCAAAACATTCAGTTTCTTCTTTTGTTCGACTTTCCCTAAAAAGTTCAATGATGAGCAAATCTATAATAATACCAGCCAAAAATGTGTAAGATTTCACCCTGGAATAGGGGAAGGATAGGGTAGGGAGGTCTTGGAAGGTAAAACTCTTAGATGTTTGATGTTTCAGCAAGGCTGGTAAATTCCCTGGTATGATGTTTAAAGACAGGCTGAAGCAATTTCAGTGGAGAACATACGGGAGAGGAACAGGAGTTCAGGAAAAACACTTGCCCTTAGGAGAGAGGGAAAGAATTGGAGATGAAATAGGGAATAACAGGCCTTACCAACAACAACTGAAAAATAACTGTAAGTATCCGGATGATGAAAGAAAATCTGGTACTTGCCAATATAGATGTCAACAGCAAATTCCGTCAATTCAATCATATTTTCTTTTTCAAAAGGGTAATGGGTCTTTTGGTGAAGGAAGAAGTAATATGCCACCTAACCTGACTTTAATAGGGGCTTTTGACACTCTCTTTGGATGCTCTTTTAAGGGTGTTAAGGAGACAGAGATAGGACTAAATTAGTACAAAATTACAAGGAAAACTGTATTTCTCCATGGTTTGTTGTAAAAATGGAAGGACTGGGGTTTCTGCAAGACCCTTACTTAGGTTCAGTTCTGTTAAGTTTTCTACTCAATATAAGAATAATTTTTGTTTTACATGCTTACACAGGATGGAACAAGAAGTAATGAGCTTAAATTTTAGGAAGATTCATTTCAGACATTAGTAAAAACATTTCCAACCTTAAGTGGCACAAGGAGAAGGCAACAACTGCAGAGTGTCCCTCACTGGTAGTCTGTAATAACAGCTTAAACAAACATCTGTCAGGGATGGACAACTGTAGTTGACCCTGACTCTCCTCTCCCTCTCTTTTTGCTGTGATTAAAGGCATTCAAAGAAAAACATTTTGACTGCAAATGCAATAAACCCTCTCACTTATCCTGACTTTAAAAGGAGAAGAACCCTCCCATTGGTTTGTGGAGTCAGGCACTTACATAGCTTTGAGAATAAAAGCCTCTATCACGTCAAATGCTAATGATGTTTGTGAAGATCACTATTTATCTGTATCTTTTATCTTTGTTTCTAACAGCTGTAATCATAATTAGATTCCAACACTGCTGTTGTGGTTCATGATAAAGTTTCTTGCTTTGCAATGGTATAGCTGAGACAGTGATCAGTCTCTGGAGCTGTTAATTAAAGGACAAACATTCATGGCAGAGAATTCTGAAAAAATGTGTTTGTTGTGGGAGACAAAGTGTGAAACGGAAATGCAGGCATCTATCAAGAGAAGCAGTAGCAACACAGAGAAAATAATTCCAATGAACAAACAAGATAAAAGAAAGCTTCAGCAAACACAATTATTAAAAAGAAATGTTAGCATTGCCTCCTCGGGCTCAGCACATGCACTGGTGCTTGCTGGGGTGGGGGGCTCTGCTGAAAAATGCTGTTCTGCTGAAAAATACTGACAGAGAAAGGCATGGAACTGCGAGCCAGGGGACTACGCCTGCGAATCAGAAACACCTTTGAGAAGTGCGGCTGGCGACTTTGGCAACTTCTTGTCTGAAAAACGTGGAAACAGTCTGGGAAAATAAAATGGGGCTGAAAGAACAGAAAGCAGCATCGTCTATTGGCTGTTACAGGTGAAAAATCGAAATTAACAGCATCTATTGGCTGCTCAAGGTAGTGATGTCCTATACCCTCATGCCTCTGTGACATGAGAGGGATTTATTTTTTTTTCCAAAACGAAGCCCCTCTCTCTGAGAACTTCCCATGCTGCATGTGCTTTTTCTTTCCTGAACAAGTTGAATTGCACACAAACTTTCTATGATCTCTCGGATGCTCACCAAAGACGCCTGACTGACTCCAGACTTGGTGACAATGATCATCTCCGAAGTGAGACTCTGTCTGTTTATCTTACTGGGCCCCATTTGGACCCAGTTTTGGGGGCTTGTCCTCCCACTTGTGGGATGGCAACAAGGATCCATTTGTCTTCTCCTTTGGGATCGTTTGGCCCTTTCTGAAATCTGTCTAAGCTAATTCACTTGATACCAGTATTATATATCCATAGAAGTCATCTATCATAAGTATATCTGCTGCTACATTGTTGATAAGTTGCTTCACTAATGATAAGCTTGTAGTAACCTGCAATAGTGTATGCCTACTTGGTTGTTGCTGTAATTGATTCCTGCTACACTATTGGTTGCTGCTATTATTGACTGCTGCCATTCTGCTGACTGATACCATATTACTGATTGCTGACTGTAATTTCTAACAGCTTGATATATGTATATACTCACTTTATTAATCACAGAGGTACTTGCTGTTGGTGATTTTTGTGGTATTTGTGGTTATATCTGTAAAAAAGTGGAGATACCTAGAGGATCAAAGCCTCCTGTCCTTGTGTATCACGGAGCCCTACGAACCCACGGTCGTGATCTCTACCCACCCGCAGGCCGGGTAGCCCTTTAGGTCATGACATATTCCCAGGCATGTCATGATTTTCCCTAAGTATGCTGCATGGCACCATAAGGAATACAATTGAACCTAAAGGTGAGCATGTGACAAAATGTTTTGCTGGATGTATATGAAGCTGTAAAAATCAGTAACAGCCCACCAACTGACAGGATCCTGTAGGCGCTGCAAGGAAGGGAAAATACACCTGCATCAGTTAAATGGCTTGTCATCCACTAACGGTGTTGAGACTGGGCTGCTGTCTTCGTTCAGATCTACAGCGTCGCAGGATCGGGCTGTTGAGCAGGCAGCGACTCATCGGGCCGGCTGCAGCTGAAGAGGCAGCCGGTGGTCTGAACACTTGACCCCCAGAAGCTGGGGAAAAAGGGACAGTTCCCCCGTGCTGCCTGCTCCTCTCCGACATGGTGTTGGTTGGTCACTGTCAAAAGTGGAGGCTCAGTGATGTAAAGCATTTAGGTGGTGTCGAGCAGAAAATATTTGGCACCAGATCTCCCAGCCTAGCCATGAAAAAAGCACATTGGTGGGTACAAGTTACATTACTATTTACCAAGCTAGAGTTTAAAATTTTAAAATTCATCATGCCTGAATTTATACAAGAATTTCAGGTTCTCCAAACCAGTTTTGTTTTGATGTATGTGGACATCGGCTAGGTAAAAATATGTACGATATAGATTTATATGGATTTTGGTGGAGTAACGTAACATTTTCTCATGATGCTACGAGGAGGCATTTCTGTGGCTCACGAATACATCACTTGCAGTTCCAGCATGAAGTCGATGGAGTTAGTTACACATAGAACTACCTTGCCCTTCCAGGTTTCCTCATCTACCTTCAGTCACCTAATTAGCTCATATTGCATCAACTACAGTCTGGTTTGATATGACAAAGTACCTGCGGTATGTCTATTCAGGCCCACTTGCGTACCTGCTGGGAATGTCTCTGCTTTAAAAAGCTTGTGAACTGAGTGGAAATGAAACCAAACCAAGCATACTCTTGCTTGGAGCTTCAGTTTACCCAAACGTCTTCCCTTTAGGGGAAAGCTATTGCAAAATGCACTCTCTACCATTAGCTTGCGAGATCTCCGCCACCATAAGACAGCCCTCCCTTACATGCCCTTTTCAAAAATAAATTCATCTTGTCTTTAATGGTGTTTCAGTCTGAGTTCATGAAGTTCATGTTGTCTCTGAAGTTGCTGACAGAAGACGTTACAACAGGCAGGGTGGGAATGGGTTTACAGCTACTGTGCTAGGTTTGGAAATGCTAGGGACCAACTTTCACAAGCTGTAATGGCAGAGTCGCACATCAGAGACACTGCCTCCGCGTGTCGTCTTGCATATCTTGGAAGATATGAAGCAAGCGGGGGAAAAAAAAGCCTTCCAGGGAAACAAATCTTGAATGAGTATGCTCAGGTAAAGGCAAATACAGCAGAAAATGTGAAATGTGATTGATACAATAAAATTTCCTCTCCAAGACAGCTTAGGCTATTGCTAATTTTCCCACAGTATTACCTAGTCTTTTTGAGTCTTGGCTCCATAATCCAAACAATATTATTAATGTAGTTGCAGATCTCACTTGTTTTATTTTATTTGGTGCTTACATTATCTCAACAGCCGTAAATTGATTTGGGAGTTTTTTATTGTAACTGATGCCACCTTTAGAAAACCATTAGTCTCTTTACAGGTTAAAATCATAACTGAGTCCTGCTTCTTTATCTTCTGTTCCATCTTCTGTGCAGATGGTGCCTTTTCTTGTGAAGGTTAAGTCAATATAATAGTTTTAAATATCTGTGGAAAAACTGACCAATGACTTTTTTTCCTAGGTGTTGTGCTACAATAAAATTATTCTTCTAATAGATGCAAATGTGTCTTTTCCAGAGAGCACTCTATAAAAGCTTCATTCTGGATTACATCAGAACTGCAGGGCTCCACATGGGTACAGACTCTTCTGGAGCAGGTCCGCGTGTGAAGTCGGAAGTAACTGGGTTCAGCGTTCGTTTTGTTTTCCAAGTATTCACTCGGACTTGTTACCACAAAACACAAGCTAAATAAGAAACATCTGACAGATTCCATAAGGATAGTCTGTTAAACGCTCAAGCAGTTGAACCATCTCACTGTATTCAGGAAGTATGTTCTTTAGTTAAATATGTACAAATGTCACTGCCAGAGCAGACTGTGGTTCTGATCCTGTGCTGCTGAAGTGATGGACCACTCAGTGGGTAAGGAATTGGTTGGATGGTTACACTCAAGGAGTTATGGTCAATGGCTCGATGGCCAAGTGGAGACCAGTGATGAGTGGCGCTCCTCAGGGGTTGGTATTGGGACCAGCACTGTTTAACATCTTTGGCAGGGACATGGACAGTGGGATTGAGGGCACCTTCAGCAAGTCTGCCAATGACATCCAGCTGTATGGCGTGGTGGACACACTGGAAGGAAGGGATGCCATCCAGAGGGACCTTGACAGACTTAAGAGGTGGGCCTGTGCAAACCTCATGAGGTTCAACAAGGCCAAGTGCAATGTCCTGCCTGTGTGTTGGGGCAATCCCAAGCACAAGTACAGGCTGGGCAGAGAATGGATTGAGAGCAGTCCTGAGGAGGACCTGGGGGCTTTGGTTGACGAGAAGCTCAACATGACCCAGCAGTGTGCTCCTGCAGCTCAGGAAGCCAACTGTATCCTGGGCTGCAGCAAAAGCAGCATGGCCAGCAGGTCGAGGGAGGTGATTCTGCCACTCTGCTCTGGTGAGACCTCACCTGGAGTCCTGCGTCCAGCTCTGGAGCCCTCAGCACAGGAAAGACATGGACCTGTTGGAGTGGGTCCAGAGGAGGGCCACAGAAATGATCAGAGGGCTGGAACACCTCTCCTATGAAGCAAGGTTGAGAGAGTTGGGGCTGTTCATCCTGGAGAAGAGAAGGCTCTGGGCAGACCTCATTGCAGCCTTCCAGTACCTGAAGGGGCCTACAAAAAAGCTGGAGAGGGTCTTTACAAGGGTATGTAGTGATAGGACAAGGAGTAATGGCTTTAAACTGAAAGAGGGGAAATTTAGATTAGACAGAAGAAAGAAATTCTTTACTATGAGTGTGGTGAGGCACTGGAACAAGTTGTCCAGAGACGCTATGGCTTCCCCTTCCATGAAAGTGTTCAAGGCCAGGTTGGACGGGGCTTTGAGCACCCTGGTCTAGTGGAAGGTGTCCCTACCCATGGCAGGGGAGTTGGAACTAGGTGATCTTTAAGGTGCCTTCCAACCCAAAGCATGCTATGATTCTATGAAATACTTCTGATAGAGTCTACTATTTACTCATTTTTTATGATATTTAAATAAAAGAAGGGAGAAATTAACTGAACAGGAGTGTGCACCAGGGGAAAACTTATTTTCTTTCTCAACAGATTTGGTCGATGGAATAGCAGTGTTTTTCAGAGTCAGATGCACAAATGACTGCTGACGGGAATCATTATGTCTGGGTTTGCACTTCCTTTCAGTGGAAACTGCTATTACGATTTAAGTGCCTACAGAAGTCAAGCTTTTAACCTCTCCCTGCTTGACAGTTTATCATTATGAATTCCATTCAACATAGTGAGCAAAACAAGGTGCACAGCTGAAGTGGGTTACAATTTAATTTTACACAGCTAATACATTGCTAATTACACCTGAATAAATATTAAAACTGGAATTTCTTCAACATTAACCATTATTCTCTTTTAAATGTGTTTTGCTGGAGGACTGATCAGAACTGCAATCACAATTTCAAGTATAATGCAGCAGAACTAAAAGGGAGTTTTTATTATTTTTAGTTTTTAGTAGTGAGGTGAAAATAATAAGTATTTTTCAGCTGTTTGCTTACACGAGGCTAATGCAAACACCTAGTAATGTGGAGGTTTCTGCCATTAATAATACATAAAGTCATCCTGATGATCTCATAGACCTGAATTCACTTTTTTTATTCTGGAAAAGATGTAGAAAATTGAAAATCTCTACAGAGGCTTTCTATACGGCTACACAGAAATCTATACGATGTCACTCTGCCTGGAGTGACATTCTGGAAAAGAATGACCTTACTAAAACTAGGAAAACCCCCTGTAGGTACTAATATAAGCGGGTCTCAAACTAGAACCTCTTGTCCAGTTTGTAGCTACCTGCAGCTGCTGGCCTTCTCTGGCCAGCTGCTCTCCTACCTTCCCCAGATCACAAACCCCATGCATCCCCCAGGTCGACACATCCCCTCCGCTGGGCCCCTCTTTCTGCAGCTATTTGTCCTCAGCCAAGGTCCTCACTGCCAGAAACAGCATTTGCAGCTTTCCTCCTGTCCAAAGGGGAATTTGCAACTGAGGATAGGTGGAAGAACGAGAATATATGTAGCTGTCTTGCAACACCATAGAGAAGCCGCAGTAGAAGACCATTCTATGACGCTGATCCCACACTAGAGTAACTTGCTCGTTCTTAGTCCTCCTGACCTGTACTGACAGCGCCTTGCAGACGCTCCAGCACGCATCTGTCCCTTCGCTACGTGCTGTCAGGAAGCAGAGAGCCTTGGGGCCCGTCCAACAGCCTGTGCTAACGCTGGGCATGCTCTGGGTGTTGCGCTCTAGCAGGGCACCTCCGGACATGTCACAGGGAGGGCAGGGAAGTCTTTGCCCGAGAACTCTGTTGAGGCAAACCTTAATCAGTCACATTGACATAAATAGTGAACCTTTAGTCAGTAATACTTTGGCACTTAATCTCTAGGCCACCACCTTCCTGAAGAAGGTCACAAATACACAAACTTTTTCTAGGATGCAGCACATACAGCTGTGAACTAATGAAATACGGGGATGAGTTGCCTGACCATGCTTGAACAGGTTCTGAAAAATATAGACTCAGTATGCTATATGGCACAGTGACAATGCAGACATAGCTGGTAAAGGTCCTTTACATCATCACAACACATCTGGAGGTAAAATACCGGGTTTGTGTTCTCTTTGGAAAATAAAAGAGTTGCGTCTCAAAGATCATAATGAGCTGCTCATTTGTGTCTGGGTTTGTGGCCCTTCGGGTAGTTGTATCTGCATACAGATTGAGGCATGCATGTCCTGTAGATTTTCTGGTAGGTTTAAAAAAAGGCTTCTAAAAGCCATGTCCTAATTTATGGCAGCAAAAATCTATGGGAAATGACTGCAGCCTTAAATGCAGTATAAGCTGATCATTTGTACAGCTTTTATCCTATTTTAGAATTCAGATTCATGTTCTTGTGATAGATAGCACAACCTTCAATACACGTACATGGAAAAGGAGGGAATGTTAATGCTGCTGACACAAGTCCTGTTTCAAATTTCTTGTCAAGTCACAGAAACGTAGAGCCCAAGTCCTCAAAAATTTGTGATATAAGTCTTTTGAATAATTCTCAGATTTGCTCTTAGTTGCAACCAACATTAATTACAGAGAGCAGAAGGAGGGTGGGAGGGAGGAGTGGAAAAGCGAATCTTACCTATGGAACAGGAACCCTGGTCCTGCCGGTGTTCTCCTGGCTGCGGCTGCCATCTAGTGCTTGTCAGGCATGGTGAGGTGCTGGGCTTATTTCGAGTCTGCGCGAATCTTCTCCAAGACTGAACTCCGCCTGTGTACACAGGCAGGATAAATAGCACAGAACCACCTCTCTAAGGGGCAGCAGAGGAGGGAGATTTAACCCAGCAAGCTGAGGAAGAGCTCCTAAGAAATCAGTTCTCAAGTATCAAGTATTTTGAGTAGCATCACTTCCTCCGAGTTAACTGCTTGACGTGGTTGTAAGCGTGGTTTCTACTGAGCCAAGGACAGACATAACGAAGAACAAACCTTGATCTTCCACTGCATAAAAGGGTGTCAGGCTTCTGTTCTTCCCTACTGCTGTGTAGTTGCTGTTGTATTTTGAAATTCTTTTCCTTTCACTTAAATGGCTGTACAGAAGGCCTGATTACAGCAACATTGGTGTAGCGAGAATCATGTCAGTGTAACACTCATCACTGGAACTGTGCAAGCCAAGCGTACGTATGGCACACAGCGTATAAACTCCAGCTAATGCAGCTGTCATTGGCATAGACTGTAAGCTTCCGGGACAGGATGCACATATGTCATTATTTTTAGCATTTTACTACCTTCGATTGTGCTACAAGATTATTTCTGCTGGATTTATTCTGATTAGATCAGGGAGATCTAATCCACCCTCCTCAAACAGGCAAGAGTTTGTAGCTCCTTAATACGGTGGGACAACGTGCTCTCAGCTGAGTGCACTCCTCCGGCTGGTTTGTTCCAGATGGTGCACGTGGCTTTGAAGTGTGGCAGGTTGTGTTTGCCCTGCTGTTGTAGGAGGCAGACAGCGGACAGTGGGCACAAGAGACGTTTCAGAAGCTCCTGCTGATCTCGGGGAAGCCGTGGACCTTTGTGTGAATATTGTACAAACTGACGAGTGAGGTGACAGACTACATCCACTGGCACTTTTGGTGCAGGACAAGCAGTAATCCAGAGATCGAATGGATTATGTTGTCCAGGAGGCCTGGCTGACTCCGGCTCTGGCAGAGACTCTTGAGGTGTCACATCACTGACAACGTCCTTCTGATGCCTGGAGTTTGTGCAAACAAACGAAGCCATGCCAACTGCTGTGGATTCAAAAACAATGTGCCATTGGAAAGTTGCCTGTCAGCACTTTCGCTGCAGGATCAGACTCGTGAAGCAGTTACTTCACTCACAGGTAACGAATAGAGCTGAATTAGCAGCTGGCTTTGAGAGGATGGGAAGCAGCTCAGGAAAAGAAAGAGATCTCCCTTACTGGAATTGCTTCATACCGAGGTCACAGGTTAATGTCTTGTATCTAGTCAGAACCTCTAGTTCACACCCTGGCATCACACCATGCAGAATTAAAACACAGCTTTGAGTCACAGGTATTACGAGGAACAGTCTGTATTCCAAGGGGGGCGGGGGAAGGGATTTTCTGCGAGGCTGCTTAACAGGGCTGCACACAGGCCTGAAACCTTCTACGACTTTGTCTTCAGCAGTTTTTCATGCTGGCAAAAGCTCTGACGGATGGAATCTACTGGAACACCTGCTTTGAAGACGGAGCAAATCTTTGCAGTTTGTCACAGAAAACAATCACAAACTATCAGCAAAGCAATAAATAGAGAGGGCTAGCAAAAAGCAGTGATAGCCAGGACAGTAGGCTAAGGCTACCTCCCCTTTTTCATACGTATCAGTGCTAGAAATCAGTATTACCTGTTTTGTAGTACTGATTGTTTTAGTCTCAGCTGAAGACCTTTGTTAAGAACAGCAATAGGCTCTCTAGCAACTATAGTGATGATGTTGACCATTCAATCAAATTCTCAAAGTAAAGGTTAAGGGACTGGTTAAATTTGCCCATACATTCCTTTAATCTCCAGTAGTGTTTCTTGGAATTTTTCACTCGCTCCAGTTGCTGAATCTGTCTGCCTGTCTCCTCCTTCCTGCACTTGTAAGTTTTGAGTGTTCTTCGCTCAAAATTCAATTTCAGAGTTGAAATTCAAACCATAGTAGAATTTGCCAGCTGAAGGCATGAGTTGTTCACTGAAAAGCTATGTAAGAAAGCTTCCTGTATACTGGACTGTTGATGTATTCGAGGAGGAATACTCCTGATTTTAATTTGACAGTCTACCTGTTCAATCTGTGGTAAATGGGTTTCCTTTCTGATAGTCTCATTGCCCAGAAAAAGCTATCTTATAAATATATACCTTTACCTTAAATTATAAAAAAAAAAAACCCCTAAGATGATGATCTCTGTCATTCCATCTTTCAAAGCAACAAAACCAGGTATTTTATCATTCTGAACATTCAGGGACTACCTCTCGTATATTATCTCTCAAAAGCATTTTGATTACACAGCAATCATGACTTCTCCGTTTTGTACGAAAAAAAACTTACTACAAAAATTTACCAAAATTGCAGGCTAGCACAGAACCAAAAAGAAAATGCCTTTAAACCTAATAATTACATTTCGGTTTCCTTTTGCATATTAGATGAAGAATTATCTGAGAAGATAACGCTTAGCAGAGTAGCAAGTAGCAGGGGCTTCTGATCTCCCTGAAAGGGAGACTAACACTAAAAAAAAAAAGCAGTCAGTTGATAAAAGCTGCCATTTACAGTCAAAAAACAATTAGGTTGGTCTCCAACACAGAGAGGGCCAAGATGGGAAATTGATATAAATTTTTCCTCTAAGAGTAATATTAGGAAAGCCAACAGTGAGAAAGCTACATGCTTCTACCAGCTGATGGACCTCCAAAACAAATCCCAGGCAATCCATAAAGTTTGAGCTCTGAGTTTGGAGATGATCAATGCACCATGATCTTGTTGAAAAGTGTTGGAATATTCACTCTAAAAACCTACTGCAGGTGTATACATAACCCCACTTGTATAAATGCACAACAGTTTATGATCTCTCTACATCAGTGGCCAAGGAGAGAAAATCTTCAGCTCAGACAAAGTTTGATGCCCCCAGATCCAGCTTGTTGGGGCCCAGCACTGTACTCTGGTGAACGTTAAGAAAGGAAGCACATCTGAAGCCGCTGCTGCTAAAGCATATTTATTTCAAATGTGTTCTCCCATCCCAAATATTTTTTAGATGTGTCTCCATTTCACAAATAAATCATTTTAAAAAGTTATGCAGAATTTGTCATACAACAGCCACAAAAATGGTACAGTAGACATACTTCTCAAGCAATAAGGATGACCCCACATCATTTACAGCAACAAAGTTACAGTGAAATGCTCAAAAAGTTTCTATATTTGTCAATGGGAATTTAAAAAGCAACATAAATGCAAGTCTGGCTTTTTAAGAAGACCTTTAAATAGCAGGCTGATTTCATTAACATTAATCATCTGGCATTAGATATAACTTCAAATTAAATATTTCTGCAAAATCTGCAAAAATCAACTGATACTAAAGACTGAAATTTATAATACAATATTCGCTGAAACTTCAAGACAGGGAACATCACTGTCCAAAACAAAAATAGTGGGACACCAGTACAAAAAGTCAGATTTTCCAAAGCATTGCTGTGTCTTGACTGAACCACCAACGAGACAACTTTCTGCAGGAAACTTTAGACATCAGTCTGAAAACTGATCCAAGTTAATTAAATTTTTAAAGTGCACTAAATATTTGAACAGTATGCTGATACTTTTAACAATCTTAAATACAAAAATTCAAAGGACCAGTACAGTTAACAAAATTAAGAACTGGCACCAAGAACAAAATTACTAATATTTCTTAGCTTTATAAACCCTTTAGGTTTAGATACGTATCTTCTTTTGTGCCTGTACACTCTATAACAGAATGGAAACCTGATCCTGGTTGGTCACTGTTTTCACAACTTACTGAAAAGTATGTAAAACATCTGGACTATGCGCTTTTTTTTTTTGCCAGCTGAGTAACTCTCTTGGATTTTAATGCTTCCTTAGACTTTGAAACACACTCCTCCATGAAATCCAAGGAAAACGAACAAGAATTACAACTGCCAAGAGTAATACAGAGGACCTAGTATCAGCCGATTCCAATGGTCAAATGCAAATCATACTTCATCTTAATTTAGAGGAAGTCCATTTGGTGATAGAAGGTGTGCTCAGAACTTATTTCTGGGAGAGGCACATACTTTGTGGCACAATAATTATTATCTTTTGCAACTGCAATGAATTTGCAAGCGTACTTGCCATGTAAAAGGCTAAAGAGATTGTGTTTATCTACCATAAGAAAGGTAGAACGATGACTGAAAAAACAATGACAGCGAAGTAATAAAGGCTTTAAATTAGAACCAAAACTACAAGCAACTAACAATGTTTGGAAATGTGTGAACTACCTCTACAGAAATTGTAACAAGGTAAGGAACAATAATGCCTTCATCTTTTGGGGTTCCGGATCAGATGTGATGATGATGTTGTGCTAAGAGGGTGAATTTTGTTTGCAACCTATGGAACTAGATATTTTTATTTATCTATACATCAAAGAGTCTCTTATCGTGCCTTCTGTGTACTATAAAACTTGAAAACATCAGTTGTATGTATTTGCTTCTTTTTATAGATCTTTAGGTAATCGTGATGTTAAATAAAACACTTAACAGTAAAAGCTTACTTAGAATGTTGGTCCAATCTCAAAACACTACTCAGCAGTCACACCAGCACTGAAAGACTACCATCTATTTACGTATCTTTTTATCAGGTTCAAGGTGTAGAACAACCACCACATGGGACTATGAGACAACATTTTACAATCATCACATTTAAGGTGTAGTTTTGGTATTCAGTTAGCTGCATCATCCCTTTTCAGAGGAATTATTTGAAGGGCTTTGGCTATTCTCTCTCCTACAGCTCGACTACTTGCTGCAATTATTCTTCGAGACATCAAATCAAATGGTCCACCTAGAAATCAAAGCAAACAAAGTAACTATCTTGTATCTGCAGAAAACTGAATGTTGCTAAGAAAATGAGCATTGCAAAAATCAAGCGTAAGGGACACTTCACTATTTAGGACCAAATTTTGCCCCTGGACACAACAGGTATCTCATACGAGCAACATTTAAAATCTCTTCAGTGTATGTTTACTGCCTTTTTTCACCCTTTCAGGTGCTCAGCCAAGGCAGTAAAGGTTGTCTTGTAGCTTAAGAAGATACAATTGACCCTCTCTTTGTCTATGAACTGGATGGGAACTCTGTTCAGTTGTGGTAAGTTTGAGAGAGGATTGAAAAAATCTCTTTGCCTTCTCATTTCAGCTGTGTTTTGCTCCCAACTGGCTGTTTAAAAGGACAAAATAGTATCACGCATGCCTGTGTATTTACCTGATGCATCTAAGAGTACTCCGCCTGCTTCAGTAATAATGATTCCAGCCCCTGCCATATCCCAGCAGTGAATCCCCATTTCATAATAGGCATCAGCTCCACCCGTTGCCACAAGGCACATGTTCACAGCTGCTGTACCAACAGCTCTAATCCTAAAGGAGACATAGTTGTTGTTTCCGTTGAGAACAGTTTGTAAGAAAGTCACAATGTCTGTGTACACTGCATGAGAACACAAAAGCATCACATGCAAAGTGAACTGAGCTAGAGGAAATGTGATGGAATGCTGCACTAAAACAAATAAAAAATTGGATATGAAGTTATGCCTGAGTAGCTTGAAGACCTCTCTGAATATAGCAAATTTCTAGAAATAACATTTATGAATTCTATTAAACAATTTTTTTTTTAGAGTGAAAACACATCTTAAACAGCTTCCATATTATGGAAGATAGCCACCTGTGAAACAATAACAGATATTCTGCTTTGCTTTTTGAATGTTATAAACCAGTTACTTCTGTTTCTCTGGTGATGCTCAGTAAGCATCTCTGACTTGCAAAAAACCCTAACAGCAATAAACACAAAAAATAAATTACATAGTATAAATTTGGTCTGGATAACTTCATCAAAACCCTTGTGTTCCAAATTCCAGTTTCTTTTGGAAATGCTGATGCACTTAGAAAGTGTAACTTGTACGAACAACTGCAGTTATTTCAATTATCAGTAAAACATACATTAAATTGTAACTGATAGCAGCCAAGATACTGCAAGAAGCAACTTAAATCAACTCCAATCTCAATCTAGTCTTTACAAATAAACACAAAAGTTAAACTGACAACATACCTAAAATGTATTCCCTACTTCCAATTTTGCATATATTCTTTAATGACATCAGAAGACTTTCTGAACGTAGAAAAAAATCTACATGTTAAGTGTCAAAGCAAGAATCCTGTGAATCTCAGCATAAAACTACAACCCCTTTTAGATCAGAAACATGAGTAGGGTTGAGTGAAACCACCTTTAGATGTAAAATGGTTTGCAGAAATGTAGGCTTTGGCTTATCTGGAGGAGAGGAAGCAGGGAATGTAATCAAAATAAGGGCAGTTTATGGACAATTTCAACTACTTTGACATATTCAAAAAAATTGTAAGGTGTTGAAAGAGAAAAGGGAGATCTACATTTGTCTTCTGATATATATAAAAAAACCCTACAACGATTTTCGTTACTACATGGAAAGAAAACTAAGAAACGTAATATGGCTTCTGTTTATCCAGTTTTGCTCCTTGTGTGTTTTGGGGAGGGGGGGGAAGCACAAAATTGTTTTGTTGTTTTTTTTAAATAGTAAACATCATGCTTTTTAGTCCTACAAAACCAACCATGCTTTGCTTCTCAATACTGATGTTAGGGCTCTCTTATATACGCCCCAGATTGAAAAAGCTAAAGACACTTAGAGTTTCTCTGCAGAAGCTACTAGACAAAAACATTTAAAGCATATTTCACATTTAAGGTGTCAAATGTAATGCAACCAATCCTTCCTAAAAATTATCGTATTAACATATTTACAATATTAACAGTACCATTAAATATAAAAAAATAGGCAGTATCTTACCCATGAATTGGAATACTAAGTAGTCTTTCCATGTTAGAAAGAATTATTTTTATAGTCTCTGGATCACGATTTGATCCCAGTTCTGTTACTAAAAGAGATTTTGTAATGTCTGGAAAAGAAACAAAACCTCACTTTTACAACAGTACAACTTGTATAATAACACTAATTAGCAGAGTTTACTCCATTGCTTTCTTATAAGACTGAACAGAAGTAAGGTATTTTAATATATTACATATATTGAATGTATAAAAATCTGTTCTTACATGGAAAATGGTAGAAAAAAAATACAACAAATAAAGCATGATCTGTTTAAATTGTGCATATACATTAATCGATGGCATTAGTAAATAAAATTCTACTGCTATAAAATTTAGAACAGCCCTCAGATCTTTAAAGGTCCCACTTCAAGTGCGGATATTACTTTACGTAGGGTAGTAAGTATACAAGAGCAATACTGATTTAAACCACTAGTTCACACCTGAAGAAGTTGAATTGTTTGGTAGATTTGTTACAGACTCTGAAGAACAATCACAGAGAGATTGCAGACATACAGGGAATGAAAAACAAACAAACAAAGAAACCGCAGCACAGACATACAGGGAATAAAATCTTCAATTGCCGAGTCTGCTTTTGCAAAGATCACAAGCATGTTATACTCATCAAAGAGAACATAAAAGCTATTTCTCAAAACTGAAAAACCTGTGGCCAAACTGTCTTTGCAAATGAAACTATGACCTAAGAAACAGGAATATATCCAGATGTAAAAGTGTTAATGCCTCATTTGCAAAATCAAAGTCGTTACTAGAAATAAGCTACTCAGTTCAGCTTACCTTCTTGGCCTGATACTTGAAGTTTTTGACCATTGCAAAATGCACCTTTTCCTTTTCTGGCAGTATACATCTTGTCTTCTATACAACTATACACAATTCCAAACTCTATCTGCAAGAAAAAGTAAAGACATCTTTTTTCCCTTTCTTCCTATTTGCTGTGAAAATACAGATTGTACTTATAACTAGAAACAAAGAATTAATTTGGTTTGTCTTGATTAGATATTAAGTAATAAAAAGTATACCTTTTTGTTTACAACAAAGCCAATTGAAACTGCCACAAATGGAAACCTACAAAACAAAACATTTCACTAATTTATAGTGAGATACTATGCTTCTTTCATTACCATGCTTACTCTTAATAAAAACAAAATTCAGTTAAATGTAATGCATATTTCAAAAAGAAACTTGGACTACATAGGAAATATCAGTTTTCTGAAACTTGCACAATTTACTATGAAAACAGACCCAACAACACTGATTACCATTTAAAATATAAGCTTTTCCAACCACTGAAACTAAGCCTGTTACAGCTATTACTAGCTTAGGGACTGTCATTTTACAGCCAAAGAATACAAACAAGCCTCTATGCTAACCTTTCTCAAAAGGAACAACCTGGCCAGAACTGTCTCATGAAAGAAGTCACCTCTCCTTCCACCTCCGCCTTCTCCACCAAAGCAACGAGAAAGACAGACATTGAAGTGAGAAGAAAGAATGCAGGGGGAAGAGTGAAGGCGGTGGGAGTATGTAGGACATGACAGGCTGCATCTCAGTCTTACTAAGTTTTTAATGATCAACCAATTAATTTATTTTCATTGTTTGGTTTTTTTTAGTCTTCAAAATCTGCAGTTCCAAAACATTTGCTTTAATTACTATCTGCAAAAAATGCAGACTATTAAGCCTGTAAATTCAACAGAATGGGTTCTTTTCTTATAGCTTTTTGAACATGTTATTTAGTAGGATTCAGCAGCTGTTTAAAGCCATGGCACACATAGCAGCAGTCACTTCAAAATCGGAATCAAGTACGCTCAGAAAAGCTCATCAGCACCAAAATCCATCATGTTCCAAAGACAGAAGGAATAGGCAGTCAGCATGACAGTGAAAGCACCCTCCCTACCCTGGTGTAAAATACCACTAGACAACCACTGGTGATATTCTTCTTTCTTTCATGGTAGCAACTCCTACATCTCAGTGAACTTGAAACTTCTTAGAAATCAGCACCTGCAGCTGTTACTGGTTCTCACCAAAGCCTCTCTGAAAGAAGCTGCAACTCCTAAATTCAAGTCCTGCGTTACAATCTGTCCATCTGCCTTTGGCATCCATGCCAAAGGCTGCTGACCCCTGCTTTATAGTATGGGCCTCTCATGGAACAACTGGTGTTGGTTATAGAGTGACACTACTGTAATACAGAAATACCAAAATGATTACAAAAACTGCCCAACGGCTCTCAATAAATGCCAATAGCAATTTGTAACTATTAACAAGTTCATAGTATCACTTTAAAAGCAATTTATAAGTGAAAAAACCTTACTTTTGCAACTGGAGAAAGAAAAAAGGTAAACAGATGACGCTGCTAACATAAAAAAATAAAAAGTGGACCTGTGTACGAAATTGGTAGTTCCGTCAATAGGGTCTATAATCCATGTGGGGTTATCTGTCAAAACGCTGCCCTCTCCAGCTGCAACAGATTCTTCTCCAATGAAGCTAGAGTTGCAAAAACAAGATACAAAGAAATTGTTTAAAAGGTTTGAATTACAACACTGTCCTTGAAATTAAAATTCTTAGAAGTGAAATGTAGGCTTTTGCACCATCAGTGATCATATCGAAAAAGTTGAGAAATACAGTTTATCTGGAAAGCACCAACGACATCTGACCAAGCTTACACCAATATTTATCATGTCACAGATAATCACAATATGTGGGGAAGAGATCTTAATGTAATTAACTTTACATTTTAATATTGAAGTTTTCATCATTTTTTTCCAGTAACACCATCATCAAATTTTAGTCAGAATAATTGTAGCTATTTACACCTTTCAGTTTATTTGTACTATAAACCACTACTTTTTAGCTTATGTTTTAACTGAAGAAAGCCTTTGTGGTCATACGCATCTGGTTAGACCACTGCAGTAACTGTCAAATTCATAGTCTAATTTCAACCCAAACAAGACATGAAGCTGTTAGTCTCAAAACTGTTCAGTTTTACAAGCATTACAAAAACTGAAGAAGGCGGCAGAGTGCATGCTCAACCCTAACACTAAACCCGAGGTATATACAAGGCACAGTGCTACAGGAACCCAAATTTCACCATTTTTGCTGCTCATGAAAGTATTTGTTTTGAACTGCAAAATTATTGGGATAAGTGGGTCGAATTCTCTTCTATGCCTTTCGTATGTTGTTAGATTTATCACATATTACTGATCCTATGAAAAGCATGCATCAAACACATGCCTTCCTCCACTATCATGTAAAATGAGGAGAACTGCTGAGTAAACAAATAAGCTCCTTTAATATTAATTAGGATTAACTATGGAAGTGAAGATGATTGCTCAGAAAGAAACAGCATGTTTCCAAAAAGCAGTGGATCTTCACCAAGAGAAGAGGGAGACTGAATAGTTATCTAGGTGGATGAGTAATTTATTACAAAGAGAAATCCAACACCAGTACGTCAAATATGGTATCGATTATCTAATATAAAAAGAAGCTACAATATTCTAAAATGTTTATCAATGCCACAGAAACTGTTATTTCAAGGTCATTCCATAAATCTGTATGCTTACACTAATTTGGTTAGATTACTGACATTTTGCATCACCTCAGTTGTTCCAATTCTATGCATATTTATTACATTTCACATAAACGGCTACAATAAGAAAATCTCCAAGAAAATGCAAGGAAAAATAGTAAACCCACTTTAAGGAAACTGTATTAAACCTGAGGCACTATGTCAAAACGGGAAAGAAAGTCCTATGTAAGTAAAAGTAAGTGAAATACATACAATTCACCCTTCAAGCATAAATTTATTTTGGTGGGCAGGAGGAGCAGGGGGAGTAAAAAAAAAAAAAATGGAGGAGCAATAAAAAAATCAGTGTTTTCTATGACAGACTTTCAGTTGTGCAGAATCAGAATATTCTGTCTTCTTTTAAGGATGTTTGATGTTCTTAAAGTGTAGGAGATTTGCCAAAGGCACACTCATGGGACTCATCCAGCACAGACAGTGAAGGCATGCTAGTTTCAACAGCCACCAGCAGACAAGAAATTTGGGTTCTGGGTATCTTGGGGCCACCTTTGATTCTCCAGCACAAGTAACCAAGAAGTTACTTACAGCTGGCTCTACTGGAAGTGACTTTCAGCATAAGTCTTGAGCTCATGTCAGCAGACCCTGGGGACACCTTGTTTTGTTACTACAGCCCTGGGCAAAACTTCCAACGCACTACTACTCTAAAATACTTAATATATTGAGGCGAAAAGAGAATTCTGTAACTTTCCAGCATGCCAATCGTAAAGAAATTATACCTAGAAAAACCATAGACTTTCCATTTTCTTCTTCAAGTCACCTCTCCCCTTCTTCTGCCAAAAGTGTATCGATAAAAAGCCATACCTGTGAGAAGGATACTTTTCTTTTATCAAAGAAATAATGAAGTTTTCTACTTTTTGATCAGTTTCTGTCACTAGATCTACTGGTGAACTTTTAGTCATAATAGATATTTCTTCTTTGAGTGCTCCACGGATTATCTGTTAACAAAAGAAAAAAAAAAAAATCTTTCTCCAGTAACAGTATGGAAAATATTAGTTTTCCCAAAAATCTGATCATCATTTTTAGCGTAATTTTCTGTACTGCACATACAAAACAAACACAAGCAGTGACAAAACGTGGATTTAATTGCAGGAGCTGAGGCTTACCCCTGCATCTATCTCCAGTCCCTACCCCACACAAAATTTTACACGACCTTAAATCTAAGGACTACATGAAGATCCACTGGTACATGAAATTGAGCTCTATTTTGTTATGACAAATTTTAGATTTATAAATTTAAGTAACAGAGGTGAAGGAAACACTTAAGACTGAGCTTAAGTCAGCTACTTTTAGCCAGACTCTGCATTTATGATCTTAAAACTGTTAGTATCAGCTTAAGCAAGAATCCATGCCTCACAGCCCACAAAATTATTTTACTATAACTTAGAAAGATTTTCTGAGGGAAGACTCTAATGAGGTCATTGCAGGGGCAATGATCTGCAGATTCTGCAGCTCCAGGGAACAGAATTAGTACATGTGCCATCTTGTCAAGCTGCCATAGCATTCAAATGTACCAGGCAGAACTACCAAGAACTGAACATTTGGTAATCACTCTTATGCTGAGGCTCTGCCAAGACGTGCAAACTACTTGTTCTGAGCCATCTTAGATCACAAATGGGCAAATTACCACCACTGCAAGGGATGATGCTTATTTATAGAAGTAAAGGAGCCTTTATGAAGAGAACACGATGAGGTACCTTGTGGCAACAATAAGCCACTGTATAAAGTTGACTGAAGTGTTTGCAAGACACACTGTCAACAGCTTTCAGATGGTAAAATAATAAGGTGCAGTTTAAGGGGAAAACCAGAGATGCTCTTTATTTACCACAGTTCAATTTTTTTTTTTTTAATAAAATTTAAGGAGCAAAAGATACTCCTTAGTCTTTAATCAGACTCTGGTCTGAAGAAAAGTGCAAAGTTGTTTTCTTCAATTAACTAAGCTGTGAACATGAAAGACACTTCAGTCTTAAACTTGAACACTGACCGATTCTGCTAATTTATGCTTTTGATAAAATATTGCTCAGAATAACATCCAACATCAAACTCCTTCAAAAGCTATATACATGCTAGACTCAATAAACAATGTTATTATTTACAGATAGTTTATACTTACCTCCCCAGCTTTCCTTGCTAAAGCAACTGCATAATCCATACACTCTTGCCAAGGATCTGCCATCTTTTCTTAGATATACAGCCTACCAAAAAGACAGATTAACACAAAAATGATTATGGCTATTTTTTTCACAAATTCTAATTTTCTACGCCCCCCTGTTCTGCACTGCACTGTTTTCCCCTTGCTGGAAGCTTGTCCTATCCTTTACTCTGGGGAAAAAAAAAAAACAAAACCAAACAAAACGTATTAAAAGCTTAGCCTAAGTTACCAGGCATAATATAAAAACATTAACAAGTACAGAACCTCAGACCTGAAAGATACATGTGTATACAAGATTCCACATTTAGACACTGACCTCAATGTACATAAAAGCTCTGAAAAGCAACAGTGTGGTTACACACAAGGACATTCTCAAACACAGTGTACAGCTCAGGGCCTTTTTGCTTAAAAATACTAGAATCTTCACTGTAAATTATTGCTGCTGACATACAGCTTAGCCTACTTATAAGCATGGTTTAAATTACTTTGAGTATTTTAAAGTAGAAGATTAGAATCTTAAAGCCCAAATCTAACCTTTCTGTATTTTAGTCCTCCATGCCTTGTTCTAGGGGTTTACTCAAAACACAAACATAAAATGGTTTTGATTTTACATTATAAAGTTACAAAATCCCACAGTCATTTAAAAGTATGTTCTATACCTCCAACAGACCACAAATTCATTCAATGACGTAATGGTATTCTGAATTTTGGAAGTCTGTTTCATTTTTGAGCCCTAGCCCTCTCAGAAGCCTTCTGGGTACTTCCTGCTTAAAGTGATTCAGTCTTTAAGTGGTGACCTGGGTAACAGTTTTGCAACACTTGCACATTCACAAAAATTAGATAAATGATCATTAAAAAAACCAGCACTGAAACAGAATAAAAAAATGTGCGCAATTAACATGATCCACAAGTCCCAAGCCCAATCATCCTGATCTAATGGTCCTCGCCTCTTTCCATCTTGGTCCTAAACAGGTAGGCATAGCTAGAAAAGCTAAGTAAAATGCAAAGGGTATGATGCTTCAGTTATGCTGATAACGTTCTTTACTTATCATAGCCTTTACAGTATAGGTTCTGTTATATAAACAGAGAAATAATTTGTCAGGACACAGAACTGGGTACAACACCACTAGATAAAGTTACTCTGTTACCCATAAAAGACTGGTAGTACCAGGGGAACCTTGAGTACACTGATACCCAGCACGACGGCACAACTTCATGTAGCAGAGGGAAAAAAACCCACCATCACTGACATTTAAAACCTCATCAAAACAGTAACCCCAGAACAGGTATTCTAGTTAAATAGCAGCACCTACATTGATTGGAAGAAGTGTCTCCCCCCCCCCCCCCCCCC
>Ga0065711_1026269_pt1 | contig 83378 bp, 52 predicted proteins | sample Hoacrofraction12_FD_59098 | JGI IMG/M metagenome (GOLD analysis project Ga0065711, IMG submission 59098) | Hoatzin crop microbial communities from Cojedes, Venezuela - Epithelial fraction 12 v2 (version 2) | ecosystem: Host-associated > Birds > Digestive system > Esophagus > Crop | place...
TGCTATTTTAAGAGCCGCTCACATGCAAGCCAGCATCAAATTCAGTACATTGACCCAAAGAAAAGCCACGTTTTATGTAATACCACCGACACCTCTTACTCCTGCGGCAATACAGTCTAGGTCCTATTCGCATTTCCAGTGCAGATGAAGGAGACGGCTATTTACTCACAACCCTTTCCTTGCTATTCCTGGTCTCTGTGCTGGAGCACCGCTCTGTTCAGCGCCTGTATTTAGGTGTTCCCTAATTCTCTCCTCTGGAGCTCATTGCCATGGTTTGTTGCTATTAGCCCCAGTTACACAACCTCTGAAAGCACCCTCCCTGCTTTTCAGGGAGGTATGATTTGAAGATCTGTATCTTTTGGCCTCGCAGCTATTATCTGTGGCTGTCAGTCAGACAAGAAATGAAAATCGAAATAACCAATGCTATCCTCCATAGCAGACCTGTTACTGTCACTTTTTCCTGACTTCTGTTTGACATAATCAAAATTTATTTCCCCTACTCATGTGTCTTATGTAAGCATCCTACACAGCCCTGCCACAGCGGCATCCCAAACCAACACACTGCCCATCCCCTCCATAACCTCAGTCCCAGCCTGTTAACTCTGGGAACTGCTCCGATTCCAGCCCTCCTGAGCCACGCACAGACAAAGCTGTCCTCACACAGCTCCCCACTGCAGAGCAGAGAAAGGCCACTGCATTTTGCAACAGCAGTTAGAGATGAAGCCAGCCCAGACCCTGGGGAAGTCACTGTTTGGTCCTGCCCAGAGCTGCTAATGCATGCGTACTGGCTCCTCTCTCTGCCTTGCGGCATTTCCATTTCTTTGCATGTCTGTCAGATTCTTTCCGTGTTGCTTTTCCTTTGCTGTGCAGTGTAGCAAGATGCCAGCTTTCTATTTTTTGCACCGTGCACGCCCTGGATCTAACATTATGCTTAAGATTCTATCAAGTAGCCAAATGTGACACGTTTTCAAGGTTGGCCTCAAGGTAGCTAACTCGGGGAGCGAGCCTTTCAATCACACTGAGATACCAATCAAATAAAAATAGATGAGGGCTGACAGCGGGCTGGCGTTATTATACTGTCTATTTCCAGCTGGTTTAGTTCAGGATGTTTTTATCAAGCGAGTCTCCAGCTCACCTCACGAGTATGCAAGGAAGGCAGGAGGGGAAGTGGTTGTACAAAAATGGAATAGTTTGTGATTTATAGCTGAAGGAAAACCAAGACAGTGGTTTCCCTGATTTACTAGATGTAAATTGTTCTAGCATCATCAGAAGATGAAGCAAATCCTAAAGATAAAATCAGTCTGGGGGAGGAGTGGGGACCCACAGTTGCAAAGGCATCATTTCAAGACTCACCTTTTCTGCCTCCCCTTGCATAAACATTACATCAAAATTCTTGTAAACCTGCAGCTACCCGAACAGCACTTGTTTTGTCCTCGTGCACAGCACAAAGTTCACTAGTGACTGCAAAGGAACAGAAAGATACTGAGAATTTTTACCTTTAGGTCGCCATGCTGATACAGATCAGGGAGATTTGTAGACTTTGAGCTTCCCTTATTTAATCAAAGTCAGATGGTGTCCAGATGAAACTGAAGTTTCAGCTTCAGCAGGGGACTCTATGGCCCAGCAGAGTTCTCCGGTGTTTCATCTCCTCTGATCAAAGCTCCTTGTCCTGATCCAGCTGATGTCGAACTATTCTGATCAGATCCTGGTGAAGAACCATCTTTATATTTGTGATGGGGACTTCCTGTGAAAATCACAAAGGCATCTCAACATGGAAGAGCTACACTGTTGTTTACTGTAGAAGCTTCAAAATGCATTAAAAAGAAAACATACTTTGACTGCTCTACAATCCAGTGAGGACCACAGCCAGAGCCCTGTAAATACAGGGAGAACAGCACAGATCTTGGATCAAGGTCTAATACAGGTTTCAGTCGTTCACTGACTCGTTGCTAATTTTTGCATCTGTCAGGAATCAAAACAGTGATTCTGAGTGTAGCTGGCCTGAGGATAAATGAGAAGTTGCAGCTTCTCATTGAATAATTGGGCTCAGCTTTCGTGATTTCATCGTTTCACTTGAACATGTTATAGATGATTCTAACACTGCCTGTTCTCCAAAATGTTCTCTCTCAGTGTCATGTCTTCTGTCCTGCTTGTTTGTCTCACTTTCATCAGAGATAGATGCTGGTGTCACAGTGACAGAATTGTTGTAGCCCTCAAAGCATAACACCTGATGACAAAGTAAAATTTACATCTTTGAAAAGAAACAACTCCAACCCATGGGTCCCATGCAAAGCCCTCAGTCCACAAAGAGCTCTGAAGGAATCGGCCCCTCTGGCTGCTTGTGCAAAGTCCTACTAATTCAGGGGGGACTTTCTCATGCAAAGTTCCTCTGGGCACACAAACAAAGTCTACATCTCGTGCACAGTCCCCTCATCCTTCAGTGGAGATGATCAATGCTGCTACTGTGGCCCCTCAAAACCCACCAAACATCATGGTTGTGGCTACCCGTGGCTGAAAGACTGCTCTGATGATCCAGACTGCATTACCTTCCCACTTGAGAACTTGGTAGCAGGGTCTTAGCAGGCTTGTAACACCCTGCAAGGGCTGTGTAGACGTGAGGTGGGAAAGACACTTGCATTGCAGTATTGACAAGCCAAACAACATTCAGCTGCCCCAGGAGCTCAGTTGCTCCAGTTAATTACCAGGGAAATTAGGAGCACCTTACCACTGACTTCACAGGAAGTCAAGACTCCAGATGAAGGTGTCAGAATCACCTGTCTGAAGCTCAAGGCTCTGAAGACCACTTGTTACTAGTAAGGGTCTGTGCTACTGCTGCTCTAACTAGCAAGGTTTGGACCTAAGTTTGCTACTGAGCTGACAAGGGGTCCTTTCTTCCAGGGACAGGATCTTAAGAGTTTCTCCAAAGCAGATGGATGAGTGGGAATTAAATGTCACGATCTACCTTTGGCTGATTGAACTATGTTTTTCTACATCTGATACAATTGTAAGAGTGCACCGTGCTGATCAGGCACACGTTTTGCACAAAATGTCACACGTGTTTATTATTAGATTAAGCTGCAGTAAGTTTAATTTTAGATCTTTTGATTCAAGTGGTGCAACAAAGATTAAATGTTAGGCATTATTAAAGATGCAGATGTGGTTATATTGAATTATAAACCTCATTAAGTGCGATGTCCCAGGCAGGCCTGTGAGATAAGCTACCAAGGACTTCCTTACTTCATTCTAAAGTTATTAAAATATTAGAAGGTAAATCTAATCATAAAAATATTATGATAGAATGAAACTGATACTTTAGAAACCTTATTACAAAAGACTGCATTTCTTTCATGTATAATTACTTCCCTCTCGGTTTAGATTGCTGGATTGATATTAAAATGCAAGTATTTTTCCTCTTTTGAACACACATAAAAAGCAATACAATGGAGCCAAATTTTGTCACTGCTTTCAGTGCCTGAGCCTTGAAAGGTCCTCCTCCTCATTGTCAAGCTTTTAATTCTCATCACCATTAAAGTTATCCACTCCTGATTATATCTGGTAGCAAGGCCGTCCCCACTTGCATGGATGAGCTATCACAGGAAGTATATGACGAGATTTTGGAGTGTCTAAGGTGGCTGAATTTTAAAAAGACACCAACAAAATGGAACTGTGCAGAGACTCATGAAAAAATAAAGGCACACAAAGAGGATTCTTTTCTCATTAACTCCTTCAATATCAGTCAACTGCTATGGCCTTCTCTTTTGTAGCAGAAGAGCAGAGGGTACAGAGTAAAACTTGAAAGGGCAAAGGGAGAAAAGTTTAGAATTAATGAAACAGATTATTTTTGGAAGAGTATAATAAACATTGCTATGAGATATGGAGATTCCCTATCATCCCACTTCAAAAGATTCCCTATTGGCATGGATACCAGAATTTCACCATGGCCTTGGTAAGGATAAATGAACTATAAGAAATAAAAGCATTGCTGGCCCAGAGCATCAACTAACTGGTGATGGAGAGGTAGGGAGAAAACTCTCCTGTAGGAATTCCATAATGGTGCTGCCTAGCGCTTCCCTTGCAAGGGTTTTGCTCTGGCTCTTGCTATCAAGACGAAGATGTTGCTCTGACCCAGCAGGGCAAGTGCAGCTCTTTCACCCCGTTAGCAGATACAAACCATTTCACACCACATCAGGACTTCAGTGGATTCTGTCAAAACCCGCTGGAAAGCTGCATCCAAGTTCTCACCGCTTCTGCTAAGTGATCCGCCATTGCAAGGCAATGCTGAGCTATGCTACAGACATTGCCCAATTCTTAGGTTTTGCAGAAGGGCAGCTTCTCCCTCCCAATTTAAAGGACATAAACAGTTTGTCCTAGCCTGGATCAACTCTAAAAACAGCCCGTAAAATCCTTCAGTTCAAGATCCGTGTTTTCTAAACAGGGCTTTCTTCTGTTTCCCCATTAAACTGTGGCAACTCTTTGACGGCACTAGATAAAGGCCATTCTAATACACTGCGAAAGTAGAGATAGCAATACTGCTTCTCATTTGCTAAATAACTGTATTTGTAAAGTAACGGAAGAATTTAAGAGCATTTTCTATAGGTGCATTATGCCAACGGAATGAATTAAGTGACCACAATGGATTTGATCCATGATAAGATACTTGAATTTGCTTGTTTGCAAGACTTGCTAGATCAGATAACCTGATTTTTCCCTCAGCATACAGAGCAGGTCTCTTTTCAGATAAAGCTGGAAAAAAAAGTACCAATCGATTTGCTAGCATAATATTTTATATTAGATGTTCCTTTTGGGATTCTTGTAAAAGCTGGCATTGATTTATAGCTATCTGACATTGACTCGAGGCACTTGATGTCAAAAATGGCAAGATAAAAAAGCTTATTTTACAAATAAATCTTTAAGAGCAGAGCTACAGCAATGATTTCTGTAAAGTAGGCAATCACATTCCAGTGTGTTAGAGTTTGAATATTGCAGCTGTTATGAGAATTTGAAATTAAAACATGAAGATACCTCACTGTCACTAGGACAGGAATTGAGGAACTGGGAAAGCGAGACTTGTAGCAGCAAGACTTGTAACATCCAAATCTTTTACTATATTTTTCCAGTAGAGAGTTACAAATTCTCCTGCTTCCTTTCAGCTGTTTCTCTGTGTGACAGGCTAAACATTTTTAGGAACAAAGACTTTCTCCTGTACTTAAACCAAATTGTATTTAACACTAATTTTTGTATCAAGCAGAATAAAACAACGGGTCTCAAAGGGAAACATTAGATTACTTATGAGGGTTTCTGAGAAACAGCATGGTTGGATATTTTTATCTTCATTTCCTTGTCTTTTGCAATTTTAATTCGAGAAAATGCACACACTGTGAAATGTTCAGTTAAATATTTCATTGTTAGTGCATGCTGCGGAAAGCAAAAAAAAAAAGATATATTAATACTCTAAAGATCAGTTCTTCTGTATTTGTTTTGGTGAGTAATTTGTTAGTGTAAACGGAAAAAAAATCAAGATTCCTACTGAGAACAGACACTCTGAAAGAAGGTGAAAAGTAATAAAGCACCATAATGGATTCAGATGCTGCAGACAGAACTACTAAATAAAATACACAAATGGAGGAGCCAGGACTGTTGCCTTTTCTTCTGCTCCATCAACATAGCTCTGCAGAACTTAGACTGCTTCCGTAGCTGGAAGTAACAGCAGCTCCTATATCCTCGTTGAGCAAAAGCAGTCATGACAACATGATCTCTCACACAGCCTGTACTTTTTAGCACACGGACAATTGTAAGATGACTCACCACACATTTAATTGCAGCTTTGATCATTAAATCTTTTTTGAATTACTGAAGACTCTATTTCCGCTTTTCAGTTACAAAACCCATCAGAAAAGGATTTGAGGCTTCAGGTTGCAAGGTTCAGCTTTTCTTTTAAAATCCCAGCCTCGCCCAGTGAGCATCCATGAAGTGCCGCAAACACCAAGACAAAGCATAATATAGACCACACCAAACCAACCTCCTTAGCCTTTAGCATCCTACCGTGGCATCCACCTCTTTATCTTGTCTGCCATTTCCAGGCCAGAATTTTTGTTGCTGTGGTAACCTGTCAAAATGCTGACGGTCTCACTATCGTTAGAGCTGTCCTGCTTCTGGCACTAATCACTCTTTTCAGATTAGTCAGATGCTGTTTATGTTTTTCAGTAAGACTTCATATTCAATAGCCAAGGAAGGCACCACTAGATGGCTCAAGGGACTGGTAGGCTGCTTCTGCTTCACAGAGGTCTCTAGACTGGGCGCTTAGTGGTGGTCCCCAGGAAGCGTGGTCCTCCAAACCCAGCATCCCCTGGCCTTGTGTTTGCCGTTCAGGCAGCAGCAGGCAGGACCCAGCCTTGCCCTGTTTGGGGCAGCCATCCAGCAGCAAGGTCCCTGCGGCACCATGCACTGACACCCCTCCTCAAACAAAACCAGCTGCCCCCCAGTCGTACCCCATGCCTCATGAAGCAAAAGGGCAGATTTTGCCTCGTAAAGGGCCTGCCCTGTTCTGACAGAGCCCCATTTCCTTGCCATGCGTCAGCAGTTGACAGAGGAAAAGGATGATCCCTCACTGGCACATCTGTTTTGCTCAGAAACGCTCGTTCTGGCTTTTTTCCCTCGCCTAGCCACACGAATCCCGGAGCAACTTGTCAGTGAGTTTTAATTCAAGCTGATGATTAGCGCAGTTGGTAGTCACAGTCACCAAATGTTTTCTCACTGATGTAAATCCCTTCCCTGATGGAAATCCAGGACCTTGCCAGAGCCCAGCTTGCGAGGACAGTTCCTCTGTGCACGCTGTTGCGAAGAATGAATTTAGGCATTAGTTAAACAGACTTTTAAGTCTCTCTGGTCATCGGCCCCAGAGAGGCGCATCCAACTGGCTGCTTCTAATAGCTAATATGTTCCACTGTTGGAGAGGGAATTTTTCTCTTTGACAAGCTCTTTAGCGGGACCATTTCTCCCCTAATCAGCATCAGATCTTTTTGACTACTGCAGAGTCACTTCAGATTTACACTGATACAAGGAAGGTAAAACTCAGCTCCTTATTATACAGCTGAGCTGCTCTGCTCAGGGAAGTGCAAAGAAAGAGCAAGGGATCCATAACAGGAAATTACAAATACTGTCGTTTAAAGCAGCAAAAAAATCACAGTTCTTATCCAAGTGGGCTGCAAAATATTCTCCCAAAACAATTCCAATATTGTACAGTCTTTTCCTACATCAGCACTTGTTGAATCTACTCCCACTCTGGCAGCCCTCAGGTGGGCACAGCCTGCTCAAGTCATTTTCTTATGGGGGAGGGTAGGAATTGTAGCATTTTTAATATTTCCACGGGTTGTACCTACATTGATAAGCTACAGAAACCTGGTCAACTTTAGCTGAAATGCAGCAATACGGTAGCCAATTTATCTGGGATATTTAGAAATGAAAAATGGGTCAGTCCACTCATTAACAAAAACCTTCCAGCTGCCAAGAGAGCTTTCGAGCAGCCAAGGACTCACTGGGAGGAGTTTCCACAAATCTTGTTTTTGTCAGACTTCTTACAATAGGGCAACATAATAAGGTGAAATTAAAATGGCCTTGTGTTAGGCAGTCAGCAAAAAAGAGGGCCCAGCCTTCAATTAGTGTCACCACTAACAAGCCATGTGAAAGATAATATAATGGATCTTGGCCGATTTCCTGCCAAGTTTTCCAGACCTCACTTTGCTTTTTTGGCTTTACACGCAGTATCATATTTAGCAGGACTAATGAGCCTGCATTCCTCTAATGGGCCCACCCCAACATGAGTTCTTCTGATTTTCTTTTGTTGATGATCTCCCTTCCTCAAGAAATTAATGTTTGGAAAAAGAAAAAGAATCAGGTTTTTGCAGCATTATCATTCCAAGGTCTCTGCTCTACCCTCACTTTTAGAGAAGCAAATCATTTTTCCCTAGCAATTTCAGAGGAAATTCACAAAAAGCATCTTTCTGCAGGATTGCAAATGTTGCTGCTCCTGCTACAGGGGCCCAGAGCAGCTCAAATTGTTACACTTAATTGGGGAAACTGATGGAAGGAAACAGAGAAACAGAAGAGACAGAAAAGCAAAAAATCAGCAGAATTCATACCGGAAACCCAAGCTCTGCTTTCTAAAGAAAAGGGTATGAGTAAAGGCCACCCTTCACCAGTGAGGCATTCTCAGCATCACCTGAGCTCTGCTGGAGAGATGACGGGTTGTAACAAACCTTCCCTGAGACCAGAAGTAACAGCAGCTCTGTGTGTCGAGACCTGGAGCAAATGCAGCACGTGGGCCTGGGCGTGCTGAAAGCAATGAGCCTTTCAGCCCTCCGCTCTTGGGGCATTTGCTCTCGTAAGTTGGTACCAGGACAATTTTGCTGGCACCAGGGGGGTTCATCAGAAAGCAGCCACCATCACTCAGTCAAACGGAGCTGAAAGTCCCTCCCCAGGGGCACAGAAAGGGCCAAGGCACTCAGTGCCTTCTTTGCCTCAGCAATTACTGGTAACACCAACCTTCCTAGGTCCCTGAGACCAGGTCCCTGAGTCTGAAGTAAGGCAGACCTACTTTGGTGAAGAGGCACCTGGATTCACATTAGGGAATGTTTAAACAAAGTGGCCATACAGAAATCTGTGAGAGCTTATCATGAGGTGCTGAGGGAGCTGGCTGATGTCATGCAAGGCCATTCTTTATTGTCTTTGTAAGGCCACGGTGCTCAGGATTGAGGTTCCTGCAGATTAGAAGAAAGAAAATGTCACTCCTGTCTTCAAGAATGACAAGGAGGAGGATCCAGGAAACTACAGGCTGATTTGCCCCACCTTGACCCCTGGGAAAGTGATGGTTTCCAGCATTTTTTGCTCCATTCCCAAACATCTGAAGGACAAGAAGGTGATCGGGAGTAGTCAGTATGGGTTTATGAGGGAGCAGGCCTGACTGTTCTCCTTCTCAGAGACCCCAGGGGCATGTTTTAAGTGTCTGACAGCGCTTGGCAACACGAAGATTTGGTAGAGGATTTGTAGCTCAAAGAAAGTTGACCACCCACATCCTGAACTTTTGCCTTCTAATCGGACAAGTAACCAACAGCAATAGGAGAACAGCTTCTCTTTCGAACATCACAAGAATCAACAAAGGTAGTGACTGCTACAGTTTTCTTAAGACATTAGTATTAATAAAATTCATTCTGAAAAGGCCAAGACATTAAGTGCTAAGCAGATGATGAGCTCCAATTGCAGCAGTTACTGATTGACTATGTAATGTGCCCTGTTTTTTGCTAATGTTGTCCCTGTCCTCTTCGCCCCCTCCTTTGCCCCTTTTCCAACCGTTAGCCAAGTCTTCTTAGGCAATGGACTGTGGAGTGAGACTTCATGCGTGAGGTGTTTTGTTTGGTGATCACAGTTCCTCAAATTTCATTCTTCCAGTGGTTTCCCCCCCTGCTCCTTGTTAATTTTATGGGTCTCTGCCCTCTATCCAGCTTCCTCTTTTCATAAAGCCTGTAGGGACACAATTATTGTGAGCACTCTTTATGCCTTTGCAAAGTAAAACCATCCAACACGTTCCAATATGTAAACCATCGTAAGGTCACGCCAGTTTGTTTCATGTAAAACATAAATCTCAGAAAGCAAAGATTTAGGTAAGAAAGGAAAAACCCCAGGTACACGCTCAATCTACTAGATCATGTGGTCTCAACAGATTTCTAATCTCTTGCTGCATGCTGCCTGGGTGCGATGTTCCTGTGAATAGTAACATGGAAATATGTCCAAATGTGTGAAGTTTCAAGTGCAGAAAGTTTCTTGCTAACTTAATTGAGTTTGAGAAATTAGCAGACTGTAGGTTTCTATAAGAGTTGCTTTTTTATGCATATGACAGAGAGAAATTGCAGCCAGTGGTGTCTTTGCTAAAAAGGCTCCATTAGATTGCCATTAGTTGCTAATAATATATCATACTTATTTTTACAGGGTTAAGCTTGTCTCTTTCCTCATCCACCTGCCTTGCAGAGATAACCTCCAAGAATACCCTGAAGGACTGTCAGACTTCAGCTGAAAAGCTTTTCCCTAGCCAAATTTTCTGAACAATTCATTACCTATAAAAGATCGGTGAGAATACAGAGACACAGCCCTTTCTCCCTCCAATTCACTTCTCATATAACTCCACTCAATGTCTAGTCAGACTCTGGAATAATTTGATTTTTATTCCATTATTACTAGGCAAAGATATTCTGTATCTTCATGCAATAGCCATTCATTCTTCTGAACACATCTCATCTGCCGTTAGCTACACAAACACTTGACTGTACTTAAAGAATTGCTAGTCACAGTTGTGTCACATATCTCATTTTAAATATCCATTTTATCTAGTGTGTGTGGCATGGTTTTCAAAAGGTTGAGCCTTAGTAGCACATATTTCTACTGAAAAATGAAGAATAAACTCACTGCTAAGATGTACGCCTGTGTATGCACACGTGTTGTTGGAAATATTAAATGTTGATACTTTCTTTTCTTTTTATAAGCTTTGCCTGGAAATGAAGTTATCACTGAATCTGTCAGGTTTAGTGGCAGTACCTGCTGCCTGACCTTTATGCAAGCATGTTAGATTATTTTAATTGTAGAGTCGAGCACCACTGCTGTATAAATATGAACAGCAGAGCAGCTGACTTGACTAAGTCTCTGCAAGAGGCTTGCTTTTTTCCTCTGCTTAAAACCCTGCTTCTGTAGGCTACGTCCTGCTATGTATTGCACTTTTCTAAAGCAGGAGATATCTCCAACACCCTGAGGAGAAGGTGCAAGCAAACGATATATCCCTAGGCATAGGCGTGGGTGAGCAGACCTGGAAGTGCTGATGAGGTGCTACAGCTTAGACCTGAGCTCGAGAGGAGTGAAAATCCATGAACCTTTCAGCAGCGAGAGTCTGGCACAGCGGACCCATTGCCATTTTGAGAGCAAGACTGGTTCAAGTCAGAATAACTAGCTATGATGCTTGCATATGAAGGTTAATGACTTTTTCTGCCAATGTGAAATATCTTTACAAACCATGGAATGCTAAATTGTCATTTTCTCAAACTGAATTAACGTAATTTAAGTAAATGCCACGTATCTGCATTCTGGACTTTCTTTCACTGCAGGAACTTTAAATGGTGACATGACCTCAACCAGCACATATGAATCTTCACTGCAAAGGCCCTCTGAACTAAAGCCAACTTTAATTATAAAATGAAAATTTCCACAAGGAGAGTGAGTCAGACTTCTTCATATGAAACCAGAAGATGCTGCAGTGCTCTCCAGACAACATTACATATGTAATCAACAATAACAAAAACCAAACTTGGTCAGTATTTTCTGGGAAATGAGTAACGTGTTGAGGTGGGAAATTTTTTTTCTTCTTCTTTTTGAAGAACATTAAATTTGCAGAGATGGAATTTGGGAGGAGACAAAAACTATTAGTTCACTAACATTCAAGTTAGCTAATACATTCAGGAAAAAAGCAAGAAGACATCTCCGTATGTGGAGACAGACAAAACCCCGCTGGTCACGGGCAATCCGCTCTAGCTGACCCTGCTTGATCAGGACAGGTGGGCTAGGAGATCTCCGGATCCCTTCCAACCTAAATGATTTTGTGATTCGGTGACACTAAAAGTATCAAAAGATTTTTTTCTTCATGTTTTCAAAGTGTTTTGGTGTTTCTGCTTTGAGCAGGGGAGATTTCTCTTCCAAACTCAACGATTCTAGTGTGGGAGTGCTAAAATACTTTTTGAAGTTTTAAACTGAGTTTTGAGTTTGCATTTCAGAATGACACAGATGAAATATATTTTTTTAAAGTTGGGAAGGAGAGAAAGAGGAATAAAGCCTCTGCGACATACAAAAGAAAAGAGATCTTTCAGTTTGAGTCAAAAAGAAAAAGTTTTGTTTTGCCAAGATAAGTTGCTTTTTACTGTTATTTTTAGGTTCAGCCCTTGAAACAAAATAAGAAAAATTTCCATCTCTGTTTCTAAATACAGGTGTATTAAGGTTACAGTCATCTTGATCTTCTATTATCGGCTGTATGCAAAAAAAAACCCCAAAACACAAGAACACTGTTCTGCATTTTGGGTGCTTTCAGAGTTCAGAGATGCCCCGAAAGAAATTCATTCCAAGTAACGTGAGACATAAGGAACCCCAATTTAGTATTTCAAGTTATGAAAGCTGAAGTATCAAATTTCCACTCTTATCTTTTCTCCTCAGATTTGTCCTGACAAATTAGCACATTTCAGGAACATTTCCACTTTCTTTCACCTATCTGGTTATTCCAGAAGAGTTAACAGGTACTATTTCCTCTTCTTATCCAACCACTTGAATAATATCTGCCCTCTTCGTCAGCTTCCTAAAATAACCTGCCTTTGGCGGGTTAGAAAAGATTTTTCATTCTCCGGTGCAAAATAGTAGTCAACTAATGAACTTAGGGCTCAGCCCAGCAAATATTTAATTTGGCTAGTGCTAAGTTTTAACTCATGATAGCTCATCTTTGCATTCAAATAACTAAAACAGGTGATACATACATAGTGCAAAAACTAAAAGCAAACATCACAGCATCTAGCAAATAGCTGCGGGTTTTTTGCCATGGAAATTATTTCTGCTTAAAACATCAACCCCAAGTAATTGTATATTTTGTTTAGAGTGACAGCTGAATTTTTCATGTATTTGCTGTCTTTTGATGACAGATAAGTGGGAAGGGAAATGCACTCTCTGAAGGCTTTTATCAACAAAAATCACAGTCAGAAAATTGCACCATAGAGCACAGCGATATTTCCATACTTTTCTGCACTTACTGAGAGAAAACTGTCATTAGGGCTAACGGGATGTCATATAAAAAGAGATATTTCCTTTTACAGATCCTTTATTTGGCCGGAATTTTTCCCCCTACAGTTGCAGGGGGTGGAGGGCCATTACAGCAGAATTTAAAGCATTAGGCTTTTCAGTGAAGTGCAGCTAATATTTTAACAAGAGGATCCAACAAATTTTCTGCTGGGTCTGTAGACTGCGATAAAACCCAGGATGGTACAGACTCACCCTGGGGAATCTATTCACCTGTATTGCGTTTAAACAAAAGGGCCACTATCTTGAACCAAAGAGGGAGCAGAAATACATCTCTAAAGCCTTGCTTTACTGTACAGACATCCCTTGTTCCCAGAAGATAGGGATCACTCCTTCTGGTGCCTTTCATGCACGGTTTGTAGGGCAGACATTTCAGGAGAGCATCCATAATGGCAGTTGAGCACCTACCTTCTCCTGGGAAGAGCTCTGGGAGGGCTGTTTATTTGTTTTGGAGTCCTCTGGAGGACTTCACGCCATTTGAAAGGGAAAGAGTATCTCAAGAGCACGCTTGTAAGTGACCAAGCTGGAGGAGAACAGGAGATGGATTCCCACCAAGGCTCCATGGGATTTGAGGATCACAGGCATGCTCACTGCTGGGCAGCGACCAGGGCTGCAGCAGGACCCCTGTGGTCTACCCCTGCCATCACACTGACTCACATTTACTAAAGCTACCAATGCTGTAACTGCCTGCTGCTAAGTGTGAGCCCTGACTCGTAGTAAGAGTTGCTGTTTCTACTGTTAGGAATGAAATTCTCGATGGCCAAACCACTGCGGATTCACAAGGATCATCACAGCAGCTGTAAAACCATTTTGTATCTCTATTCCTCAGTCGCATTGTTAGTATTTCAATTATTTGCAAGTTTCATAAACAAAGCTATTCTGGGATCCTTTGGAAGCACCGATTTCCCTCTCCAAAGGCCACCAGTAAGTCATGGCTTCATTCATCAGGAGCCCCTTCCTCTTGGGAAGCATCTCAACCTGGGCGCTCTCCCTGCTCGCTCTGCACAGCCCTTTGCGCCGTTGCTCTCTTTTCCATAGCTACTCCTCCACACTCCCTTTATAGCCGAGAACACGACACCTCCTGAAACCCAGCACACAGGATCCAGCCCCCAGTGCCCTTCTGTTTGTGCTCTCCACAGATTATTACAATAATCAAAGCAGCAGCTGCATGAAACAGATTTCTTCTCAGCAGAGTGGTGAAAAATAGCTGAGCCTTCTCTGCCTTCCTAGCTCGGCAAGTGACAAGAAAAGCTGCACCCATTTTGTTCCAATAAAGTGATTTGAAATCAAAAATAAAAATCTCAGATGCTATTTCTGACACAAAATAGTATTAGTACTAACATAGGTGCACCTTTAACTCACTGTCAGGGAAAAATTAAATGAAAAAGTTAGAACAACCTCTAAAAATTCTCTATCTTTTCCCTGACTACCCCACATAGCTTGAAGCTGCAGTAATCTGTTACAGTGTCTGGTATTACAGGAGGCCCCCAAGGTAACTTTGCACCTAACCAAAGTCCCAATCCAAACCCTTCACTTTGCAGCGCAGAGCAGGACCCCAGGCTCTCCCCAAGACCAGGGAGGCTGCCTGGCTCGTAGGAGAGACAGCCATTAATCATTTGACTTGTTTGCATTAGGAAGAACATGCTTGGGGGATGTTGTATAGATGGGCTCCCAGACCTAAAGACTGTAATCATCAAAAGTTATGGCTAAAACTGAACAGAGAGCTGCTAGGGGTAGGAAAGCTTAGGAGAAGAAAGAATTTGCTTAGCAGATTAATATCTGCACCATGTAGGAAATAAAAAGTTTGATAGTGTATAAGGCTATACGATCTTCCAGTCAGGAAATGGGGCCCAGACCGCTTGTCTGCTCAGGATTGGGAAGCCAGCTGCCAAGACCATCTTTCCCAGCAGAATCAGGAGGGGGAATCTGGGCTGCACTGTGGCTGGGGCCAGCCATCAGACGGGGAAGCCGGGCATGGACAGGGCAAGGTGCGCAGACAGCACTGCACCTTGCCCGAAAGCCAGGCACTCCACACAGGTCCGGGTCCCCGCTGCCTCACCTAATAAACGCGATGTCACGCAAGTTCTCAGGAAAGGCGACAAGTTCAGGCATTCAAACGGCCATTAATCAAGTCGCAGAACTCCTTGTCTGTATGCAAGTAAAACATCCTGAGTTGTTGTTTGGGCGTCCCAGTCACAAGACCCTTGGAGCGGCTGTTCTTCTGCTGAAACCTCCTCAGCACAGGTTATTATTTTCTTATAATTTCTGATTTTCTCCATACAGATCATTGTCACAACTTTTAGGGGACTATTTGCTGTTGTGTTTCATGCTATAGATTTCATCTTCAAAGCATTCACCTCAACTATTTACCCAGTCCCCACTCAGCGTTCAGAAATATCATGCACAGCAAGTATGAAATGGTTTTTTCCTTGTCCCACCAATATTCAACTCTTTATCTATTCCTTCAGCAAGGAGCTGGTTTTATCTTTATTTGAAATACTTCAGCATTCCTTTAGGAACTGATAGAAATGCTTCAAAACAATAAAAAGTGATTTTTAATTTTCTTCTTAATAATTGTTTGGATAGAATGGAGCTAGGTCCATATAAAATGAAACAATAGCCTGGCACCTATAAAAGCTGTTGGTCCTTCCACAAGCTGATTTTAATTTTAATTGGGAGGTAAAAGAGAATGAGAGAATGAGTCTGACTGGAGAAAACTGCCGGAGACTTCACTGTACAAAATAGTAGCCAAAGCGATACAGTTTCATCTTTTAATTCTTAAGACACACAAAATAGAGGAAAGTCAACGCTTCTTACAAAAACATGACCACTGCCCTTTACATTTCTCTTCCTCCTCCTTTTAGCAAACCCATTGTTTCCAGTACCTTCACAAATGAAGGAAATACAAGTGCTGAGCAGGACTTTAAGGAGAAGGAGAAAATGGTACACGAATAGGTCCTGTCAGTGGCCCAAGGCCATCTCCTCAGAGTCCATCTATACTAGATATTGGGAAGGCCTGCAGACTGACTCAGCTGCACTTAATGGTCACACCCTTAGAAGAAAAGTTCTCAGAAAAGTTGTGGAAAAAATCACAGGGATACTGATTAGTAGAGATGTAAGGGTTAGTTTCTTTTTTGCCCAAGCAGTACCTTAGCAAGGGTGCACACTTCCACCGCTTTCAAACACATTTCCTCTTGGAGCCCACTTATCACGGAAACCAAGTAAGGCAATCATATTCTGACCAACCTAACAATTGGGATTTTTCCAGCAGAGAAAATATCTGCCTCTGAAAAAAGCCATAAGTGTTTTCCTACATTTTACAGATCATTTAGTTGCTGTTACTTTACAAGAATATATCTGTAGGTTTATTTGGTCAGTATATTTCATTCTGGTCTTTAGCGGATAAAAGATCTGTTTATCTTTTCCAAAAAGACAGACCTACTTCCTTCACTTCTGCTTGGGAGAGTCCTTTTCAAGTGATAACTACAGAAAGAGAAAGTACAGGAATATGAATAAATTATATCACACAGGTTTTCAGAAGAGAAAGATCGAAAAGACCTTACAGATCACCTAGTTCATTCCTCTAATAATTGAAGACCAAGAGGTCTTCACATAACGTAAGCCTGCAATTTTTGAAATAAAATATTACCTGTCTTGTAGACATTATATCATTAGAGACCTTATCACAGAACTTAAGACTACTGCTACCAGAAGGACCATTTCTCCACGTTCATGGTTTTTTGCATAGCTCCATAGAAAAAATTAAGTTTTCCTGCAGAGTGCAATTGTTATGCCAAAGTCCAACTCTATGTACATGAAGGTAGAGAAATAAATTAGAGATACTTACCACCTTCATTTGCTGGCTATAAGAAGGTGAAGTGGAGGATCTTCTGGGTGAGCAAACACAATGTTCTTGCACAAAACACACTCTCACAGTATAAATAACTTGAAAATTAACAATTCATTTCACTTGTACTGAGAAGTGGTTTGAAATAAAGCAACTATCATTTCCCATGACTATCATACTGCACAAACACCAGGAGACACTAAGATCACTGAGATGAAACTTCTTTCATTTCACAGAAGAAAATGCTACTCTGGAAGCAATCAGTGGTCAGCAGAACATAATAGCAGCTGACATTTCAGGTCAATATGAAAGCAGTTTGGAGCCAGCCATTTTGGAAGCGCTCCAGTTTGTCACTTCATTGCTAACGAAGACAATGTTGCAACGTGTTTTGTTTAATATAAAAACCAGGCTAGGATCATGGGAGAATTATTTCCTTCTCAGCTTTACCCCCCTCCAACCCTCTTTCCAAATGCAATTGTTCTATTTTTAAAAAGCTCATTTGTTCTTATTGTTTTCGCATCAAGTTGGCGGCTCACCCATCTGTCTCCCAGTGTGCTTAAAAAGATGCCATGATCCTGCAGTCCCAAAAGCAGTCCTGATGTTTCCACTGAGCTAAGACATATCTGCAACGACAGCTTTCACTTAGGAGAGAAGCTATTTTTGAAACAACGACAACCTCACTACTCAGATTTCAGATGCGTTTATCGAAAAAATCCAGTGCCACCTCTTCCAAGGTACCAGTATGTTCACAGAAAAAAACAAAGCTTGTAAAAGCTTGTTTAAAGAAATCCTTAGCTTCACCACACAAGCTGTGGATAGCAATACCGCACAAAGGTGGCAGGGAAAATAAGGCTGCCTTTAGGGCTACCCTTCACCCAAAGTCCCACTGCGATCTCTTGAGCAGACCCTCAGCCCCAAAGTGATGCCATGGGGTCCCTTAGATCCATGATAGAAACACCAAGTGAGACCCTCCTGGAAAATTACTACTTGTTCCATGTCATGTGGGTAGGCAGGTAACGAAAGCAACACATTAAGTTTCAGGGTTTCAAACCCAATTCTGGCAAGTGACAGAAGGCAGACCCACTATTTCATAGCTTCCACTGATAGGAATAACACTGTTGTACAGCCAAAATCAATTCACATGTGCTTTTACTTGCCTATAGCAGGGAAATCTAACGGAGAGAGTCAGAAATGTAACACATTGCTGGTCTAGGCCACATCATTCTCTCTGCTGCCTCACATTTTGGCTGTCTTGGTGAAGACAGCAAGGTCTTCAGAGCTGGGATTGACTCTACTGAAACATGGCCTCCTTCAAAAAAACAACTCTGCTTTTGGATTAAGACTTCAAGCACAAGAGGAGCATAAATACTAAGAAGCTTTCAGACTCGGCACAACCTCCAGTGCAGTTTCTGACCCTAAATAGATCTACCTTGGTTGCCACAGTGGGTTCCCTCACCTTATTTTGGGACTCAGCTAAGGGGCCTCAAGACTCTTTGGCCTGGTAGAAAATAGAGACTGAGTCACTTTCTCACTCTTAGCCTTCTTCCCTGTGAATCCAGGCAGAGCAGACATACACTTGCCTTGTTTTTCATGGAATAAATATGTTCGACAGCTGAGCATTTCTGGCAACACTTGCACCCAAACTTGCATTTTTTTAAAGAAACTGAAAGCAGACCAACAGCCAGGCCACTCTCCTCAGAGGGACAAATCCCAAGGAGATTATTTTTTTCATCATTATTACATTAATGAATATTCTGTCAGCTTAGTAGGGCAAACATAATCATTCAAACTGCTATGCTGAGACTAATTGCCCCGTCATTTACAATTAGAGGTGTTAATATGGTCATTAAGATGTTAGAAATGGCTCCTGAACATCCTCTCAGGTTACCACGATGCATAGAGCACCCTGGCAGATTAGCAGGGGGAGGCAGAGGCTGGGAACCCGAGAAGGTCACGGTGCCATAGGAAGTGCGACAGCCAAGAATATGCCTTGACTTCCCTTCCTGCAAGCACCTCACTGGCCAGGGGTGAGGGGACCTTGCCAAAGGGAGACCCAGCAAGATGTGCCTTCCCCACAGAGCCAAACACCCCTGTTCAGAGTTGACCGGCCACTCTACAGAGCTTGTCTGCAAGACCTGCCAGCTCATCTGACTCCCTTGCTTGAAGGCACTGCAACCCACCAGCCCTTCCCTCCATCAAGTCAAGCAAGGCCTGTGGTGCCACGGGCTCCTGGGGACAATTAGTCATCAGAATTAGACTGAGAGTCCACTTGTAAACTTTTCAAAGGAAAAGACCATCTGGTAATTGACTTCTTGTGTCCACAGAGCAGCCGACAAACAAGACAGGAGACTGTGAAGCTTTTAATCCATATTCCAAGGCTGGAGAGTACAATTGCACCCACTCACATAGAAAATTTCTCTCAGTGAACTGAGCTGTTAAAACTTGGTGGGTGTCAGGTTGCGGAGTGCAGCCTGTGGGGTGTTGTGCCATGGAAGAGGCTGCATTTACATGGAAGACTTCAGACTCCAGCTGTATTATACTTTGAGATGATTTGGAGTCATTTTTCAAGAGGTCAGTTTTTAAAGAGGCTTGAAAAAAATCTCTCTAAAAATAATCCAACTCCTGTGAAAAGGCTTGGCATTCCCCTGTCAGGTTTCAGCAACTAGGAGAGAGAATAGTCTGTCTGGTGTTGGCTTCCAGCCACAAGGAAGTTCATATCTAATATAATCAAGCCACATTAGAAAGAACTGAGCAGATAAGAAGCCAAATGCAACTCAAACCACAAAGACTCCATTGAAAATGTGTTTTGACTTCAGCAGGGGGAGAGGAAGAAAGAAGAGAGGGGTAGAGATGCAGGGCCCGATGCTCCTCTCCATTGCCCCAGGTTTACACCATTATGCTCCAGCAGAGTTGGTCCAAATTCCACTTTGCTGTGAGAAAGGCAAGTGCTTAGCCTATATCAGCTGCAACAACATTTCCGATTTCTTATCTCTTTCCTAATTGCCATTCAGGGGACAGTGTGATTTGTGTCACGTCCAGCCTTTCCCCATTTATTCTGAAGGTTAAAAATGTCACAATGGGTGCAGAGTAGCCAGTATTTTAAAAAAAATGTTTGTAGATACACAAGTCTGTTATTGCAAATCCAATGAGAAAATAATGCTCTCTTTGTACTTGTTTTCTCTTGACAGACAGCCTAAATTAGGTTGCTGAATAACTTGGTACATGGTACAACAGTAAACCTGTCACAAAAGCATGTTAATCAAAGCACAACTGATACTTGACATCCCCCAGCGAAAGGCATTTTTACAGTGTTTCATTAAAATTGAAAGGAGGATTAAGAGGCCTATTTCTTGATTAATGTCTCTCGCTGACTAGGAGATGTAATCCTATCTATAACCTCAAATTACTGGAAACAAAATTAAATTTCTGCCAGCAGATCATTCCAAGCACATGACACTGAGTGCAGAACCATTCATTTCTTTCCACTTTCTCCAACTTGGAGACCCTCTGAGTTGCAAACACCACGGTGGGAACTCCACTGATGCTCCATCTTCCAGGAGATGCTGTGGAATGGCCACTGGGCTCTGTGGGGGTCAGACGAACATTTTGCAAACATTGCTTTTAGTGTTGAAAATTATTCCAAAAAGTTATGGGGAAATCCCTGGTGGTAAAGTAAACCAGATTGTTCGAGAAAGAAAATTTCACAGAGGTAGAAGTTTAGAGAGAAGGTAGCTGACCAGTCTTGCATGCCATGCCAATGGCAACAGTGAAACATTGCAGTTGACACAGCATACCAGGGTGTTACTCCAACATCTTCAGGCTTCAGGAGGAGAAAAGGCAGCCAGCCTGGAAGAAACACAATGTCAGGACTTCTGACAAGATATGTCCTCACTGTCTTCTCTGCCAGGTGACTGGGATCCCCTTGAGAACCTGACTCTGTGACTGACAGCGTGTTGAGAAGCGGACTCTTCACCCCCACCACTGTGCTTTTAATTCTGTGACTGAAACAAGGCCAGGAATCTGGTGTCAGGAGTGCACATTCCCAGCTGGTGCACAGACCGTGGAGCTACGCCGGGTAGTCCTGGCTCATCAGCCCCAACAGGGAAGCCGGCTCCCTGCCAGCAAGCACAGCCTCTGGGATGTTTGCTTTCAAAACCCGGCATTACTTGTACCAGCAGTGCTTGGAAGCTGTCTGTGCCCAGGGAAAAGAACAAAAGATGATAAAACCAGCATTAATTTCAGCCTGCCCAACACCAGGCAGGGCAAAGACAGTATCAGGTCAGTAACCCAGCTGCAAGCACAGCCTAAGCCACCTGCCAAGATCCCCATTTCTCAGCACTTACTGCTCACACAAAGTGGCAAAATCCCAAGCAGCCCAAAACAGCTGCATGTCACGTTCAAACAAGATAAAACCATGCCTCAATAGTCCACCCCAGCAACACATGGCTGCATCTCCCTCAGAGTTACTGTTGGTTCCAAGAACGAGCTCCAAGTGGGGTTTTGCAGCAGCCCAGGCAGACATCATTTGGCTTCTCAAATGCAGACGGGACAAAACCACTTGCAGCTCTGCTGTTTCAGCCATTTCTCCCTGGAAATATTCTCTTTCTCAGCCAGAGGGTTTATCTTCAGAAGCCGATAGTAGAACTAGAAGCCTAAATTTCAAGGGCACCAAAACACACAAGAGCTGGACTCTCAACAGATGCTCCTCACATCTGTGTGCTCCAGTATTCCCCTCACAAGACTATTACTACACAGTGCCAGGAACAATTTCTTCCATTAGATAAGAGCTAAAACTTTTCTGAGTGCAACCTACATGCACCGAGATGTTAGCAACTCGCCTAAGGCTACATCACATTTCACAAATAGCTCAACTTTGATCTTCACTTTTGTTGGTCTGAACGTTGCTTCTCTCATCTTCCCTCTCTGCAAGGCACTGCTGTGTAGTGGGGGAAGCCCTGTGATTTCAGTCTCCTTGGGGACACTGCCACATTTCCCCCTACTCACTGCCGCTGCCTGCCCAGTGGTACTGCGAGGCCGTATCGGAGCTGTGCGCAGTCATGAATACCTGGGAATTTCGCTTAAACAAAACAAAACCATTTAACACTAAGCTCTGGAAGACGGCAGATCATTAAATACATATTTTCAAAGCAACATTGAAATATGTTCGTGGATCTGACCTGGGTCTTGACCGAGTCTTACTCCAGATTTCTGCAGAGGACAAGTTTGTAACCCATCCACTGCCTCCTTTAATTTTTCTGGCTCCTTAGCACCAGCTAAACTCCTCTGTTCTCACAGCTGTTTCCAGAGGCAGGCTAAAACAGTCTGGGGAAAGGGCAGGGTTCAAGAAATGGATAGGGCCACGTTATCCTCAAAGTGTTCTGAGGGCTGTAAATATCAGGATGCTCCTCTCCTTCCCATATGCATTTCTTGGCAAACGTACCAGCAAGTTAACTCCATGTACACATACGGGCAAGTACATCCAAGAGATGAGCTTTGAGATACATCTTTTTATAGTATCTGTAATAATTTAATAAGCTACATGCTGTTCCCAGAGTACATTCATGGGAGAGAGGGGGTATTGTTGTTATAGCCTCTGCAGCTTTGTTGAGCTGTGAAGTGAGGGTATTATGTTGTGCAGCAGTAAACACACTGCAAGGTACCTAGAATTTCCCATTATACCACTTATATCACATAATCTTAGTATTCTTAAACCTGACATTTTTAATGCTATATCCACAGCCTGAAAAAAGAGCTTGGTTTCTTGTTGCCATTTATAACATCCCAATAGATCTTAGAGAGTCTTACCAAAGGGCAGGTTTAGACATTGGTACAGTAATTAAACATCTAACGTGTTTATTTAAAAAAGAAATCTCAGACATTCAAAAGCTTCATGGTGAAGTCCTTTAGAGCAGTATTCAACTAGACTTTTTTGTTAATATCACTTTAAAAACTCTTCTTTTTCCAGGGAAGGAACAACTTCCTCATTTGCAATCTAACTTGCAAGGAAATATTTACACCACATACGCTGGCTTATTTATCTATTAAGTGAGCCATATGGCATCAAGGCTGGCAATTTAAGTGGGAACAGACAACAAATAAGCGCTGCAGAAAGCTAAACCTTAGACAGCTGCAAAGGCTGGTTCAGAGATGAGCTTGAACAGAAACAAAAAGAACCATTTCCCACAGAGTGAGAGGAGTCTTGGGCAGAGGTGATTAGGGAAGCCACCGGATAAAGAGGCTGGCGTGCTGCTCTATTGCGGGTACCTTGTCATGTATGGCAGACATACAGAGCAGGCTTAGGTCGGTGTAGCCATTTGTAGGAATCTGGTAAAACTGAGCACAAATCAGTCTTGAGAATGCCCCCCTGGACACTAAAAGATGCTTTATAGAGGAGGAAGAGCAAAACCTACCCAGCAGCTCACTCCCTTGGGCTCCTCGTATTATTGTTGCTGGTGAGGAGTAAAGGAAGGATGTAAAATAAGATTTCTCTAGCTCTGCCCTCATCTATGTTATGCCCATTTGAAGCTTTCCACTTGCATTTCTAATTATGGACATAACTTTTGCTGCGCAACTTGGTGGTAGATATCATTAATGAAGGACATGGTTATCCTACCTATTTGCTCTCAGTAGGAAACAACAGGAGGGTCAGTGGGGAAATGGGAGCTGGCAGGGGAAGGAAGGGGCAGATTTAAGTTTTCTGCATTTCAGCAGGGCTATAAGCAGTTAAATGGGTCATCCCACCTTGATGGGGCATGCTGCACTAAGACATCTAAGGCAAGACCTTAACTCGGTTCAGCTGACCAAAAAACATCAGCCTGCAGCTCAAACACTGCTTGATGGGCATGCAGCCAAGCTGAACTCAAGAGCATGGGGCCAGGATAGCAGGGCAGCACAAGAAATAATACAGGAGGACCTGCGCGTCCCATATGGAGCAAAACCAGGAGCTGCCTGGCAGGGGCATGCAGACCCTGAGGAAGCAAAGCCAAGAGCAGACCCGATGCAAACCCACAGGAGCTGTGAGGAACAGGAGACTTCCCCTGCTCGGCTTTGTCAGATGCACTCGACCATCAGGTCATCTAAGTGCCCCAAAGGAGTCCCACTCCTGTTTTCAGCCCATTTTAACAGCAACACACAGCTACTCCCATTTTTCCTATTTACAACATTATCACCAGTATCTTCTCTGGTCCTCACACCCAGTTTGGATTAGCACACACAAAGGCAGAGGTCAGCGCTTGGAAGAGGAGCCCCTCAGTAGCTGAAGAACACGACAGCATGAAGAGACACAGCAGAGCACGTGGCAACAACAGGGCGTTGGATCAGCAGCACCAACACTGGCTTCAAGGCCTAACCTGCAGTGCCTTGAACTGCCTCGGTTACCTGAAAAGCCAAATAAGCCCCTTCCCTGCAGCTGGACATCAGCTGCGAGTCACTGTGGACAGCCCTTGTGATTCCTGACATCACCTTAGTACCCAAGGCACTGATAAGGAAGGGATGTAGGGCTTGGTACTCTTTACCCTTTAGTCAACATTTGATTTGAAGAAGAGGAAGGTCAAGTCCCTACACAGCCCAGTAGCACCAACACAAACTTTTTGGGCAGAGGGAGAGATAAGGAGTGCACTGGCTCGTACCTCTTGTTAAAGCATGAAGTATCCTTGTAGCCTGCTGCAGCCGGTATCATACATCAGCTCCTGCACGACAAGGAACAGTGCCCAACATTTGTCAGCGTTAGCTGGAAAAAAGCAGCATTTCTCCTTACGTATTTAAAATTAGAGCCCCTCCCGATGTTAGTCATTACCAGGGAATTTTTTTCCTGTCATGGTTATCCCATTATTGAAGTTGTAAACAGTGTTGGAGCGTGAAGGTTTGGGGCACAGAAATCTCTTTGGTTATCTTCTGAAAAGAAACATGTTTAAAAAGGCTTGGGTCCAACATAGGGACTATGTGGAGAGGAATACTGGAGCGCTGGGAATTTTAAAAGGCCTGAAGTACAAACATTTCCACAGCTACCTGATTTGTAAACCAAGAAATGGGAGGATAGTTTATTATGAGGTTGATTTCTTTTTTTGGTTTCTCTAACAGAGTGCTTTTATCACTTGAAACAATGCTCAGTGCCACAGCTAGTTAAATAAAACAAGTGGGAGAGAGAAGAGAAATGATTCTGAAACCTTTCTAAAGTGAAGGCTTTCTTCCAACTCAAGAACCATAAATAAAATCAAGTATTTGCCCTCAGGGAAGAACTTAACACAACTCCAATTCAGCTAAAGGAATCTTGTACCGAGGCACGTCTTTGCCTTCACAGCCTGTTTCCGTGCCTTCTTGTCTCACCCTCTTCTGCTTGGGAGTCAGAGTCACTCTCTGCATTTAATAGCTGTGCGCTACCAAAAGTCACCCTGAAGGATCCAACAAAGCCAATAAAATTTGGACAAGGCTGATTTCTAACAACTGCGGCTCCCCGAAACAGGACTTCAGCCGTCACGGCTTATCAAGCCACCTGCACACCCCCCTGACCCCGACACCTCCTTCCCACCATCAATGCCTGTGTTTCTCGCAGCACCACGACGACCCTGTTCCTTACAGGACAGTGCAAAAGTCGCAGAGTTTTCGATGCTGGAGGATTGACTCCCCATACTTGCAGACATGCTCTGTATGAAGCTGTTCCAGGTTGGAGGACTTATGTCAGAAGCAGCTCCCAGCAAGCCAGTTTACCACACCATGAACCATTTGCAATCCAAGTTCATTTTCCCCCGCCATCTGAAAACCACACAGAAGCCAAGCAAAATCACATCTGGAGACCCATGTAGGAACAGTTTCCCCCTCCTCCTTTCACCACAGTGAAACAGTGTCTTCCTCCATCCCTCAAAAGCAAAACAAATACCAAAACTAAAATCAAATCAGAACCTTCTACGAGGTGGAGGAGGACAGTTCAATGGGTTGCACCACATCAAGGTGGCCAAAGACTTCATATAACAAGTCCCAAAGGTCATACAAGAAGCCGCCTTGCTTATGCGCGTATGGAAACGTCTACATACCATCAAAGGTTTATTTTAGTGAAACACACACAGGTCTGACAGCCCTAACAGACCTAATTATTGGCTACAACTTGATTGCTGCTTGGTACTAATGAACCGATTGCTGAAGAGATGGAAATGGTACCGCACACTTACATGAGGAGCTTGCACTGCATCCACACCGCCATTACACTGGTCCCACCCCCAGTACATCGGCAGGGCTTGATGGCTTCTCCGGCAACATTTTTCGGCAGCACTGAAGATGATGACATGGGGATTAGAAAGGCTGGGATATATGGCACATTTTCAAGAAGCATCTTGCTCTCTCCTGCGTCTTATCACTTCCCCAATGTCATTACCTAGTCTGGGCTCCCATTTCTGGCAGTTCAGATTAGCAAATAGTGTTAACACCTGCTCCCCTGCCAGCTGTCTAAATCAGCGACAAATCCAAATGCAACTGGCCAATTCACTATTTAATTCCACCTGTATAAATCCAAAGCCACTTCCCAGCAAACTCAGTCAAGCTGCCCCAAATTTATTACAGTATAATTCAAAATAGTGTGGAAAAGGAGAGTAAGAGCAAGTTCCTATTCAGGCTGGCTTGCAACGATTGGCAACGTTATTTTCTTCCTGGAGTAACACCTGTCAAAATCATGTAATTAAGTAAGAGAATGCCTTTGTTGCACAGAAATTTATTTGCAAATACAAAACATCATCTTACGTAGTATAAATCTGTGTTCAGCACATTTGTCAAAAGCCTCACTTCAGCGTGATTTATATTTCCCCCCTTAAAGACTCTCTAAGCCAGGCTGCCCTAACCTCGAAGCAGCTCAAACAGCCCAGAAGTGTGCTCAGTGGCAAGGGGGTGCGTGCTGAGGCAATGTTGTAATCTTACTTCCAGCCTGGCTTTTCCTGTATTATGACTTTGCCTGTGTGTTTTACGAAATGTGAAGCTTTATTTCAAAAAAAGCCTTCCAAAGGTATTACACCTATTGACCTTAGGGCAAGATAAACAAAACCTTGAACAGATGAACTTAGAACTGTTCACAGACTGCTTCAAAGTATGTTACAACTTCTTTGTGAAGAAAACAAATCACACACAAGCACGCTCACACTTAAATAGCACGTGGAAGACTTGGGAATTGTTTTTAAATACAAGCCACTAGCGCAGCAGAGGCACCATTTCTGCTTGTGGGGGTCATTCATTTTAGGTACAGCCGCCTTCTGCCCTCCCAGTTCTGGGGCTGTCTCACTGTACAGAGGACCCTGGGACTCTGCAGCACAGCCCCCAGTCAGCAGGATGCTCCAGAGCCTCCAGAGAACAGGAGCTTTCATTACATCTAAACACTTAATCAGCAAAATGACCCAAGACCTTCACAAGCAACAGAAAGGAGAATCCACAACCAGCCCTGCTTCAGTGGGAGGAGGAGGGTGCATCCAGCGTCCGAGTGTAGGGACTGAGCTTTCCCAGGAGAAATACATCCCCACAGGGCCTGGCTAGGAATGTGCCTACAATAGCATGGAAATAATCATACACCAATATTCCAATAATAACATTGGAAAATGCTGAGTTTGTCAAAGCTGATTCATGTGTCTATGTGGGGGCAAAAAGGGTGATTTTAACATGTCTTGTTCCTGCCTCCTGTTTCTCTCTGCTTCTTTGAATTTCAAAGTTTAAATGCTATAATTGGATTTGAGTGAAAAACAGAACTTCTGTCATATGAGAAACTGACATTCTGGCATGTTTTTACACTGACTCAGAACCAAAAAATCTAAAATTTCTCATGAACTGACAATTCAAAAAGATCCGGTTTTGAACCCATCCATATTGACACATTTAAACATTTTGTTTTGAGAATGTCAATGTAATATAACATATTAAATTCTGCTAAAGTATATCAACATTTTGTGAAGAACCCAAACAAACACGGAAACAAGTATTTTACCTTACCAAAGCAACCAAAACCGTTCCTCAGTTGAAAATATCTGTGTGATTGACACCTCTCAGTAAGACATTCCAATTTTGACAAAACTGCATTTTCTGACAGAAAATTGTTTCATCAGAAACTTTGATTAGCTTTCCTGCAATATAAACATGTTTGACACGTGCCTAGGAGCAAATGTCACTTTGCAATATTTCCCTTGGTTAGGTGCCTCCCCATAGACATGAGGATACTACACTGAGTCTGCCCTGGTTTCTCCGCATTCCCCCCTCCCCACACAGAACGTGTGCATTTATCATCTGATTAAAAACATTATTTATCTTTATATAAAAACATATATTTCCTAACAAGCCAAGACATTTATAAATAACTTATAACACTACAGCTGAGTGCTAAACATCGTGATTTAGAATGAAAGAAGCAACCTTTCTGATCATTGTCTCTTAGTATTTCAAAGCCCATTTTTCATGTTTATTTGCTGTCACTGGTGATAAGTGATTGCCTTGCTGTATTACATTTCCTCTGCAATGGTGAGTTGTTTGCAAAAGGAACGGAGGACAAGCTGTCACATCAAAGAGAAAAGACTAAAACCCACCAGGAGGTGAAGCAGGGGTTTATTGTCTTTTGCCCTGGGTTTTGACAGTTAATTAGCTCTCATCCAATTTATGCTTGTGTGGCAGCTACACCAGGGTCAACAGCAACAACTCCAAGGTGAGGCGAATGCAAAGGATACAAGACAGGAAAACCCACTACTGAGCCCCTGGAAAGCAAAGGGCTTCATCTTTCACCCCCAGCCACGACTGATGGGCTCATTCCCTAATGAAGCCTTTGATTTGTTTATTTTTTCCCCTCACCGCACAGAGGCTTCTTTCAACAGCTTTGGGCACTGACCAATTGCCAAAGCAGCTGCTAAATTAAGCAGTCAGCATAGGAGCATCTGTGGAAAAAGGCTGTCCCTTCACTTTGCTTTGTGTCAGCTGCCTTGGGAAGAGGATGAAGAGGAAGATGTCAAGGAAGAGGTGGTAACGAAGGGCTTCAAGCAAGATCCCACGGTGCTCCATGGGGCTGGACTTCATTGTCTGCCCTGAAGAACCTCTGTCCCTCCTCAGCCACCTCTTCTGGCATCCAAAGATCTTTCAAGATTTTGCAAAGTAAATGTGCTTCCCCTCTCGTTACCTGTTGCTCCTTCTGCTGCTTTACTGGGTTTTGCCACCTGTACTTTTTCTTTCCCCTCACTGCTGGTTTGAAGCTCCGAGCGCAGAGAGCAAGCAGTGCCCAAGCTACGCTCCTGGGGGCAGGAGCAGGGGAGCAGTGTTTTCATACCATGGGATAAAACCTTTGATCAAATCACATGTCTTAGCTGCAATAAAACTTCACTCCTGGAAGAGTGCTGCCCTACGTGATCCCTAGCAAAACGCAGCAAGGTCTCCCTTCCAAAAACAGAGGTTGGATCAATTTAGAGGTCAAGTATATGTCTCAGGGGAATGCAACAGACAGTAACACCGGAAAAAAGAGAATTGGAAAGGAGATGCAAATTCACTTTATAGTTAGAGTAAACATCCATTGAATGGGAACTTCTGGACATAACTGAAAAAGTCAAGGCTCAGACTGGAGAGCCAGTCTTGAATACTACAGAGCTCCTTGGCAATGCCTAAGATGTGCCCCATTTCCACAGAAATAACTTGCAGAAAATACCTGCTGCCTCAAAACAATAGTTTATTTTCTAGACTTACCTGTTCAGATCTTACCCAAGCAGAGCTAGGCAGTTGCTAGGCACGCAGGAAGCGTGTTTCCTACAGAGACACTCCTGAAGAGACAGCCTCATTTAGCCCCATTAAATGTGGAAAGCACTGCAGTAAAACTAGCACCAGCAAAATATCTAGAGCCCTGTCTCAATAGTACATTTCACCTGTGATAGCACCTGATGAGCTCCACTAGCTGAATTCCTCCCTTCCTGCCCCATGCTCCTGTGTGCACCCAATCAACGATGCCTCAGTCCTTCATATCCTCTTTTTAAAGCACATTGAAAAGTGACCAACAAATTGTGAGCCTGAAGCATAGAATTATCACACTTTCCTCTAAGTGAGCCAGTCCGCAGCAGGAGTCACCACATGCAAACACCGAGCTGCCAAAGACAGTGGTCACCCTTCTGCCCATGGCCTCTGGAGGCAGACTGGGATTTGATGGCTAGCGAGACTCAGCAACAAACCCACACAAATCATCTGCAGGAACTGAGCCTGGGTCTCAAGGATGCGAAATGCTGAGAGATTCCAGCTGAGCTGAAGAGCCTGCCCCCAAACATTGGGCCAGGAACAGCAGGAGAGCCAGCACCTTGTCCTGATACCCGTGGAGGTGCCAGGCGAGCCACATGCTCCTTGCACGTAGATGCCCTGCTACCTAGCAAGGCACAACCACCTGACCTTCCCTCTGAGAGCCTGTGGCTGCAGTGACAGTGAGGGACCTCTCCTTTATTAGAGATCTCAACTCAGGTTCACTGAGTGCAACTTCAGATTCATCACCCAGGAGCCTAAGTTAGGAGCCTCATCACCCTTTTCTCTCCCCACTGACAATGGAGACCCAGGTGGCCCTCTGCAGGGCCCAAAACCATCACCTTCTCAAAGCACAAATGCTGCTTTAACTACAAGGAGCTGAGACCCACCTCATCTGAGCATCTACAGCTAGGTGGGATGATTCTAGCTCCTGCAGCCTGTTGCTAACGTCATCTGGCATAACTTCATATTATGCAAAAAAAACACAATGCCATCTTAATGAAGGATGAATGTTAATATAAATTGCATGAATGTAGTCTCATGAGACACGTGCAGCAAACAAAACAGACTAAACTTAGCCCACGAGCTTGTAGCTTTGTTTCTCTCAGCTGCAAGTCATTGTGTGGGGTAGAAAACTGCCTTCCTCCCCCAAAATACCACGAAAAGTAAGCACTGCCTCATGTTATAGCAAGAGAGGCTCTACACAGCAGGGGCCAGAATTCTGTTACTCACAGGAAGCCTGAAGACTTGGTAACGTCACGGCCAAATCTGTCAATTATGTTTCACACAGTCCATTGAGCAACCAGCAGAAGAGAATCACTTTCAGCCAGTCTTGATCCAGCAAGGTTCAGATTAGAAATAGGATAAAGACCCTTTCATTTCAAGGTCACCTACCTCCTTTCTCTTTGGTTCCTTGAAAGCCTCCTTCCAGTCTCCTCCCTTGCAATCGTGAACGCTGTGCGCAGCACAGGTCCTCTCCCCGAGGTGGCATGATCTGCGACTGCTGCCTTGGGACTTGGATGCACCACCTGGGAAGGCGGCCAGCTGGACCAGGGAAGCGAGCACCTCTCGCAGAGTAGCAACGAGTCCAAACAAGCCTTTCTTCTGCACAAATTCAGAAGTTTGAGAGCTTGAGCATGTACACTAAACACTTCCCAGCTGATTTAACAAACGTGCACTGGCAAACATTCAGTGATTCAGCTCAGGTCTCACTCACTTTCAGAAATACACACATTGGGTACCCTGGTGTGCGTTACCTGAGGGTGTCCCTGCAAAGCCCCACAACTCACCGCAGTGCTTTGACTCGGGTACTGCATCCACCTTGCAGCACAAGCATTAAAAAAGCAAGGTACTGAATAGTCACAACTCAAAGGGAAGGCCAGTCACAAACTCTGAATCCGAGTCTTCTGCTTTAATCAGGAGACAGATTCCTCAGCACACGCTTCTCTTCAGAAGGCTAACAGGTTCCTTCATACCAATTCCAGGATGCAACATGAAGAGACAGCTACAATGCAGAGGCAAGAAATACACACACATGCAGAGTGACAGCAGCTTTCCACATGTTCAATACCCAAGCATACCAACTACTGCCTACTCTGGGACAGTGAGCCGTGACCGGGGACATGGGATGTGGGCCCTCACGTGCCCTCCCTGCCCCAGCAATTCATCGTGCAGCGCAAGGAGTCAGAAAAGTCTCAAATGCCACGACCAAGGCAGGTGCCAGGCTCTACAGGAGACAGTCCCAGTCACATAATGGAGGAGAGGGACTGTGTATTCTCTGAAGTGTTGCAAGACCAGCCAGGACGGGCTTTGTAACCACATCAGGCTTTTTCCTAGATTTTTTTGTGCTAATTTCCCCCAGCCCATACACATGAGGAGCACCAGACTCTCCTCCACTATCTCTGAGGACTATGAACACTTCTTCTGGGTTTACAGAGACTTCATGGCAGGAGCAGCAGCTTGAAACCAATCACAGCACTTCATTGCCCTCTCCATTAGAAGGCTTTTTCAAATATCTGCTGCTGCTCGAAGGACCTGAATACACAGGATAGCCAAGACCCTTAGCACACAATGACCTGTTTTAAATAGCTGTTTACTTTTGGGAAGAACACGGTGAGGCTTTTGAGAATGGATCATACAAGGTAAAACTTCTAAAGGAAGATCAATATTTGGACATCAAGTACCTCTCCTTTTCAAAACCATACCAAGAACATTTGACGTGCATGCCTATCTTTTGTCAATGGAGATGTCAGACTCAAGGGAGGGGTTTCTGAGCTACCTTCAACCCAATATTTTACAAACACCGCTTTTCATTTCTGACTGCACTGCAAATCCATTATGGATAAGGAAAGTAGTCCTAAAACACAATTAAGAGATGGAGTCATGAGGTCGTAGCCGTGCAGCTATGAAACGATGACCTCAGCACAAGGAATAGATGGAAGATACACTAATCCCTATTAAAGAGGGAAGCTGGCAAATAATGCTTTCTAAATCATTTAAATTTGCAGCATGCTGAGCCAAGGGAGCATGAGGCTGGAGGGGAGCTGAAGTAGCTGTGCCAATAGATTTATCTGCTCCCTGGGGCTCAAGAGGCACCCTGCTAGCAGAGGCACTGGAGAACTGGATGAGCACTGTGTGTCTAAACACGCACACAAAACACACCCAATTTTTGGTCTCATCCCCCAGGGACCAGAGGGGCTTTCTGCTGGGGGCCTCTCTGCAGACACAAAGCAACCTGGTTCACATAGACCATGCAGAACTTTAGTTTCAGGATGTCACAGCTCTAAAGCAGCCCTCAGGAGATGCTTTACTGAAAAGCTTGTCCCAAGCCTTTACTCATACCCACATCTTTTGTGCCTTCCTAATGTTACAGAGGAGTTCAGAGATGCCACGAGTTCTCAAGCACCCTCTGCACAGAAGTTACAACACAAGATCCTCAAGGGCCATCACTTTTCTGGCAGGCTCTTCTCCCTCCCCACACTTTCAAAACCTGTGGCTTTTGAGCAAGTGCAAAGCTTTTGTCTTTGAGTGGTCACTGGAAAAAAAAAAAAGGTGATGCAACCTGTGGGAGGAAGAGATGTCAGAGGCGAAGCAGTCAAGCAGTGGAAAGTGTGTCTGTTCACCACAGGTCTGCTAGAAGTCGGAGATGATGAGATGCAGCTGGGAGGAGAAGTGCCCTTGCACAATCAGTCAAAGCAGCAGTGTTTCTTTTAGATGCATTCAGATGCCTGGGCATCCTACTGAGTCTCCAAATAAATAATATTTGATTGTGACAAGTGCCTAGCCTACTTCTGAATGCAGTAAGAAAATAATGCATTGACATTATGAAAATATTAGAGTGGCATAAGTCAATCCCACTCATCCTATTAAGAACAACAAAAAAAATCCAAAAGCCCACGTGTCTGATTAAAAAAATGTCCTCACCACCATTAGCAATCATAAAAGCCATTTTTCTGGCAAGGCTCAAGCTACCTGCAGAGAATTCACTTTCCTTGTCTTCTGACAAGAAGCTCAGGGGAAAAATGCCATCCATCCCTCTTCCCTCTATATGCTCCATTCTGCTCCATATGGTGCTGCCTGATAGTAAATGAGAAATTAAAAACATTAGCACCAGCCTCTGCCCTCTCCTCCCCCATCGCTTTCTCCCTGCAGTGACTGTACAAAACATGCTGGCCCAAGCTGGAGACAGAACCATTTAACTGCTGAGCTCTGGAGTCACATATGAGCTCTCTGTTGTCTGCTCAGTTCATAGGTACCAGTTTTGCCAAGCGCTGACTGTCCTGCTGAATTACTTTGTCTTGCAAAATAATCCTATGACAGACTGAAACTCTCCCCATGGATTTTTTTTTAAATTCAAAACATTAAAACACCTCCAACCAGATAATTAGAAATTAAAACTAAAACCTTTGAGTTTGAGGCAGGCAGCAGCTTATTAAGCTTTAATATTATAACCCAGTCCTTCCAAAACAGAATTTGTAGAGACATCTTTTCTCATTAAAAAATATTTTCTGAACTAATAAAAATTTCCAGTACATTCTAGTCATAATCTGCAGCTGACATTTTACTTCATGTCTTAGATCAGTTCAAAACCATCTTCAGCATGTGTCACATGCAGTCAGCTCCTTCACAAAAGCATTGTAAAACAGGACCCCAACACTTTTTTTAGTACTTGGGAGCAATTGATTGAAAAGCCCAAGAATTGGAGGTAGCAGGCAGTAGGCACCGAGTTTTCATTTTTATTATTCCCATAGCACCGTGAAGCGGAGGCAGGGGCAGGTGCCACGTTGACTCGGAGAAAGCTGTCCCTCCCCGGCGCAAGCAGCAGGAGACAAAGCCAAATAAAGGGAGAGGAGGTCACGGTGAAACAGGCACAGCAAAAGTGACAAATAACACATCACCACGTGCGAGCGTATGATCTCTATAGATTAACCTTGGCTCCTCACAGAATAGCCTTTATAATGATCTCATTTCTGTAGGCATCAGAGAGAAAAGATTTGAACGCTGAGGGTAATTAAGCTTTGTCATCAGGCTATCACAGCAATGGCCTTGACTTTCAGAGGCAGCACTGCGGGCACCGCTGAGCCTCCTGTGCACAGGGATGCTCTGCCGAGGGGACCCCTGCCCAAAAGCCTCCAGCCTCATCAGCTGCTGCCCAGCTCTGCTCTTCCTTGCTTACTGAGAGGGGACACTGAAATATTCATGAGAAGGGCACAAGCGCTGTCCTTAATAAGGACGCTCTCGCACACACACATCTGTCTTCTGTGTAAGGCACTTGGCAGGGCACCAGGGCAGAGCCACCAAAGCAAAACCACCAGTGATCAGCCGGCTCGCCCAGGAGCCCGTGGAGATGGAAAGTCCATCCATCACAAAAGTCACAGTATGTTTTCAACAAGAGGTTTCAAGGAAAACGTTGATTCAATCTCTCCATCAATCTTTCCACACATTCCCATGATGTGAAACAGCAGCAGGGCAAATTGTGATGCCTGGCACTGCCTGCACAGGGGCACCGGCTGAGAGTCAGACCACCCATCAGGGTCCCTGTGCAACATCTGGGACCGTGCGGTCCCTGTTCTCATCGGCCTCCACACCAGAATGTTCCCACCAAGAGGATAAGGCCGTAAAGTCCCTCAAGCAGAGCCCATTCAAAAGGCTTGGAGAAGTGTGCAAAGGAAGAAGCTACAACAGATCTTCATTTTTCACTCAATCTGAAAAAAAGCTTGCTCCGAGATTTTAAAAAACACTAATAACTGCCAAAATTGCCTCAGACTTCATAACTGCCACATCAACAAAATCTATGGCCCTAGCTACAATTCACTTTACACTTGGGCTTGTGCTGGACTGAAGTACATGGAGAAAGCTGCCTCCTGAATGGAGACACTGGCTACACCTTTTAACGAAACCAGTATAAGCAGAGAAATCGCTGCTCTTCCCACCTTCTTCCCTCCTACAGCACCAACGGCAGCTATTTCCCACAAAGGGAGCATAGAGAACAGGACGCATGAAGCTTGCAAACTGGGGAATAAAAAGGTGACAGTAGCCTATAAATACCAGGGAGCAGAGAGGAGGAATTCAAGGGTAAAAGTGAAAAGTGGCCTGAGACTAGAAATGGAAAAATCCATGCTGAGCATGATGGAGCTCTTATCTATGCAGAGCATTACGCAGAAAATCATTTACCTGGAGAACATGACTATAGATGCTCAAAAAAAAATGAAAAGATACTTGCAGGGAAATACAGCAGCATAATTCCCTCTCTAACTAGAAGATTGTTCAGGGTACAACTTGGATATTGACTCCATGGTGTTCAAAAAACACGTAGATGTGGCACTTCGGGACATGGTTTAGTAGGCATGGTGATGTTGGGGTGACAGCTGGACTTGATGGTCTTAGAGGTCCTTCCCAACCTATGATTCTACAATTCCATCTCCAAAAGGTAAAGGGATTCATATCTAATCAAAAAACCTACCACAGCATAGATCAAAAACTGAATCCTATCTAGTAAGCCGTTGGAAAGCACACCTTTCACCTAAGTGTTTGCCAGGCCAAACCCAAAAGCTTTAATAAAGATATTTTTGCCATATACATACAAAGAGAAATCTAGTAGCAGAACACTCCTTCTCACTTGATAGTTGTCTCTCCAGCAAGAAGGGTAAAGCCACATGTCATGCAATGCATACACAGAGGTAATTCCTGTTCTCCTTCAAAAAATCAGTGGGACTTCTGTCCATGTCAGCATTCAGATTTCACTCCAGGGCATTTAAAGCACATTTCAGCTCACCATGTTTAGAACAGAGAGCTGGCCAGCGTTCCAACATCTCATTTGAAAGAAGTGGCTAGGCATCTGCCAAGCCTCAAAGTACATGCCATCAGCACTGAAAGTGGATCACACCAGGGGAAACTGCTTTCTTCCACTTTAGCAGGCAAGGCTACCTCCTTGCACCCCTCTCGGATGCAGCCATAGCTACCTGCCTGTTTGCCACTGCTACCTAGGGCTGTACTTGCCAATGGGGCCAGACACAGCCATCAGCACAACCCAGGTACATCACCAACACAGTCTCCCTCACCGCCTTCCAACATAGCTGCACTGGCACAGAGAAATGCAGCTAATAAACCAAGAACAAAACCAGCAACAAGACGTTCTCCACTGGATAGCTCTGGTGCTAAAGGAGTTGAGATGAGGCCAGGCTGAAACGAAGGGTAACCGCTTTGGGTCTACGTGGCAGTTCCTTTCAGACAAAGGTTTCCCACCCCAGGTAAAAGGTTTGCAATATGCTCACCAATCTAAGCTTTTGTGATGTGCTGAAATTAAAGTGTTACAAGCAGAGTCCATTCAAACCTGACACAGAAAAGAGGCAGAAACCCCCCATCATTCACAAATCCAGGAACACAGGCACATCGCTCACTGACATGGCCTGAGCTACAATCCTGCAGACACATTGGCAGATGTCCCTCGGGCTTTTCCAAGCTTTTGAGACTGCTCAGTCAAGTGTAGATGCTGTCTGTGAGCCCCTGTCATTGCTTTAGCTTCTCTGTTTGAAGGTGTCTGTTGACTTGGGGCCCTGGTACTAATGCAGTACAGTTGCAGGAAAAACTCTGCAGGAAGCTTAAGATCAGGATAAACAACTTCTTACAGTTAATGGTTTTCTCAGTATTTCGGCCAATGCAATGCCAGCCTGCTGAGAGTCTCAACATTAGCACAGGCATAACAGAAAGTGCTTTTCAAGGTCTACGTTCCTGCTAATACTGGATTACTTTATATTGTATCATAAAAGTTGTCCGAATGGCAATTCAACAAGCCAAGACTTGATTCACAGACCTGACCATTACTGATGCAGCTGAGGTCAAGAACTACAAATAGAGCAGATAATTAGAAGGGAAGTGCATGCTGCTGAGCAAACACATCAGGCATGGGAAGATTTTCTGCTCTGCAAAGGTAGAGAAACTGCATTTACAGAACTACCTGAGAATCATTTTTTATATCGGTTAGAAAACGCACCCACCAGAAAACGAGGACTTGAAGGCTTACAAATACCAGAATATTAGCCTGTATGCATTGCAGTTGCTCTTTTAGGGTTTGAACAAGGGGCTCTGTATAGACGTGAAAGACTAAATTCACCAGTGGCATAACAAAACGCAGGCAGCCCTTAGCAGAGCTGTCCTCTTATTTCCCAGGAAAATGAGCTATCAGGGACAAACGACCCTTTGGGACTAACAGTTCAGAGTCTTTGCTGGAAGCAATGCAGAGAAGTGCATTGCAGCAAACGGAGCTGCGCACAGCTTCCACCAGCAGAAGACAACAGGCTCTGCTGTCTTGTTCTACACCCTGGAAAGCAAAGCACGGATCCCTCCCACCTGGAAGAGCTTGGTTGACCTGTCTGCTGGGAGAGAAATGCTTACTTTGATACGGAAACAAAATATCAAAAGCTTTTCATTCTTGCCTTCATTCTGAGTTTTGCTGGTTTTCTTGTCTCGTTGCAAGACTTGGTTAATTTTTGTTTCACATTCTTCTCGAAAGCTGGCAACTGACCACCTGGTTTGGATGCACCTTTGTGTCTAAGGACTTGGTAGATAAACAGTCCATTCATACTTTTAAGAGAGACTGTGTGTGGACATCAGGCAATATTCAGATGCTTCAGAAGACATACAATCCGCATAATTCATCTTGTCAGCAGAGTAATGCTATGGCATTGACAAAACCCCTACATAAACACCCAGCTGGTAATACAGTTACGCCCTGAGGAAAAAAAGATTGATAGTCTTGGTGATTTTACTGTGCTATAACAACAGAAGCCATTTTTGTCTACATATTTCTCTAATCCTTTCCTGAAACATTACTAAATACCACTGCCTGACAAAGGTGAGCTCTACAAGTTAACAACACGTCACGGAAAGAGCAAGCTAAAACCCTGGTGCTAAGCTTGAAGCTGTAGTCCTTTTGCTCACTAATGAAGCCGCGGATACCAGAGATATTTTTAGGATGTCTGCAAACCTTGTTATAATCCACAAAAAAAAGTTTAGCTATGAAAGGAAGACATGGAATGTTACAGAAAAATAAAAACTAAAATATCTCCCAATACTATTAGAAATGTCTGAAGAGCCAACACAAAAAGTCTCACCTGACATAAAGCAAAAATTTAAACAAATATCCTTCGGTGTTGTAATTCCTGGAACAAAACTTATTAGCAAATTTAAATTAATTCCGCTCCAGGCGTTATGATACACTATCAGTTACTCCCTTAGCCCCCCGGGAAATATTCCGCTATTGCTGTCAGTCAACTGCTTGAATGCTTGGAGTTTACCAGCTGCATAACATATATTGATTTTTGATAAATGACATCTCTCTCTGGGCCATTATGGTTTTGTTTTCAAACCTTATTTAATTGTTCGCCTATTTTTCAGTGAAATAAATGCAAAGTGTTTATTCTCCAAAGGCTGTAAACAGAGATCTCAGGTCTAGTTTCTATGACAACCTCACTTGATACAGCAAACCTAGATTATCTCTAATGACAGACATGAAGTTTAAATTGCACATTCTGCACAAACAGTGCACTGTTGACCTTTTATTGAAAAATGGAATACAGTATGATTAGCATAATGTGCTATATGAAAGGGAAAATCGTGGAATAATGCAGATTGTACTCTAATCATACCTACAGTGCTAATCTCTAGCAAACTGTTTGCCAGAACATGAAGCTTGAAAAATTAAGATTTTTCCCGGACTCCATTTTCAAATCTTGTTAGACAGTACTGCTATCGCATTAAATAGTTCTCAGATAACACTTGCTGCTTCTGCTGTTTTTCTCCCGTTGAAATCTCTAACAGGGGAGTAAAATTGGATAGGGTTATGTAGAAGTACTGCAAAAAAATTCCAGCTATGAGAACTATTTTTAAACCTCCTGAAGGCATTTTTTTCTCATGCTTACCAATTCGTTTGGAAGCGAGAGCCAAAAGAAATAGTCCTTTCTGTCGGGTGCTTTCGTCCAAAACATGCCTGTTTTCCTAGGAGGAAAATTTGCATGTATGCTAGTGAATAAAACCCAGCTCATCTACGGAGACGGAGAGGCTGCAGGAGACATTCTGCTTTGCAAGAGCAGAGATGGAAAATGCCTTGCCTTCATATGCAGCAAGCTTCAGCAGGCTTTGATTTTGCCAGCTACCATTTGTTGCTGCTCACAGAAGTGTCTGCAGCAGTTTACAAAATGTTCACACTTTGGGGAGTTTGGTGCATGAATTGAGGTTCCCATTGGAGCTGTAAGAGTCACATGTAAGGGGACAGCAGGCTGTTAAGTTTGTCCTTCCCTCTGCAGAATTCTTTAACTATTTCCTTTAAACTTTCATAAAACAATAGGAAATATTTTCAATACTGAATGAGACTTCAGCTCACTTGTCTTCAACATAATCAGTGAACAGTCTGGAGACAATCAAGCAAAACCACAATTAATATCTAAATACAGTTACAGACAGTAGAACTGAGGGGTTAAGGAATTAGCTTATTCCTGCAGTACCCCAAAATAATGCCTGGTTGACCATTATCCTCCTGCCTATGTTTAAAAAAGTTTTAAAAGTGTCATTGTCTATGTTGCTAGTGAGTGTCAAGTACAGAGGAAAAACATAAAAGTAGCTCTCCATTTCTTAGTAGGAAGCCTTGGATTGTCCATGCCTGGTCATAAAAACTGGAAAAATCACAGGCACTCAGCTATTGCCCCTCTTTTTTCCAGAGGAAGATATTCAGCAATGAGAACTCATTAGCATCACATCAAAGCGGTCTCTCCATCCCTCCCTATTTAGCAAACAAGCTAAAAATGATTTTCAGGTGCTTGTCTACAGAACAATGCCATTAGAGGAAACCTATTCCCTCATTTCTCTCTCACTCTAATGGGTTTGTGCCATTAATACTGTCAGCTGAGTTGTTTTTAACCAGCAGTTAAGGCAGCAGCAATAATAAACCATTGTTTTAGCACAGGCAGACCCCAATGTACTTGCATCCTAAGCAGCTATTCACCACCACCGCTATTCTCTGCATATCAAGAGATCTCTGATTTTCAGGGTTTTCCATTTGGCAGTATTATTTTTTCTTAGTAAGCATTGTCTTCCACTACAGCAGCTGACAGGAGGGAATCAGTTCACTCAAAAGACATCCACTTGTTTTCACATGGAGTTGTTACACTTGTAAACCCAACCCTGTCACTTGATAGGTAAGAGAGGAAACTGTTTGGTAAGGCAGCACATCCCAAGCTTCGGTATTTCTAATCCCTGCAACGCTGCCCAAACTTGCCCACTGTAGAAGGAATTTTTAGACTTCCCTGCCTCATTTGATGGCAATGAGCATTTGTGGTGCTGCTCAGGTGGTGGGTTACAGGACAGAGGCTATATTGACCTTATCTGCACAGCTGTTCGAATGTTGCCACACATTTTAGAAGTCTTTACCCAAAAAAAGTCAAGGTAAATATTGACAACAAAAATGGTAGCAGAAGCCAATATATCTGAGCAGTAACTTTGCAAGGGGTGTCCTTACTTCCTAGTATGTCTAAACACAAATAAATGAGTGCTTTTAAAGACATTGTAAATTATAAACTTATTTAAACACCACCAGCCTCTGTCAGACCATTACATTTCCTGGACATTCACTTCCACAGGTCAGAACAACTTAATTACTTCCTTGTGCTTCTACCACATTTCTTCAGTTTCCCCTCATAACATTTTTAGTTAGGGTACTGACTAATTTTGGTACCTCCAGTTACTTCTTATCCTCTGTTTCACATTTCCTTCAGGCACAGTTTGCATAGCTCTAGTCACTTGTACAAATATTTAAAGCCAGCAAGACAAACCAAGTATAACAAATCTAGAAATAAAGCAACTCCCACAGAAGCTAATGTTTACCCAAACCAGAGTATCAAATATTCCACACCTCTCTCCAGGCGGCCTCTTCTGTTTCTCTAAGGTGGGATCTGATGGCACTGTGGATAAGAAAGACCAACGAGCCAAAGTCCCTGCCATTTCTGCATTCCCACCTTCAACCCTCAGTTGTTCAAGCTTTCCAGCCCGCTCCGTGCAATCCTGGAGGGGCTCCAGCTCCTGTAGGCTGAATGCAGATGCAGCCTTTGAGATGAAGAAAGTGCAAAGATCAGTCCTATACTCACCATGCAGAAGAGTCTGGACTCCACACCAGACATAGACACTGTCAATCCCATCACAGGACTGAACTGTGACCAGGAATCACCGTCTTTGTTGCCCCACATCTTCAGAGCTGGAATTTGGACACCCTAACAAAGTGAATAAAAAAGTTCAATTGGGCAATAAAAATTAAATGACAGACCTAATTAAGTAAATTATTCACATCAAAGTAAAGCATATCATTAAGAACACTGAAAATTCACGCTAGCTGATACAATCACCTTCCCGCAGTAAGTAAACATCTCCTGCAAAAAGTCAGACAGCTAAAATACCATTTGCTTTGAAATGAACTTTTAGCCCCATAGCTCAGCCAAGCATTCACATGTTTTTTTGTTGGAAATGTAACCGGCTCCACGAGATGCCAGACAGCTAGAAGAGCACTCCAGATACTATTGTCTTGGGGCTGCCACAGTCATCGCTCCTACCTATACACATCCCACCACTTTTGTACGGCTGACAAAACAGCTACAGATAGCTCTTCCACTCACAGCTGCTTAGCAAAGCTGTGAATGAAAGCTGGAGCTGGTACAAGGCAAGTGGCAGAAATGAAGCATAATATGTTCAGCTGCTGCTATAAAGACCAGAACCAAAGTCCCAAACATATGCAAGATTCCAGCTGGTGATTACCCACAGCTCAACGGACACAGGTAGCTCATCCTGCAGGTGAAACTGTCTGCCATCCACTTAGAGGATTTGTAGTCCTCTCCACTGCTCAGTAAGCCAAGGGATCCCCGACAGGCCTCCAAGCCTTTAGCTGCAGCCACGGGTGTCCGAGACTCCCCTCTGCAATCCCCACGAGCACAGGGAAGAGCTGGGGCACTCAGATGGCACAAGAACATTTCTGGGGCTCCGAAATAAAACACCCTGCAACTCAAGTTCTGTTACTATTATTCTGTATATGATTCAGTATACTGTACTGTCTACCTATATGCAATGTTCAATTGTTCTTTGATCCAACTGGAAACCAGATTTTTCAGTAAAAATCAGGTTGATGTTTACAGTCATATACTTTAAAAGTAACTTCTAATTTTAAAGAAAAAAGCATTCATAAAAAGGGCTCTACCCTTCACAAGAGCCTTTGCTTCAACCATTGTTGGCATCCTTTCGGATGCTGTTTGTAATGACTAAGGACTGTTCAGAACCTTCAACATCTAACACCCCCATCCTCTGGGAAAAATGTATTTGATCAAGAGATGTTGGGCAACTATTATCCCATCCTTGGAGGGGATCCTTAACCAGGTCAGGAGAAAATTTCTCAAAAAATTTTCTTCAAAGTCTTCATCTGCTGTAGCCCCTTTCTTGTTTCCCAGCAAGGTAATCAGGACACAACGCCATAAATTAGGGAATGCGAGCAGACAGACCAATTCCAAACAGGGTGAGGGCTTCCAGTTAGGGCGGCTTCCAGATTTGCTGAATGCCTGCTATATTGACAGGCTGTAGCAGAATTTGAGAATTATATTATTAATCAGAGGCTATGAAAAAAGATGAGCATCAAACCGCCAGGCATGATAGGAATGTTAGTCAAAGGTGTCTGCAAACTTCTGCTGACCCCTTACACCAGCCAGGTCGAGAGCTTTTTCATTAATGCTAATGTTTTTCATATTAGTGCTTCACAAAGAAATCCTGCTGACTGCTAGGGTCAAGGAGTTCACAAGACACGTTGGCCACATCAGCAATACACTGATGATTGTTTCTGACATGACCCCACCGCTAATGAAGGGCCATTTGTGAGGGAATTGCTTTTCATGCCGACAGAGGTTTGTGATGAATGTATAAAACACACGTGGAGTAGGACAGGCCACTTCTTTCATGATATAGTAATGAAAGACGACCATCCTACTGAGACACAGTGTATCTGTGCAAGTAACACACGGCCCTGGGTTTCTCCTTCCCATTCCCGTCACTAAATTTCCTTATACGCAAGATGCTGGTTCTGCTCCTGGTTGCTAAATGACCAAGATCCCTCTATTCATGGCCACCGCATCAAGTCCTTCACCTGTAAGTTCAGACATTTTGAAGCCCAGGTCAATACTACAGCTCAGCACCTCTCAGTCCACTGCATCTCCTGCATGACTCTCTTTTGGGACCCCTGCCAGCAAGGCCTTAGAGAGGACAAAAGGCTGACGTGCACTGCAGGGATTGCAGCAGCAGGCAGCACGAAGAGGTAACCAAGTAGTCCCAATCTTTTGTACCACCACCCATGTTACCAAAGCTTTTCCTTTCCAGCCTGCAGGTTGAGTCACGGGGCAGCAAGGACCGCAGGAGCAAGGATTGCAGAGTGGTAGAACAAGAAAGCACTTAGGCAGGTTTGTTCAGCAAGAAGCTGTCTGTAATCTGTTCTATAGTCTTCTGCTAGGAGAACCGTAGCCACATACTAGTCAGTGAGTGATCCTTGCTGTGTAATCCTGTTTAAAGCAACATTTCCACCTCCTTTGGTGGACATCAGTTCCTGCACTTGCCCAGGCATGAATCTATCACAGAATCATGACAGAGATCTAAAGGAGGCTTTAGGAGGTCATCCAGAAAGGAACATGAACTCTGGCTCTCCTGATAGATATCTCTAAGCCATTCTGAATGCACTCTTTGGAGACTCACAAGAAACCAGGCCTGAAAAGCCCCTCTTCCTGTCATTGTGAAGACAGACAGTCTCTATCACTGTGTCTTCCCAGCATCTCAGGAACATCCTTCACTTTATGTAAATTATGCTTTTCTGTGACAGCCTGAAGGCTCGCTTCCCTAATAGATAACACCTTATCTGTTTATAAAAGACCTTCACAGACTTGCATGTTTAATTTGTTAGTGACTAATAGTTTCATTACCTAATAGGAGTGGCTACATGTACTATGGGGGACTGCAGAATTATAGGGTTTTAAATAATTTTCACCCTGAGGAGAACAAGTTGCCATAATAGTATATGAGTATATAAGCATTACAAGATTTTGTGGAGGAAGGGATTGCATGCATACCTACAGAATCAACCAAGCAGAAAATCTACAGAAATCATAAGCAAGGAACAGTGATGCTGGGAACATTTCCCTTCGTCACCTTGATAAGGACCTGCTGGGAGAAAAGAATTCCATGTTATGAAAATGTCAAGATGTCAGATACTCCTTTTCATCCCTAAGATTGGGGTGAGACAGTGTCTTTCTCAGCAAGCCTTTTCTATTGGATCTGTTGTTCTTCGCATAGATATGATATGATACCAAGCAAGGAACAGCAATAACAGAGACTCAGGTTTCCCACCCCGTCAGCGACCTGCTAAACCATGGGTTCTTCTGCTGGAGCTGTTTGTGGCTCTTTTTAAAAAACACTTTTCCACAGAAGGTTTTAGCTTTGATGAGCCATTGCTCTGCAGCATAAACACATTCAGTCAGCATTCCCAACCTCTTCTTTAGCTTCCCACTCAGGGAGGGGAATGAGGCAATGGTTCACAGCTGTATTATCACTGCTGTTAGGGCTGCAATGGAGAATAGAACTCCAAAAGGCATCAGAGGGCAAAAGCAAAGCATTTGAGGGCAACCTGCAACCACAGCATTTTTCCTAGGTGTCTCCTGCAGAACTGATTTTCCCCACAGAAAGAGTGGCAAAACTTCATTCTGAAAATGGCTGCAGCTCAGACCACAGCCACCAGCATGAACAGCGTAAATCAGGAGGACACATACCCGTACCTCGAGACAAACCAGTTACAGCTGGCAAAGTGCAGAAGTTTTCAATAAGATCCGGGCTGCTGCTTTAATCTAGGGCTGGCACATGGAAAACAAAAGTCCATATGCCCAAAAGCTTATCTGTTTCATTCAGCTGTATCAGCCAGCCTAATAAGAGATATCTCTTCTTACAGCTCTCACCATGGAAATGGGAGTCATTTATCATGAAAGACTTTTCCCTGAACTGCCTTGACCTTTTCTGTTGATGCTGCTTTTTCGCTGTGATTTTTACACATTTAAGGGACAGTCACACAGTCACTTTAAATGCATTACAAGCTTACATTCCCTATATAATAATGAGACCCCAAAAGGAGTTGCAGAAAGCTGTTAGATGCAACTGCTGTATCTTATTGTATCCCAGGTACTTACCTCCAGCATGTATTTCTATATGAAGACTTAACTACAGAGCTAAGTGGATTTATATTGATTTCACTGTTGTTACAACACATGCCAATATGTATACTTGACGCATACTCATTAAACTTCAAATTATATATATTTTTAAAGGGTGCTAATAGCACCATTTGATGTGGTAATTATTGATATTGGTTTCCAGTAGAAAGAACACTCAAACTACCAGCTAATTTCACATGAAAAACAGCTGTCACACGGTAATGACATTAAAAGTCACTAAGCTGATCTGCATTCAAAGCCATGCCATAGAGGTGAAAGGCCCTGTAGCCAATTATTACTCCTCCGAGCCAGACAGTCCCCAAACACAAGCAACATATGCAGATCCATCCCTCCTTGTCTTTAATTAGATCCTGCCTACCCTCTGTAGCAACAGCAGCAGAAGTGAGAAGGGCACATGTTAGGCAGTGGGGAAATAATCACAAAGAGAGCCTGACATGTTCTGTCTGGCATGTCCTGCTAACGCCCACACGCTGTACACGGGAAGGAAAACCAGCAGCAAGAGACAATTTTTACAGTGTCCATTCTGCAAAATGTACGAGTTGCGTGGAGCTAATAAGCACGGGGCATTCTGCACAGAACCTCCCAAGCCTTTTTGTCTGCTGCAACAATCGTGGCACTGACAGATCAACGACGACTGCTTCTTCTGGTAGTTCTGGGTACACAAGGAACACAGGTTTGCACTCACTGCTTATGAGGAAATAACTTTAAAATAATCATTGGCACAATCTGGTACTACTTGAGCAAATCTAGTGAATCTATCCAATTTGCAGCAATTATGAAACTGGGCAGAAGCTAATAAAAAGGTCTAAAGAAAGGTACTACAGCAGCCAGACTGCCTTGGTAGAGATTTTCCAGCCAAAAACTCACCTGGCTGTTGCAACGGGCTCAGACATGGAGGACCTGCATGCCCGTATCTATGCTTGCTCCCTGCAAAGTCCCACTTGCTCTGGCTCCAGGCATAGTTCGTACAAAGTCTGGCTCTGCTTCTCTTTCCAGAAGGAAGAAGCCCCACTGCCAAAGGTCCCAGACCTCCATCTTTTTCCCACATCTCCCAGAAGCTTAAGCTGATTTTTGCTGCAACAGCAGCCACTCTGCAGAGGCAGACACAGTTCTTGCAAGCGGTGTGGAGTGAAAGATGTCTTCCTTTGCTTTAGCCTGAAAAGTGGCATGATCCACAGGAGTATATATGAACAGTGTGATCCATAACTTTCAAATAATAATGGTCTACAGGCCTTGCCCACACTACTCCAAGGTCTCTCCCTTACAATTGCTCCTGCTCATGACTTCGCTTTGTCAGGGAGTCCTTCCTCCTTCCTCCAGCTCTTCTCCCTAGTGCAGCCTGTTTCACCTCAGCAGCCCACCGTGTCACTAGAGAAAAGAGCTATCCTCCCATGCTTTTAACTCCTGTCAGGTGAATTCCCCCCCCCAACATACCAGCTGCTGCCTATTTGGCAGAACAAGGTTTCTAATCTCGAATTGATACAACCTGCTGTAAACTGTGGCCAAGCAACAGTCAAGGTCATGACAGCCCACTAACCCAGTGCAGACATGGCAGCAGCATGCATGTATGTTAGTCCATAGAGTATCTACTTACCAACCCCAGGAAGCACATCTAGAAAGGACACAACCCCCTGGGATCAGCAGACAAGAAGCACAAGATCAAACCAATGCACTGAGTCATACACAGAGTCATTCTCATAGAAATCTCTCTCCTCTACACTACGCTGACTTCAACACTTAGTAACAGATTAAATATTTCATTTCTGAATTTCAAGGGCTGCAAATTAAAGCAACATCAAAAAAGGAAAGGAACTGTAGCATAAATAATCATAGCTGCATCCACAAACTGCAGTTAATCACTTGGGGTTTTACACTGCAAGTCAGAATATGAATGTTTTTTTCTGTTTCCACTGATTTGCATGAAAGTCAATATGGATTTAAAAAAAAAATAATAACTGCCTAAGAGTTTCCAAAATGATCTTGTGAATTTCTCTGTCAATGAGTCAAGAATGACCAATATATAAAGAATCTGCAGCAGGAGAAGACTTCAGCATTTTGCCTCAGAAACAAATGGAGATCTCAGAACCCAGAGAAACTAATGGAGTGCAGGGAGCGGGAAGGGAGGGTCTGACACCGTGCCCTCAGAGCTATGGCTCAGACTAATGAATTATCTCTGCTTGGTTAAATCTCTGGCATTACTAATCAGACAAGAAGCATAAAATGGAAAGTTCATTAGCAAGATCATAAAAGAGTCATACTGACAAAGATCATTCGACTTGGCGCTAGGGAGGTCAGTTACAGAACTGGGAAATCGCTTTGTTTAAGGAAAACAGGTTAGACCCAAAGAAACTCAGCGTCCAGAAAAGACCTGCGCTGGAGCTGTGCGCAATGCTCTGCTTCATTTTTGGAACACAAACAGGGAAATATTTCCTTTGACAGTGGATAAACTAGGCTTTCTTTAATCAGCATCATCCGGGCCCAGGGTAAGCTGGACAGCATCAGCTTTCCCGCACGGCTGGTTCGTTTACCTCCGCCCGGACCTGGAGAGCCCACAGCTCCTCGTAGGAAACGCTTTCAGCCCAAGTCACAAGACGGTCTCAGAAGCAGAATTCACTAATTGTGTCAAATTATGTGTGAAGGGTTTACAATATGGATCACTGCCTCCTCGGGATTGAAAGGAGATCGCTAAAGTAATTTCAGGACTTCAAGATAATTCAGAAACCCTGTTCCCAGTGGTTATAAAGCCCTCTGTCCCCTTATTACTAGTACAACCATACTACACTGGGGGTTGGATTTTTTTCTTTAGGGGTAGAAGGGACAGGAGGGGAAGTGGTGGTGGGTTTTTTACTAGAATAATTAGGAGCGAAAAAAGCAGAATGTGTATATTCCCCTTATTTAGCCTGGTTTCCTAAAGAAATAAGGAATAATAAGGCTTTATATGCATCCTTTTCACTTTTGAGGTCACTAGCCTATTCCAACCACATTTAGGAGAGAGAAATGGCAAAGGGTTTCCTACACATCTCATGAACATGAATTAGGCAGCTGGAAAGGAGGCAAGAAACTATTGGTGCCTCTCAGAAAAACAATACACGCTGAGCTCAGTCATGAATGGACATGTACAGCTCTGTTAGGAACACTGCAAAACCAGGAAAAATTCCATCTGTGCCTTTTTAAGCCTTGGATGACCCCCACAAAAGACACAGACCTGGGGGAAATTCAGTCACAGTCCTGATGCATGCAAATGACTTCTTCTAATCTGATGCCTCTACCTGGAGATGCTCCATCAGCTGAAGCAGACAGCTTCCAGCAGGCATTTTACTTTTCAGAGCACATGTGCCAGCCAAAATGGACTGAGGCATAGAGGAAATGAAGAGTTTTGTGTTTGTTTGTTTCTGTACAAGCCAGCAATCAAGAAAAAGCCACCCGTCAAGGTCATCCTGCCTCAGCCCCGACATTTGGCTGCTGTTTGGTGGGAGCAGGCACACTGCCTCCTCACCGAGGGCATCACTGCACTGCAACAGCCCCGAGCACTGACCGCTGGCACAGCAGGAGCTCCTGCACCCCAAAAAACTGTCAAGAGAGATGGAAGGATCTCACCCAAAAACAAAGGTATTTTCTGATGTTCAGCAATGAAGCCAGCAAGAAGGCATTTCAAACATGGAAACACACAATTCCCACTGTAGCCAGGAAAATCACAGAATCACAGAATCACGGAATAGTAAGGGCTGGAAGGGACTTCTGTGGATCATCTTGTCCAACGCCCCTGCTGAAGCAGGGTCACCCAGAGCAGGTTGCACAGGATCTTGTCCAGGTGGGTTTTGAATATCTCCAGAGAAGGAGACTCCACAACCTCCCTGGGCAGCCTGTTCCAGTGCTCCGTCACCCTCAGAGGGAAGAAGTTCTTCCTCGTGTTCAGACGGAACTTCCTATGCTTGGAAATGTCAGACAACAAGCATCTTGCCAGTCCCTGTGGGACTGAACTGTATCTGGTTCCTCTTATGATTTCCCCTCAGAAAAAAAGCACCCTCCCTACCCTACAAGCAATTGTCATGGTGCACACCGGGAAGAATGTATTAAATACATGCGAATGGTTTCTAAGCACCGTGCTCCATGCAGGATACACCTGTACAAGATACATTTTGGAGAACGGTCCTTTATGTTTATCCACGTCCAATCTAAATTGCAGTGGGGAAAAGTATCCTGACCAGAAAAGGGCTAGACAGTTTTACAGCTAGGACACATAACACAATAACCATTTAGCCAGATTAAAGCATACTGAGATCTGCATCAAATATTGTTTAGAGCACATAAAAACTGCTTTAATATTTAAATGTATCCCATGGCTGGGCTCTTTAGATTTGCTAGATTCACTGGGGCTGCACAGCTATTAGCTTCTACATTTCATCTTCAATTCCTCTTCACAGTGGGAGAAACATAAAAATGAGGGTCACTGCTTGGTCATTTCATTACCCCTGGCAGAGAAATGTGCTTTGCACAAATGAGGAAATATTTTAGATGTAGATTGTTGTAATGTTGGTGTGACAAAATGAAACCAGAGTGAAAAAATTATAACGATATTATAATGGTTATTTTGTAGAATAACATTAAAATAATATGCAACGTAGCAGCAGCCCCCTTATCAAAGGGCCTGGCATATTTCATTGTCGTCATTTAAAAGGTCCATTAGCAAGCGCCCTGGCAATGCATGGCTCAAGGTCACAACCAAACTAAATGAGACCGAGTAGTAATTCAAAAACATTAAACCGTTTGTGGTTAGAAGTCCAATAAATAAATCCTCAATGCACACACACACACAAACCTTAGCAGCAAACTCCTCTATGAGCCTCCTTTTATTTCTCCAAAAACAGAAACTCAGTGAAAGAAATTGATAATCTGCTTAAACCCAGAAAGGGATTAGAGAAGACATCACTTTGGGAGAGGTGTGACATCCTGCCGCAAGCGCCGATTGGGCTGCCCGGGCTGGTTGGCAAGGGGCCCCTCGCGAGCCAAACACAAACAGGGTGCTCGCCCAAGCCCAGCGGCCCCGATGGGTGGGGATGGGCAGAGCCCGGGCAGGAAACACGGGCTGACACAGGGATGGGGCCTCCGCTGCCGCGTCGCCTGGGGACAGTTCACGTGGGCAGGGGAGGAGATCACTGCTGGTCTCGAGGAGGAGATTGGGTGCAGAAGAAACAGAAGCACACCACTATTTATTAATCACAACCTATGAGGAGAAAACCAATCATCTTACTAACCCTTAGCTTTATTTGCACTACCTAAAGCATGATATTTAACCCATATTCCAAGTATCTGAATAAAAGGTACTTGATTGTCAGTCATACTCTTCTGCTGCCCCCAGACAGTCAGTGGGAGGTATCTGCCTCTGCTTTACAAACTTCAGATGAAGATGAGAATATGGTGCTACTTTGCAATGACAACATCCAAGAGAATCCCTTCTGGCACTGAATAACAAATTTGGCTGAAATGAGAAAGCTAGCATTACTTACTGCAAGGCTATTCCTCCACAGCTCTCTGCTCTGGCCCCGAGCTCTCCCTTAGATCCTCACACTGGTTGTTTCACAAGTCTTGGAGGAGCAGGGCATATGTCTTATGATGACCACACCAGCAATTTCTGTGTAGAAGAATCACTGAAGTTGGGCACATTCAGCACAATCAGAGTCACAAAAGTGTGGGAAAAGTCATTTAGGTGGTTTTGATGAGAAATATTTTGGTATATTTCAACATATATACCAAAAGACTTTCCTATCATGACAAGCTCTGGAATAGCCTCCAATGTAGAGTATTAGGACCTAAAGGCCCAAGCCCAGCTGAATATTAACACAGGAAATCTTTTCCAGTCTTATTGTTTCTGCCTGAAAACCATTCTCCTAAACCTCCCAGTTTAACTTCTCTCACTTTCATAAGCCTTATAAAAATGCCAGAAATGGAAACAAGATTCACGTAACACAAATGCAATCAATCACAGAAACTGATTCTTGGGGGGAAAAAAAAACCCATAAAGTATACTCCGCTGCCACCTGTAAATGGAATTCAGCTTCCAGGTAACTTACACGTCTTGCTGACAGCATGTTTTTATTGATTTCACAGTGATCTTGTATTTCATTTCCTAGCTGAGTGTGGATGCAAGAGAAAAGGCCTTTGCAAGCAATTGTGCTAATACTTTGCATCTGGCTGTGCTCAACAGCCATTTGAAGGCCGTAAGTGCCTGGAGAGCAGTGGCACACCTCTCTGGAAGTTGAATCCATGACAGGAGCTGAATGCACAGCCAACAAATTATAAGTTTCATATGAGGAAAAACATTATTCTGTTAGCAGTTAAGTCACAGCCCTGCAATAGGTAAATTGCAAAGTAATACTCTTTTGTCTAATGACTGTCAGTTGGCCAAAAAGAGCTCAGGGGTACGTAACACAGGCAGAAACAAAACCCCCTACATCTTGATTTAGATATGCTGAAAGCATTTCCTCTAATACGGCTTTGTAGTTTCCCACTGAAATCCTTCAGCACGGCAGCCCTCAGCTCCCATGCATGCAGTAGTCAGCTACTACAGACAAACCCCCTCTGCCTGGTGGGTCACTTCGTCGGGGCTCACATCTTCCACAGATACGGGATATGATTCAGAAGTGACATAATGCACATTCATCCTAATTTCCCAATAATCCCCTTTCACCACTTGTGGAAATGCTTGATGAATAAAACATAATGACATTATTGCAGTAAAGTCATTTTCAAGTGAAGTGCCTGGCTCTCTGTCTCTGGGACCCCACCAACAGTTAGGCTCCATCGCGGCAGATAAATAAAGGCTTCAGTTTTGCTTCATGTTTGATTAAAAGGGGGATAAAAGCTGGGTTTAATGATCTCATTTATGAAGAGCCAGTCCAGATTCCATTTAAATCAATGTGAGCCTGTTGCCTTTAAAGGCAGTTAGATCGGACCCCACAAATGTAGGATCTCTCCTTTCACACACACTGCTTAAACCCTTCTCTCCAGGATGCGTCAAGTCCCTCGTGGTGACCATTCCTGCTCGTGTCACAGATTCACCAGGCAGTCAGGATGCGCTGCGGCAGCCTCCAAGGTTGCTCTCTAAGCACGCTGAGCCCTCGGGACGCAGGCTGTCCCCCAGCTGGCTGTGCTCCTGGGATCCGGCCCCAGACTGCGGGACACCAGCGGTGCACGAGCCCTACCTGCAAGGCTGGAGGTAGTGTTGTCCAGGTAAATTCATCTCCCTGAACTGAGCAATTTCACTCGTGTCTAACTTCCTCCTTCTCCCCCGGGCAGCGAGGCAGAGCTCCACGTCACAGGGCAGGGAAGGGACACATGAGAGACCCAGCCCTGGCTGGGTGAGGGGCTGTAGGGCAGCACAGCCCATCACCCCAGCACCAGGCACCGCAGAGCAGTCAGAGCCCGGAGCTACGGCCGGCACAGCCCTGCAGACACACAAGCCTGGGAGCAAGCTCAAGGCCAAAGCGATGCGAGTATAACTCACACAGGATGTGCACATCTCAGCAGGGGTCTTTTCATTCCTTAGAAAACCTCTGTCACTCAGGACTCGAAGCCATCCCTGTTGAATTCCCTCCTCTCTAAAGAAAGAAATAATACTGAAAACTAATAACCAACATCAGAGCTGGGGAGGGAAAAAGGACTTCTCCAAGAAGGGAGGAGAACAGCAGAAAGTGGTTGCAGAGGAATGAACTCTGGTTGTCTCAAGGCAGATTGCCCCAGGAATGGAAAGAAGTCCCTACTCCCTCACACAGAGGCGTCAGAGCCTCTCACACGTAACCTTCCAGAAACTCTAACTAACCCTGCTCACAGCACCAGCCCTGACACGGCCCCAGCCTTTCTATTTCATCCACCCAAATCCACAACCCCTTCAGCATCTCGAGCAAGCCAGGGACACCTGAAAGGAAAATACGTAACTGGAGACTCCCATCAATGCTCTGTGTGCACCTGCAGGTTCCAGCTAAGAAGCTTACCAGACACCAGCATTCACTGCTTAAATTGCACGGTGCCACCACGGGCTGCTGTGCTGTGAGCACAGCACAAGTCTCATGGTACTGAGAGAGCAAGCTGTGGAGCAGGGCTCTACTTTGCCAGGCGCACAAATTTCATGGATAGTTCAGGTATTTCTAATATTTCCTGTTCCATAGCACCAGGTCTCCACGTTCTTGAAGGATCATTTCTCCCAACACACACACTCCCTTCCAGACAGGGGGAAAAAAATCGTTGTTCATTTATTCTTCTCTCCTCTCTTCAATCCCAACTGCAATAGTGTCGCTTCAGTTTGGAAGCTTGAGGGGCCCTCACAGAGACAAGGCAGTCATTTTTCCATCAGGACAATGCCAAGAAGCCATCCTGCACAGCAAGACATCCCTCGCACCCCCGGCCCCGCGACTCATGCAGAGACAGGGAGCACCACCGGACCTTCCGCTGAACTTTCTGCAATTTCTGACGAGCCCCCGAAGGAGCTCCCAGAGAAAAACCTTAGGCTGGAACAGAGACAGGTCCTAAAACCCCAGAGCGGGGTGCGGAGACTTAATGACAGTTCAGCCCGTGAATCTAGAATAGCAACTCGTTTATTGTCTGAAGCTGGAATCCACTTTGCATGATGACAGATAGCTTAGGAGAAGCAGACCTTGCCTGCCAAGTGAACTTCAAAAAGGACAGGGGGAAAGCAAAAATCTGGCTAGAAACCAAATGCTTTGCTAAACCTAGATAACGCGCTGTTTACCAACAGCAAACTAGATTAGGGGGCGAAAAAAAAGGGATTTATGCAAATGTTCTTAATTTAATAACTGTGATCAGATATGGCTTTGTTTCTTCCATGTAATTTGTGTAATACAAATAAAGTACAAGGGTTATTTTCCATTATAGGAAATGAGAATTATTAAACATTGCACTGAAAAGCAAAGGAATGTGTTTATTGACATGAAAAATGATCCTGCGGATACAAAAGATTTTGTATGTTAATTGCTAAATGTCAATGCAATTTAGAAAGTGGTTGCAGAAGGAAAGAATTCCTTTCCAAAACAGAAGCGGCTTTTCCTCATCCACCAGCCTGATTCAAGACTGCATCTTGAAAGTATTTATGGCTGTGTTTTCATCGGCGACACTGGGTCAGTACCCAAAAACATCTTCATTTCATATTGATGTGGTTACTTGCTAGGAGGCATAAAGGAAGTGAAGGATTTCCTCCCAGTTTTATTACTGAATGCTCAAAATGTTTCCTGGGGTAAACAACACCAAAGCCATCTGTTTTTTTCTTTTTTTTCTTTTTAGAAACAAAAGGAGAACAACAGTAGCAACTAGTGAATGGAAAAATACAGGTCTAGAGCTATGTAATGAAAAAGACCTTCCTCTGAAAGAAGGAGGGGGAACAACCACACACGGCTTTGGCTGATGTATAAACTCAGCAGTGCTGCAACTCTTTGAACATGGTGTCTGGTTTTCTGTCCCACTCCATAAAGGAGAAGAGAAATACAAAATGTGTGATTCAGCTGCCAGCTAGTTAGAGATGCTTCAGTAAATTAAATTTTGGACTGGCAAATGAAGGAGCTTCTTAAATTCTTTAATCACAGCCTGTTGATTCACTGCTCTGGGGAGAAAAAAAAAAAAAGAAAAACAAACAGAACAAACCCAACATTTGCAGCCCTTATGGAGAAAGACAACTGAAGATAACTTATCATACAAACGTGAGCGTATTTGCAGAAGGAAGTGAATACATTTTATCCAAAACCTCTCCTATGAGGCATGCCAACCCTGCTAGGTACAGAGCGGCCACCAGCACAGCTGGTTGCACTAAGCCAAAGCAGAGGACGTGTTTCACCAGAACAGAACAGCAGAACTTGCAGAGCACATGGCGGGGGCCTTCCTCATTGAGCACCACCTGGAGAACCTCCGGTTCTACAACCGCAAGACAGTTTAACTAATACAGAGGAAAGGTTGGTGTGTCATGGGATGACTGCCAAGCTCTCCCTTCCATGTCCAACACCTTCCTCTGCCAAACCATATCCAGCCATGCTCTTGGAGATCTCTCCCTTCCTCAAGTCTCTCCTTTAAAGACGCTATTTCCACAGCTCTGCAGAAGTGGTCCTCATAGCTATGGACAATCCATGGCTATCCCAGGAGTACAGTCAGAAGCAGCTCATCTTCACTAGTCCTTGTCCAGAAAATCTAAACACAGGATTGGCACTGGGGAAGACAAATATAAGGAAACCCAACTGGAGAAGGAATCCAAAAAGGAGAAATGAAAGCTAATGGCTGAGCAGAACAGTCTGCTGCCCCACTCCTGCCTGGAGAAATGCAGGAAATCATACAGTTAAATGACTCATCTGGTAAATGAGCTCATTCATAAAAATGCTTTCATTACAGTTAAACAGCAAGGGACAAGGAATGCAGGTGATGCCCACAGCCTTGCAACATGGGAACAAAATGCCTCTGCTAGCATCTCTGCAGTCATAGTCACAGAGTTCAGAGTACGTGTTCCCAGGCACTGCTGTGGGCCTGCAGTTGTGTTTCTCCATAAACTGTGGTGGGATTAATGCAGAAAGACCATGCACAACTCTGGGATCTGCACTGTCTTAGAAGAAATTGAAAAATTTGAGAGTCTGAAGAAAACTGCCACCAAAATTGTTTAAAGGCTGGGGAGGAGAAACTGCTTCCAGTGAGAAATTTGACCGGCAGGATTTGTTTGACTTATCAAAGAGAAGACCAAGGTTGACTTGATTACAGGGTATTAAGCACCTCCATGGAGAGAAAATGCCAGCTGTAAAGGGCTCTTTAATCTAGCAGAGAAAGGCTTAACAAGAACCCATGGCTAGAAGCTAAAGTCAGACAACTTCAAATAGAAAATACAGTTCGGATTTAAAACAGTAAGAGCAAACTGGCAAAGGAGGCCGTGGATTCCTCAGCCCATATTGAAAAGCGCTGCACAGCTGCCTCCGTTTGCAGCCAGGGCCAGCCCTGCAAGGAGCACTGCTGAGAACCGTCCCCTCCACGCATGGCAGAGCTGGAGCTGCGGGAGATGCGGAGGAGGGAGAGGGACTTGACCTTCCACACCCGCCTTGCAGAGGAGCCCCGGGCTGTAGCCGTGCCCCCTTCAGGGCAGGGTGTCTAGAGGAGATATACGGAGAGCAGAATAGTTCCTTCTACAGAAGGGGAAAATATTGATTGCGACTATTTAATAGATAGATTTGAGGTCAGCACTCGTTAAAGAGAATACAAATTCACTGCAACTGATTTTGACTTTCCACCTGCAGAGCAAGAGTCAAAGAATATTCAAAGAAGGTCTAAAGACAGGTTTTTGGCTGCTGATTTGTAAAGCATTTGGTATCCTAGTAATGTTTGGGATTCTTCCTCCTGTCTGACTAATTACTTCTGTTTCCTGTTTTCTTTGCTACTGTGTTCTGCATTGCTGGAATCTGAATTATTGTTTCATGGAACATTATTGTATTTACACATACCACAAACTCCAGAGATGTTGAATTCCTTTTTGTTCTACTGCTCCAGCTTTTGAAAAAATATTTCCCATCACTTCCAACAAATATTAACACTCCTCCCCAAAAAAAGCGTGAAACTTTCAAACTTGTATAAAAAGGTTTAACAACTAAAACATTAACTGTTTTCATTTAAAGCTAGAAGAAAAAATAAAAAAGAGTGGCTTCCATTTTCAAATACAAAATAACATGTTGTTGACAGTATTGAAAAGACCCATTTTGTCACAAAGCCAGTTTCTGTCCAACAAACAGTGATGAAAAATGGTATTTCTCTACTTACACTAGCTGCCTGCCTAATTCTGTGCTCCAGCAATTTGGTGAAAAAAAAATATTGATGGCCAGTTCACATGTTCATTTCCTTCAGCTGAAAGAAAAGTCTTGGAATTAAAGCAAAGAACCGGGAAGATGCATTTTTTCCCCAGCTGCCACAGATCAAGAGACAGGTCCATTATCACACAGGCAATTTCTCTTTTACTGAAAAAAATGGGATATAATACTCAGCTTCAGGACATACTGCTTTTTGGTTTAGTGCTTTCACATCTGTAAAGGGATGCAGGGTCAGCTGATGGGAAGCAAAATGTATTTCAGCCTTTCATTATGTTCTCTCATACAGTATCTTGAAGACACACAGGTTTTGTGTGTAAAAATCTGGATTCTGCAATAAACTCCCATGGAAATTCCACTTTTTAGGTACTTCCCTCTCCCCAGCCAGTGTCATGCTGTAACCTGTGCACATGTGGTTTGTAGTCTTTGCCTCCTCCTCATATTCAGGAAGGTTCTCCGCTGTCTCTCTTTTGTGTCCTTTTCCCCACACGCCACTCCTATTCTCATCATTAGTGGATGATAAATAGCTAATGGGTGGATTGGACATTAGGACCTCCCTTTCCATCTGGGCTGCATGCTATTTTACAGGCCCTGCTAGATCTTTATTAGATTTAGGTGCAGATTATTGATTTAGGTAGATGAGGTCGTCGTAACCTCATCTCAAAGAGAAAGGAAGCAGGAGAAGCCAAATGTAATTCAGCTGCTATTTTCTGTAGCAGTGCAAGTCAATGGGAGAGAAAAAGTCGAAACAAAACAGAAAAGTGTCCCTTAAAAAGAAATCATAACTGGACCTTGTACCAAATGCAATGCTGTTACAGGCACTTGAAAGCAAAAGACCTGAGATAGGGTATAAAAGTTAAGAGCTTTCCCCGGTTTAGCACTACAGAATAGGGGGTAGGTGCTAGTAAAGAGACAATGTTAATAAAATGCCAGGATGTTCCTAGGGCAAAGTGACATCTGTTTATAGAATAAGAACACTTTACCTTAGATACGGTGATGGCTTAATAAAAGGACATCTTTCGCTTAAGTTATTTTTACTCCTGTTCAACAGCCACATCAGCACCTGCAGCTCTAATAAAAGCAGAGCTCAGACTTTGCACTAAGCACTTCTGAGCATCCTGCCAGAGGTAGCAAGCACAGAAATCTCATAAAGTCTGGCACTCAACGCTAGTCCCTCTAAAAGACTTCAGCACGCTGTCAGCACGTATAATCCCACGGATGTGAACGCAAAGCGTGTGCATGGGTTCAAAAAGAGACCGCATAAACACGTGGAGAAGAAACCTGCAGAGACTTTTGGAAAGCAGCCCGTGCGTAGGTGGGCACAACAGCTGCGCAGTCGTCTTTACCTGCAGCCCAGCCCAGCCGTCCAGGCGGAGGACAGCCCCAACACGGCTGCTGCGTGGCTGGCGACTGGTGAGCAGCTTTGCGGCTCTTCCTCCTCCTCTTCTCGCACGGTCTCAGGCCAGCCCTGCCTTTTCCAGCTCCCGCAGACAGCTCACAGCTGTAAGCTCAAAACAGATGTGATCCCAAACGAAGCACCTGCCTCTGGCACAGAGGTGCCGACTGCACCTCAGCACGGCCCTGGCCATCCCCATCTGTCCCCGCTGGAGCCCCAGGCCCCTCTCTCCTCCTTCTCTGTTGTGGGGAATGTAACCCAGGGTGGCAAATTCCACCCGGCTGCAGAGCACTCGTCAAGCCCACAAAGGACTTGTGTATTGTGTGCCTAATCCTTGGGCATCTGGGGATTCCCAACCTCAAACCACATACCAAGCCACACAAAAGCCGTTTTCACCTGGACACAGGGCTGTTGTTCGCTCCTAATGCACCGTGACAGGCTGCTGGCTGTTTCCGAAGCACAGCTCTTTGATCTCCTCATTCTAAAGGAATATGAAATCCCAAACTGCCGGTTGTGTCCAGGCTCCAGCGAGTTGCAGTAAGCTCCCTCCGTTCCACATGACACCCAGCTGGTGTTTACCTCTTCAGCCACTTTCTGGTGTGGAATTCCACAGTCACGGAGCGCGAGAGCTGCGGGGAGGAGGCCTGGGCTGCTCACACACGCTAAGATCCGAGTAAGACTTTGCCAGGCTTATGACCGCGTCCACGCAAGCTGCTCTGTCCCATTTAGCAGATGAATTTGGTTCCCTGGAAGAACGGCGGGCTGGCAGCACAGCCCTCTCCCCGCAGTGCCACAGCATCGGCCAGCAAGGAGACCTGGCAACTCAGCAGCGCCAGAGCCATACTATTTCTTTACTCCTGTTTTACCTGATTTGGCCGATGGTGATACGAGTGCTTCCTCACCTCTCATCCACAAACAACCAGCACTAAACGCTCAGCTCATCACTATGTGATCATAGTCACGCAGGGCTGTCTCTCTCTCTGTGCTTTCAGTAAGAAAAGCTGTCAGACAGAGCGACATGTTCTGTCTTACTGCACCCGCGACCAGCTCCCAACCAGGCACCGCGACCTCACAGCCCACCAAGCAGAGGCACACCTCTGACCTGCTGTGTTTTAAACCAGCCAGAGAGCCAACACCCTGGGGACCGGCGTGATTTCTGAGCCACTGGAGAAGAACTGGGACAGTTTTCAAGCTGTACACATCTCCAGGCACTTGTGCAGCCTGTGCTGAGTGTGCCCAGACGGGGCCGTTCTGAAGCTCACACCGTAAGATCCACACGACGCTGCAGCCTGCAGCAGGGCAGGAGATGTGAGCCTCACCGCCTGGGGCTGCGGGCCCAACACCTGGGTATGCTACGGGGCACGTCCTGCCCCAGGGAATCATTCTCCAACAGTGATGTCTGGGACACCCTAAAGAAAATTTGACCATATCTGTCCGAAACACCGTTAAGAAACTACTGCCACAGGGGCAGAGCATCTTAGCCTTCATTTACTGTTTTGTGATCTCACAATTACACCAAAAAGGTTGAGACATCTCCTCACAACACTGGTTTGAGTGAAAAATTATGTATTTCTGTCTGGTGCGTGGGGTGACTAGCCTGTCTCCAGCTCTTACAGGGTGTGCAGTAAGGGGCTGATTCCTAGTGTCCCTCATCTTCCAAAGAGTACAAAGATCCTTGGATCAAAACCACAACAAATTATAGCAGTCACCTTCACCAGAGCTGAATGTGCGTGTCATCCATGCGGTGGGTGGGTCTGAGTTGTGTGCCCATGTGAATGTTCACTTTCTAGATAAGAAGATGGAGAGAAACTGCAAAATGAAAGGCTTTATATGTTTGACCTAGTAAGGATCTTTCTGCAAGTTCCACTCCCTCACTCCAGCTTAAGCCCAGTTCTCTCTCGTTGGACTTCACTGCCGCTACAGCCAGAATTTCCTTTTTGGCTCATTAGCCAGAGCAGTAGCTTGTTGTTCTCAGGCGTTGCTAACACTTCCTTCCTTCTCCCCATCCATAATGCTCCATCAGACATCATCACGCTCCAGTGAGAAAATAATGAAGAAAAATGTACATCTGACAGAGTTTGCTGAGACCACTTGCTTTGCTCGTCCCCAGTTTGCTTTTTGTTCATTCCTGAAACTTTTCTGCCAGGCACTACTTACCCTGCAGCATGAAGTAGCAATATCAATACGCAGTACCTGGATTCCCTGTGGAAATACACCATCTGGGATGACAAATATCCTTCCCCCAACTGATTAGAGGTTACCCATCTTCTCCTCAGCAAAACAAACACGGAGATTTTCCTCATTTCCTTTGTGTTTGGCAAATTCTTTGAGGAAAAAGATCCTTGCTGGAGATGTCTGCAGAGAAGTTAAGGACCTGTGAGAAGCAGTACAGTGAGTAGGACACGGTAAGGGCCATGAGAGCATTCTCCCCTCTCCTGGAGGCTTAGCTAATGGTGCTTTGGGTCAAACAGGTCTGGTCCTGACTCCAACCCACGGGCTGACATCCCAGCCTGGCCTCGACCCATCGCTGTCCCCGCAGAGTTGCCCGGTGCTCTGGGTGGGGGGCTGCCCCGGCTGCCCTGCTCCCTGGCTGGGGTCAGTGGGACGGATCCTGCCCTGTCAGCCTGAGGAATCCCTGCAGCTCCTGGCCCCCAGACAGCTACCACAGCTCCTGAGCCCCCACCTCTGCCTTGCTGCAGGAGAGACCTTCGGGGATCTCAGCACCTCAGTCGCACCCACTTAAGTCTGCTTTTACATCTGGGTCTGACTCCTGTTCCTCAATTCTTCCCCAAGAGAAAGGCAGCGCTTTCCTGTCTTACAGCACTGAGGGCTTCAACACTGAGGTGCTAAGGCAGCACTTCAAGGGGGCCCTGCCCAGACTGTAGCCCTGGTCATGGCCCCAGGACACTCGCACAGCGTGAATGGTCTCGTTTCCCGCACGTATCGAGGTTGGCGTGAGTGGTCTGTGTTCAGCTGACGCCGTGCTGGTAGCACAGCAAACACACACCAGAACGGCACTATTAATAACAACCTCCCGTGGAAGCTATGACACTGATTTCATTAGTCACTAAAGCAGCAACTAAGAGTACAAAGCATGGACACCACCAAATACCAAGTGACACAGATCTGAAAAACCAGTCAGCACACAAGTCAGCCAAAGCTGGAGCCAGGAGCACTTCCCAGGAGACCAGGCTCCCACAGACGTGACCTGTAAGGACATCCTGCAGAGACCTCTGTGGAGGCAACCAGAGCTCCTCAGTGAGCTCGTGCAAAGGTTGCACTCCCCTACGCATCTGTGCTGATCAACGGTTGCGATGGCTCCTCATGCCTTCAGGTGGTGTGGGCTCTCTGTAGGCTTGTGTGCAAACCTAGCATTGCAACTTCACTTATTTCTCAGAGATTCACTAAAAATGGGTTTAGCAGCAGTAAATGCCTTCTCCTAGATAGCACAAATAAATCACTAAGAAGCCATAAGAAACAGCCACTGCTAACCATGTGAATGGTCCTAAGGATCATCCAAGCCATCAGTACCATAATCACAAAGAAAGAGACCAGGCTTTCTTCTCATATTCTGTCTCTTGTTCTCTTCCTTTCACCAAGATTTCCCTGTTCCTGGATGGGCCAACTACAGTGCTCTTTGCAAGTCCTGTCCAGCACAAACATACTATCGGACAAAAATCTGTTTCTAACAAAAGAAGAAAACCCAGCATCTGTGTCTGCACAGCAGCAACAGGAGATGCTGTAGTGGACCTGGCAGTCCTGGTCCTTGGTGTTCACACTGGCCACGTCCCTGCTTCATACGGGTACACCTGAACACGTGCATGAACATGGAGCTAAGGGCTCCTCAGGCACTTACCAGCACCTGTGGCAGGGAGCAGCAAGCTACGGAAAGAGACAGAAATTGGTACATCCTGCGTGCTTGGGAAGGGACACACCGGGCAGTTAACCATCAATGCACACAGTTTATTCCCTCCCCACCACCAAGCACCCAGAGAAGCCTTTGAGTCACCGCTGCCAAGAAAGCAGTGACATTTCAAAGTAGCCACATGCAGATTAACCAGCATTTATGTTGGCTGCAGAAGAGTCAACACAGCTGATCTTACAGCCCCAGACACACCAGGCCTCCTGCTGCCATTTACTCAGCAGCAGAGACCAGAGCCTCCTGCCCTCATTCCTCACCATTAGGTACCTCAGGTTTGCTCATTGCTTGGCCCAGGCTCAAAACCAATGTCATCTGCAGCAAACACAGGGCTAAACTGTACTTGGGGCCACCTGGTCTGTGGATGCATTACTGGCTCCAGCTCAGAACACAAGGTTTCCTAAAGAGTTACAAGCTGGAGTAAATGAGAGGGATTACCACCCAACAAACACCAGTATGTCCTCCTTAAATCACAAACTGTGCTCCATATTCCTAACCATCGTCATCAAACACCTTCTCCTTCAACATATAGATAGTTTTCAATCCGTGGCCCGTGGACACTTGGGAATCCTAGAATGATGCTGCAAAGGGTAATTAAGAAAAGCGAGTCTATTGTTAATGGGCTTAAATTAGCTCTACGGGGATCCACATGCCCACAGAAAAGTTTTTTTAATAAGAAAAAAAGGTTTATAGAGATACTCACTGCACAAAAGAACTGATACTCTAAGTTTGACAGAAGTCAGCTGGAGACACCTTCTTGGCCCTAAACCCCTCTCCCACAAACAGCACACCCTCCGGGTACTGCGTCTGTACTCAGCTTAGTATCTGACGACCTCTCGCCACGCTCACCTACCACATCTTCAGCCTCTTACTGCTGGATCCCCGACCTTTGTCAAAAAACAGAGCGTCGAGTTTTGTGTCTGACTCTTCATGCCCACAGCTACACAGAGAGCACGCCGACAGAGACGGAAGAGACCATCACGGCCGCAAAAGTGCCTTTTATGGACCAAGCAGCTGAGCTCCGACGCAGCTAGCTCGACGTGATGCGGAGGGGAGGTCTCCAGGTGTTCTCACCCTAGGGGCTGCAGAAAGCTAGCACAATGCTCATTCAGGTCCTCAACTCTGGACTCATTTCTTGCTTTACACATATATATGCTTTGTATATATATATATATATGTATTACACACACAATCCCATCTCACCCCTCCCCTTCCCAAGGGGTCTCAGGCAGCAACAGCTTGTATTTAACATTTCAGAAGCCCCAAATCCCAACCACAAACTCCTGGAACAAGCCGATGGTCATGCTTCCAAGCTCGTTTGCACCCAAACACCTACACTGGTTCACTCCTACGGCAATCCCACTGGCTCTATCACTATAAGGTGCAATTTTCTTGCACTTTTGACAGCACTGGAGGTAAGCTGTTCGCATGGATCTGCGACTGTTATAAAGTAGATGTTGATGGCAAGGCTACAACTCAAATGTGCTACTGTATTTGCCTAAACAGCAGGGCCTGGGAGCCTGCTTCTCTGCAGTGCGATTCCCGTCTGAGGCAGGACCTGACCCTGACAGTTGCCCTTTTCCGCCCTGAGCTCCTGGAGTGACTCATTTTCCACTGCTTCATCAGTAGCTTTTTCTTTGTGTTTCCCTCTCTGCTGGGTCCTGGAGAGCATACTCTGTCTCCTGATTTACGCAAAGAATCCCTGGGTTAAAGTTGCTTTGGGATTCTTTAAGAGCAGCAAGCGCAATATTGTGCGAAGATGAACAGTTTTTAACCAGCAACGTCAATACCTAAAACCATTAAAAGTCTTCCTATATAAACTCAACCCAAAAGAACCAAAATCAAACAGCAACAATCACTGGACTGAGAAGTGAACAGGAGGAAACTTCTTTCCCAAAAACAATGTTCATAAAATTTAAAACACACTAAGGTGGAGACAGCTCCTGTCGTGCAGTATCACTAATCAAGTGCTACAACACGCTTGCTTCGAAGGGAAGGCACACCTCTTGCCACGCGCATCCCATCCCTTCTAAACTTCATTAAAGTCTAGTAAAACGCACATAAGATAAATATCATTTGCATTTATTACACGAATTAGAAGAGCTTGCCAGCTGGGGAGCTCTCCTCCAGCAGGGCTGTCGTTTCCGACAAGAGAAAAGCACCAGCACTACCCAGCTGTTTGGGGCCTGTGATGTTCCCAGTCCTAGAAAACCATCGCCCCTGGCTTCTCGCCATAATTAGTCAGCGCTAATACCCTTGGTTAGTCTGTGGAAAAGTCACATTCTGAAAGATCACCCTTGCGAACAGCCGTACTCCTGAGACAAAACGTCACCACTCCAAGCTGTCAGCCAATTCATCTCCAGCGAAAGTCACCCGGGCCATAAATTGGGAGTCCTTTATCTCAGGACAGCAGACCGAGTGGGGTTTAATTGCTGAGCTATGCTAATGAGCCTTGTTTGTGACACAAGGTGCTTCATGGTGGCTCTGTTTGAAAACACGGTATTGTAACCCCCCTGAGGGTACATACAATCAGCTTAAAAACATGGCCTGTCTGGGTACAGCAAAGAAATCATGTACCGGTCCCTTCAGCATGGCACGTTATCAAAGGCATCATTAACAGCTGCTTCGTGGAGTGGCGGGAGGCTCTCCTGGGTCAGCTCAGCGCCGTTCGCTCCTATTCTTTCCTCCCTTCTCGTTTTTTCTAAGTCATGAGTTCTGTAAACATCACTGTCAAATCATCTGCAGGGAACAAAAAGATATTGCGAATTAAGTCTAGCAGATAAGGGCTGTGTCTGTTTTTAAAGGGAATTAAAAAAAAAAAGCAAAGCAAAACAAAACATACCCAGGAAAAAGCGAAGACAAAAGAACAGCGGCAAAAGAGTTTCTCGCTGACCTGTTGAGATAAAATCTACTGCAGCCTGGATTTCACTTTGTTCTTTTTGGATTAGAATCTATGATTCTACGATTCTGTGATTAGGGGCTGCAGTAGTGAAGACAGTATTTTAACGTTCGCATTTAGGAGAAGACTAGCACAGGTGGACACAATGCCACAGGTTTCCTTGTCCAGATATCATACGCTGCTTCTTTTGCACCATTAAGGATGAGGCTTGCTTGACACAAAAAGCCCAAGCCACATTTCTGGAGGGAAGGCCAGTGATCAGCATCTTTAAAAATCAGTAGTACTTAAATATGGCATTATTATTCTTATGGTACTACCCAGGGACGCGTGACAGGCACTGCAGACCCCGTGTGCTAGATGCTCTCCACATCTCTATTTCCCCAGCCTGCGATCTTTTAACCTGGGGGCCCGACCTCGCATACGCTTACACACTCGAGTAACTGCCAGCATCACACGGCCCAACTGAAATCAACAAAACTGATGAATGGAATTAAATCAGTAATTACCCATGTCCTTAATTATTTGCAGAACTGGGGGCTATGTGCTTCATTTTTAGCTTTTTGCTTGAAAACATCAGTTTTAATCTAGCGTGCCTCACTTTGCACTCAATCCCACAAGGAACAGCGACGTCTGGCCTAATTAAGCAAAAACACTTAACGAAGTGTTTAACTTTAAGCATGTGAATACGCCCATTGACTAAATGCTGCGTTCCTTGGGTCAGCACACTCTTCCCCTTGCAGGATGGAAGACCCTGCAGCCTGGGGATTGGGGGTAACATAACTGAGGTTGGGGAGCGGGACTCAAACCCCCGGGCTGCCCGCAGCTGCCCATGCAGGGCACTGGCACCTCGGGGCATGCCGGGTGCTGCCCAGCGGGGTGGGTGGTGAGAGCTGAGGATCCACCAATCCCCTTCCCCTCCCTTCCCTTCCCTTCCCTTCCCTTCCCGGGTGCGTTTGCCTGGGGAAGAGGGTGCGGAGAGGCAGCTCTGGGATTTAACGAGAAGCTGCAAATGTTCTCTGTAATTAACTGAACCGAAAGCCTTCACGCTCAAAAGCACATCGCTCATCTAGCGTTGGCCACAACTCCCACTCTGCAGCCGCAGCCCGACTCGGGGAAAGAGAAGGAGCAGGCGAGCCCCGCTCCGGGGTCCGGCGGGGAGCCGGCCACCCTCGCTGCCAGACGGGGAGATGTCGTGGGGGCTGCGGACAGGGACCGGCAGCCAGCACCCCTCTGCGCCTCTGCTCCTGGCTGCTGGGACGGGGCGAGTGCAGGAGACCTGCTCTCCCCACCCTGGACTGCCTGGGATGAAGCCTCCAACGGCAGCTTGCTTCCGACAAGCACTAATTTTCAGCCCCTTAGGACACAAAATAATGATAACACCCTCCCTGGAAAAAAAAATAATCCCCCTGGGCCTGTGTAAAATTAGCAGTGTGCTGACTGTCCCACTTTCGCTCCTGCGATGTGGGGCAGCCCGGCTTATCAACACTCCGGACCCGGTCAGAGATCCTCGGCTTTCCCCGCTGCGAGGGGCGCCCGGGGCAGGCAGACGCTTCTCCCGGCGGCCAGAGCCTCCTGCCCACCACCCTGGGAAGGCACCGGAGAGGACGGGGCTGGAAGGCAGAGGTGGAGGAGCTGCAGGCTGCCCGGGCTGCTGCAGGGGAGGAAGAGGAGGGACGCGCCCTTTGTCGGCACAGGAGACCCCCAGCAATGAGGGCGGTGGGCGGAGGGCAGCTTGGGCTCTCCGAGGGGGAGAGGGTAAGCCACAGGTGCCCTCCACCCTTCGGAGCCCCCGGGAGCGGCCTGGCAGGGCAGCAGGGACGTCAGTGCTTCAGTGCCGCTCTGTCCTACACCAGCACACACGCGGGGGCCTGGAAACAAAGCAGGGCTTAATGGGAAAACTCCTCGAAAGTGGCGTCATTGCCATAATCCAATATTAGTATAAAATACGACCTCTACCTAGGAGCTCAGAGATCGGTCCCTTGAGACCTGTTATCTGCCCAGGTAAAAACCTCCTGTAATGACTCCCCAGGGTGAGGCAACTTCAGAGCTGCCGTGAGACCTCTTACAGCGTGGAAGACAAATCCTGGCAAACCTGCAATATCCGAGGAGCAACTCGAGGAGAAAAGAAAAGGGGAGGTGACGCCCAAACACATCTGCAAGTGATGTGACTGCGCACGTTAGAGCCACTCCAGGAAAGGAAACCTCCTCTATAAAACGTAGACCTCAGAAATAAGCTTTTTCACGATGTCACATAGCCTGTTCTTTCACTCCAAACTACAATCTGCTCCAACATTATTTTATCTCCCACTGCTCACAGTGAGTGTTGTGAGACTGATCCTGACGCAGCTTCCCTGTTAAACACTGATTTAACCTCATCTCAAAAAAAAACTCAGAAAATTAGTACCAGATTTGACTCCAATATGAAATATAACAACGTATGAAGGGAGAGAGTAAAGGAAAGATCTGGGTAAAAGAGATGCCGTGCACCTTAAACAAGAGGAGCAGTTAAACTGCCCTCGCCCCACACAGCACAGGCCCAAGAGCTCAGCCTAAGCAACAGATCTATTTCAGTAAACAAAAACCTACCAGAATGGTACTGGTTTTCTCTGTGCAGTTCTTTTTCCCCCGTACGTCCACCAAGTCGTGTTGCCTTATTTTTTTTTCACGAGGCACATTCTTCCATTTAAGCTCTTGTGCATGTTTATTAATAGAGCAAAAACGAGTGAACAATGAGCTGCTCTGGGGAGGCTGAAAGCCTGCGCTGGAGCAATGAATCAGAGGAGCAAATCCATTTAGCAAAATGCTCGTTTTAAGACACTTTCCTTTCACACTTATTTTCCTCTACACCCCAAATGTAATTAGACTCCTAGTGACACGCCGGTCCCGCACCTACGGCACCGGGTACATCTGAGCCACCCCAGCCTGCCGTCCCCACCCTCCCCGGGCACACCAACGACCAGGCAGGACCCCCGCGCTACCTCCCCTGATGTCGTGCTGCCAGACAAGCAGGGAGCAACCGACATCAGCTCCAACAACACGGTGGGAAGCAATGAAAGGTCACTGGAAACCTCTAGAAGAACATCCCTCATTACAGCGAGGCCTGAATTGCACTGTAAAAGAACCGCTGTAAACCGAGCACCGTTCAAAGTTATTGCTGCCACGTAGCGGGTGGAAGACGTGAGATACTGAGATGATTCTGGCCCTCTGTCATATACCCTGTAACCACCAGCGAGCCCAAGGGCTGCAAAGACCTCCTGGGCTGATGTGAGCCAGCTTATACCTCCTTGCAGCTCCCCTGCAGAGGCACAGGTCGCTGTCAGCAGTTCTCACTCCGCTCCGGAGCAGGGAGGAGGCCCCGCTGTGCTCAGCGCTGTTGACAAACCCAGCGGAAAGAGAGTTGCTGGCATGAAGAAACACACACGCGAGTACAGACACAAACGCGGGCACAATTCCCAAAGCAGTGGAAAACCAGGTCCAGCTCATCATTTTTCATAACCCACCCTGCTTTGGCAGTGACACCTGAACTCCTGCTACCTGGGGACCACAAAGCTCCCCGGAGATCCCAAAGGTCAAGTGTATTTTATTCATTTACTGTTTCCAAACAGGACTGTTATTTACCAGCTGTCAGTAGCTGGGCACTCGGCAGTTTCAGCTCTTTCTTGGCTTTGCTTAAATAGTTTCCCAGGCAGTGAGAGCCCGCTGCTGGCTTCGGTGGAGCCGGGACAGTCTCTGATGTGGCCGCGTCCCCCGGCGCACCCCAAGTACCGAACCCCTCTGCGTACAGTACCGCAGTTTCTACATTCGCTCAAATGAGATCAGCTGATTTCAGACAGCACCTACTGAAAGCTGAATTTTTCCATGCCAGCAGTTGCCTTTCCAGCCTGCAAACACAAGGCTGGAAGCTCGGCCTGGCGTTCAGTCTGCAGCATGTGACCATTTAATGAGGGAGGTCTATGAACTGTGGGACTAATGCACACAGGCACAAAAGCAGCTACCCGACATGGCTTGCTTCACTAGAGTGGAAGGATTTTTTTTTGTGATTAAGGCCCACAATGGAGAAACAAACCTATCCCTGGCTCTTTCACAGCCCTAGTAGGTGACTACGGGCAAATTCTATAACTGTGTTCTACCTTAGGTGTCCCCCACCATTAAAAGGAGATAAAAATGCCCTTTCTCACAGGAGGGTGCAGCGGGTTCAGGTGTTGGTGGGATGAATGTCACAGTAATGCTTGCAAAATGTAAGGACTAAAATGGAGAAAACCCAGCTGCGCTACCTTTAACAGCCTGCGCAGAATGGCTGGATCGCAGAGGTCTGTTGGGTCTCTCGGCAGCACCCGCAGCAAACGCAGCTCCATCGCGTCCCTCCGCCCTGCCGTCCTGCCCAGCAGCACTCCGCCTGGAAAAGCTCACCGAGGAGAAGCCAGCAAGAACAGCAGCTGTCCCAGGCACGGCACGGCTGGATGGCAATAAGCGTTCCGTGCCCACGCAGGGCACCAAGGGACAGGGGTCCCTTCACTCTCCCTGCCACGGCTACGGCTCCCGTGCAGCAGGGCAGGGGACCCCCCGCTCCCCAGCACCCTGTCCCAGCTGCCCTGCTCAGGGCCGGGGCATGGCCAGAGCCCTCCCAGCCGCTCGGTGACTCGCGTGTGCTCGTGAGCCTCGTTAAGCTGCAGCTTAACTCCACGAGTCTCCAGCAAGGCTGTTCTCTTGACAGGCTGTGATGAGAATGAAATCACAGCCTCGGAAGGAGGCAGGACATCGCGGTGCTCCACAGCTCACCCCAGGCCAGGCAGATCAGACAAGGTTTTAATTCTTCCCTCCAGCAGCTCAAGATGCTGCTTTGCCCCAAGATGGGAGATAGCCCCATGGCAGCAGGGATTTCCTCGGACTCTGGCAGCAGGCAGGCAGCTGCCGAGCCCCTTCCGTCCCGCCGGACGAGCAGGGTCAGGCACCGCTCAATCCGCAGGACAGTCCTGACAGTTTGCATCACCTTTGTGTCGTTTGCCTCTGAAAGAAACAGCGAAATAACACTTTCTCTCTGCTGTTTCCAGGAGAAAGTCACAAATAAACAAGAAGAGCAAGTGAGTAACTAACTAGAAATTAGAAAAACCAAGACGGTAGCCAGGCTGAGGAGATGGCGGCTGGAGTTGGGTGTTTCTCCTCTCTTCGCCTCCAACAGCCCTCGTCATGGGGCTCACCTCCAACAGCAGTAGGTAGAACACTGCTGAGTGCCTTTTCTTCCCCTCTGAATAATTTGCCAGCCTCCAGCCCCTGCCTTGAGCTGTCAGATTTTTTAAAAAACACATTTCGGCAGTGTGAACATAAAACAAACCCTGGAGGGGCTCAGGAGGAGATGCCCTGCTGCAGCCCCAGCCCCTTGAGCAGGCTGCGCTACTTCGGTGCCATCAACACAGAACCAACCCAGTCTGGTCCACACGATGCCGCAGTCGAAGGCGCAGCGTACCAAGTGTGTCCTTCAAACACCTTTTGTGTTAAAGTTTTCACTGTCCTCCCACCATCCTGGTACAGAAAGATTATCCTCTCTGATTTAAATATTCCTTCAAACTGTATTTTTTTTCTGGCTTCTTCTCACATATCTCTCTCCTTCCTTTTTACACATTTCCACAGAGTGAGTAACTACTTCAGGACTCCCGCTGTCCTGGGATTAGCCCTGCTAGATAACTCGGGCTCTTTCTGCAACACAGAACAAAAATATTATGGCTACGTACAAACCCAGGGTGGGCTACGGGAAGGGAGGAGGGCAGAGCCCGGCTGGGCCGCAGCCAGCACCGCCGCCATGCTCAAACCCCACTCGACCACTGCCAACATGGGCAGCCTCCGCATTCGCCGTCTGTAGCGACAGCGACTTAACAGCGAAGTTATGGCTGCAGAAAAATTGCTTCAGTCACGACAGGTCGTTACAGAATGGCTGTCAGCAGATGGAGCAGATGGGCAGCTGCCCCGGACCGACGTGGGCGGCGCGGCCGGACGGGCAGCCAGACCACCCGACTGCGCTGGCAGGCTCGCTGGCAAGGCTCTCACCGTCCCACATCCCTAAATGTGCGTTGATTTCTGACCCTAAACTACTTCACAGGCTTCCCTGGAGTATCCACTGTGGTCTCCATGGAAGTCTCCTCTTTCCAATGAGATAAGAACGTGTCTGATCTCTTCCTAACATGTTGGCAAACAGTGAAGGAAAACAACAGAAGCCTACATGAGACAATATTTTAGCTGTTTTGCAAAGATATACAAATCACTGATATAAAAAATTCTGTATTACACATCTTAAAGATCCAACCCACACTCTCTCTTCTCATTATGAAGAATATTTTACAGAGCAACCAACCTCCTTCAAGTAGATGCAGCCATCTGTAGCTAGTGAGCAAGGGGTATAAAGCCTGCCCTCAGACAGCATTTCAGGCAGCATTTAACAAAATTGCAAAGATTTGGGTGTGTTTTGCCACACCATATAGTGTTTACAGGAGCGGATCTCTCCAAATAGCAGATTAAAGTTGGGCTGGATTTTTTTAAACATCTCTGTCCTGTCTAAAAACTTGAAGACTGAAAGCGTGGTTGTGTTTAACGTGATGTGAGCCCAAGAGGAAACAGAAACAGGGGGAGAGATGGAGTGAGCCAGCAAGCACCATGGAGAAAACCAGTCACCACCACTTAGACAGTCCAGCACAGGTAAATACAGCTCAGTTGCGGATGTACACAGATCCTGCATACATTAAAACATTAGCGTGGTGTCGCTGGCAAAGTTGGTTCAAGGTACGTCAAAGATGCCGGAACCGCATTCACAGGAGTCCCAGAATTTAAGAGCAATTAATTCAATTTCTGTTTGTTTCATTTCATAGTGACTATGACCCTCGCACATATATTTCATATTTCAAAGCACGCAGAACATCTTTGAATTCTGGCGTTGTGATGTTTCATGACATTGCTGAACAACACCACAGCGGCTCTCTCCGCTGCCTTAACCGGGAACAGTAAAAAAGAAGGGCTCCTGGCACTTGTTAAAACTCCATTAATAAGAAGCAACCCTGTTCTGGGAAGGATTTCACCTCTCTCTTCATCTGCAGATGAATGAAAACCTCTCGCGTTGCTGCTCCCTCTTTTGCAGACGCTGTCATTTCAACAGCCTTCCTCCACGCCATAGCGACGGCCACGACTGCAATAACGATCTGAACGACACCATCTGGATTCTGCGCGGGTGAGTAGAATTGGTGAGGCTTTCGTGAGTGGCAGCATAACGTATCAAGAGCCGGGTGAAGCCTGGCATGTGTCAGAATGAAACAGTGAAATTTAAAAAAATTTCTCACAATTTCCAGGAAAAAATCAGCAATGTTAATTTAGCGTTTTTAAATGTTTTATTTCAGCAAGGCCAAGACACTCCAGCTTCACAGTTCTGACAGCTACGGATGCTGAAACAACACTAAGAAGCATTTTGAACGAACCATAAGGTTTTAAAACTGTTGTTCAAATACTGATGAATTCCACATGTATGAAAAGCTTCCACTTCAGCAAGAGCTTACAAGCAGGCTGTTTTCAAAGGGGTACACTTCAGTTCCAATACACGTCATGCGTATCTAGCCTCTCGGGAGCATCATAAATTCGAAGGAAAATCCAACCAAATCTCAGCACTGTTCATTTTTTATTATCATTGCTCTTTTATAACCTTCCATAAAACCAGTTCAAGAAGATCAGCTTTCAGCAGCACGCACTTTCAATTTTCATAACGTCGGGGTGTTAAACTTGGAGGGAAGTTGGTTATTAGTTTGGGAAACAATGGTGTTTATTGGCATTCTCTTTTTCAAACGGGAAGAGCATTCATATTTCTCTGAAAAGCTATAACAATTTGGTACCAGGACAAAGCTGCTGAGAAAGTCAAGAAATTTGAATTGTGGAGGATTCTTCTGACAACTAAATATACTCATGAACAAATATTTTTGCTTTCCTCAGCTACTCGAACAAAAATTCAAGAAAAATAGTAACAAATGGATAAAATATTTACACAAAAAACACAGAAAACCCCCTCAAATGTAATAAAATCCCAGGAGAGGTCCCCCACCCTGGGGGTCCCCACCTTCCTTTCTTGCACCAGGGGAAAAAATGCAGGACTGGAGTGCATGGCACTCGCCCTTCCCTGGCAGCAGGAAGATATGACTGTGATTCTTGCCCTTTTTGTCTGAGTAACGAGACAAAAAAGTGGAGTATGTTGTCACTGTGGCTCTTCGTGTCTCAATTATCTCAATAATGTGATTACAATAAATGAATAAATAAGGATAAAATTAGCAGGATTCTTCCCGTTACTTTCAGCGGGGCCGGAGTTTGAGTTTGTCTTTCGAGATCCACGGACATACTGGTAACCTGCATTTACATTTGTGCGTATGCATTTACATCTGCTAAGTGCCCTGTAGCACTGATTGTTCTGCCTATTCAGAGAACAGGATTTAAGCATTTTTAAACTGTTTTTTCTCCATGTCTTATCTCTACTGTCCTGGCTCAGCTCTCACTTTAAGGTCCTCAAAGCAGGGGCCTTTCCTGATCTCCTTCCCCAGCAGTAAAACACGTTTCCTCGTCACCAGCCTTGCCCACCGCTAGCATGGGTCTTTGGTCATCTGCACGCCAGCAACGGCTTGAAACGCAAATATATCCATTTCTCCCTCTAGCACTGACTCTGTCTTTGGAAATCTTGCTTTTTTCAGGGAAGTTTCATAAACAAAATTCCGTGACACTGGATTACACTTTATTTTAGTTGGTCTGCTACTGGAATGGCCCAGCACACCACCCTGCCATCCTTCCGGCAGCCCGAGACAACAGTGCCCGAACACGGGGCACGTGTTCACAGCAAGGACATCCGCCTGAACTAGCCTGGTGTCTTTTAACCGTAAGAAGGTGTAGTTTGATTACATGTGTACGAACGTCAATGTCACAGACTGCTGCATGGCACCCAACCTGACAGACTTCGCTGACGGAGAAACTAGAACAGCACGGAACTAAGCTGGCACACAGCTGAGTAACCTGCAAACCGTCTGACGACGCCCCGAGGGTAACCGCCAACACGGAACCATCACCCGGTAGTTTCCAGGAAGCTCCCCGGTGATCTGTTCTCAGCTGTGTAACATCTTTACTGGAAGAGACATGAAATGGTGCTGCAGCGAAGCTGCGGATGTCACAACGCGGCAGAGTGACAGCTGAGGGAGAGGATCTGTGGCTGCCAGGGTGGCACGGCCCCAGGTTTGCTCCCGCTGCCGTTTTGGGGTGTCAGCACCCGGCACAGCAGCATGGCTGTCGGGCAGGAGGGTGCCAGGGCAGCCTCTGGCAAGCCGGCCCGCTGACGAGCACCGTCCCTGGGAGCGGGAACGCTCTGTCCCTCCGGCTCTCGCCCTGCCTTCTCGGGGCCCTGCTGTGATTTAAAAATATCCTTTCCCAGACTGGTAGCAAAGACACAAACCTTCTGGTTTACAGTTTAACTCCTTGGGCAGCACATGATACGAATGCTGAAAATCGACAGGCATAGGAGACTGTTTAGACACCAAAAACATAGAAATACCAAGGGCTTTGCATGGAATTTCAGATTGTGTCTTTATTTTAAAAAGATAAAGGGAGGGTTTTTCAGGGAAATATCACCCTTCAGTATCCACCCACTACAAGCTACTGTCAGAAACAAAATACTGAGCTAGATGAACCTTTGATCTCAACCTATTTTTATATTCCTACTCAGCCATACACAATATTTGAGTATAGTACTGTAGCAAAGAATGCAAATCTTGCTGTGCTCCTGGCATTACTGGTGTAATTCCTGCCGGAGGGTCATGTTCAATTTAGAGCCCACAATTCCTAAAGGATGTTGACAAGTTGCAGAGAGTTGAGGGAGCAATACGAAGGATGGAAAAACAGCTTTTTTCACTTACAGATCCAGGAGCTCAATCTATTTAGCTTATGAAGAGAGGAGGTTAAGGGATGGCTTGGTTAAAGACTATCAATGTTTACAGGGAGAATGAAATTTTGAGATCAGGGTCCTCAATTAGCATAGGAAAACCTTGACACTGAAAACAGACAAGTTCTGACAGGAAAGACGGGGCACACGTTTAACAGTGCAAACAATGAATTTATTACCGAAGTCGGAGCTGGAGCAGAGAGGATGATTCTTCATTACAGGTTTTTTTGAATAACATTGGACTTTTTTTCTGAAAAAGACATGCTGAAATTCGAACAAGGGCAAACAGAAGCAGCCTTGTGACCTCTATCATCCAAGGAAACAAACCGTCGAGCTCCCTTTTGCTTTTATAACACTGATAGTTTTCTCTCCCTTCCACCGGCAGCCCCGAGAGTAATTCCAAGCGTGCAGCGGGTGTGCGTATAACCCTGATCACAGACCCTCCCGGCCGATCTGGGCTGTGTTTGTGCAAGCACCGGGCAGCTCTCCGGTCTCTCTGCTAGCAGTCTCTCACCTGCTCGTGCCCTGAACCACAGAGCACCATGGCAGTGGTGGCACCGGCGCTTCAGCCCTGTGCTGCCTGAAGCCAGGAGCCACCGCACCTCGCCAGTGCCCCCCTCACCTCCTCCTGGTGCCTGCCGGCAGCGGAGAACCCCTCGATGCACCCCGGACGACACGACTTCAACCAGCCCTTAATTATCCGCTCTGTGTTTCCCTAACACCCGATGTCAACCCCCTCGCTGTGCTTTAAGCCCATTCCTCTGTGTCCTATCCAACAGGATCATGGAGAACAGATTATTCCCTTCTTTGAAGGCGTTTAAGACCATTTTCATGCCTCACTGCAGTCTCCTCCTGACTCGACAGCACCAATCCTTTCTACCTTTCCTGAGAGGTCACAGCTCTCGTTAATCCTGCCGCTGGACTCGCTCCAACTGCACCTCCTCTTGCTTGAAATGTGACCCCCCCCAAACTCGACGCGGGGCTGCAGGCGTTCCACAAACATACACCAAAATCCCAAGCTCTGCCACGTGAGTCTGAGAGCAGAACTTCGCCCTCTTTTAATCCCATCTCGTTCATCAGCAATATAACGTTTTGCATATTATCACCCGAATTATGAAGGCCTGTAGGTGATAATGAGATTCCACTGGATATATTCCAGCAAAGCACATTCTAGGTTTTACTAACTTCATTAACCAAGAAAAGCTGGTTAATAGCTGAAAAGTGCAATGATGCACATAATCATACCAGTTGCTTTGTTACTACAATTATATTATTAAGATGGATCTTTGAGGTACAATTTCCATGTATAATTAGTGGTTTATCCCTTCAAGAAAAAAAAAATCAAAAGCACCCAAAGGTTTGAACAAAATAGTTCTTACTGAAAGCACAAACGAAGTCGTGCTCTCAGGGTCAGACTCAGAATGGGATTTGCGAGAAAACAGGAGCACAAGAATTTGGGAACTTCACGCAGGCTCCCAGCAGACGTGCAACGCCGAAGCGCAGCCTGCGACCCACACGCGCTGCTGCACACCGAGATGCGTGCACGGGAGCACCCGGCCGCACATCTCATCTGTGGGCGGCCATGGGGTAAGGAGCAGGGATGGGACAGAGCCAGCTACGCCACGAGGAGGGACCCCACAGTCCCGGGAGCAAGGGAGAGCCTTGGGGCAGACGGGGTTTGCACCCCAGGCTAAGCTGTGAGCACGAGTGTGAGACGAGCTGGGAGCAGGGCACAGCCAAGGAATGAGGGAGAAGCCTTTTTGAGGCACACACCATGGTGGAGAGCCATGAGAGGAGGACAACACCTCCTCTCCATGCAGCCACCCCACATGTGGCCCTAGCCAGGCACCCGGTTGGCTGCCAGTTGCACGGGCACCATGGTACCTCAAGGGAACACCAGCCTCTCCACCACCCCAGGGCCTCCCCAGCGGAGAGAGGTCTGCCCAGGGACCCCCTCCTCACCCGACACGGGCACCAAGACTCAGGGCAGCAGGACCCACAGGGCCCACAGCAGTGCTGCCCAGGCCCTGACCCTCAGAGATCCCCAGGAGCCCTCCCCAACCAAGCTGCGTTCCACCCGAGATGCTGACACCGACCGGCCAAGGGGCTTTCGCCTTCCTGCACAGCACAGGACGCTCTGAGAGACGACTCGCTGAGATGGTGTCTCTTTTCCCGTAAGCTCAGAGGAGGGCAGACTCTAAAACCCGACCTCCTCTGTTCCGCTGGAGGATGCACCCAGTGTCTCCAGACGTGTTTGCTGGAAATCTCAGGGTGGAGGTGTTCAGTCTTTGGTGAAGGCCTCCTTTCCCAAAAATCTTAAGTCTAAAAGTTAACTACGACTTCTGAGAAAAGACCCCAGAATACACTGGAAGCATAGAACATTCAGACTGATTAAAAATTCTTTCCTGTTGTTTTCTTGCCTTCAGTATTCTTCAGTCGTTTTGCTGATTTCTTGGTCGTCACTGTTGTTCCCAATAGAGACAACTTCAATTTCAGATTAATAACACCAGCACCACCAAGCAAGCAGAACAATGAAGAACCCTCTGTTTACTCCTTTTACCAAACAACAAAACCGAAAAAAAGAGTGGTAGTTTTCAAGCGCAAGCCTGATTTTTTCAGTTGTTTTTCTCTTACAGTTCAATCATACTTATCAGCTTGACAAAAAATGTGACCACTGTTTTTCACTAGGAATTTTCTTACAAATCTAATCACGTTGTCAGAAGAAATACTATTACCCTCACCATGTGAAATTAATATATCAGGAACTTATCTACTGTCTTGCATGTGTGTATGACATTTATACGGACCAACTAACACATATGTCTTCTGCCTAGTAAAATTTCACACAACAAAAAGTCTTCAGAACTGAATTTGTGGTTGTCTTAAAGTCCTTGATATGTCTGGCTCTGCCTAGGAGCTTAGCAGGAGCCTTTGCTGGATTTAATCAGCCAGGCAGACCTCAGAAATTCTGCTGGAATTCTTGTCGCTCTTAGAAATATGCACGAGCATTTGCTAATTCAGGTTCAGAACCGATTCTGAAACTAAAAGCAATAAATCTTCATGCGAGTATCAAGCACTCACAAGTATATCCTGGAGCAGCAATTTTTGGTGAAGAGGAATACATAAAGGAATGTAGAGTGCCTAGCCAAAATTTTCTGTGAAATATTCTTTTCAATGAATCCAAAGACTTGTCCAAAACTGAAAGCCTCTGCTTTTTCCCACTCGCGTTGGCTTGGCCTTCCCCTTCCGTGAGCTTGCACAGGAGACAAGAAAGCATGGGCAGCACGTGGTGCAGTCGGTACATCAGCTCTCAGCCACCCCCTTTAAGCAGGAATTTCATTGCTGGTATCGACTGAACGGGATTTTACTCTGCACTGCAAGTCATGGTGACATCTCTCTGTGCTTTAAAAACTCTGCGGTCTCCTGAAATTTAACAGAAACTGCCAACTCTGAGAAAAACTGCAAGTGCTGTAGCAAGGCCTGCAATGGTAAGCATGTACTTAAGTGTTTGCTGAACTGGGTTTTCATTTATTATTACCCTGGAGTTAAAAGAAAGCGTGAAACAGCATTACATGCAAGCAAAGCTGACCAAGGCTGCAAATTTAGATGTGTGAAACCTCCAAAATACCAGACTCTCCGAGAGGCACTGCCAGCACGAACCTCTGACACAGAGCTGCTGGGGCAGACTCTGGCAGGGGCGCACGATAACGACCTGCCAGCCCCGATGAGCTCCGAAGGTGAAGCCCTGGCTGCAGCAGAGGCCGGCGAGCCTGGATTTCAGCCTCGACGTTTTGAAACGCGCAGGCCAGGTCGCAGGCTGGTGTCCGCGGGCGCAGCCGCATCGGCTGCGGTCGAGCAGCTCAGCAGGGATCAGGCAGCTGTCAGTCCCCAAACACCTATCCTCCCTCGGAGTTTGAGATATCTGATAATAAAAAAGAAGTCCAATAATATCGAGTTTTATTTCATTCATTATAAAACAGTAAAATTAACATGTTTTCTGTGCTATTTCAAGCTCACAGGATCTTTACAGAAGAGCCTGGCTTTCAGTTTCAACAGAAATCTGATTTGCTGTAAGAAGGAAACCTCATTCGACATTTAGAAACCAAAATGCTGATAGCATTTATTATGCTTCCCTGAGGTATTCATAAAAAGCATAAACACAAATGGTTCTTAAACAAAAAGCCTTTCAGTTTTCATAAAAACGGTTTGGTTTTCTCATAAACAGTATATATGAAATTCTGTGCTACTTTGGCATTCTTCTCCATGAGATATTAATGTGAGTTACTATATCCTCAGGAAAAATATGCTTCTGCTGATAAACATTTGATTCTGTGCTTGTATTTGTGTTCTGCAGTAGGTTGGATGGGCAAGTCAAAACCATCCACGACCTTTGCGTTCTCCTTCAAATTCCATGCATTTGCAAGAGATGATGGAAGAGCCGATAGTGTCTACTGCTTATCAGCCACAGTAATTAGAGTGGATACATTTTTGATTGTAGAAATAGTCTTGTAATGGATTTTTTTTAAAAGCTACAATTTCCGACACTTTCAGCAGTGCTCTGAATTTGAAGATTTAAAAAGATCAGTGTCCAGAAAACACTTTGCCTCCTGAAAACTAGCTCAGCTTCAGCTGACAGACTTTTCTGGGGGAGAGGAAAATCATTTTCTCTTCTCTCTGCACTGTCAGACCCCGAAACATGAAGTCTATTCTCTGCCTATTTGCTGTCAGCCCTGGAGAGGGGTCGGCTGTCACCTCGGCAGCCCCCGTGCACGCCCACCGGCTCAGGTTAAACCATAAGGGATGCAGAAGATGCCATTGCTAGAGGTAAAATTAAATAGGGAAAAGGATGTCATTTTGCTGGAAAATCAAGCACTCGACAGTCAAGCAGAGCTATGTTTAGCCTGCCCACATAACTTTCTGCTATGATGTGCACGTTACTTACATGTTCACTACTTGGATTCTCCATGCCATCCAAGGCCCAGCTTGTCCAGCGCCCAGGTTCTGAGCTAGCTCTTCAGTATTTCACTCCAGGGCTTTCAACGGGGGGCATTTGTCAAAGTCTGCAGTTAAACAGGATTATTTGTTTCTGCGTGGTTCTCTAGGAGCAGGTCTGGGATCACAGCTCCTGTTCTTGCAGCCCAGTTCCTCACCTGAACCTTGAACAGATACCACTGCAGTCACGGAGAACTGGGGAGGTTTTGCTAGGTGCCAAGACCTGGCAGCCACCGGTCAAGTTCTGCTTCACTGGGGACCCACAGCTGCCTCTGGCTTCTCGCCCATGAAATGGAGACTCACATCGTTCTGTCTCTTCAGCAGGTAATGATGTACTCTTGGAAGCACCTTTACTTTTTCCCCTCAGCTCTTTCCAGTTGTCTGCATGCAAAGAGGCAGAGCAGCAGTTCTTAGAGATCTGGCTGCTGCTGCGTGCTGCTCTGCATTTTTGATGGCTGAATCGAATTAAAAGACGGCTAAAAATACATGACATTCCCCACCAGCTCTGTTTGCCTGGGTAAACATTTGCTGCAGTTGCCTGAGGACTGTCATGTAACTCCAAAGCGGCCAAAGACAGCGTGAAAGTTGTGGTCTACACCATGGAGAAGTTTGACACCCTGGTACAGAAACACCCAACGTGGCTGGCTGCGCAGAAACAGCGCGCCAGGCTCCGCACGGATCGGAGGACAACGAGTCCACCACTGCCTCCTTTGCAGTCCAACAGGTTTCCACCTCCTTGAAGGATCAGCTGCTTCCACGAAAGCAAAAGCACATCTTCAAAGAAAGCTTCCCAAAACCAAAGTTGCATTTCACAGCTGGCTTTTACTTCCATAATCCTCCATCCTGGTGTATTTTTGCCAGTAAAAAGGGCTAGAGTCCTTTCATTTGCATTTCTCACCGACATCCTCTGCCAGCTCAAGCCCTCCTTTCCCTGCAGCCCAGAGGCTGCCATGCCCAGGGCCACCCACCTTCCCCACGCCAGCAGCACAGAGCAGGGGCTTCCTCCCCAGAGCCCCCCGCCAGCACGGCCGCCCCACACGCACCGACAGCGCGAGCCCTCCTGCACCTCTCCCTTCGCACCAGGGAAACGCTGGGGAAAGCGGTGAGCCCGCAGGCGCATCGAGCACCGGCACCGGTGCTTCCGAGCAGGCTCCGAGCCGAAGCTCTGCTTTCACGACTTGTGTTTGCATCCTCTGCTGAAACCTAACTCGCCCCTGTTAGCTCCACCAGCTGCTTCCAATCTTCCAGACAGCAGGATTGCTCTGTGCCGTAAACTTCATCTTTCCAAACACAAGCATCGTCTGTTAAGCCCAAAGCTTTAGACAGGACCCCCAGACGCTAGGCTGGGAGTCCAGCCCGCACCGGACATATCTCTCCTGTGTCAGCAGACACGTAACGTATTTTTAGCGCTGTCAGAAAGAAACCACTCCTTGATATTCCAGAGAGGGAAAAAAAAAATCATCTAAAAGCGGCGGTGAAGCTAATATTTTATAAGACCGTTTCGAGAACTCGCCAGCCTCCTGGGGGAGCTTGTCAACATCTCCCACGTTAAATAAAAGTCACTTTAACATCCACAGGGGTTTTAAAGAAAAGCTGGAACATATCAAAGCTGCTGGGATGGCAAACTTCGTAACGTGCACGATACATCCACACTTACAGACACTAAATCCTCCCCAGCCTCAAGGGAGTTAACAGCCCCCCGGAGTAAGCTCTTTTTCCTAATGTATCTCTCAAATGAACCGCTAATCTCCTCTCTAAACTTGACAGCTGTCCTGCATGCGCTCAGAACCCCCTGTGCTTAAATCCTTCTATCGTTCTTGTTAAATGACTTGTTAGATCATTTTCTCCTTTAATATGAAGAAAGCAATCTTTCCTCTGACCCCATGCAAACACTTCGCTGACTTGCTGTTGGCGTGCAGGAGAGCAGCACCACGTTGCTTTGGCCCCCCGGGTTCGGGAGGCTTCCCAGGAGGCAGCGGTGCCCGGGGACACCGCAGCCGTGGCACGCAGGGGAGCACGGCCCAGACAGGCTCTCCCCATGCCGGGGTTTGGTGACCCAGAGCTCCGCAGCTCCGGCCCTTGGGAGCAGGGGGGCACGGACACTGGCATCCACTACCATGGCTCTATGGGCTTCACACACACACGTGTCTGTGAAATACATATATATATTCCCAGGAGCAATCCTGGGCTCAGCAAACTTCTGTGGCCAGCAGGTGCTCCCATACCGGATCCCTGAGCAGATGACTCACCCCCAGCAGATCTGATGGCTTCCTGCGCTCAGAGCTGCCCCAGTCTGTGGCACGGCTTCTCGCGGCTCTGAGGGGCTGCAGACAACTTTCCCCTTCGCTGGGCAGGGTTTGGCCCGCGGTGTTGAATTCGCGGTGCCAACAGCTGTTTGTCACCTCTGGTCCAGGCGGTAGTTCTCCAGGGTTGCTGTGCAGCCTGGTCACGAAAATTCATGTAAGACACTACCAAGGCAGCTGTGGTCTTGCACTGTCAAAGTCCTGACAAGGGCTACGAGGATGATGAGGGGACTAGAGCATCTCTCCTACGAGGAGAGGCTGAGGGAGCTGGGCTTGTTCAGCCTGGAGAAGAGAAGGCTGAGAGGGGACCTTATAAATGCCTATAAATATCTGCAGGGTGGGTGTCAGGAGGACGGGGCCAGACTC
>Ga0065711_1000198_pt1 | contig 83081 bp, 68 predicted proteins | sample Hoacrofraction12_FD_59098 | JGI IMG/M metagenome (GOLD analysis project Ga0065711, IMG submission 59098) | Hoatzin crop microbial communities from Cojedes, Venezuela - Epithelial fraction 12 v2 (version 2) | ecosystem: Host-associated > Birds > Digestive system > Esophagus > Crop | place...
CGTAAATGGGCGCTTTAGAAATCTATCTCACGTGAGATAATTTTTTATCTTATATCATTTAACTTTTTTAACAAATGCATTTTTCCGAAAATTGACGTTCAAAAATTGGCAGTTTTGCGCGGAAAAATGTTAAAAATGCGTATAAAAATTGCATAAATCTATCATTTTAACATTTCGGGCGTTGAGTTGTGACAAAAAAGCGACAAAAAACGGCAAAAATTTGTGCATTAGAAATTGGTCGGTCAAATGCAAACGAATGTTAAATCAAGTGTTAAAATTCGGCGAAAAAGCGTAGTTAAATTTTGTAAAGTTTTCTTAAAATCGTATTTTTTGTGGAAGTATTTCCGAAGAAGTCCACCTTGCCTCGCTGGCGCGAGGCAAGGTGGAGGGGGAGAGGGGAGATCACGTCGCAATTTACGCGTTTTAGAATCCCATTTTACGACAATCCACGTTCTGCCCCGCATCGAGCGAGGCAGAACGTGCGCCAAAAAAAGGAAATAGAGCGCTTCAGCATCGAATTTCTCGTTTTTCTGATGTTTTATTTCATAGAATTCCAACCCTCGCGCGTACCTTATTTTATATATTATATAAGTTTTTATTTTCGGAAACGTTTATTTTGTCGCCTTTGGCACGTTATTTGCAACATTTAAGGCGTCGGAAGACGACGAAAAAGAAGTAGAAATAAAATCAAAATATAATGAAAAAAGGTTCAATAGGGGTTACAACTGAGAACATTTTCCCCGTCATCAAAAAATTTCTCTATTCAGATCACGAAATTTTCTTGCGCGAAATGGTTTCGAATGCCGTTGACGCAACGCAGAAACTCAAAACGCTGGCAGAAAAAGGCGACTTCAAAGGTGAGTTAGGCGACCTGACTGTGCGCGTCATCCTCGATAAAGACAAAGGCACACTGACGTTCCGCGATCACGGAATTGGCATGACAGCCGACGAAGTGGATAAATACATCAACCAGATTGCGTTCTCTGGCGTCAACGATTTCTTGGAAAAATATAAGGACAACGCCAACCAGATTATTGGTCATTTTGGATTAGGTTTCTATTCCGCTTTTATGGTAAGTAAAAAAGTGGAAATCAATACGCTAAGTTGGCAAGATGGCGCGACAGCAGTGCAATGGAGCTGCGACGGAAACCCTGAATTCGAGATGAATGAGATTGAGAAAGCAGAGCGAGGCACTGATATTGTTCTCTATCTCGCTGACGACTGCAAAGAATTCCTTGAGAAAGAACGCGTAGAAGCGCTTCTGAACAAATATTGCAAGTTCTTGCCAGTGCCAGTTGCGTTTGGTAAAAAGACAGAATGGAAAGATGGTAAGCAGGTTGACACAGACGAAGATTTTATCATCAACGACTGCGAGCCGCTTTGGACGAAAGCGCCAAGCACGCTGAAGGACGAAGATTATCAGAAGTTCTATCGAACACTTTATCCTATGCAAGATGAACCGCTATTTTGGATTCATCTGAACGTAGATTACCCATTCAATCTCACTGGAATACTTTATTTCCCACGTATTCACAACAATATCGAACTGCAACGCAATAAGATACAACTCTATTGCAATCAAGTCTTTGTTACAGACCAAGTAGAGGGAATCGTGCCCGACTTCTTGACGCTCTTGCATGGCGTAATCGATTCGCCAGACATACCGCTTAACGTCAGCCGTTCGTATCTGCAAAGCGACGCAAACGTGAAGAAAATTTCGACTTACATTACGAAAAAAGTAGCCGACCGACTGGCTGCGATCTTCAAAGACAATCGCAAAGATTACGAAGAAAAGTGGGACGCGCTCCGTATATTCATCCACTACGGTATGTTGTCGGAACCTGATTTTTATGAACGTGCAAAAGACTTTTTGTTGCTGAAAGATGTTGACGGAAAGTACTTTACGCTCGACGAATATCAGCAGTTGATTAAAGAAAATCAAACGGATAAGGATGGCAACCTTGTTTATCTCTACGCTAACAATAAGGACGCGCAATATACTTATATTGCAGCAGCTCAGGCGAAAGGCTATAGCGTGTTGCTATTCGATGGAGAGCTCGACGTGCCGATGGCAACTATGATGGAACAAAAGCAGGAAAAGAGTCGTTTCTCGCGTGTTGACGCTGATATCTTGGAGAGATTGATTGTTAAAGACGATGCTCCGAAGAACGAACTGTCGAGTTCCGACACTGACAAATTGTCACAGACTTTTAGTTCACAGTTTCCAAAATTGGAAAAGACGGAGATTCATGTCGAAGTTCAATCACTTGGCGAGCAGGGTAGTCCAATTGTGATGACGCAGAGCGAATATATGCGTCGTATGAAGGATATGAGCCGTTACCAAAGCGGCATGGCGTTTTATTCGCAAATGCCTGATATGTACACACTTGTACTCAATAGCGACCACAAGCTTATCAAGGAAATCCTCGATGATTGCACCGCGAAAACAGCAGAGCAATTGGCGCCTGTAGAGAGTGAAATTAAGGGCAAGGAAGCACGCTTGGCAGTTCTAAATCAAGAAGAATCGAAGAAGAAACCTGAGGAAATCACGCAGGAAGAAAAGGATGACAAACGTCAGACGCAGGAATCGCTGCACGATGAGCAAGAAAAGAAAAAGCAAATCATTGCAGCGTATGCGAAAGACAACAAGTCCGTTCATCAACTCATCGACTTAGCACTCCTTCAGAATGGTTTGCTGCGTGGCGCTGACCTTCAGGCGTTCATCAATCGAAGCATTGAGCTGATAAAGTAACGTACTTTTTGAAAAAAAAGTAAGAAAAGATTTGGTCGTTTGCAGAAAAGACTATAATTTTGCAAACGCAAAAAAAGGAAGGCTCCCTAGCTCAACTGAATAGAGCATCTGACTACGGATCAGAAGGTTGCGGGTTTGAATCCCTCGGGAGTCACACGAAAAAGAGTTGCAACATGCGTTGCAACTCTTTTTTTATGCCATCCAATCGTGTTTATAGTGGATTTTCGCTCGGATCGATGTAGAATATCGCGTGCGGAAAGTAGTATTCTTCAATCGTTTTTGCCATTTCCTTCGCCCATGCGCTATTTTCATCGCCAACGATGATGACGTCTTCGTTGTAGAACGCATCAAACATTTTGTCGATGCGAAAGAAAGGGTAGTGCATCATCGTATGTTTTACCACGCGTTGCATCTCTTTGTCTTCTATTATGCTGTAATGAAACTCCTCGATGTCGCTTGCGTCGAAGTCGTTTATCTCCAGAAATTTGTCGAGCAACTGGATTTTTTTGTAAATCACGTCTTGATCGCCGTCGGACGCCACGTCGTAATAGGATCTGAAGAAACTTTTGTAGTCGCTCATGGCATCGAGAACCATCGTTGCTGTGTAACCAAAAACTGGCGCATCGTACAGCATAATCAAATCGCCAACAAATTTCGTCATCGCCATGTCTTTGATTTTCCGAACGTAGTGCTCGTTTTCTTTTTCATACACAATCGTCACCTCTCCGCACGCGCCACTAACCACGTCTTGCCAATCAATTTTCTTATTCATAGTCCAAAAATTTTTTGTTGTTGTAAATGAAATATAGAATGGTCGGCAAAAAATTTCAAAAATGTGGCAAAGAATTTTTGCTTTCCTTATTCCTTAAAACCGAAAACTAATGCTTCAGATTTTTAATCCACATTTTACACCTTATTATATATTACGCGTGCGCGCGTAGTTGCCTATCTTTATTTTTTCAGATGCATCAACGAAAATAGTCGGTCATTATAGATCGACTATTTTTTTGTAACCTTTTTCATCGTATTCCACAACATTTTCACACCGATTTCGCCCATTTTTTGACAAAAAATCAATGAATTAAAAACCGTTAACGTTTTTTTTTTTTTTATACAAAAATTTGTATTTGTCTCATTTTTATAACTGACATTTGCATCCGAATGCCCGAAAAAGGTAATTCACAACCATTATTTTTTAATCGAAAACAAAACTTCATTATTTTCTAAGCTGTTCGCCCATGTGATATGTCCGAGCAGCTTATTTTTGTAGCGCTTTTTGTTTGCGTTTCTTACATTTTCCTTTTTTCTTCTATATGCTTTCGCGCGCGCATGCGTACCTTTTATTATATTATATATAGGATAGAGGATGGTGGTTGGTGTGGAATGAAGGAACAAAAAAAATGATTTTTTTGTTATTTCGCAGGGATTGTCTATCTTTGTCGGTTGATTATGAAAGAAGTTCAAATAACTGATGCTCAGTTGCGTAAGGCTGCTGAGTCAGGTATGGATGATTTCGTTCAGTTGATTGCGGATGCGATTAACGGTTCGATAGGAAGTTTGACTGCGGAGACGATGTCTGAGCTGAATAGTGACCAGTTGACGTTGCTGGCTTACATGATTTTGCGTGACGAAGTGATGGACGGTGGTTTTATTCAGCTGATTTACAACGGCTATGGTGGTTTTATTTTCCACAATCCTACGGATAAGGCGTTGAAGTTGTGGGGTCTTGACGACTTGGCGCAGCTGCTTCGTCGTGGTAGGAAGCTGTACGACAAACATCACGAGTCGATTGAGCGTGAGTGTACGGATGAAGAATTTATGTCACTCTTTGAACGCTTTTCGGAATTTGATGAGTTGGATGATTCGTTTGTTGAGAACGAGGAGCAGTGGAGCAATATGGTGGCTTTTTATGTTGACGATCATTTAGATAATTTCATAAAAATAGTTTGATGGGCAAGGCGAAAGAGAAACAGCAGGTACAGATTAGGAACAAGAAAGCGTCGTTTGAGTATTTTTTCTTAGAGACTTATACGGCAGGAATTGTATTGACAGGAACGGAAATCAAGTCGATTCGTGCTGGCAAGGCGTCGCTTGTTGATTCGTATTGCTTTATTACGAATGGCGAGATATGGGTTAAAGGTATGAATATATCGCCCTATTTTTATGGTTCGTTTGCTAATCATGAGATGAAGCGCGACCGAAAGTTGTTGTTGACCAAACGCGAAATCCGTCACTTGGCGGAAGAAATCAAAGGCGTTGGTTTGACGATTGTTCCCACGCGTGTTTTTATCGACGCGAATGGTCGTGCGAAGATGATGATAGCGCTTGCTCGCGGTAAGAAGGCTTTCGACAAGCGTCAGACGTTGAAGGATAAAGAAGATCGGCGTGAGATAGATCGCGCTGTGAAGCATTATTAATATTTAATTAAGGTATGATACATCTTAAAAATAGATGGCACACGATTCCAGGTCAGCCTTTGACTGACGTGGATAAACATGTTTTTTATTGGCAAAACAAGGGAAAACTTGTTCCTACACGTGATTTAATAAAAACTCCTGAGCAGATTGAAGGCATCCGTCGCGCTGGAGTGGTTAATACTGGCGTGCTCGACGAAGTTGCTAAGCAGATTCATGCTGGTATGTCAACGCTTGAGATCGACGAGATATGCTACGACTATTGTACTTCGCATGGCGCCATTCCTGCTTGCTTGAATTACGAAGGTTTTCCAAAGAGTGTGTGCACGAGTATCAATGAAGTAGTTTGCCATGGCATACCAAAGGCGGAGGATATTCTGCAAGAAGGCGACATCATCAACGTGGATTTCACGACGATTCTTGATGGATTTTATGCCGATGCCTCGCGTATGTTTATCATAGGAAAGACAACGCCTGAGAAGGAACAACTCGTTAGAGTTGCAAAAGAATGCTTGGAGATTGGCGCAGAGGCAGCTAAACCTTACGGATTCGTGGGCGACATTGGTAACGCGATACAACGTCACGCTGATCGTTATCATTACGGCATTGTACGCGATCTCTGTGGTCACGGTGTAGGTCTTAAATTTCACGAAGAGCCTAATGTAGAACATTATGGCAAGAAAGGAACGGGAATGTTGCTTGTTCCAGGAATGGTTTTCACGATAGAGCCGATGGTAAACATGGGAACTTGGCGCGTATTTATTGACGCTGACGATCCGTATGGTTGGGAGGTGATTACAGGAGATGAACTTCCGAGCGCACAGTGGGAACATACGTTTGTGATGACCGAGCATGGTTTGGAAATCTTGACTTACTAAATGGAAGATATATATATATTAGGTATAGAAAGCTCGTGCGATGACACGTCGGCAGCTGTGCTTCGCAATGATGTTATGCTGAGTAACGTCACTGCTTCACAAGCAGTACACGAGGCGTATGGTGGAGTAGTGCCAGAATTAGCGTCTCGCGCTCATCAGCAGAACGTTGTGCCAGTTGTAGATCAAGCGATTAAGCGCGCTGGAATCACGAAAGAGCAACTCAATGCAGTAGCATTCACGTTGGGTCCTGGCTTGATGGGAAGTCTTTTAGTAGGCGTTAATTTTGCCAAAGGCTTCGCGCGTTCGCTAAATATACCGATGATCGACGTAAACCACCTGCAAGGGCATGTGATGGCACACTTTATCAAAGAACAGGAAGGCGATAACCAATCGCCACCTTTCCCGTTTTTGTGTTTGCTTGTTAGTGGAGGAAATTCGCAAATCGTGAAAGTGAACGCTTACAACGACATGCAAATACTTGGTCAAACCATCGACGACGCTGCTGGAGAAGCCATCGACAAGTGCTCGAAGGTTATGGGATTGGGCTATCCTGGTGGACCTATCATCGATAAATTAGCGCGTCAGGGAAATCCGCACGCGTTCCAATTTTCTGAACCACACATTGCTGGTTATAATTATAGTTTTTCAGGATTGAAAACCTCTTTCCTGTATAATTTGCGTAAATGGATAGCCGACGATCCAGACTTTATAGAAAAAAATAAAGCTGATTTGGCAGCCAGTCTTGAATATACGATTGTCGATATTCTTATGAAAAAATTGCGTCTGGCAGTGAAAGAAACCAAGATTAAGCACGTTGCTGTTGCTGGAGGCGTGTCTGCGAATACTGGTTTGCGCAATGCGTTCCACGAACACGCGCAAAAGTATGGTTGGAAAGTCTATATTCCGCGTTTTAGTTTTACGACCGACAATGCCGCAATGATAGCAGTAACGGGCTATTTCAAGTATTTGGATCACGATTTCTGTAGCATTGAAAAGCCAGTTTTCTCGCGCGTTACATTAAAATAAATAAAATAGGAAAGTAAGTATGGGATTTGAAAGTAAGATGTTGAGCAAAGAAATCAATCAATTGCTCTATGACGAAGAAAAAACCATTTGTACAGCCGAGAGTTGCACAGGCGGTAGGATTGCCGAAGCACTGATTGCGATTCCTGGTGCATCAAAATATTTCAAAGGAGGCATCATCGCCTATACGAATGAAGTGAAAGAACGATTCTTGAACGTGCAACACGAAACGCTGGAGACATACACCGCTGTCAGCGAACAAACAGCGAAGGAAATGGTTGTCGGTGCTTGTAAAAATCTGGGTTGTGATTTCGCCATCGCTTCCACAGGCGTTGCAGGTCCAAGTGGCGGAACGGCAGAAATTCCCGTTGGTACTATTTGGCTGGCTTACGGCACGCCAGACGACGTTCGCACGTACCAGTTGACCGAAGATAACGGACGCGATTTGAATCTGTCGATTGCCACATCTACTGCATTGCACTTATTTTTGCAATTCTTGCAAGAAAAATTGGCAAAAAATAGCGATGAAAATGCTGATTTTAAGCACGATAGTTAAAAAAAATCTTAATTCGGAGCATTCTTTTTTGAAATATTTTGCGGTTTTAATAAAAAATCGTAATTTTGCACCCTGTTTGGAATAAGTATCTTCGTAAGAAATACAAAAAAAATACTAATATGTCTAAAATTTGTCAGATCACAGGAAAGAAGGCACAGATTGGTAATAATGTGTCTCACTCGAAGCATCGTACGAAGAGAAGCTTCGACGTAAACCTCTTCCGCAAGAAATTCTACTATTCAGAAGAAGATTGCTGGATTTCTCTTAAAGTAAGCGCCAACGGAATGCGTCTTATCAATAAGATTGGCCTCGATGCAGCTCTGAAACAAGCTGTTGAAAAAGGTTATTTGAAATGGAACGAAATTAAAGTTGTAGGATAGAATTATGGCAAACAAGAAAGCAAAAGGAAACAGAGTGCAAGTAATCCTTGAATGCACTGAAATGAAGAACAGTGGTCTTCCTGGAACAAGTCGTTACATTACGACTAAAAACCGCAAGAACACACCTGAGCGTATGGAGATTAAGAAATATAATCCTATCCTCAAGAAAATGACTATTCACAAGGAAATCAAGTAAATCAATTCTAAAGGATTTAAACTATGGCAAAAAAAGCGGTTGCTACCCTTCACGAGAATTCGACGGACGGTCGCACATATACAAAAGTTATCAAAATGGTTAAGAGTCCTAAAACCGGTGCTTACGTTTTCGATGAGCAGATGGTTCCAAACGAAAAAGTACAGGACTTCTTCAAGAAATAAAGCAATAGAAATTTATACCATAAAAAATAACGCCTTACGATATTCGTAGGGCGTTGTTTTTTTATAGCGTTCGCAAGAAAACTTGGCAATCGGGAAAGGCGGATTGGTAATCTACGGGTTCGGTTTCATAGATTCCGAACAGCGCGCTACCGCTTCCCGACATCAAAGCGAATGTGGCGCCAAGTTGATAGAGCGTGTTTTTGAGTTGTTGCATGTGAGGGAATTTTGCAAAGACCGACTTCTCGAAATCGTTTGTTAAGAGATTTTTCCACGATTCAATGGGTTGCAAAATTGCTTCATTGCATGAGATTTCTGGTTCACATGGAGTGATGAGCGAATACGCTTCTTTTGTCGAAACGTGATAGGGTGGTTTGACGATGAGGATGTGCTTTCCTTTCAGTCGTTCATGCAGATTCGGAATGGGAGTCAGCACTTCGCCGATGCCAGTTGCGTAAGATGGATTTTGCGTGATAAAGAATGGACAATCTGCGCCCAATGTTTTGGCAAAATTTTCTAACTGATTATCGGAAAGATTCAATGAAAAATGATCGTTCAACAGGCACAACATCGTTGCAGCATCACTACTTCCGCCTCCCATACCAGCTTGCATCGGAATTGTTTTCTGTAATTTAGCAACGATTGGCGGCAAGTTAAAATTTTCTGCCAGTACATTGTAAGCCTTGCAAATCAAGTTGTCTTTCGTATCGCAATCGATTGGCAAACCTTCGATGATGAGTTGGCAATTTGGAACGTCACCTTCTGCTGGCAGAATGGTGAGTTCGTCGTATAAAGGGATAGGGTAGAAGATGGTTTCAATATCGTGGTAACCGTCAGAACGCTTTTTGACGACATTCAAACCTAAATTAATTTTTGCGCATGCACGTGCGTGAGAAGTTTGTTTCATATTTTTCATTGTTTCGCAAATGTACGAAAAAATAATGCGCAGCAGTAAAATCTTGCTAAAATAATTTCCTTTGATTGATTTCTGCACGAAAAACTTATCTATTTTTATGCAATTGTTTGCGTGAATTTCGTACATTTGCAGAACTAATCCCTTTTAACAAATGCCAGAAAAGACGAGCAAGAAGCAACAACAGCCCATTGACAACACCTATGGTCATATTCCACCACAAGCACTCGATATAGAGCGCGTTGTACTTGGTGCATTGATGATCGACAAAGATGCGTTTTCCGTTGTCAGTGATAAATTACGTCCTGAAACTTTTTATGAACCACGTCACCAGAAGATTTATCACGCGATACAGATGTTGAGTATCGAAGATAAACCTGTTGACATTATGACCGTAACTGAGCAACTCAGACGTGAGGGAACGCTCGAGACGGTTGGCGGACCTGAATATATCATCGAGTTGAGTGCAGATGTGGCTTCATCTGCACACATTGAATATCACTCTGACATCCTTACGCAAAAATTCCTCGGGCGTCAGCTTATTTCTTTCGCGAGTCAGATTGAGACTAAAGCGTACGACGAAACGATTGATGTGGAAGAACTGATGCAAGAAGCTGAAGGAGCATTGTTTGAGATATCACAGAAAAACATGCGAAACGATTATACGCAAATCAATCCTGTGGTTGACGAAGCTATTCGCATTCTTCAGAGTTCTGCTGCATCGACTTCTGGTTTGACTGGCATCGCTTCAGGATTCAAACGCTTGGATCAGATTACTGCAGGTTGGCAAAAGAGCGACCTCGTGATTATTGCTGGACGTCCAGCGATGGGAAAAACGTCTTTCGCATTAAGCATTGCCAAAAATATTGCAGTGGATGAAAAAACGCCAATCGCATTTTTCTCGTTGGAAATGAACAATGTTCAGCTCGTCAATCGTTTGATTTCAAATATTTGCGAGATTACTGGCGATAAGATTTTGAGTGGACAACTATCTGAAGATGAATGGATTAGACTCGACAAAAATGTTTCTAAACTGAAAGAAGCACCGCTTTACGTTGACGATACCGCTGGTTTGTCGGTCTTTGAACTGCGAACCAAAGCGCGCCGACTTGTGCGCGAGAAAGGTGTAAAGATTATTATGATCGACTATTTGCAGTTGATGAATGCGTCGGGCATGCGTTTCGGCAACCGACAAGAAGAAGTTTCGCACATATCTCGTTCATTGAAAGGTCTGGCAAAAGAACTTGACATCCCAATCCTTGCACTTTCACAGTTGAATCGTTCGGTTGACAATCGTGATCCACGCGATTCTCAAACCAAACGCCCATTGTTGAGCGATTTGCGTGAGTCTGGTGCAATCGAGCAAGATGCGGATATGGTTCTTTTTGTACACAGACCAGAATATTATAAGATTTATGAAGATGAAAATGGTGAGAACTTACGCGGAAAAGCCATTATCATTATTGCAAAACATCGTAAAGGTTCGATTGGCGATGTCGTTCTTGATTTCCGCGGACAATACACTCGCTTCCAGAATCCTGAAGATTCAGATATTTTAACCTCGCCAACGGAAGGCGGAGAGATACTGAGTAGCAAGATGAACGACTCAGATGATCCTTTCGATCGCGATGAATTTGGCGGAGAACCTGATTTCTAAAAACCTAAAAAACAAACAAATGATTTCTTTTATTATTGCATTATGCGCCTTACTCGTTGGTTATCTGATTTACGGTAGGGTCATTGAAAAAATTTTTGGTCCAGATGATCGCGAAACTCCTGCAAAAGCGATGGCGGATGGCGTAGATTTCGTTGCGCTTCCTAACTGGAAAATTTTTATGATTCAATTCTTGAATATCGCAGGAACAGGACCTATTTTCGGCGCTATTATGGGAGCATGGTATGGACCATCAGCCTATCTTTGGATTGTGTTGGGATCTATTTTTGCGGGTGCAGTCCACGACTATATGACAGGCATGATTTCGATGCGAAACAAAGGTGCAGAATTGCCCGAAATCGTTGGTTTGTATTTAGGAAAAAAGACCCAGAAAGTTGTCGTTGTATTTTCGCTGATTACAGTGATTATGGTTGGCGTCGTATTTGTGTTTAGTCCAGCCGTAATTCTTGCAAATCTTTGGGGCAGTCGCGTGATGTGGGTTGCTATCATCTTCTTATATTATATTCTCGCAACCTTATTGCCCATCGATAAAGTCATTGCACGAATTTATCCTATCTTCGCATTTTCGTTACTCTTTATGGCGCTGGCGCTGATGGCTGTGTTGTTCATCAAAATGCCTGATCTGCCAGAAATTTGGTCGAATCTTAGCGATGCAAACAAGAACGTTAATCCTGCATGGCTCGATCGCGAAGGCCTGATTTCAAGCAATCCACTTTTCCCATGCATGTTCATCACGATTGCATGTGGTGCAATTAGCGGTTTCCATGCTACACAAACGCCTCTTATGGCGCGTTGTCTCGTCAGCGAACGACAAGGACGTCCAATTTTTTATGGTGCAATGATCACCGAAGGCGTTGTTGCGCTGATTTGGGCTACTGTTTCAATGTATTTCTTCTATTACGGCGGTTGGCGCGAGGTTTGTCCGCCTGAAGTAGTGAATGCATTTATCGAACAAGTTGATGGTGGTAAAAATCTCAGACAGTTCTTTGAGGCGCCAGCAGTTGTGAATTACATTTGTACTGGATGGCTTGGCTTATTTGGTGGTATATTAGCGCTGTTCGGTGTTGTTGCAGCACCAATCACAAGCGGCGATACAGCATTCCGAAGCGCACGTTTGATTATCGCAGACCACTTCCACATCAACCAAACGAAAGTACATAATCGTATGCTTGTCGGACTTCCACTTTTCCTTGCATCGTTTTTCCTTCTTCTTTGGCAGATAAACGACAGCAATGGTTTTAATATCATTTGGCAATACTTCGGTTTAGCAAACCAAACCATATCAGTATTCACCCTGTGGACGTTCACTGTATATTTCGTTCAGCAACGCAAACCTTTCATCCAAACGTTGATTCCCGCATTGTTTATGACTGCCGTCACCACAACGTTCCTTTTCATTTCTAAACAAGGACTCGGCTTGCCGCACACCATAGCCTACAGTCTTGGTGCAGTAGTTTTAGTCATCGCTCTCGTTTGGTTCTTCTCGTGGTATCGTAAAGCAACAAAGTCGCTCAATACGACAGAATAATATTGCATGAATCAGCCTTTTTCATCTAAGCTTCTCGAAAAAGCAGTTAGCGAATTTGCTAAAATGCCTGGCGTTGGTAGAAAAACCGCGCTGCGATTGGTGCTTAATTTCTTGCGCCAATCGGATGATGACGTGCAGGCTTTCGCTGACGCTTTAACGACTTTGAAAAAGGAAATCAAGCATTGCAAAATTTGTCATGATATATCCGACACCGAAATCTGCCCAATCTGTTCGAATCCGCATAGAGATAGAAGTATAATTTGCGTTGTTGAAAACGTACAAGATGTCATGGCGATTGAAAACACGCAACAGTTCAACGGACTTTACCATGTTCTTGGCGGCGTGATAGCTCCTGTGGAAGGAATTGGTCCATCTGATCTCGAGATTCAATCACTTGTCGAGCGCGTTAGCAAGGGAGACGTCAAAGAAGTCATCTTTGCGCTCAGTCCAACAATGGAAGGCGACACGACAAACTTCTATATATCGCGAAAACTTGCACAATTTAACGTTACATTGAGCGTCATTGCGCGCGGAGTTTCTGTCGGTGATGAGCTGGAATATGCAGATGAAGTGACGTTGGGTCGTTCTATTCTCAACAGAACACCTCTTAATCAAAACCACTCCTATTAAATATGAAAAAAACACAACAAATTCTGATGGCGCTCTTCGTTGGTGGCATCGTTATTGCAGCAATTATCGCTTTGCTTGGCGAGTTAAACGTCATCACAGATTGCTTCAAAAAATTCGAAAACGCAAACTTCTACACCGCCGTTTGCTTAGAGCTAATCACCATTGTTGTCATTCCGTTCGCATTGAAGCTGTTTAATTTCAAAAAGATAAAGAATCTGCTCGTAACGCAACAAGACAGAGCGCTAATCAAATGGGGCACGTTTCGCATTCTGCTGCTTATCGTTCCAATGATTGCCAATACGCTTTGCTATTATTTATTCGACAACGTCGCTTACGGTTATCTCGCCATTATCTTGCTGCTTTGTCTTTGCTTTGTTTATCCAAGTATGTCGCGATGCGAAGACGAGTGTAGCGAACCTGAACAAACCGAATTGCCAGAACAATAAAATATTTTTCTCGTTTTGAAACTTTCCGTCGTCATCGTTAGTTACAACACCAAGTTCTATTTGGAACAGTGTCTTCTTTCGCTCGAAAAAGCATTGCAGGGCATTGAAGCGGAAACTTTGGTTGTTGATAACCATTCGAAGGATGGCACAGTTGACTATATCACTGCACGTTTTCCAAACGTGAAAGTCATTGCGAGCGACCACAATAACGGCTTTGCAAAAGCGAATAACATCGCGTTGCGACAGGCATCTGGGCAATATGTTTTGCTGCTTAATCCAGATACAGTTCTCGGTGAGCAAACAATCCAAAACGTTCTGCAATTCATGGATAGCCAAACCAATGTCGGCGCGTTGGGCGTTCGCATGCTTAAGACCGACGGAACCAACGCAAACGAGTCGCGTCGTGGCGTTCCAACGCTGATGACTGCGTTCTATAAACTTTCAGGGCTGTGCGCGATGTTCCCCAAGAGCAAGCGTTTCGGTCGTTATTATATGGGTTGGTTGTCGTGGGATGCGCCTGCAAAAATTGAAATCGTTAGTGGCGCATGCTGTTTCATACATCGCGAAGCGCTCAATCGCGTGGGTTTGCTCGACGAAGACTTCTTTATGTATGGCGAGGACATCGATTTGTCTTATCGGTTGTTGAAAGCGGGTTTCGACAACTGGTATTTTCCAGAAAAAATCTTGCATTACAAAGGTCAGAGTACACAAAAAACGTCGTTCCGTTACGTGCATGTGTTCTACAAAGCCATGCTGATTTTCTTCGAAAAACACTACAGCGGTCTCTCGTTCCTCGTTGGTTTGCCCATCCGTTTGGCAATCTACATGCACGCTTTTGGTGCTTTATGCAAAATGGGCGTTGCAAACGTGCGAAAAAACCTTGGTTTTCCACTTCAAAAGCGACACGCTGAACCTCGCTATTGCTTCATTGGAAGTCCAGAGATGCTGACTGATTGTCGCGCGATTGCCGATCGAAACGGTTGGAATGCGACTTATGTTGAAGGTAATCGTGAAACGCTGTCGCAAGGGCATCTACTGCAACCGCAACCCGATACAGAAACGGTGTATGTCTATGACACAGCATCGTATTCCTACGTAGAAATTCTCCAACTCTTTGCTTCGAAAAGTCAATCCAAAGCCCTGATGGGTTTCTATCATCCACAAACCAAAACCGTCGTCACGCCATGGGAAGCTTGTCAATGAAAAAGGTCACGCTGCGTGCCATCGAACCCGAAGATCTCGACTTGCTTTACGAGATTGAAAATGACGAATCGCTCTGGCAAATCAGCTCTTCCAGCGCGCCGTACTCGCGTTATGTGCTTCACCAATACGTCGCTACGACCAAGAACGATATTTTTGCGGATGGTCAGGTGCGCTTCGTCATTCAGAATGCACGCAAGACGCCTGTCGGAATGATTGATTTAGCCAATTTTGATGCGAAAAACAACCGCGCAGAAGTGGGCGTTGTCATCCGAAAGCGTTACGCTGGCAAGGGATATGGGCAAGCGGCAGTGCTAAAACTGCTAAACTACGCGCAGGAAATACTGGGTCTTTGTCAGGTTTATGCGATTGTTTCTTGTGATAATGTACGCGCCAAAAATCTGTTCAATAAAACAGGATTTCAAACCGTTGCAACACTCCCGCAATGGCTCGCTTTAGGCGGAAAATATGTTGATGCACTCTTGTATCAGTTCGTTTTTCAATCGAAATAGGTACTTTTTAGTAAAAAAGTCGCTAAAAATTTTGGCAATAAAAAAATAAACCATATCTTTGCACCCGCTAACCCAAAGAATGGTGCGTTAGTTCAGCCTGGTTAGAATGCCTGCCTGTCACGCAGGAGGTCACGGGTTCGAGTCCCGTACGCACCGCATGGAGATTAGAAATGAATGAATGAGCAAGGCAACTTGCTCATTTTTTTTGTGCGTACATTGATCTACAAATCTATTTTTTATAAAACAAAAAGCGTTCTTGCGTGAATTGATGCAAGAACGCTTTTATTTTTTGTTTTATTTTGCTGATTTCAGAACGTAACGTATGGTTCCAAGCGCTTCAAGTCTTGCTCGGTGAAGCAATCGAGTAGCTTTAGGTCGTCCAGACTCTGCAGTTTGCCGCGCAATCTGCGATAATCCATAATCGCTTTTGCTTGATGGAAATTGATATATGGATGTCGCATCAATTCTTTTAGTTTTAATTTGTTCAGATTGATGCGGTCTGGCGTTCCCGAAACAGCGATATAGGGTAGGGATTCAGGTGGAAAATCGCTGATTTCCAGCAGTTGTTCTTCGTTAGTAAAGCCACCTAAGCGCGTGCGGTAATCAACTATTTTCTTCGCGCGATAACTTCCGATGCCTGGAATGCGTTGCAGCATCGATGTATCAGCGTGATTCGCATCTATCGTTTCGCCAACCGAAATTTTTGCAGGTCGTTGCTCGTACGATTGCGTTGGTTGAGCAGTGGCGTACGTTTGTTTCGGAGAATAGTACGTCTGTTTCGGAGAATTTTTCACAAGCATGGCGGCTGGAAGATAGTCATCGCTGATTCTAATGTATGGTCGCAGTTCGCGAAATTGCTTTTGTGTGAGTCCATAGACACGCGCGAAATCGTCAGGTTGCCGATATACGCCGCCCTTTGCACGATATTTATAAATATTTCTTACTTGCCACGGCGCCAAACCAAGCCTTAGCAGCGTCGTGCTATCGGCTGTGTTCGGATCGAACGCGAAACGCTCCACTTTCTTGTGTGGTTCAGCATCGTAATAATAGGTTTTCTCGTTCTCGAGCGCCTGTTCTTTGGCGTAAGCGATGCTATCTGCTGCAAATTCTTCTGCGGTTTCCGTTTCGTCATCACGAAAGAGATAAGTTCCAAGAAATGCAAGAATTCCAATGGCTATAGCGATGCGGATGGCATCTCGTTGACTGCGTGAAAAGAGTCGTGGATTTCGAAACGGCATAGACGGTTGTACGGTTTTTGGTTTATATAAAAAAATAAGAGGACTCACGTGAAGTCCTCTTTTTAAGTCGGGGCGACAGGATTCGAACCTGCGACCACCTGGTCCCAAACCAGGCGCGCTACCGGACTGCGCTACACCCCGTATAACTGAAAGCGGTTGCAAAGATAGTAAGTTTTTTCGACTTACCAAATCTTTTTGCGTGAAATCTTTCAGTTTATTTAATAATTCCTTCTTCTTTGAATACGCGAACGAGTGCTTGAACGCCTCTTTCCACTTGTTCTTTCGTGTGCGTTGCCATCAGAGCGAAGCGAACGAGCGTGTCCTGAGGTGCACATGCAGGTGGAATGACAGGGTTTATAAATACACCTTCATCAAATGCGCGTTTCGTTACTATAAACGTTTTGTCTATATCGCGTACATATAATGGAATTATAGGACTTTCAGTATCGCCAATCTCGAATCCCTCTTCGCGGAAGCGCTTCAGAGCGTAGCGAGTCACTTCCCAGAGACGCTCCTGACGTTCAGGTTCGTTCTGAATGATGTGGAGTGCTTCGCGCGCTGCAGCGGTTGCGGCTGGAGTATTCGATGCACTAAAAATGTAAGTACGGCAATTATGACGAAGGAACTCGATTGTCTCTTTGTCGCCTGCGATAAATCCGCCAATAGAAGCAAGACTCTTTGAGAAAGTTCCCATAATTAAATCGATATCGTCTGTCAATCCGAAATGATCGCACACGCCACGTCCTTGTTTTCCAAACACACCAATTCCGTGTGCTTCGTCAACCATAATCGAACAGTTGTATTTCTTTTTCAGCTCTACAATCTCTGGCAGCTTCGCTAAGTCACCTTCCATCGAGAAGACACCATCTACAACAATCAACTTAATGGCTTCGTGTGGTAATCCTTGTAAAATACGTTCAAGGTCTGCCATGTCGTTGTGTTTGTAATGCAGTTGCGTAGCGAAAGACAATCTTCTACCATCGACAATGCTTGCGTGGTCGCGGTCGTCGCATATAATATAATCGTTTCTCCCTACGACAACAGCGAGAACGCCTTGATTAACAGAAAATCCTGTAGAAAAACAGAGCGCATCGTCTTTATGCATAAACTCAGCGAACTCTTTTTCGAGTTCAACGTGTATATCCAGCGTTCCATTTAAGAATCTGCTTCCTGCACAACCCGATCCATATTTGTCCAGAGCTGCTTTCGCTGCTTCTATTATACGTGAATCACCAGTCAATCCAGTGTAAGCGTTAGAGCCGAACATCAGGACTTTATGTCCTTCCATGTCAACTTCAGTTCCCTGTTTACTCGTGATTTCTCTGAAATATGGATATACGCCCAGTTCTTTATAGTGGCGCGACATTGTGTACTTCTTATGAAGCTCTTGTAGTTGTCCCATTCCTTTTTAGTTCAATAATCGGTTATTGACAAATCAGGCTGCAAATATAGTAAAAATTTTTTTTTTGAGCGTAATTTGCGTAGAATTTCGTCGTAATGGTAAATAAATTGGTCATTTTGTCGTTATTTTAGCGAAAAATCTTAACTTTGTAGTCCCATGAAACGCCACATTGTATTTATCATTAACCCAATTTCTGGCACTACAGGCAAGGCAGCCATTCCTGCTTTGGTTGAAAAAAATATCGATTCCACACGTTTTTCTTACGAAATTCGCGAGACAGAATATGCTGGACACGCTACTGTTCTCGCGCAAGAAGCTGCATCAGCAGGCGCTGCAGCGGTCGTTGCTGTTGGCGGTGATGGAACGGTGAACGAAGTTGGGCGTGGTTTGGTTCAGACCGACACCGCTTTGGCAATTATTCCATGTGGAAGCGGAAACGGACTCGCGCGACATCTGATGATACCGCGCAATGTTAAGCGTGCGCTGGAGATTATCAACGAGTTTGAAGTGCACGACTTAGACTACGGAATGATCAATACACATTATTTTTTCTGCACGTGCGGAATGGGATTCGATGCTTTCGTGAGCAAAAAGTTTGCAGATGCAGGCAAGAGAGGCCCCATTAGCTACGTAGAGCAAGTGCTTCGCGAAGGTCTCTCGTATCAACCCGAAACTTACGAGTTAATCGACGAAAATGGGGTAGTGCGCGAGAAAGCTTTCTTAATCTCCTGCGCCAACGCTTCACAATACGGAAATAACGCGTACATCGCTCCACAAGCGTCGATGAGCGACGGACTGTTGGATGTCGTGATTATGGAACCCTTCGATATACTCGATGCGCCTCAGATTAGCATAGAAATGTTTAGCAAAACGTTGGATCGTAGTTCTAAAATCAAGTCTTTCCGTTGTAAAGAACTGCATATCCGTCGCGAAAAAGCAGGAGTAATCCACTATGACGGCGATCCAGTGATGAGCGACCGCGATGTGCAAATCCGTCTCTTTGAAAAGGGAATCAAAGTTGTTGTGAACGCGCATGCCGACAAGCGTCTCCGCCAACCTAATGCACTGCAAAGCGCTGCGGCTGAGCTGTTTAACGAAATCAATCTCGTGCGCGATGACGTGACAAAACAGCGTCGCCACGTGCTGGCGCTTGGCAAAGCGTTGCAAAGAAAATTGAATATGTAAAATTTTTTGCACGCAATTTTTTCTCATTTTACACAAAATTTTGCCGTATTCCACACGAAATTTTTTGGCGTTCTGTGCGCCATTTTTTTGTGCCTTGTTTTTTGCCGATTTTAGTGCATAAAAAAGACGAAATTTTTCCGTGAAACATACCGCCTTTAACTATCGTTAAAATTGGCGATTTTCAACTGTTAAAATTCGCGTTTTACGTGAAAAAAATTGCTCAAATTTTGATTTTTTTCGCCCTTCCATATAAATTATCGACGCAAAAAGGCGCTTTAGAAATCTATCTCACGTGAAATAAAAATCTATCTCACGTGAGATAATTTTTTATCTCATATCATTTAATTTTTTTAACAAATGAGATTTTCTGAAAATCCGCGTTCAAAAATTCGACATTTTACACGGAAAAATGTTAAAAATGCGTATAAAAATTGTATAAATCCATTATTTTAACATTTCGCGCGTTGAGATGCGATCAGAAAGTGTTAAAAAACGATGAAAAATCGCGTAAAATTTTTCTAAAAATCAATTACGAAAATTTGTTAAACGCGTGTATTAAAATTGGTTAAAACGGAGATGCGGTTGTGGTGAATTTTGACAAAAAAATCGCGCGTGAAACATTCGAAAATTTCACGCGTAAAATGTAAAATTTTTTCGTCTTATTTCAGGTAAAAATCACGCGTCAAATTTTGGTATTTTTCTGTCCGATTTCCCTGTTCGTCAAAGAGTAAAATTTCATCCCTTTGCAATGCGTTTCTGTTCTGTTTAGAGCAAGCGATAAGACAACGCTTTGGCGATTTATTTGGCGTGGTTCTGATTTCGGTTATACGATGAATGAAAAGCCCTGATACTGAGATTTCTACGCGGATTGATTGGAGCGATTCTTGAGGCACTATAACGGAGAAAATTCCATCGTCAGATAGCAACCGATTTGCATGCTTTACGAGCGCCGAAAAAGGCAACGCATCCGTATGGCGTGCAACCGTCGTTCGCTGGTCGTTGTTCTTCAAACTATTTTCGAAGAATGGCGGATTGGAAACAATGCAATCGAAAGGCGTTTCAACGCACAGATTTTGCAACGCTGTGCACTGCGTTTTGATTCGTTCAGCAAACGGCGATAATTCTACGTTTTCCTGCGCCTGTTTGACGGCTTCCGCGTCGATATCGATTGCCAAAACGCTTGCCATCTCAAAGCGTTGCGCCATCATCAGCGCGAGAATGCCGCATCCCGTACCGATATCCAAAATTCGTTTGCCACCTTCCGCCCACGAACCCAACAGGATGCTGTCCGTCGTTAGCTTCATCGCGCATCTGTCTTGCGCAATGGCGAACCGCTTGAATGTGAAATCCATCATCGTCATGCTATATTTTAAACGCATTTCGCGCGCATTTATTTTATGTATCGCGCACATAAACATATTAAATGATGTTTAAAAGTTTGGTTTTTCAAACGCGATACCTTAATTTTGCACGAAGTTTTTTGGTACAACAAGGTAAATTTAGATTAAGAAACACGTAATTTATGTCGAAAAAACAAAACACAGCCATCCAGATGATAGCTGATTATGAAGGCGATATTTCACAACTTTTCACTACAAAGCCCGAAGGCGAAGTTCCTTTGCTTGCAACCCGAAATTTTGTCTTGTTTCCTGGCGTTGTAAGTCCTATCTTGGTAGGTCGCGAAACGAGCGTTAGGCTTGTAGAATACTTGAATAATCATCCCGAAACGATATTTACAATTTTTTGTCAACGCTCCTCTGATGTAGATGAACCACAACAAGATGATCTCTATGCAACTGGCGTTTATGCAAAGCTGGTTCGCATCTTGGAAATGCCTGGTTCGCAAAATCAACTCACGATCATTGTGCAAGCACTTGGGCGTTGTCATTTGCAGAAAATCACGCGACGCAAACCGTTTATGTTGGCAGAAACATTGCCGTTTGCAGAGATTCTGCCCGTCGATGGCGACAACGAATCGAAAAGTGCGATAGAAGACGCTCGCAAGCTGACGGTTCAGTATATTAAAGCCAATGAAGACTTGGCAGATGAGACGCAGTTTGCGTTGCAAAACATAAAGAACGATATTCTCGCTATCGATTTCGTCTGCACCAACATGCCGTTCCAGATTGCCGATAAGATGGAGATGTTGCAGTCGGAGACCTTCTTGGAGCGCGTTTTCACGTTGTTGAAAGTGTTGAATCGCGAGCTTCAGCTTCTTCAGATTAAGCAACAGATTCGTACAAAGACGCGCGAAGATCTTGACGAGCAGCAACGCGAATATTTCTTACAACAACAAATAAAAAATATCAAAGAAGAACTCGGCGGAGGCGAAGGTTCGCCAGAGGTACTTGAGCTCACTGAGAAAGTAAAAGACAAGAAATGGTCGGAAGACGTAGCGAAAATTTTCCGTCGTGAGCTGGAAAAATTAGAGTATCTCAATCCACAGAGTCCAGAATACAGCATTCAGCTGAATTATCTCCAGACATTTGCGACGCTACCTTGGAACGAATGCACCGTAGATGACCTGAATCTGAATCGCGCACGCAAGATTTTGGATCGCGATCATTATGGAATGGAAAAGGTGAAAGAGCGTATCTTGGAATATCTCGCTGTGCTGAAATTGCGTGGCGACTTGAAATCACCGATACTTTGCCTTTACGGCCCTCCAGGAGTTGGAAAGACGAGTCTGGGAAAAAGCATTGCAGCTGCGATGAAGCGTCAATACGTTCGCGTCTCGTTAGGCGGTCTTCACGATGAGAGTGAAATACGCGGTCATCGCCGTACGTACATCGGCGCGATGCCTGGACGAATCATCAAAAACATACAAAAGGCAGGTTCGTCGAACCCTGTTTTCATTCTTGATGAAATAGATAAAATTACGCAGAACACTGTTCAAGGCGACCCAGCATCAGCTTTGCTTGAGGTACTTGACCCAGAGCAAAACGTAGCGTTTCACGATAATTATCTGGATGTTGACTATGATCTCTCAAAGGTACTCTTTATCGCCACAGCGAATGACTTGAATACCATACCACGCCCATTACTCGATCGTATGGAGTTGATTGAGGTTAGCGGATACATCACAGAAGAAAAAATCGAAATAGCCAAGCGTCACCTTGTGCCGAGACAGCTCGAGAATACAGGCTTTACAGAAGAAAAACCGCAGTTCAATAAAGCCGCACTTGAAGCGATTATCGAACAGTACACGCGCGAAAGCGGTGTGCGTCAGTTGGAGAAACAAATCAATAAGGTGTGCAGAAAATTGGCGTTGTTGAAGGTTCGCGATGGTAAACTGCCTTACCAGAAAATTACTCCTAAAGAACTGCATTATTTGTTGGGCAAACAACCATTCTATCGCGACATTTATCAAGGCAATTCATACGCAGGTGTTGTTACAGGTCTTGCTTGGACAAGCGTAGGTGGCGAGATTCTTTTTATTGAAACATCGCTTAGCAAAGGTCGTCCAGGTAAACTGACAGTCACAGGAAACCTCGGTGATGTGATGAAAGAAAGCGCTGTGATTGCACTTGAATACGTTAAAGCGCACGTTGACAAGCTTGGCGTTGATTATCGATTGTTCGAGCAATGGAACATACACATCCACGTTCCTGAAGGCGCAACACCGAAAGATGGTCCATCGGCTGGCATTACTATTGCAACATCAATAGCATCGGCAATCACGCAACGCAAAGTTCGCCAAAAGACAGCGATGACTGGCGAGATTACGCTTCGCGGAAAAGTCTTGCCTGTTGGCGGCATCAAAGAGAAGATTCTCGCAGCCAAACGCGCTGGAATAACCGATATTGTGATGTGCAAGGACAATAAAAAAGACATCGACGAGATTCCTGCCATCTATCTGAAAGGAGTAGAATTCCACTATGTTGAAAACGTGCAAGACGTGTGGGATTTTGCGCTTACAAACGAAACAGTGGCGCATCCTGTTGTGTTCACAATCGATGAAAGCAAACCGCAGCAATGAAGTTTGAACTTGTACATACCGATGACGCGTCCGACGCTCGCGCTGGATTGATTACCACCGCTCACGGCACTATCGAGACTCCGATTTTTATGCCAGTAGGAACGTGTGGCAGCGTGAAAGCAGTGCATTTCACTGAGTTGAAAGAACAAATCGGTGCGCAAATCATTCTTGGAAACACTTACCACCTTTATCTTCGACCAGGTTTGGACATCCTAAAGCAAGCAGGTGGTTTGCATAAATTCAATGGATGGGATCGGCCAATACTGACAGATAGCGGTGGATTTCAAGTGTTTTCGCTCACTGGCATACGCAAACTGCGCGAAGAAGGATGTGAATTTCGGTCGCATATCGATGGTTCAAAACATTTTTTTACACCAGAAAATGTGATGGATACCGAGCGTGTGATTGGTGCTGATATTATGATGGCATTCGATGAATGCCCACCTGGAAAAAGCGATTACACGTATGCGAAAAATAGTTTGCGACTAACACAGCGCTGGTTGGAGCGTTGCGTGAAGCGTTTTCGTGAAACTGAACCGCTATATGGTTACGAGCAAAGTTTATTTCCAATCGTTCAAGGTTGTACTTACAAGGATCTTCGTCAGGATGCAGCGAAACACGTTGCTGAACAAGGCGCCGACGGAAATGCTATAGGTGGATTAGCAGTGGGAGAACCTACGGAAGTAATGTATGACATGATAGAGGTGGTCAACGAGATACTGCCTACGAATCGCCCGCGTTACTTGATGGGTGTAGGAACACCACAGAATATTCTGGAAGGCATAGAACGCGGTGTGGATATGTTCGATTGCGTGATGCCAACGCGCAACGGACGCAACGCAATGTTGTTTACGTACAACGGAACAATGAATATGCGCAACAAAAAGTGGGAAAACGATTTTTCTCCTATTGATCCAGAAGGTTGTTTCACTGACCAGATTTATACAAAAGCTTATCTTCACCATCTTTATAAAGCAGGCGAATTGCTTGCTATGCAAATAGGAAGTATCCATAACCTCGCTTTCTATCTCCGTCTCGTGAAAGACGCTCGCCAACACATCATTCAAGGCGATTTTGTGCAGTGGAAACGGAGCGTGATTGACAATTTAGGAAGACGAATTTAACATTAAACGACGCACTCATGCACTATAGCCAAATACGCGAAAATATCAACCGTTATCGTTTTCTTCGTTGGTTGGAGAGACGAACCAAGTGGCAGACTTTTGCCGCAAAGATGCACCAGTATGACGGACCAATACGTCGTGCTTGGAATTGGCTATGCAAAAAAATGAGTTGGGCAAGCGTGATCAATCCATTTCGTTACATTAACAAAATAGATTGGTACATTATCAAAAAATTTATTGGAACTTATTTCTTCAGCATCGTTCTTATCATCTCGATTTCAATCGTTTTCGATATTAATGAGAATCTTGCGAAATTTACTCAGTATCACGCGCCACTGAAAGCCATTGTTTTCGAATACTATGCTAACTTTGTGCCTTATTTTGCCAACTTGTTTAGCGCGTTGTTTGTGTTTATTTCGGTCATATTCTTTACGTCTAAATTGGCAGGAAACTCAGAAATCATCGCAATGCTTGCGAGTGGCATTTCGTTCAAACGATTGCTGCGTCCGTATATGATTTCGTGCGTGCTGATTGCCATGCTTTCCTATTATCTGAGTGCCTACGTTATACCGCATGGAACAGTTGTTCGGCAAAATTTTGAAACGCGCTACAAAAATAAACGACGCACAACAACAGCCGATAACGTGCAGTTGCAAGTGGGGAAGGGTGTTGTGGCGTTTTTCCAGCATTACGATAACAACACGAAGCGTGGATTTGGATTCTTATTGGACAAGTTTGACAATAAGAAACTTGTGAGTCACTTGACTGCCACCGAAGCCCAGTATGATACTATATCGGATACGAAATACCATTGGACGTTGCGCAACTACAAAATACGCGATATGCATGGCATGAAAGAGAAGATTACGAGTGGCGCAAAGCTTGATACGATTATACAGATTGAACCTATTGATTTGGTTTATTCGAAAGGGCAACAAGAAACGTTTACAAGCCCAGAGCTACGCGACTATATTAGCAAGCAAGTTGATAGAGGATCGGTGAATGTTGCACAATATCAAGTAGAATATCACAAGCGAATAGCGTCGTCGTTTGCAGCATTTATTTTGACAATTATTGGCGTCTCGCTCTCATCTCGTAAACGCAAAGGTGGAATGGGATTATATTTGGGTATCGGATTAGCGCTCAGTTTTATTTACATATTGCTCCAGACCATCAGTGCAACGTTTGCCATCAACGCAGGCGCGCCACCGATGTTGGCTGCATGGGTTCCTAATATCATTTTCGCGTTTGTTGCATTCTTCTGTTACCGACAAGCGCCCAACTAACAACGAGTTTTCGCGTTAATTCTTTGCATTACAATCGTCGTTCTTGTGTCCTATTTTTGCACGAGAACCTATCTATTATATAAATAAGGTATGCGCGCATGCGTAAAAAAAGCACTAACGATTTTGTGTAGTGAGTTTTTTTTCTTAATTTCGCCCGCTGTAAACGCGTTTATAACATGGAAACCAAGAAATTCGCAGAATATAAAGGTTTAGACCTTTGCGATGTCAATCAAGAAGTGCTTGCCCGTTGGCAAGAATTAGACATCTTTCACCGTTCGATAACAGCGCGAGAAGGCGCTCCCCAGTTTGTTTTTTATGAAGGTCCACCTTCTGCAAACGGACATCCAGGCATTCATCACGTATTAGGTCGTTCTATCAAAGACGCATTCTGTCGTTACAAAACCATGAAAGGCTTTCAGGTTCATCGTAAAGCAGGATGGGACACGCATGGACTGCCTGTAGAATTGGGAGTCGAGAAAGAGCTTGGCATAACAAAGGCAGATATCGACAACGAAGCATCACCGCATTATATTTCAACACGCGATTATAATCGTCATTGTCGTGAAAACGTGATGAAATATACGGCAGAGTGGCGCCAATTGACGGAGTTGATGGGCTATTTCGTTGACCTCAATCATCCGTACGTTACTTACCACACGAAATACATGGAAACGTTGTGGTATTTGCTCAAGGAATTATATAAGAAAGGACTGCTTTATAAAGGTTATACCATTCAACCGTATTCGCCTGCTGCAGGAACAGGATTGTCGAGCCACGAGTTGAACTTGCCAGGCTGCTATCGCGACGTGAAAGACACGACCGTTACAGCGCTGTTTGATATCTTGACGCCAAAAACAGAGTGGACAGAATGGGGTAAACCATATTTCGCAGCTTGGACAACCACACCTTGGACTTTGCCATCTAATACAGCGCTTTGCGTAGGTCCTAAGATTGACTACGTTGCTTTGAAGACCTATCATCCTTATACAGCAGAACCAATGACGATTGTCATGGCAGAGGCGCTTGTAAATAGCTATCTGAAACCAGAAGGTGCTGTAGAAGAAGGTGCCGAAATGCCGAGTTTCGAACGTGGTGATAAGGTTGTGCCTTACCAAATCATTGCTCGCTATAAAGGAACTGAACTCACTGGCATTCGCTATCGCCAGTTGATGGATTGGGTAAAGCCTTGCGCGAAAGTGGATAAGAATGCAGCGCAATACGTTCTCGACTATGCAGCAGCGCATCCCGATAAAGTTTTCGAAAGCGAAAGCGGCAAAGAGCAATATGTTGAAATGGAATCAGAAGCCTTCCGCGTGATTGAAGGCGACTATGTGACCGTTGAAGATGGTACAGGTATTGTACATATTGCGCCAACGTTTGGTGCTGACGATGCTAAAGTAGCAAAAGACGCTCATATTCCTTCACTTTTCTTAATCAACAAACAAGGAGAAACGCGCCCGATGGTTGATTTGGAAGGAAAATACTACAAGATAGAAGATCTTGACGTTAATTTTCAAAAAGTTTGTGTTGCTCCGTCTTACGCAACGCATGCAGGCGATTATGTCAAGAATGCATACGATCCAAAATTTAACGTGGGTGGAAAATACGATGAGGCTGCTGCCAACAAGGCGGAAGACTTAAACATCGTTATTTGTATGGAAATGAAACAAGCGGGCACCGCTTGGAAAATAGAAAAGCATGTCCACAATTACCCACACTGCTGGCGCACAGACAAACCCATATTATATTATCCGCTGGATTCATGGTTTATTCGCTCAACTGCATGCAAGGAGAGAATGTCTGAGCTAAATGCGACTATCAACTGGCAGCCCGCTTCTACTGGTACAGGTAGATTCGGAAAATGGTTGGAGAATCTGAACGACTGGAACCTATCACGCTCGCGCTTCTGGGGCACTCCGCTACCGATATGGCGTGACGAGGATGGCGCAGAGATATGCATTGGAAGTCTGCAAGAACTCTATGACGAAATAGATAAATCAGTTGCAGCTAGAATTATGCAGGAAAATCCGCTCCGCAAAGTGGGATTCGTTCCTGGAGACTACAACGAGGATAACTACGAGAAGGTTGACATTCACCGTCCATACGTTGACGAAATTATCTTGGTAAGTCCTACGGGTAAACCAATGTATCGCGAAAGCGATTTGATTGATGTATGGTTCGATAGTGGTGCAATGCCATACGCACAAGTGCATTATCCATTCGAAAACAAAGAGGCTGTTGATAGTCATAAAGTATTCCCAGCCGACTTTATCAACGAAGGCGTTGACCAAACACGTGGTTGGTTCTATACGTTGCATGCAATCGCAACGATGACCAGTGATTCTGTGGCTTTCAAGAACGTGATTTCTACTGGTCTCGTGTTGGATGCGAAAGGTAACAAGATGTCCAAGCACGTTGGAAACGTAACCGATCCTTTCGAAATGATTGGAAAATATGGCGCTGACGCTGTTCGATTCTACATGATGACCAATTCCGAACCTTGGGATAACTTGAAATTCGATCCAGAAGGTGTGGATGAATGTCGTAGAAAGTTGTTCGGCACCTTATATAATACATATTCGTTCTTCGCTCTCTATGCAAATGTTGACAATTTTGACCCATCTGTAGCGCCAGTGCCTTACGCTGAGCGTCCAGAGATTGACCGCTGGATTCTGTCGTCACTCAATACGCTCGTGAAAGGTGTAGATAAAGAGATGGCGCAGTACGATCCGACGCGCGCTGGTCGTCTTATCGATACATTTGTCAATGATGACCTTTCTAACTGGTTTGTTCGTCTGAATCGTAAACGTTTCTGGGGTAAAGAGATGAGTACAGACAAATTGTCGGCTTATCAAACACTTTACGAATGCTTGATGACTATCAGCAAATTGCTTGCTCCGTTTGCACCATTCTATGCTGATCGTTTGTATAAAGATTTGGGTGGCAAACTCGACAGCGTACATCTCGAAGAGTTCCCAGTAGCCAACGATGCTAATGTTGATGCAGATTTGGAAGCACGCATGCTGATGGCGCAGAAAATCACGTCAATGGTTCTCGCATTGCGTCGCAAGGTGTCAATTAAAGTGCGTCAGCCACTGCAGAGACTGATGATTCCTGCCACGGATCCACAGCAACAGAAACACATCGAAGCAGTCAAGGATTTGATTCTGAATGAAGTAAATGTGAAGGAATTGCAGTTCGTAGAAGGAGCAGGCATTCTGGTGAAAAAAGTCAAGTGTAATTTCCGTACATTGGGCAAGAAATTCGGTGCGCTGATGAAAGGAATCGCAGCACAAATGAATACATTATCGCAAGAACAAATTGCTTCGTTAGAATCTTTAGGCAATATTTCGTTAATAGTTGACAATCAGGAGATTACAATCGATAGAGATGACGTCGAAATTGTTAGCGAGGATATGCCAGGATGGCTCGTTGCAAACGAAGGAAACCTCACTGTTGCGCTGGAAGTTGAAATTAGCGACGAATTGCGTAAGGAAGGTCTTGCTCGTGAGTTAATCAATCGTATTCAGAACATGCGCAAGGATTCTGGATTCGAAATCACCGACCACATCAAAGTCGTTGTTTCGCCTAACCAACAAGTGAGTGAGGCTGTCGAAATGTTCAAAGACTATATTTGTTCACAAGTGTTAGCCGACGAACTCAATGTAGCAGAAAACGCTGGCGTTGAAACCGAAATTGATGATATTAAACTCTTCATCCAAGTTGATAAAATCTAAAAATTTCTTATACTCATGGCAAAAAAAACACGTTATACCGATAAAGAACTTGAGGAGTTTCGCGAGATAATCAACGAGAAACTCAAAGTTGCAAAGCACGATTATGACGAACTGATGCGCCAGTTGACAAATGCCGATGGCAACGATGTCAACGATACATCACCAACTTACAAATCTCTGGAGGAGGGTAGTCTTACCCAATCAAAGGAAGAACTTGTTAGATTAGCTTCCCGTCAACAGAAATTCATCAACGGACTCAAGGCAGCACTTGTTCGCATCGAGAATAAGACCTATGGAATAGATCGTCTTACAGGAGAGCTGATTCCAAAAGAACGACTTCGCGCCGTACCTCATGCAACGCTGAGCGTAGCATCGAAAAATGCAAGAAAATAACCATCAATGACCAAACGTAAGTCTTTTTCTGATGGTCATTTGGCAATCATTTTGATTGTCGCAATCATCGTTATCGACCAGTTAATCAAGATCTGGGTGAAGACACATCTATGTCTTGGCGAAGCAATTCACATCACCGACTGGTTTTACATCGACTTTGTAGAAAATAAAGGAATGGCATTTGGTATGTCATTCCTTAATAAGTATCTGCTTACTTCATTGCGCATTGTCGCTGTTTGCTTGATTGGTTATTATATTGCGCAACAAGTAAAAAAAGGAGCACGCAGATTCTACATCATACTTCTATCGATGATTCTCGCTGGTGCAGCAGGAAACATTTTCGATTCGATGTTCTACGGACTGATTTTCGAGCAATCTACACCTTTCAACGTTGCGTCTTTCGTTCCGTTTGGCACAGGATACGCCGATTTCCTAACTGGAAAGGTGGTCGATATGTTCTATTTCCCATTAATCGTTACCACATGGCCCGATTGGATGCCACTCGTTGGCGGTAACGAATTCATCTTTTTCTCGCCCGTATTCAATTTCGCTGACGCTTGCATTAGCGTTGGCGTGATTCTGCTTTTACTGTTTTGTCGCAAAGATTTAGAAGGAGTGGTTGCGCAAGACGACCAACCGCAAGACGCATCTAACGAAACGTCGAATGCCGATGAGTAAACGATTTCGCATACTCACATACATTTTTTCCGTACTGCTGATTGCTACAAATTTGGTCAGTTGCAAACCACGTATTCCGAGTAGTGTGATTCAACCGTCGAAGATGAAAAAAATCTTGTATGACTATCACATGGCGGAAGCGATTGCACAAACAGGACCTAATACAGACATCAATAAAACTGCCTATTACGATGCTGTGTTCAAAAAGCATCACGTTACGAAAGCCGACTTCGATTCTTCGATGGTTTATTATGCACGACACACCGATGAATTATATAAAATCTACGAAAGTTTGACTGATCGGCTGAGCAAAGAAGCGCTTGCTGCTGGTGCATCTGTAACAGAACTGAACAAATATGGTTCATTGACCGCCTCAGGTGACACAGCCGACATTTGGGCAGGCGAGCGTTCTACTGTTCTGATACCGTTCCAGCCTTACAATGTGTATTCTTTTTCTTTTGTTGCAGATACAGCATTCCACAAAGGCGATGCATTATTGCTCGAATTCGCATCGAATTTCCACGTACAAGATGGTACGCGCGATGGCGTTGTTGTCTTCGCTGTTCGATTGGGTAATGATAGCGTAATTTCTACTATGAATCGACTTTCGCAAAAGAATCAATACAGTTTGCGCTTAACTGATTACCAACGTAAAGGAATTAAAGAAGTTAAAGGTTTCTTCCTTCTGAATCGCGGTCCACAAGAACGAAATTCGGCAACCACTCTGAAATTAATGTCGATCAATAACATACGATTGATACGTATTCATGAAATGGAAAAACCTCAAGAGTTGATCGAATTAGAACGTGAACATGGCATGCCAATGCAAGCAGAAGACGTTCAGGCTGAGGCTGAAAAGCAAATTGAAGCAAAGCAAGTGACTGCCAATCCACCTGTTCCGCGTTCGGTGGGCAATGCAACAAGAATCCAACAACAAAATACACCACATCGCGCTACGAAAACCGACAGCGTCAAGACACGCGTTCCGCGTCAGATTTCTAATCAACAAATCATCAACGCACCGATTCGTCGCGCGCAACGATTACAACGCAAACCTCAATAATTGAAAAATACCATGTTAACAGTACAAGAATTAGAAGATAGACTGATTGATCTCGCTTTTGCAGAGGATATTGGCGATGGCGATCACACTACATTGTGTTGCATTCCTGAAGAAGCAATGGGACGTCAGCGCTTGTTAGTAAAAGAAGAAGGCATTCTGGCAGGAATAGAAGTGGCAAAGCGCGTTTTCGCTTACTTTGATAAAACGCTGGAAGTTGAAGTTCTGATTGAAGATGGTGCACATGTAAAACCAGGTGATGTCGCTATGATTGTATCTGGTAAAGTTCGTTCGCTATTGCAAACAGAACGCTTGATGCTGAATATCGTTCAGCGCATGTCGGGCATTGCAACGACAACCAGAAAATACGTAGATTTGCTCAAAGGAACAAAGGCTCGCGTTTTGGATACACGCAAAACAACGCCAGGAATGCGCGTGCTGGAAAAGCAAGCCGTTAAAATCGGTGGCGGTTGCAATCATCGAATCGGTTTGTTTGATATGATTCTGCTCAAAGATAATCACGTTGATTTTGCAGGAGGTATCGAGAACGCGATAGATCGCTGCCATGCTTATCTGAAAGAGAAGAATTTGGATCTTAAAATAGAGATTGAAGTTCGTAACTTCGATGAATTGAATCGTGTTTTAGCAAAAGGCGGTGTTGATCGCGTGATGCTCGACAATTTCTCTGTAGAAGACACGCGTAAAGCAGTAGAATTGATAAATGGTCGCATTGAAACCGAATCTTCAGGCGGTATCACTTACGAAACAATTCGTGCTTACGCAGAGCAGGGAGTTGACTTTATTTCCGTAGGAGCGCTTACCCATTCAGTGAAAGGTTTGGATTTGAGTTTTAAAGCATGCTAACCCTTCTCCTATCCGTCATCTTAACATTTTCATCTCCTGTAAACGATGTCATTTCGCTTGCAGGAAATTTCGGCGAACCACGTCCGAACCATTTTCATGGTGGTATCGATGTTAAGACGGGCGGTGTAGAAGGAAAACCTATTTTTGCGATTGCCGATGGCTATGTCTATGCCGTAACGATGGGCGTTGGTGGCTTCGGCAATGCCGTTTATGTGCGTCATCCCAACGGAACGACTTCCGTTTATTGTCATCTCAAGAAATTTTCGCCACAAATCACGTCAATTTTGCGTCGCCGACAAGTGGAAAAGCAGCAAAATGGTGGCGAAATACGTTTTCGACCTACTGATTTACCCGTCGCAGCGCATCAGTTGATTGCCGTCAGTGGCAATACTGGTTCGTCGCAAGCACCGCATCTGCATCTCGAAATTCACGATACAAAAACGTGGGACATGTTAGACCCACTCGATTTTGTTGGAGATCTAATCACAGATGGTTTTGCGCCGCTCGCGCATGGTTTTATGGCATATCCGCAAGATGGCGAAGGCGTTTTCAATGGTGGTGCAAGCAAACAGTCGTATGGTTTTAGCGCGCATCATCTCAATAGAGAATTTACCGCATGGGGTAAAGTTGGCTTCGGCATTTGGGCAAACGATTATATGGAAATAACGTACAATCGTTATGGTGTGCGTAAAACGCAACTTATCATCGATGGCGACACGATTTTTTCCAGTGATTTAGCGCGCATTCCAGTGCAATCAAATATGCAAGTCAATGCTTGGGGCGACTATGAGCACTTCCTACGTTATAAAATATGGTACATGCGTACCTATTTATTAGATGGTGTGACGCTTGATGCACTGCATACCGATGAGCGACGCGGTATTTTCGATTTTAATCAACAAAAAACCTACCAAGTTCTCTTTCTTTTAACCGATTATAAAGGCAATCAAAGTCAGTATTCCTTTACGGTAAAAGGCGTTCCCACAACGATTTACAAAAAAAATAAAGCGAAATCGATTCTTAATACATTGCACAGCGATCGCCAACAATATTTCCAGCTTCCTGGTATGTCGCTCTGTATTCGTAAAGGCTATCTTGCCGAAGATGTTACGCTGCAACCGACTGTTGGCGAAGCGACTTATTCTAAATCTTATCGCTTTTTAGGTCGCTCATGCAAGCTTTTCCGCTACACACCGCTAAGCATTCGCTTGACGAAAAAGGTGCCTGACACTTCCAAACTATACATTACGAGCGACGCGCCAAGCAATCAATTTCTTGGAGGTACGTTCCGCGATGGCTGGGTCACTGGAAAAGCACGCGAACTTGGTGCGACTTATCGCATAGCATACGACGATACGCCTCCAACGATTAACCCTGTGAACGAAAGTAGTTGGAGTAGCAGCAAGATGATTACCATTGGCGTCGTCGATGGCGAAAGTGGCGTCGCATCATGCAAGACTTACATCGATGGTCGATTTGTTCCGATGTACGATGTACCTAAAAGCCAGTGGCTACGCTGCGACCTGCGACAGTCACCTATAGCAAAGACCAACGGAAATCACGAGTTTAAGGTCATCGCGACCGATAGACGAAATAACCAACGTGTGTACACAACAACCATTAAATACTAATCAACGTATGAAAAAAAACATTATCCTTTTACTGCTTTTAGCAACTGCAACAGCCGCTAATGCATGTACGAATTTCATCGTCGGAAAAAAAGCGTCAACAGACGGTTCTGTCATCTGCACTTACAATGCCGACGATTATGGCATGTTCATCGGACTCTGCCATTTCCCTGCTGCCAAACACGCGAAAGGCGAGATGCGACAGGTGTATGACTGGGATACAAAAGTATATCACGGACAAATTCCTGAAGCTGCCGAGACTTATAATGTTATTGGTAACATCAACGAATATCAAGTTACGATTGGCGAAACAACATACGGCGGTCGCGAGGAGATGGTTGACCCAACTGGCATCCTCGATTATGGTAGTCTGATTTACATTGCTTTGCAACGCAGCAAGACTGCACGCGAAGCCATCGACGTAATGACTACTTTAGCAAATCAGTATGGCTATAACTCAGAAGGCGAAACGTTCACGCTTTGCGATCCGAACGAGGCTTGGATTATGGAAATGATGGGTAAAGGTCCTGGTTCAAAGGGTGTCGTTTGGGTTGCCATGCGTATTCCCGATAATGCAATATGTGCGCACGCTAATCAAAGTAGAATCGGAAAATTTAATATGAAAGATAAGAAGAATGTGCTCTATTCTAAAGATGCTGTATCATTCGCTCGCGAAAAAGGTTGGTACACAGGAAAAGACGCAGACTTCTCTTGGAAGATGGCGTATGCAGCACCTGACTTCAGTGGACGACGCTATTGCGATGCTCGTGTGTGGTCTTTCTTCCGTCATTTCGATAATGGATTCGATCGTTACTTGCCTTGGGCACTTGGAAAAGACCCAAATGCGGAAGATATGCCATTGTGGATTATTCCTAACAAGAAGGTTTCTGTGCAGGATGTCATGGAATGCATGCGCGATCATTATGAAGGAACAGCGTTAGCATTGGATTCTACCGATATAGGTGGTGGCATTTGGCAAATGCCTTATCGTCCTACGCCGCTATCTTATAAGTTGAACGGAAAAAGTTACTTCAACGAGCGTCCTACTTCAACGCAACAGACTGCTTTCAGTTATGTTTCGCAGATGCGTTCATGGTTGCCACGCGAAATTGGCGGTGTTTTCTGGTTCGGAAATGACGATGGAAATATGGTAGCTTACACGCCTATCTATTGCGGAAACACTATTCAGCCTGAGTGTTATAACACTCCAGGCGCGGATGCCGTTACGTTCTCCGACAAGAACGCCTTTTGGGTATGCAATTGGGTAAGCAATATGGTTTACCCACGCTATTGTCAGATGTTCCCTTCACTGAAAGAAGTTCGCGATAGTCTTGAAAACAGTTATTTTGAACAACAACCAGCGGTGGAAAGCAAAGCGCAGCAACTCTATCAAACGGATAAAGCAGCCGCATTGCGCTATCTGAACGAATATAGCAACAAACAGGCGCAAGCAATGCTTGACAGATGGAAGAAATTGGCAATTTATCTCATCGTGAAATACAACGATATGGCTGTCAAACCTGACAAAAATGGTGTTTTTGAACGTACACCAGAAGGCAATGGCGCTAAAGTAAAACGCACAAGTTTCCCGAAACCATTCGCAGAGAAACTGATTAAGGAAACAGGCGATAAATATGCTGTTCCAGAAGAATAAAAATAGGATTATAAATACAATAAACCCCGTAAGTCAGACAACTTATGGGGTTTATTTTTTGTTGAGTAATTGTTTGTAAAAAGTGAGATAGCGCTTGGCAATCAACTTTGCGTCGTGGTGTTTCGCGATATATTCAATTCCCTCTTGCTTTTTCGCTTTGATAAGACTTGGATTGAGAATCAGATTTTGCAGTTCCTGTGCAAAATCTTGCAAGTTTTCGGGTTGCGGATTGACGATTGGTCGCAGTCGTTCTTCATTCAAAATCGAATAATTCTCGGGTTCGCCACCTGTCACACACACCGTTCCGAGCGCCATCGCTTGCAACGCATTCATCGCTGGCGTGTAACTGTATAATTGGTCGAGCAAGATATCGGTTTGTTGCAGTTTGCTGCAATATTCTTTGAATGGGATATTTTCGACAATCTCTATGTTGGCGCGGTCGTGCAATGCATTACAAACCTGTTGCGCCACTTCAAGCAAGCGGTCAGTGCCTTTCTCTTGATGACGCGATGCATTGATGCCGCAAAGAATGTGAACGGGATTCGCAACGTCAGTGTTTGCGGTTGCTGGAACGTCGATAGGATAGGGGATAAAGGTGAGTTTGTCATCGAATTCAGGTGTATAACTGCGCCAATACTCGTACAACCCAGCCACGATTCCATCACATTCTTCCGCCATTCGTTCATTCAACCGAGCCTTTGGCGTGTTTGTCCAATCAGTCTTGTTTTTCTGCGCTGACGCATCATCGCGTAATTGTTCTCCTATATTGAAATCGCTATAGCGGAACGCTTTTTCTTCGACGCAAGTCTTTACATAAAAAGCATCCATGCCGAAAGCACCAAGCACCGTTCTGCGATTGTGTTTTTTCAAGTAACGCCATACGGGCGCAATGCGTTCGGCTTTCAATTCAAGAAACATAGGATTGATTACCTGAACAATGTCATAGCCGCGCATCTTAGGCAATAACGTCGCCAGTCGTGCAACATAGCGAGCTGCTCCCAATGCACCGCGATGGCGAACCAGCAGAATGTCGCTGTCATAACCCTTCCAGAAATCGCCATTCGATATGTGCGTGACGTCGTTTCCCAGTGCACGCAGGTTTTGCGCCAGCGTGTTGTGAACGTTACTATATTCGCCTAAAAGTAGGATTTTCATGCGCGACAGATTTTTTTCAGCAGTTGCCTACCGATAGATGAGCGAGTGAGCATCTGAAAGAGAAAATATTTCATCGTATAACAACGAATGGGCAACGGAAAAAGTTGCTCTCCGCGTAGTCGATCAATGGTTTCGTCGAGTAGCGCTTGCTGCGGCTGCAGTCGCATGGTTTGATAGAGCAAGTCCATCGTCAGTTGAGCGATGCGACGCTTGTATTTTGCATCTTTCTGATGCTTCAATGAAATAATAACATGCTCTAAATCCGACAGCCGTCGCTGCACGCGGTGACTCTCTTGCTGATGTGTAGTCGATTGGGCATGCTGTCTGTAATAGTAGGCTTCGCTATCGGTAATCAGAATCCAACGAGATTGACGGAAAAGTTGCGCTGTGAACATTTCATCTTCACCAAACTGCAACGCAGTATCAAAGCGCAGATTTTTCAATGATTGCTCCCGAATGATATAGCCCCAAGATGCACCTCGCAGATTGCGGCGACAAAGATAGGTCGTAGCATACCAGCGATGAAAACCTTTCATTTTTGGATTGTCTTTCGTTGTACTATGACGAAAGAAAAGTAAGTCGGTGCGTTTGGTCTTTGCAATACGAGCAAGACATGCTGCGTAAACTTGTGGGTTCAACTCGTCGTCGCCGTCAACAAACTGGATAAATCTGCCATTCGCACGTTCTATTCCAGCATTACGTGCAGCACTCACTCCTTGATGCGTCATCCGAATAATTTGGCAACCTTCAGGAATTTGCTCGGTCACTTCAATATCGTGCTCGCTACCATCATCCACAATCAGAATCTCACGCTCTTCGCTTTTCGTTGCATCACATATACTTTTAAGACACGCAGTTAGCATGCCCGTTGGTAGGTTGTAAGACGTAACGATAAAACTTATCAGTGGCGTTTCAGCTTGCTGACTATTGCGTTGTAGCGACATAGGCGTTTCAGACCGACGAGATGGAGCAGTCGGAGTTTAAGAGTATTACGGTAGGGCAGTATGGGAAAATCGACAAGTTCGCCTGTTTGATTGCTTACATCTATTGCAATATTCAGGCAATACGCGTAGAACGATGCGTCATGCCATTGCTTGAGCACCTCCAAATTCGTGTTTAGCAACACGCGAAGGTCATCGCCCGTTGCTGTCGAAGTAATACTATCGGGATTAAAAATATAGAAATAAATGCCGTTGTTGGTCGTGGCGATGGTAGGTTGCTTTTTCATCAACTCAATCATCATCTGCACGTCTTCAAACGGCTTATCTTCGAACGTCAAACCATCGAAAAGCGAACGCTTAAACACTTTGTTCGCCATATAAGCGTGGCGATAGCCAGTGCCATCGAGCCAATATTCGCGCATATTTGTATAGGTTCGACGATGAAAACGAAGGAAATGCGCTTTTTTCGGATGACCATAATGCACGTAGATAGGGTATTCGAGGATGTCGCATGGTTGCGTGTCGATTTGCGTAAATAACGGTGCAAACGTATTCGACGCTATTCGATCATCGCTATCCACAAAAGTAACATAGTCGCCCGTTGCGTTGCAAAGTCCGTTATTGCGTGCTGCACCCAGACCTTGATGCTCTTGATGAAAAACTTTTATGTTTTCGTGTTCTTTTGCAAATCGATCGCAAAGGGAAGGACTGTCATCTGTCGAACCATCGTCAACAAGTATGATTTCGCAATCATCGAAAAACTGTGACAATACGCTATCAACGCATCGCGAAAGCGTCTTTGCAGTTTGATAGACGGGTATAATGACACTTAAGCGCATAGAAATAGGTTTACGTAGTTTGCAAAAATAATCAAAAAAGCAGATAACTGAAAGATTTTGCAATATTTTTGCGCGCTCGCCGTTAGTTTATATAGCATGGCAAGACGGTTGAACAATAGTTATCGTCATATCATCCGAAGCACTGGTTTGTTTGGAAGTGCTTTGGGAATTGGACTATTGTGTGGACTGTTGCGCAATAAAGGTTTGGCGCTTTTGTTGAGTCCTGAAGGTATTGGATTGATTACGCTTTTCAATGCTGCCGTCAAACTGGTGAGTTCTTCTACAAATTTCGGACTAAGTATGAGTGCTGTCAAACGCATCTCCGAAGCCTACGAACATGGCGACATGAACGCGCTTCGTCGTGTGGTGACTTCTGTTCGTAGTTGGGTGCTTCTGACGGCTATCTTAGGCATGCTCGTTTGTGTTTTATTGAGTCCGATTTTCGATACAGGCTCTTTCTCATGGGGAAACCATACACTTCACTACGCATTGCTTGCGCCTATCGTTGGTATGATGGCGATTACGGGTGGCGAAATGGCTGTTTTGAAGGGTATGCACCGACTGAAACCGCTCGCCAGAATAGCGATCTATCATGCTGCCGTAGCGCTTGTCATCAGTGTTGCGTTGTGTTGGATTTTTGGTCAACGTGCCATCGTTCCGATGCTCGTACTAACGGCGTTCGTGCAGATGCTGATTACGATTGCGTATTCCTACAAAACCATCCGTCTTTCATTCAAACTCAACACCAAAGTGCTGACCGAAGGCAAGTCGATGGTGCTGTTGGGTGGTGCGTTTGTGTTGGCTGGCATTTTCAGCAGTGGCGCATCGTTTTTGATTCGTGCGTTTATCAATCACACTTCCACGCTCGAACTCGTTGGATTATATAATGTGGCGCTGATTCTACCTATGACGCTGTCGGAAATCGTCTTTTCGTCGATGGAGTCCGACTATTTCCCACGCTTGTCTGCTGCAGGCGAAGGACAATCCATGCAAAACGCGATTGCCAACCGCCAGATTGTTGTTTCGCTCACCATTCTAACGCCCATGCTGATTGCTTTTCTGCTATCGCTTCCTGTGCTTATACCTTTATTATATAGTAGCGAATTTCTTCCAGCGCAATCAATGATGCAACTCGTTGCCGTAGCCATGTTTTTCCGTGCAGTGAGTCTGCCGATTGCTTACATCCCTTTGGCGCGCGGCGATGGTCGAGGTTATTTGCTGATGGAAGCGATTTTCTATCTCGTTTTGCTTGCAACCGTTTTCTATGGCTTTAAGACGGGATCGCTACTAGGTGCAGGTATCGCGCTGGCTGTTACGGCTGTCATCGAACAAATCGTGCTGATGATTTACATGTTTTATAAACACGGATTCCAATTTGAACGCACGACAGCGCTACATCAACTATTCCTTTTCATCCCGCTTTGCCTTGCCTATTTACTTGCGCAACAAAAAATCAACCTCGCATACATTCTCCTTTCTATTTTGCTCGTTGGCGTAACCACTTTCGCATGTTTCCATTATCTGAAAAATAAATCGAAAGAAACAGAAGAATAAACCGAAAATCTTTCCCTAACGAAACGTTGTACCAAAATATGCGACATCTGTGGCGCGTGAGTTGTTAAAGATTCTTAAACGTCGCGCGAAAAAAATATAGGACAACGCTTTAACTCATTGAAAAGACGTAATTTTGCAGCGCCGTTACGAGATGGCGGCACAAAATTCAAATTAATCATTTTATTTTATTTAAACAATGGCAACAAAAATTAGATTGCAGCGCGGCGGTCATAAAGGATATGCGTTCTATCGCATCGTTATCGCTGACGCAAGAGCGCCACGAGATGGCAAATTCATTGAAAGAATCGGTACTTATAACCCGAACACAAACCCTGCAAGCGTAGATTTGAATTTCGAACGCGCACTCTATTGGGTTGAAGTTGGTGCACAACCAACCGATACCGTACGTAGTATCCTTCGTCATGAAGGCGTTTATTTGATGAAACACCTAAAAGGTGGCGTTAAGAAAGGCGCTTTCGATGAGGAAACATTGCAAAAGAAATTTGATGCATGGAAAGAGGAGCGTAATGCTGAAGCTGACAAAATTCGCAAAGGCGAAGCAGATGCAAAAGAAAGCACGCTGAAGCAGAAACTCGATGCAGAAAAGAAAGTAAAAGAAGCTATCGCAAAGAAAGTTGCTGAAAAGAAAGCTGCTGCTGTTGCAGAAGAGGCTGCTGAAGAAGCAACAGAGGAAACTCCTGCAGAAGAACCTGCAACTGAAGCACCTGCAGAAGAAGTTCCTGCTGCTGAATAGTTTTTACATTCGACGCATAAAAAAACTGTATCACATTGCTGTGATACAGTTTTTTTGTGCTTTTTCGTTTTATTCTACAACAGGCAGAATGGCATCGCCAATCGTTCCGTCTGGCATTTGTATATGCAGCATTGCGCAAACAGTAGGTGCGATATCTACTATGCGCGTTGGCGTTGACGTACTACCACTTTTGATGTGCCATCCCATGAAAACGAGTGGGATATGTGCATCGTATGGATTCCACATGCTGTGCGTTGTGGCTGTAGAGCCTACTGGCACTTGTCTATTCACTGTGTAATTGATCGGTATCACAATGAGATCGCCGCTCCGATGCGGGTGATAGCTGTTTATGATGCGCTCACGGATCGGCTGAGGCACGGTACTGCTTCCTGCTTTAGCGAAATCGATGACGAACGCAGCGAGAGAATCTTCCATCAGCACGTCCATCGCTTCGCGTTTGATTGCTTCGAAATCGAGATTGCGCTCTTTGATAAGCTGGTGATTGAAGTAGTAACGGCAGGATGATGCACCAACGACAACGTCTGGCGAAATACCGAGCTTACTCTGCAGACGCGCTTTGATTTTCTCAATATTTGGTTTTTCGTTGTAGCAGTATGCTGGAATTTTATGTTCTTTCAAAAAGTTTACATTATGCATACCACCATGATCGGCTGTTAAAAAAAAGAGATAGTTGTTGCGGCCAAATTCTTTATCGAGTTTATCGAAGAAGTGGGCGAGGTCTTTGTCGAGTTGCAGATAGGCATCCTCAATCAATTTTCCACGCGTACCATATTCGTGTGCCATTGCATCCGTCGAAGAAATGCTTACGCAAAGCATGTCGGTCACGTCTCCCTTACCAATTTTCTCGTTATCCAGCAACGCCTCTGCCATCTTAAACGTCAGCGTAATGCCTTCTTTCACCATTTTCATGTCTTTCTTCGGAGGTGTTGCATTCTTTTCGTTGAACTTAACCACCCATTCAGGAAGTTTGTCCATGTAGTAGGTGCTCGTAATGAAATGACCTACGGAATTATCATACCAATAGGCTGCGTTAGCGCTATGACCTGCGGGCAGAATCGCTGCGCGATCTTTCAGCGCTACACCAAACACGCGCGAGCGGAAGTCGTTCGACGTGCGCAACATGTCGCCAATCGTTGGTGCTTGCATGTTTCGTGGCGACATCTTACCTGCTTTACTTTCCGTTCCTACACCTCTGACGGTCGAATCTGCACAACAGTAAGTCGAAACGCCATCTTTGTAGAAATTATTGCCTGCAATTCCATGCAGCGCAGGTGTTGTTCCAGTGTAAACGCTTGCGTGTCCGATAGCTGTAACCGTTGGCAAATAATTGATCATGTTGTTTTCGCAACTGAATCCTTCGTCAATTAGCCGCTTCAAACCACCATTTCCAAATTTATCGTAATAATAGTAGAGATAATCCCAACGCATCTGATCGACCACAAAACCAACCACGATTTTCGGGCGCTCAATCTGCGCGCTCGCTGTGATGCAAACGAGCGACAGAAGCAGAATAGAAAAGATTTTTTTCATAGAATTAGGTTTGTTTATTGCATTTTTTTCATTTTTGCTACGTATGCATCAATCGAAGCAGCTGCTGTAATATTGATGACATCGCGCACACTACATTCGAAGTCCGTGAAGTGGATAGGTTTATTCAATCCCATCTGAATCGGACCGATAATCTCTGCGTCGCTATTGAGTGCTTGCAACAACTTGTAAGCTGCGTTTGCAGAATTAATGTGTGGGAAAATGAGCGTGTTTACATCCATTCCCTTCAGCTTGTTGAATGGGAATTTTTCGTCGCGCAACTCTTTGTCGAGCGCGAAGTTCACTTGCATTTCGCCATCCACTGGAAGATTAGGATATTGACGTTGCAATTCAGCCACAGCTTGATGCGCCATCACTGGAGAACCTTCTTCGTCGGTTCCGAAGTTCGAGTAACTGATCAGCGCTATACGTGGTTCGTCGTTGAAGAAGCGCACTGTGCTGGCGGCAAGCTTAGCAATATCGACGAGAATGTCTTTGTCAGGATTACGGTTAATCAATGTATCGGCGATATAATAAACACCGCGCTTCGTATTGAGTATATGCATCGTTGCGAAAGTATTGTAACCTTGTCGGATACCAACGACTTCTTTCGCTACTTTAATGGTATTCGAATATTTTGTGTAGAGACCTGTGATGAATGCATCAGCCTGTTCGGTCTCAACCAGCATCATACCAAAATAGTTTCGCTCGAACATCTTGTCGTATGCCTCTTGGTAAGTGTAACCCTGACGCGCGCGTTTTTCAGCCAAATGCTTTGCAAACGCCATGCGTCGTTCTTTCTCTGAATCGGCACGCATATCGATAATCTCGATGCCTTCCAGACTGAGCTGGAGCTGCTGCGCACGCTGCGTAAGCGTCTCTTTATTTCCGAGAAGAATAGGTTCGCAAATGCCTTCTTGACGAGATAGAACTGCAGCCTTCATCATTGTCGGGTGACCGCCTTCTGCGAAGACGACGCGTTGCGGGTGACGGCGCGCCATATCGTGGAGTTTGCGCGTTAACTTCGTCTCCTGTCCGAGCATCTGACGCAGATTATTTTTGTAAGCCTCCCAATCCGTAATTTCTTTGCGTGCAACACCACTGTCGATGGCTGCTTTAGCAACGGCAGCACTTACTTCAGTGATGAGACGTGGGTCGATAGGTTTGGGGATGTAATATTCAGGACCAAAAGTCATGTCGTTCAGACCGTAAACGTCGTTCACTACGTCTGGAATAGGTTGCTTGGCAAGATCAGCGATAGCATGTACGGCTGCCATCTTCATCTCTTCGTTGATGGCTTTCGCGTGAACGTCGAGCGCTCCACGGAAGATATATGGGAAACCAATGACGTTGTTAATCTGGTTTGGATAATCACTGCGCCCAGTCGATATCATAACATCAGGGCGACTTGCTTTAGCATCTTCGTACGATATTTCAGGAGTCGGATTTGCAAGCGCGAAAACGATAGGGTGGTCTGCCATCGAGCGAACCATGTCTTGCGTGAGAATATTTCCTTTAGATAGACCCACAAAGACGTCAGCGCCTTTGATAGCTTCTTCAAGTGTATGCACATCTCTGCGACTTGTGGCAAACAAAGCCTTCTGTGGCGTCAGTTTCTCGCGGTCATCGGTGATTACTCCTTTAGAATCGAGCATCAAAACGTTCTCTTTCTGAACACCAAGCGCACAATATAATTTCGTACATGATATCGCTGCTGCGCCAGCGCCATTCACTACGATTTTAACCTTCGTAATATCTTTTCCAGCTATTTCAAGCGCATTCTTAAGTCCTGCAGCAGAAATAATTGCTGTGCCGTGCTGGTCGTCGTGCATCACTGGAATATCCAACGTCTTCTTCAACCGCTCTTCTATATAGAAGCATTCTGGCGCTTTTATATCTTCAAGATTGATGCCACCAAACGTAGGAGCGATGCGTTCTACGGCTTCACAAAATTTTTCTGGGTCTTTCTCGTCGAGTTCTATGTCGAATACGTCGATACCGCCATAAATCTTGAACAGAAGTCCTTTTCCCTCCATCACAGGCTTACCACTCATCGCGCCAATGTCACCTAATCCGAGCACAGCAGTGCCGTTTGAAATCACAGCGACAAGGTTTCCTTTGTCAGTGTACTTGAAAACGTCGTCTGGATTCTGTTGAATCTCTAAACAGGGATATGCAACACCAGGCGAATACGCCAAACTAAGGTCGGTTTGCGTTTGATAGGGTTTAGTAGGTCGTACTTCGATCTTGCCAGGACGCCCTTTCATGTGATACTCTAACGCCCTTTCTTTCGTAATCTTTGCCATATATAATTTTATTATTAATAGTCCACGAACACAAAGGTACACCAAAAAAGCGAACTATCATTTATTACAGCGAAAAAACTTTTTGACAAAGTTTTGTTTTTTCGTTTTTTTCACTAAATTTGCACCGCAATAAATTCGAAAATTTAGTAAAAATTATGGCTGGTTCTACGACTTACAAAAGGGAATTAGGCAATCGAATTTTGTCGTTAGCAACAAAATTATTTCACGAGCGTGGCGTTCGTTCCGTAAAGATGGACGATATCGCAAAAGCGCTTGGCATTTCGAAGCGAACGCTTTACGAAATTTATGCCGATAAGGAAGTTCTGCTGCTCGAAGTTGTGCAAAAAGAACGTGGAGCATACTTCAGCGAACTGGATGCATTCATCAAAGAACAGCAACCCAATGCGATGGAGGTCATACTTGAGTTCTATCGCTCGCAAATGAAACGCGTTGCCAACATCAATCCAATCTATTTCACCGAACAGATTCGCTACGAAAAATTGCGCATTTACTTGGATAAATGCGCTAAACAGTCGTATGACAATCGCATGAAGTTCTTTCAGGAAGGTATCGAGCAGGGTTATTTCCGCGAAAACGTCGATTACGACATCGTTACACGCGTAGGCGAGGCGTCGTTCAACTATATTCTGCAAGCAGAACTATACAAGAAATATTCACTTGACCACATTATCAACAACGTTCTCTTTCTTTTCATTCGCGGTTTCTGCACAAAGAAAGGCATTGAAGAACTGAAAAAACACCAGATGCTGTAAAACCAAAACATCAAAACCTAAAAATAAAACTTGGAAAGAGGAGCAACGGAAACGTGGTTCCTCTTTTCTTTTTTCTGTTCCATTTTAATCGGAAAAATATTGCACGCGAAAAGTGTTAAAAAATAGTGTTAAATCGGCGTGTCAAAGATTGTTAAAAATGTTAAGTTTTATTTGTTAAAATTTTATTTCGCGTGAAAAAAAGTGCGTTTTTTGCGATTTTTTTCGCCCTTTGATGTGGACTACGGATGCAAAAAGGCTGTTTACGAGTCGTAAATGGGCACTTTAGAAATCTATCTCACGTGAGATAATTTTTTATCTTATATCATTTAACTTTTTTAACAAATGCATTTTTCTGAAAATTGACGTTCAAAAATTGGCTGTTTTGCGCGGAAAAATGTTAAAAATGTGTATATTTTTTGCATAAATCTATCATTTTAACATTTCGCGCGTTGAGTTGCGACAAAAAAACGACAAAAAACGGCAAAAATTTGTGCATTAGAAATTGGTCGGTCAAATGCAAACGAATGTTAAATCAAGTGTTAAAATTTCGTGAAAAAGCGTAGTTAAATTTTGTAAAGTTTTCTTAAAATCCTATTTCTTATGTAAGCGCTTCCGAAGAAGTCCACCTTGCCTCGCTGGCGCGAGGCAAGGTGGAGGGGGAGAGGGGCGTCTCGTTTCTAAAATATAGGAATGAGCGTTGCAAAACTACGCGTTGACGTCGCAATGTTCGTCCTTTAAAGTTTTTTTCGCACACAACACACACGCAGCCTTGCATCGAGCAGACTGCGCGTGTAATGGAAGAAGGGAGAAATCAATGCATTGGAAGGAGGGAGATCCGCGATGGATTTTTCTTTTTTGCATTTTGACGCCACAATTCGCGCACAACCCACACGCAGCCTTGCATCGAGCAGGTTGCGTGTGTATGGAAGAAGATGGGGAAACAATGCGTTGGGAGTAGAGAGAACAGAGATTAAATTGGATTTTTCGTTCATTTTCGTTTTATTTCGCGCACAACACACACGCAGCCTTGCATCGAGCAGACTGCGTGTGTATGGGAGAGGGAGAAGGAGAAGGAGAAGGAGAAGGAGCAACGTTCTGGAGTTGGTGGAGCAATGCTTTGGGAGTTTGGAGAGCAGAGTTGCACTTTCAAAAAAGGTTTTGGCGGTATATTTTCCGTTCTTTGGCGTTGCAATTCACGAGCAAACACGTTCTGCCACGCATCGAGCGAGACAGAACGTGCGGCAAAAAAAAGAAAGAGAGCGATGCTGAAAAATGGAAAGAATGGAATTGCTGTTTTATTTCTCGTTTTTTCTGCCTTAACTCGCACACAACCAACACGCAGCCTTGCATCGAGCAGGCTGCGTGTGAATGAAAGAGGGAAGGGAAGCTACGCGTTGGGAGTTGAGCGTGCGGAGTCACGCTTCAAAAATTTACGAGAGCAAGTTTGAAAGGAACGCTTCAGCATCGCGTTTCTCATGTTTTTTCCCTTTTTAAATGAAATAAAAAATTCTCGCGCGTACATTATTATATATTATATAGACGATTTGGCGAACTAAAAAAAATAAGGTGGAAAACGAATTTCCACCTTATTGATATGTAATAGACGCAGAATGCGTTTGCGTTTCGCTTTACAGGAACAGTCGAGCGATTTGATAGACTGCTGCAGAGACGATCCACGCCAGTGCTGTAGTGTAAACAGCAGCGAAGATGCCCCATTTCCAACTGTTGGCTTCGTTTTTGATGGCGACAATCGTTGCGATGCAAGGGAAATAAAGCAGTACGAAAAGCAGGAAGCAGTAGGCGATGAGTGGCGTAACGCCATCCGCTTGCATCTTTTGCAGTAGAGCAGGATTTACTTCACCATCTTCAGCCTCGTCAGCCACTTCGCTATCGCCAGCGTAGAGCACGCCAAGCGTGGAAGCCACAATTTCTTTTGCGCCAACGCCAGCAATTAGACCTACATCGAGCTTCCAATTGAATCCCTGAGCGCGGAATGCTGGTTCGATTGCTTTACCAATGCGACCGATATAGCTTTGTTCTTGTTGCTCTTGCACGCTCAATTCTTCGTGATGTGGGAAATATCCGAGAGCCCAAACGATGATACTTGCCACCAGAATGATGCCTCCCATCTTTTTTAGATATTGTTTACCTTTTTCCCACGTGTGTCGAAGAATGGCTTTCCATGTTGGGAAACGATAAGGCGGCAATTCCATGACGAAAGGCGTGTCTTGGCTTTTGAAAAGCGTTTTGCTGAACAGACGACTCATCAAGACAGACATGAGAATGCCTATTGCGTAGAGCGACATGATGGCGAGAGAACGGTATTTCAATGCGAAGAAAGTGCCGACAATCATGATGTAGATGGGAAGACGTGCAGAGCAACTCATAAGCGGTAGGATGAGCATCGTAATGAGTCGAGATCTTCTGCTCTCGATAGTCCTTGTAGCCATAATTGCAGGCACGTTGCATCCAAATCCCATAATTAGCGGTATAAATGACTTTCCGTGCAAGCCCATTTTATGCATTAGCTTGTCCATGATAAATGCTGCGCGCGCCATGTAGCCACTATCTTCCATGAATGATATAAACGCGTAGAGTATCAATATCTGCGGCAAAAATACTATCACGGCTCCCACGCCTCCGATAACGCCTTCGACGAGCATAGCTTTGATTGGACCGTCGGGTAATACTGAATTAAGCCAGTCGCCTAATGCTCCAACACCAGCGTCTATCCAATCCATAGGATATTGACCGAGCGTGAAGGTTGTTTCGAACATAATAAAAAGTAGTAGGAAGAAGAGTGGAAATCCCAACCAACGGTTTGTCACCAGTGCATCAATGGTATGCGTAACGTGGTAAGTATCTTTCTCAGTGCCAATCTTGAATTCCGCTTCCTGAAGCGCGCCATGTATGATGCCATATTTAGCATTCATAATCGCCGTTTCACTTTCCTCTTTCGTATCGAGCAAGATTTGGTTTGCTGCAGCATCACGTTCGTGCAATACTTCATCGCCATTTTGCAACGAACGCACGACTTGTTCCGCGCTTGGGTCGTTTTCGAGCAGTTTGATAGCGAGATAGCGAGTAGAGTAGCGGTGGCGGATTTGTTCGTCGGCTTGTAGTTTTATTTTTACACGATCAATCGCTTTCTCGATGTACTGTCCATGATTCAGATGCACGTGGCGTGAAGTTGTATCTTTGCCTTCGTAGAGATTGATGATTGTTTGGAATAATTTTTCTACACCTTCACCCGTTTTGAAAACCGTTGGAACGATAGGCACGCCAAACAGCTCTCCGAGTTTTTGATGATTGAGACTGTCGCCTCGCGCTTCGAATTCGTCGTACATATTCAATGCGCAGACCATTCGAAGGTTCATATCGACGAGCTGTGTGGTGAGATAGAGATTTCGTTCAAGGTTAGAAGCGTCGAGAACATTGATAATCACATCGGGAGTCTTATCAATGATTTGGCGACGCACATACATTTCTTCGGGCGTGTATGCAGACAGCGAATAAGTTCCTGGCAGATCAACGAGCAAAAACTCGTAGTCGCCATAGGTTGCTGTGCCTTCTTTGGCGTCAACCGTTACGCCAGAATAATTGCCCACGCGCTCGTGTGCGCCAGAAGCGAAGTTGAAGAAAGATGTTTTACCACAATTAGGATTGCCAACGAGTGCGACGTTGATGGTATGTCCCTTTCTTTTGGCTTCGGCACGCACCTTTTCGAGATCGAATTGCTCGTTTTCGGGCGCGGTTTTCGATACCGATTCTGTTGTTTCGTCTTGATTTTGTGTTGGTTGTTGCGTTTCTTTTTCAGAAACGACTTCTATCATTTCGGCTTCGTCGTGACGTAGAGAAACTTCGTAGCCCATTAGGCGATATTTTACTGGGTCTTGTAATGGTGCATTAAGCAAAACTTCGACCATTTGGCCGTTTATGAAACCCATTTCAACGATTCTTTTTCTGAATCCGCCGTGTCCTAAAACTTTAACGATGACACCGCGTTCGCCCGTCTTCAGTTCGGATAATTTCATACCTTATTAAAAAAATGCGTACAAAGGTAGGAAAATATTTGCATGTTGGGCTTTGGGAATAAAAAAATACCTATAAATAGGTATTCGGTTAACGCTCTGATAGGCAAAACGTTACAAGAAAAGGGGATAGGCGAGCGTGTTGTTAGATTTGGAAATAGGTTTCCAATTCTTGTTCTGCCTTTTTGTCGTGGTTATCGAGGTCTTTGATGATTTTACCGCTCTCGAGAAGAATTACGCGTGTGCTGATATCGATGGTGTGTTGCAGGTTGTGGCTACTGATTAAGATGGTCGCTGCAGTTTCATTGTGATAGTCTTCCAACAGTTTTTTAAGGAGATTTTGGCTTGTTGGGTCGAGAAAATTGAACGGTTCATCAAGAATCAGAAGTTGAGGCTTGTGCAACATGGCAGCGATGATACCGATTTTTTGTTTATTTCCTGCAGAAAACGTTCGAATCAGTTTGTTTTGTCCCAAGATTTCGCCATTCATCATCGCTTCGAAACGAGCGAGATGATCTTGGAGTTGCTGGTCGGAAATGCCGTTGATGCGCGCCAAAAATTGGAAGTATTCTTCTGGCGTGAGAAAATCGATGAGAAAACCATCGTCGATGTATGCGCCAGTGAAATCTTTCCACGCTTCGGTCTGCGAAGGAATGATGATAGCACCGTTGTTGTCGTATTCGATTGTTCCATCGTCAGCCTTGAGCAAATCGAGCATAAGGCGGAACAGTGTGGTTTTACCAGCGCCGTTGTTGCCGACAATACCTATGATTTCGTTTGACGTAGAAGAAAAGGCCGCAATATCGACTGCGGTCTTTTCTCCAAACGTTTTCTTGAGTTTTTGTATGTTGATTTTCATCTAAAAATAAATGATTTAGATGTTCAGATTACGTCCATGACAGTTCTTGAACTTCTTTCCAGAACCACAAGGGCAAGGATCGTTGCGGCCAGGCATCTTGTCTTTGACGATAGGTGTGTGGTTGATGCGATTAGCTTGCTCGCGTGTGTCTTGTGAAGCAGCAGCCGCCTGATTTGGATCGTTGAGATCGGTTTTTTGTTCGTTGTAACGCTTGCTTCGTTGTTCTGGAGCAGCTTCCTGAACCTCTTGTTGCATTTCAGGAATCTGTCCACGCATGAGAACGGAAGCGATGCGGTTGTTCATATCATCGATCATTGAATCCCAAAGCTTAGCACTTTCGAGTTTGAAGATAAGCAATGGATCTTTCTGTTCGTATGATGCGTTTTGTACGCTATGCTTAAGTTCATCGAGTTGACGCAAGTTTTCTTTCCAGTTATCGTCGATGATGTGCAGCATGATTACCTTTTCGAACTGCTTAACGACCGATTTAGCTTCGGTATCGTATGCTTCTTTGAGGTTGCAAGGTATGTTATAGACATTTTTTCCATCAGTAATAGGAACGAGAATGCGCTCGTAGCGATCGCCTTGCTCCTCTTGAACGCGCTTGATGACTGGGTAAGCAACCGATTGCAAGCGTTCGGTCTTGCGATTGAATGCAGTCATAACTTCTTGGAATGCTTGTTCTTCGAGTTTTTGCTTGTTTTCGTTTGCAAATTCTTCAGAAGAGAAAGGTACTTCCATTGCAAAAAGTTTCAGGAACATTTCTTTGCAACCTTGATAGTCGAAGTTCTCGATGACGTTCACTACGCGGTCCCAAAGGGTGTTAGCGATATCCATGCCGATGCGCTCTCCGATAAGTGCGTGCCGACGCTTTTCGTAGATAACTGTACGTTGTTTGTTCATCACATCATCGTATTCGAGCAAGCGTTTACGTACACCAAAGTTGTTTTCTTCTACTTTCTTTTGCGCACGCTCGATGCCACGACTGACGATTGGCGCTTCAATACGCTCGCCTTCTTGGAATCCAAGTCTATCCATTACTTTTGCGATTCGCTCACTTGCGAACAAACGCATCAGTTTATCTTCCAACGAAACGTAGAACACCGAAGAACCAGGGTCTCCCTGTCGTCCAGAACGACCACGCAACTGTCTGTCAACGCGACGACTCTCGTGACGTTCCGTTCCTATGATAGCCAGACCTCCAGCTTCACGAACTTCAGGCGAAAGCTTAATGTCGGTACCACGACCTGCCATGTTTGTTGCAATCGTTACAGCACCCAGCAATCGTTCTTCTTTATGTTTTTCTCCGTTTTCATCTTCAACGATAATCGTTCCCATTGAACTTTGACCAGCTTCTGCCACAATATCCGCTTCGCGTTGGTGGAGTTTCGCGTTCAAAACGTTGTGAGGAATGTTGCGCATCTTCAACATGCGAGAAAGAAGCTCAGAGATTTCGACTGAAGTTGTACCAACCAGCGTTGGGCGACCTGCATTTCGCATGCTAACGATTTCATCTATCACAGCATTGTACTTTTCGCGCGCCGTCTTGTACACGCGGTCGTCCATATCTTTACGAATTACAGGTTTATTTGTAGGAATTTCAACTACATCCAACTTGTAAATATCCCAGAACTCGCCAGCCTCTGTGCTTGCTGTACCCGTCATACCTGCCAGTTTGTGGTACATACGGAAATAGTTCTGCAAAGTAATCGTTGCAAACGTTTGTGTTGCAGCTTCAACTTTTACGTGTTCTTTTGCTTCAACTGCTTGATGCAGACCGTCACTCCAGCGACGTCCTTCCATAATACGACCAGTTTGCTCATCGACAATCTTTACTTCGCCATCGATGACTACGTATTCATCATCTTTGTTGAACATTGTGTAAGCCTTTAACAGCTGTTGCAATGTGTGAACACGCTCACTCTGAATGGCGTAGTAGTTCATCATATCGTCTTTCTTGTCAATTCGTTCCTGATCTGATAGTGTTGTGTCAGCCTCGAGCTCAGATAGCTGTGACGTAATATCGGGTAAGACAAATAATTCCTTATCATTGACTTGCTTTGCCAGCCAATCAGTTCCTTTGTCTGTTAAATCACAAGAATGAAGCTTCTCGTCAACAACGAAATACAATGGTTCGATAGCTTCGGGCATGCGTCTGTTGTTGTTTTCCATGTAGTACTCTTCGGTTTTCAACATTCCAGACTTGATACCCTCTTCGGAAAGATATTTAATCAATGCTTTGTTCTTGGGGAGTGCTTTATAAGAACGATAAAGCGCAAGGAATCCTTCGGTAACTTCCTTTTCGTCGTTTTTCTGTTGACCTTCTGTAATCTTAGTCTTTGCTTCTGCGAGCAGTTTTGTCGCTAATTGGCGTTGTACACCAAAGAGACGCTCTACCAGAGGTTGATATTCTTCGAACATCTGGTCGTCACCTTTTTCTACTGGACCAGAAATAATCAAAGGAGTACGTGCATCATCGATCAAAACCGAGTCAACCTCATCGACGATGGCGTAGTTGTGCATGCGTTGCACTAAGTCAGCAGGCGAAATCGCCATGTTGTCGCGCAAATAATCGAAACCGAATTCGTTATTTGTACCAAATGTGATGTCAGCTTCGTAAGCTTTTCTTCTTTCTGGTGAGTTTGGAGTGTGTTTATCAATGCAATCGACTGATAAACCATTAAACATATAAAGTGGTCCCATCCACTCGGAGTCACGTTTAGCCAAATAATCGTTCACAGTGACTACATGAACGCCGTTACCTGTTAAGGCATTTAAGAAAACGGGTAGGGTTGCGACAAGTGTTTTACCTTCTCCCGTTGCCATTTCTGCAATTTTTCCTTGGTGAAGCGCAATACCGCCAAACAACTGCACGTCATAGTGAACCATTTCCCATTTAAGATCATTGCCACCTGCTGTCCAGTGATTGTGGTAGTAAGCTTTGTCGCCTTCGATGGTGATAAAATCGTTTGCAGGATTACCTGCCAATTCGCGATCAAAGTCGGTTGCTGTTACAATCGTTTCTTCGTTTTCAGCAAAACGACGCGCTGTGTCTTTAATGATGCTAAATGCAACTGGCATCACTTCGTTTAGCGCTTTTTCGTAATTATCAAGCGCTTCTTTTTCTATTTTATCAATTTGATTAAAAATAGCTTCGCGTTCGTCAATCGGCGTATCCTCAATCGTAGCTTTTAGTTCGTCGATTTTTTCTCGCTGTTCTTTTGCAGCATCTCGAACAAATTGTCTGATTTCGTTAGTCTTTGCGCGAAGCTCGTCGTTAGATAGACTTCGGATTGCTGCTTCTTCTGCCTTTACTTTCTCAACCAAAGGCTGAATTAAGCGCATATCACGCGTACTTTTATTGCCAAATATCGATTGTAAAAAACTGGTAAAACTCATTATTTAATAATTATTGTTGTTTACTCTATTAAAAATACGTCGCGAAATTAAGCATTTTCTTTTGTTCTGCCAAAAAAACGCAACAGATATCTCACAAGCAAAGATGATGCCAAAACGTAAATTCCTTCTGCATATTGCTGCCAAAAACCGAGAATGAGCATCAATAAAATCATCGCGCACCAGATTTTTAACCATGGATGATTTTGATGCTTTTTTGTTCTTTTTGCAACAAAATAAGCAAAGAATACGTTAAGTGGACAAAGCATTAAAATCTGGAAATTAAGACTTACACAACAGTGCTTAGAGAATATCAATAGAAACAGAATTAAGCCAGCTAATCCTGTAATTGTAAGTATTAGGAAATCAGTTAAATAAGAAAATTTGTTCTTGTAACGCTCGAAGAATGTAATAAGTAGAATTAAGACTGCTAAAAGACTCATTACGAACAAGGGCGTAAAGAGATTTTTTGTTGGTTTTTCGCTTTGATTTTCTATCGTGACGAGTTGTTGTTCTGACGTCACTAATTGACGCGTTGTTGTATCGTTTTCAATAATTACTGCATGGTCGTACGAACTTGCAAGCGAATCAGGCAAAAATTGTCGCGTGCGTCTGTCAGTTGGTTGATCAGCCATTACGCCAATCAATAAATCAATTCCGAATCGAGTCCATCGATCTGTGCCAATCGCTTGATGCACCATATCGCGCAACGTCACGTCTTGCACATCTTCTCCACTACAACGAACATCGCCTTTGATGTTCGATTCGATGATATTTCGTGCGCGTGTCGTACAATTGTCGTAGAAATAATTATACCGATAAGCACGATTTTCTGGTCGGAAATTCAAATCGATTGCCTGAGCAATAGCTTGCTTTTCGTCATTTGTTAGGTTTAGTTCTTGCTCCTTTACCCATCGCCCTTCTGCAGCATACGAATCAAGAAAGCGATTGAAGTCGGCAATTCCCATCTCGTAGTCGGCTGTCCCCATAATGAAGCGCCAGATAAAATGATCTGAATTGAGCGAGAATAGTCCGTAGTTAACAGCGATATCGATGTTGCGCGAAACGTCTTGATAGTGCAATGCACTATGACCGAAGTGCGACCAAACCTCATTCCCAGGACCACAAGTTACGAGCGAAACTCTAATGCTATCTTCGCTCCAAACGTTGACACACGACAGCGTAAGCATCAACAACGAACACGTAAAGACACGTCTAAACCATTTCATGCGGCAAAATTAACAAGATTTCAGTAAAAAACGATAGCAACGCGCTTTGCTTTGCCTTCATTTTTGTTTTTTTTGCATTCTTCGTGGTTAGTATATGAAAAAAATACCATAACTTCGCACCTTGAATTATAATTTGATAGAAATGAAACGCAATTTAGTATACACTTTACTGCTGTTATTGCCTCTTTCACTTTTCGCGCAAAGTGGCACTAACTCTCCTTACAGCCAATGGGGTTTAGGTCTTTTATCAGATCAAACAAGCGGTTTCAATCGCGGAATGAATGGACTCGGCTATGGATTTCACGAGCATAACCAAGTCAATTTCCTAAACCCAGCATCTTATTCTTCGATCGATTCTCTTTCATTTATTTTCGATGGCGGTCTGTCTATGCAGATTACCAATTTCGAAGAAGGCGGTAAGCGTGTCAATGCTAAGAATGCCGATTTCGAATACCTTGTAGCAGGTTTGCGTTTGGCAAAACATCTCGGTCTCGGATTCGGTTTAATTCCAATCACTAACGTGGGTTATAATTATAACACAACGGGATACGTTGGTGATGTATTCAGTTCTCAATACGTTAATACTTATCAGGGAAGCGGAGGCATTCACGCCGTTTACGGTGGACTTGGATGGGAACCGTTTAAAGGTCTTTCGATTGGTGCAAACGTGTCGTATGTTTGGGGAACAATCGATCGTAGCGTTGTCAATGCATACGATGACGAAACGACAAATACGCTTTCAAAATATTATTCTGCTGACGTAAGAAGTTATAAACTTGATTTCGGTCTGCAATACACCGCTCGTTTGGCTAAAAAAGATTGGGTTACGATTGGTTTAACCTATTCTCCAGGACACAAACTTGGTGCAGATGCCGAATGTAAAGTAATTTCTGTCAACTCTCAAACATCAGTTTCCGATACTACAAGTTATGTAGCCGAAAATGCGCTTGCACTGCCAACAACATTCGGTGTCGGTTTTATGTGGAATCATCACAACAAACTAAAATTCGGTGCCGACTATACCATGCAGCGTTGGGCTGACGTTGAAATGCCCGTTTACGAAGTTGTAAACGACGTACCTTCATATACATTAAAGAAAGACATGTTTAAAGATCGCCACAAGATTGTTGTCGGTGGCGAATATTGTGAACAAGAAAACAGTCGCTATTTTTTCAAACGTCTGCGCTATCGTGCAGGATTTGGTTATTCTACACCTTATTTAAAAATAAATGGAGCTGATGGTCCAAGTGAAATAAGTGCAAGTTTCGGATTTGGCATTCCAATCATGAATGGTTATAATGTTCGTTCGCTTGTCAATGTTTCAGCACAATGGGCTCGCCAATCAGCAACGGGAATGATATCAGAAAATACGTTCCGCATCAATATCGGCGTGACATTCAACGAGCGCTGGTTTGCTAAATGGAAGGTTGAATAAACTGTTTGCCTGAAATGAAAACGCATTTCGTGTCCATTGCCTTTTTATTCATTTTTCTTTGTGCTTGTCAAGAGCAGAAATCGCACACTGCACCTGCTATCCATGATCGCGATTCTGTTGCTCTGATGACAACACGTGGCGTGAACACGCTCATCAGTGACTCTGGCGTTATCAAATATCGCATTGTTAGCGAAGAATGGCAAGTCAACCAAAATGTTAATCCATCACGATGGATTTTCGAAAAAGGACTTTTCTTGGAACAATTCGATGAAAAATTCCACGTCAATTCCTACATCCAAGCCGACACCGCTTATTATTACGATCGCATGAAGCTATGGGAACTTCGTGGTCGCGTGCGTATTCTGACCAAAGATGGCTTGCGTTTTGCCAGTGAACAATTGTTTTGGGATGAATCTAAGCACGAACTCTATTCCCATGTATTCTCTCAGCTCATTACTCCAGAGCGTCAGCTTCAAGGAAGCTACTTCCGAAGCGACGAAAAGATGACAAAATATTACGTATCTAATAGCAAAGGTTCGTTCGAACGTGGCGATATGATTTCCGAAGAACCAACTTCGCCTGCTGGTTCATCTGGACCAGTGATGCAACGCCCACCAGTAGAACCACGACCTGGCTCTTCAAGATAATCAAACAATGGAACAAATCAGCGTAGGTCTTATCATTGGCATCATCATAACACTCATTCTGTCCGCATTCTTCTCGGGCATGGAAATCGCTTTCGTGTCGAGCAATCGTATGTTGGCAGAAATGAACAAAGAAAAGAATAGTATTCCACAGCGAATCATTCGTTTCTTTTATAAACATTCCAACGATTTCGTCAGCACCATGCTTGTTGGCAATAACATTGTGCTGGTTGTTTATGGTATTTTGATTGCTAAATTATTCGATAACACCATCTTTCGCGGCATGGATGCAGGTTTTACCGTTCCAGCCGACACGATTCTCTCGACAATCATCGTTGTTTTCACTGGCGAATTCTTGCCAAAAATGCTGTTCAAGAGCAATCCCAACGGTCTGTTATCGTTTTTCTCGCCTTTAGCTTATTTGTTCTACATTCTTCTTTGGCCTATCAGCAAATTCGCAACCTTCCTTTCGCGAATCATCATGCGCATCGTTGGCATTAAAGTTGAGAAGGATAAGGCTGACGGAGCATTCACAAAAGTCGATTTGGACTATCTTGTACAATCGAGTATCGATAGCGCGAAAAGTGAAAAAGACATCGAAGCGGAAGTCAAAATATTCCAAAACGCGCTCGATTTCCAAGAAATTAAAGTGCGCGATTGCATGATTCCGCGAACTGAAATCACTGGAATCGACAAAAATAACTGCTCAATCGACGAGCTACGCCAAACATTTATCGACAGCGGACATAGCAAGATTATCGTATATGAAGACGATATCGATCACATCGTTGGTTATATCCACGCATCTGAAATGTTCCGCGATCCTAATTCATGGCGCGACAGAATCCAAGAAATGCCTTTCGTTCCCGAAACCATGCTTGCGCACACGCTGATGCAGACTTTCTTGCAAAAAAAGAAAAGTCTTGGCGTTGTAGTTGATGAATTTGGTGGCACAGGTGGCATCATTTCGCTCGAAGACATCGTAGAAGAAATTTTTGGAGACATCGAAGACGAACATGACAACGCACATTACGTTGCCAAACAAACGGCTGACGATGAGTATGTGCTGTCTGCACGATTGGAAATCGATAAAGTGAACGAAATGTTCAATCTCGATCTGCCCGAAAGTGATGAATATCTCACGATAGGAGGCTTTATTCTCAACCATTTCGAAAGCTTCCCGAAACTCAATGAAATCGTTAATATCGGCAAGTATAGCTTCAAGATTCTGAAGAATACAATGACCAAAATCGAACTCGTTAAACTGAAAATTAACGATAAATAATTATACATTTTTCCGTTTTTTCGCTTTAACCAAGCGCAAGCACCCATTTTTTCGTGCTTTTCTAAAGAAAAAAGGGAAGAAATCTTTACGCTTTTCGTATAAAATTACTAATTTTGCAACGCATTTTTCAAAAATATTCATTTTTACGAATTAAAACAATAACAAAATAATTTAAATAATGGCAGCATTAGGAAAAATCAGAAGCAAAGGTGCATTACTCATCGGAATCATTGGTGTTGCACTTTTCGCTTTCATCGCCGAAGAGGCATTCCGCTCATGTGACGCGCAAAAGAACGATCGCCGTCAACAAATCGGAGAAGTATTAGGAGAAAAAGTTAACGTACAGGAATTCCAAAAGATGATGGACGAATACACCGAGATGCTGAAACTGCAGCAGGGTGTTGACAACCTGAACGACGAACAACTCAATCAGGTGAAGGATATGGTGTGGAACCAGTTCATCATGAACAAACTCATCGAAAACGAAGCCGATAAACTCGGTCTTACTGTAACGGATGACGAATTGCAAAACGTGCTTCAGCAAGGTACTAACCAAGCACTGTTGCAGACTCCATTCGTTAAGCAAGAGACAGGTCGTTTCGATGTAAACGCATTGAAGCAATTCCTCGCTGAATATAAGAAGGTTAAATCTTCTAACCCACAGCTTGCGCAACAATACGAGCAGATGTACAAGTACTGGACATTCACAGAGAAAAATCTTCGTACACAACTGCTTGCACAGAAATATCAAGGACTGCTCTCACATTGCCTTCTTACAAACAACGTTGAGGCAAAACAAGCTTTCCAAGACGAGAACGAGGAAAGCAACGTAGCGCTTGCTACTATTCCTTACACGAGTATTGAAGATAGTAAGGTGAAAATCACCAACGACGAGCTGAAAGCAAAATACAACGAAATGAAACCTCGTTTCCGTCAGTTGCTCGAGACTCGTGACGTGAAGTATGTCGATGTTCTTGTAAAGCCTTCTACAAACGATCGTGCTGAGTTAGATTCTACTTTCAAGACTTACGCAGCGCAACTCGCAGCAGCTGCTGATCCAACTGAAGTAGTTCGCAAGAGCACTTCACAGGTTCCTTATCTCGGTTTGCCTGTTTCAAAGAACGCTTTCCCAATGGATATCGCTCAAAAGCTCGATTCTATGGCTGTTGGACAAACATCTGCACCAACAGAAAACAAACAAGACAACACATTGAACATTATTAAGCTCGTTAGTAAGCAACAATTGCCTGATTCAGTGCAGTATCGCTGGATTCGCGTTGGTGGCGCTACTGCTGACGAAGCACACAAGCGTGCCGATTCTATTTACACTGCATTGCAAGGTGGCGCAGATTTCGAAGCTATCGCAAAGAAATACGGTCAGACTGGTGCGAAAACTTGGCTTACTACAGCACAATACGAGAGCGCTCCATCAATCGACCGCGATACTAAGTCGATTTTCGAAACGCTTAATAATGCAGCAGTTGGCGAAACACGCAATCTGACGTTGACACAAGATAACGTTATCCTCCAAATCCTTGACCGCAAAGCAATGACTACGAAATATATCGCAGCCGTTATCAAGCGTAACATCGATTTCTCACAGGATACTTATCGTAAAGCTTACAACGAATTTAGTGCCTTCGTAAGTAACATCACTAAAAACCCTGCCGAGCTCGAGAAAGCAGCTAAGAAAGCGGGCTATACCGTACAAACAGCGACAGATGTCACTACAGCACAACACAATCTCGCTAACATCCGTTCAACACGCGAGGCTTTGAAATGGGTATTCGATACAAAAGAGGGTAAGGTTTCACCGCTCTACGAATGTGGCAACAACGACCACCTCCTTGTATGCATTCTTGACAAGATTCATCCTGCAGGATATCGTTCGCTTGATGATGCTCAGGTAAAAGAATTCGTTAAGACTGAAGTCATGAAAGATAAGAAAGCCGAGCAAATCATGGCAAACCTCAAAGGCGTGAAGTCGCTTAAGGATGCCGAAGCTAAAGGCGCAAAACTTTCTGACCTGAATCAGGTAACTTTCGCTTCACCTGTTTTTATCCCAGAGACTGGCGCTGCTGAACCAGCTCTTAGCGGTGCAATCGCAGGTACTGCAAAAGGACAATTCTGCAAAGCTCCTGTCAAAGGTAACAATGGCGTTTATCTCTTCCAAGTAAAGGATAAGACCAACCGTCCAGTGAAATTCGATGCTAAAGCACAGAAACAAAAACTCATGCAGAAGCTGATGCAACACATAGGTAACCCAATTAACGAGCTATATATGAAAGCTAACGTTGTGGATAACCGTTATCTGTTCTTCTAATCAGTAAAACCCTTGTTCTTCTTGAACAAACCCAAATAGCAAAAGGCTTACCCATCGTGGTAAGCCTTTTCTTTTTTGTCACCATTCAATGCGTTTTACACCTATTTATAATATACGCGCGCGCGAAAGCGTGTGAAATAAAATTGTAGTTCTTTGCAATATGAATGGAGTGCAACGAAAAAAAAAGTCTGGCGTACATGCAGTACGTCAGACTTTTATATATTTTCGAATTCTATTTCGTTTGTTTGCTTTAGTAATCCTCGTCTTCTTCGTTGACAACATCGTCAAGACTCAGCTCAGAAGGATCTTCGTCGAACGTCGTGCGATAGCTTTCCACTTCCAAATCAACGTCAAACTCATCGTCGTTCTCCTTTTCGTATTCGTCTTCTGGCAATTCAGCATCTTCGTCTTCGTTGTCCAAGTCGATATCTTTCTCGTTGTCAAGATCATCGCTAAAGATTGGCACATGCTTTGTTGTTGGTTCAGGTTTTGCTTTCACGAAGATGGCTTCAGTCCAAGAACCCTTTGGAATTTCCAAAACCTCAAAACCATCCGCTACTTTCTTCTCATACATTCCACCAGGCTTGCGCAATCGCGTTGCAGGTAGGGTAGTGGTGCTCACATCGAAGCCAGATTCGATAATATCTTTAATGGATTGCGAAATGCTATCCCATCCACCGCCAAAATTATTGCCAATCACTTCAAGCAGTTTTGCAGCAGATATGTGGCGAATGTTCTCGTATGTCAAATCAGTGATACGCGTTATCGGGCGCTTCTTTATAGCCAAATTCAGCGTCGTGTTCTCATCCAGTTTGATAACCGACGTTTTGAAACCGCGTTCCTTATATTTCTTTGCGATAGTTGCTGGTTCTGCAGGATATTCTTCAATCTCGAAGGCGCTCTTGATAATACTGATGTAATGATTCTTATTCTCTTTGAAGTCTGTATCCTTTTTAGCGGCTTCAATCATGTTTGTAATGTCGTTTTCTTGCAGTTTCCAAACATTACTCTTTGTAATGGTTTTAAGTGTAAGAATGTTTTTTTCTTTTCTCATATTGTGTAAATGGTTATTTTGTCTCTATCAGATAAAACATCAAGGTTGCTCCTTGTGTTTTCAATTTGCTGCTTGCTGATTTCAGCGTGTAGCGTTGGTTGCGCCATGTTTGCTTCTGCGATAATCTCTCCGCTTGGCGCGATAATCTTGCTATGTCCCGAATAATGGTTTTTAGGATCATCGCCACAGCGGTTGCATGCAATAACAAACGATTGATTCTCGATAGCGCGCGCTTGCGTCAAGATATCCCACGCTTTGATTCGTGTGTCAGGCCAATTCGCAACAACGAGCAACGCATCGCAATCATCGTCGTTTCTACACCATGCAGGGAAGCGCAGGTCGTAGCAAACTAATGGCTTAAAGCGCCAACCGCGATACTTTATTATAATACGCGCGCGACCTGATTCATAGTTTTCGCTTTCGCCACCCAACGGAAACAGATGGCGTTTGTCGTAAAACGAAATCTCGCCATCGGGCTTTGCAAAAACAAAACGATTGCGCCAGCCACCGTCAAGCACTGCCACCGAACCGCAAATCGCTGCATCGCGCTCGGCTGCCGCCTTTTTCATCCAGTCGATTGCGCGCGATGTCGTCGCCAAACGCTCGGGATGGGTCGCGAACCCCGTATTCCACATCTCTGGCAGCACGTACAACTGGCTCGCCTCAACGCTATCCATCAGCCGCTCGGCTTCCCGTATATTTGCTTCTTCGTCATTCCAACGACAATTCATTTGAATGACGCTCACAAGCAAGCTGTTGCGGATGTCGGATGATAAATCAAGCATCGTTTCGATGGCAAAAATAAATATTAAATTATGATATCCAAACTTTTGACTCAAAAAAACACTTAAAAAAACGCACTCTTGCCACGATTTTCCTAAATTTGTGCCGTTATGCTTCAACGAGATTACATCGTGCGCCTCGTTCGCGAGTTTATGGAAGCGTTGCGACGCGTGCTCGAAAAAGACGAAACAGCGCGACAGGATGCGCTGTTGCAACTCTATTCGCAGTATGTTGGCGATGCAACGCTGTTCCATCAACTTTCGGTTGACGAGATTTTCGATTATCTCGCAGCCAACGAGCCCGACAGCGCGCGACGCGACTGCAAGATTGAAATGCTTGCCGAACTTTTTTTAGCCGAAGGCGACTTGCAAACGGGTCCTCTTCGCGAGATGTTGCACGCGAAATCGTTTGCTTTCTTCGACTATCTCAGCGCTCACTCAACCACTTACTCCCTCGATCGCATCGAGAAAATGGCGCGTCTCCGCAAAGAAATTTCGCAGAGCGTGGAGTAAAGGGAAATGGGGTAGTGAAACAACGTCGAAAACCACACAAAAAAATCTCGCAAATCAGTCAAATTTTTTCGCGTTTTATTGGAACCATTTTTGGGGACTGTTTTTGGGCGATTTTATTGCGCTGGAATTGTTAAAAAATAGTGTTAAAATGGATGTGTAAAAGATTGTTAAAAATGTTAAGTTTTATTTGTTAAAATTTTATTTCGCGTGAAAAAAAAGTGCGTTTTTTGCGATTTTTTTCGCCCTTTGATGTGGAATACGGATGCAAAAAGGCTGTTTTCGAGTCGTAAATGGGCGCTTTAGAAATCTATCTCACGTGAGATAATTTTTTATCTTATATCATTTAACTTTTTTAACAATCGAGATTTTTCGAAAATTGACGTTCAAAAAATCGCTGTTTTGCGCGGAAAAATGTTAAAAATGCGTATAAAAATTGCATAAATCTATCATTTTAACATTTCGGGCGTTGAGTTGCGACAAAAAAGCGATGAAAAACGGCAAAAATTTGTGCATTAGAAATTGGTCGGTCAAATGCAAACGAATGTTAAATCAAGTGTTAAAATTTCGCGAAAAAGCATAGTTAAATTTTGTAAAGTTTTCTTAAAATCTTGTTTTGTGTGGATTAGGATTTTCTTTCATTTTTTGACGACCGAAATTCGTTGGTTTCCGACCTTTTTTCACATGAATTTTTGTTTTTTGCTGAATAAGTATTATCTTCGCAACGATGAGTGAACCTTTAGCAGAACGAATGCGCCCTCGCACGCTCGACGAATACGTTGGTCAAACGCACTTAGTAGGCGACGGCGCCGTGCTCCGCAAGATGATCGATGCGGGGCATATCACCTCATTTATATTGTGGGGCCCTCCTGGAGTAGGTAAAACAACTTTGGCGCAGATTATTGCGAACCAACTAAACACGCCATTCTACACGCTCAGTGCAGTGAGTAGCGGCGTGAAAGACGTGCGCGACGTGATTGAAAGAGCGCAGAAAAGTAGGTTTTTTAATAACAATTCGCCGATACTTTTTATAGACGAGATTCACCGATTCAGCAAATCGCAGCAAGATTCACTGCTGAGCGCGGTAGAACGTGGCGTTGTGACGCTGATAGGCGCGACAACCGAAAATCCATCTTTCGAAGTTATTCGTCCGCTTTTGTCGCGTTGTCAACTTTATGTGTTGAAATCGTTGGAAAAAGACGACCTTCTGACGCTGCTACATCGTGCGATTAACGAAGACGAAGAGTTGAAAAAGAAGCAGATTGTGCTGCAAGAAACTGGCGCTTTGTTGCGTTATAGCGGTGGCGATGCGCGAAAGCTGTTGAATATCCTTGAATTGGTGACGACAACCGAAGAAGATAAAGTTGAAATCACCGATGCTTTGGTTGAAAGTCGATTGCAACAGAATCCGCTTGCATACGATAAAGACGGCGAAATGCACTATGATATTATTTCAGCCTTTATCAAGAGCATTCGCGGAAGCGATCCCGACGCCGCGCTTTATTGGATGGCGCGGATGATTGAAGGTGGAGAAGATCCGCAATTCATTGCAAGGCGCATGATTATTAGCGCGTCCGAAGATATTGGTTTGGCAAATCCCAACGCGCTTTTGCTTGCAAACGCAGCGTTTGATGCGGTAATGAAAATCGGTTGGCCAGAAGCGCGAATTCCATTAGCTGAAGCAGCCGTTTATCTGGCAACGAGTCCGAAGAGTAATTCAGCATATTTGGGCATCGATTCTGCGTTGTCGAAGGTGAGAGAGAGCGGCAATCTGCCTGTTCCTTTGCATCTAAGAAATGCACCAACCGCCTTGATGGCACAGCTGGGTTATCACGATGGTTATCGCTATGCACACGATTATCCGAATAATTTTGTAGAACAGCAATATCTTCCAGATGCATTGCAATCGCAACGCTTCTGGCACGCGCAACATTCGCCATCGGAAGAAAAACTCTATCAGCAGATGTTGCGTTGTTGGGGTAAGCGTTTTGAAAAATAAATCACATATTTTAGACTATGAAAATCATTGTTTTAGACGGCTATAGCGCCAATCCAGGCGATTTGTCGTGGGAACCGCTACGCGCTTTTGGTGAGTTGACCGTTTTCGATTGCACAAACGACGATGAAATGCTTGTGCGCGCCAAAGATGCCGATGTAGTTTTGACCAATAAAGTGGCTATTTCTGACGCGCAGATGGCGCAGTTGCCGAACCTGAAATATATCGGTGTGCTTGCAACAGGCTATAATATCGTTGATGTTGCAGCAGCTCGACGTCGCGGAATTATTGTAACGAATATTCCCGCTTACAGCACTTACAGTGTTGTTCAGATGACTTTCGCACATTTGTTGAATATCGTTAATCGCGTAGATCATTATGCTACGCAAAACAGAGCAGGGAGATGGAGCGCTAATCCCGATTTCTGCTACTGGGATACGCCGCTTCACGAACTCGCTGGCATGCAGATGGGCGTTGTAGGGCTTGGAAATATAGGGATGAAAGTCGCGCAAGCGGCTCAGGTTTTTGGTATGAAAGTTTTGGCGTTGACGAGCAAAGAAACCAACGTATTGCCTGTTGGCATTCGGAAAGTGGACCTTCCGACACTGCTAAAAGAGTGCGATGTCATCACGTTGCATTGTCCTTTGACCGCCGAAACGCGTGAACTAATCAACCAACAAACGATTGCGCAGATGAAAGATGGTGCCATTCTAATCAATACTGGTCGCGGTCCGCTCGTGAATGAACGCGATGTCGCCGCAGCGCTTGCTTCTGGAAAATTGGCTGCCTACGGAGCCGATGTGATGTGTAGTGAACCGCCTTCGTCGGACAATCCATTACTCTCGCAACCCAACGCATTCCTTACGCCGCACGTTGCTTGGGCAACCTACGAAGCACGCGTCCGCCTCATGGCTATCGCCACCGAAAACGTCAAAGCATTCGTTGAAGGCAAGCCGATGAATGTGGTGAGTTAGGGTAGTGGCGTTCTAAAACAAAGAAACGCAAGAGAAAAATTTTGAATTATAATAAACAAAAACAACGCCCTGCAGCTTGATGGTTGCAGGGCGTTGTTGTATGAATAGAATGTTTGTGAGTTTAGTAAGCGAAGAGTGGATAATCCTTCATGGTATCGTTGACTTTCTCGCGTACTTTCGCGATTACGCGTTCGTCTTCAGGTGCGTTGAGAACTTCTTCGATGAGTTCTGCGATGAGCAACATCATGTCTTCTTTTGCTCCGCGCGTGGTCATCGCTGCTGTTCCTAAGCGAATACCGCTGGTTTGGAATGCGCTACGCGTGTCGAAAGGCACCATATTTTTGTTGACTGTGATATCCGCAGCAACAAGCGCGTTCTCTGCAACCTTACCTGTAAGCTCTGGATATTTCGTGCGCAGATCTACGAGCATAGAGTGGTTGTCTGTGCCACCGCTAACAATGCCGAAGCCGCGTTTTACGAGTTCTTCTGCCAGTACTGCAGCGTTTTTCTTCACTTGTTTAGCATAATCAATCCACGCAGGCTGCAAGTTCTCGTTGAATCCTACAGCTTTGGCAGCGATAACGTGCTCAAGTGGACCGCCCTGTTGACCTGGGAAAACGGCAGAGTTAAGCAACTGACTCATCATCTTTAGCTCGCCTTTTTTAGTTCGCAATCCCCAAGGATTTTCGAAGTCTTTTCCCATCAGTATAATACCGCCACGTGGTCCGCGAAGCGTCTTATGCGTTGTTGACGTAACGATATGTGCATATTTTACAGGGTTTTCCAACAGTCCTGCAGCAATCAGTCCTGCTGGATGAGCCATATCGACCATCAAAAGCGCTCCAACCTCGTCGGCAATCTGTCGCATACGTTTGTAATCCCACTCACGGCTGTAAGCAGAACCGCCACCGATGATCAGTTTTGGTTTGTTTTCGAGCGCAAGTCGTTCCATTTCGTCGTAATCTACACGACCTGTTTCGCGATTGAGATTATATCCGATTGGATGATAAAGAATTCCAGACGTATTGACTGGGCTTCCGTGTGACAAGTGACCTCCATGATCGAGGTTCATGCCCATAAAAGTATCGCCAGGCTTTAAGACAGCGAGCAGAACGGCTGCATTAGCTTGCGCACCTGAGTGCGGTTGAACGTTAGCAAACTCAGCTCCGAAAAGTTTCTTCACGCGTTCGCGCGCCAAGTCTTCAACTTGGTCAACTACTCCGCAGCCCCCGTAGTACCGTTTGCCAGGAAGTCCTTCTGCATATTTGTTTGTGAGATACGAACCCATAGCTTGCATTACCTCATCGCTGACAAAATTTTCTGAAGCAATGAGTTCCATTCCGCGAAGCTGGCGTTGGTGTTCTTGTTCAATAAGTGAAAAAATTTGTTGATCTCTTTCCATAATAAAATATTGATTTAGGCTAAAAATAATCTATAAAAGGAATCGTTGGCGAAGATACGTTTTTTTTCGTGAAACATCCCAAATTTATTCCGAAAAAGTTGTTATTTTTTCGTATTTTACGCTCTCTATCATTTTTTTATTGTATCTTCGCACCAAATACGTGAAACATGAGACGTAAAATCATTCGTTTTCTTTGGAAGACTTTAGGCGTGATTGGCGCCTTTCTATTGTTGGCGTTCATAGGTATATGGTTTGGATGGATTGGATATATGCCTGCCATTGCCGACCTGCAAAACCCAATCAACCGTGCGGCTTCGCAAGTTTATTCTGCCGATGGAAAAATCATGGGAACGTGGAATTTGAATCGTGAAAACCGCATTGTAGTTTCCTATGATAACTTAGCACCAGATTTAGTTAAAGCTTTGGTGGCGACAGAAGATGAACGCTTCTACGAACACTCGGGCATTGACTATATCGCGCTTGGTCGCGCCATCGTGAAACGTGGTTTGATGGGGCAGGAGAGTGCTGGTGGAGGTTCAACGATTACGCAACAGCTTGCAAAACAGCTCTATTCAGAAACGGCACACTCTACGATAGGTCGTTTGTTGCAGAAACCAGTGGAGTGGGTTATTGCGATAAAGTTGGAACGCAACTATACAAAAGAAGAAATCATTGCGTTGTATTTGAATTACTTTGATTTCTTGCACAATGCCGTAGGAATTAAAACCGCATCGAACACCTATTTTAATAAAGAACCTAAGGATTTGACGCTCAATGAGTCAGCAACGCTGATTGGTTTGTGTAAAAATCCATCGCTTTTCAATCCTGTTCGTTATCCAGAACGCTGTCGTGAGCGTCGCAATGTGGTGCTTTCGCAGATGCTGAAGCAGGGTTATATCACCAAAGACGAGTACGCGAAAAATAGTGCAGAACCATTGGAATTGCATTTCCATCGTCGCGATCACAAAGACGGCTCTGCGCCATATTTCCGCGAGTTCTTACGTCAGTATATGATGGCAAAACGTCCGAATATTGACGATTATCCATCTTGGAACAGAAAGCAATTTGTTTTTGATTCAATTGCTTGGCAAACTGATCCATTGTACGGCTGGTGTAACAAGAACTTCAAGCGTGACGGTTCACCTTATAATATATATACAGATGGTTTGAAAATTTACACAACCATTGATTCGCGCATGCAACAGATGGCAGAAGAGGCCGTATTTAACCATGTTGCGAAATATTTGCAACCGAAGTTCAACGCGGAAAACAAGCATAAACCTAACGCTCCATTTACTAATAATCTTACTGCAAGCGAAGTAAAACGCATTATGAATCGTTCTGTGCATCAGAGCGAGCGCTATCGCGTTCTGAAAGAAGCTGGTAAGAGCGATGAAGAGATAAGCAAGATTTTCAGAACGCCAGTCGAGATGACGATTTATAGTTATCACGGCGATTTAGACACAGTGATGACGCCGCTCGACAGCATTCGTTACTACAAGAAATTCTTGCGTTCTGGTTTTATGAGCATGGACGCGCGTTCTGGTGAAGTGAAAGCCTACGTTGGTGGACTGAATTTCAATCATTTCCAATACGATATGGTAAGCGAAGGACGTCGTCAGGTGGGCTCGTCTATTAAACCATATCTCTATTCCTTGGCGATGGAAAATGGATTCTCGCCATGCGATGAAGTGCCTAACGTGCAACGCACTTATACCGTAGCAGGCAAACCTTGGACTCCGCGTAACGGCAGTCGCGCTCGTTATGGACAAAATGTTTCGTTGAAGTGGGGATTAGCGCAATCCAATAACTGGGTAGCCGCATACTTGATGAGTAAACTCAATCCGCAGCAGTTTGTGAACATGTTGCACGAGTTTGGCATCAATAATCCCGACATTCACCCATCTATGGCACTCTGTCTCGGACCTTGCGAAGCCTCTGTGTGTGAGATGGTTAGCGCTTATACAACTTTCCCGAATGGAGGTATTCGCGTAGCGCCTACGTTTGTTCAACGTATCGAAGATAGTGAAGGAAACGTGATTGCTACTTTCTCGCCGAGAATGAATGAAGTGATTAGTTCGGAGAGTGCTTATAAGATGCTCGTTGAACTGAAAGCCGTTATCGATGAAGGTACGGCAGGACGCTTGCGCTATCGTTACGGAATCGAAAGTGAAGTTGGCGGAAAGACTGGTACGACGAATAGCAACTCAGATGCATGGTTTATCGGTTTCACGCCCGAGCTTGTGAGTGGTGTTTGGGTAGGAGGCGAAGATCGTGATATACACTTCGATTCGACAAAGATGGGACAAGGCGCAACAATGGCACTTCCTATCTGGGCAGCCTTTATGAATAAGGTTTACGCTAAACCTGAATTAGGTTACAGTCGTGATGCAGTATTCGAAATTCCTGAAGGATTTAATCCTTGCGCGAAAGGCGATTACGTCGTCGATGAATACGATATCGAAGAAGTTTACGAGTAACTGAAACGAAATACAAATAAAAAAGGTTATCTGCTGATGCGGATAACCTTTTTTGTGTGATATAGTAGGGTAGATTTTGCGCTATTTCTTATAGAAAACCAACTTTTTCGGCATTTTAACCCACTTGCGATTGCGTGCAATTTTGAGTGTGCTACCTTTCTGTTGCTCAAGCGTGAAAGTGCCATCGCTGTTTTTCGTCAGTTTAGCAGTAAGATCTTCGCTGCCGTAATCATTGATTATCTCGATGTTTGCTGTGTTTTCTTTGATGATTTCAGCGCTCGTGAACAACCATTTACGACCATCGTCGCTGCTTCCGAAATAACCAGCCATCTCGCCGAATATCTCCTGACCAGGAACCACCACGTTGTTGTCGTAGAAATTGATCATCAGATAGACATTGTACTCGTCGTTGCGAAATTCTCCACGAAATACGTTGTTCGTTTGTTGTTTGCAGTTGCAAGTTTCATTTTGTGCAAACGTAGGTAGTGTAAAAAGGACTGCGCAAACGATTGCCCAGCATGCTCGTGTAGTTATCGAATTGATTTTCATTGTTTTCTAATTTTTCAAATTGTGTGGGCAAATATACTTATCATAAATCAAAGAAATGCAATTTTTATGGATTTTATCATGACAGAATAAGCATTTTTTTTGATTTTTATCTTATATTTGCGCAATATAGTGGTGGACTCTGAAAAAGTTTAAGTCCACTGATTTTGAAACAGTTATGAGTAAAAACGTTCTCTTTCCCGATTACATTTTCGAATCGAGTTGGGAAGTTTGTAATAAGGTTGGCGGAATTTATGCTGTTTTATCAACGCGTGCTAAAACACTTGTTGAGCGTCTTGGTGACCATCTGATATTTATCGGTCCTGACTTTCCGTCAACAACCAATCCCTATTTTTGTGAAGATCAATCGCTCTTTGCTGATTGGCGTGATGAGGCTCGCCGCAATGGTTTAGCTGTTCGCGTAGGTCGTTGGAATGTTCCAGGAAATCCTGTCGCTGTTTTGGTTGATTTTCAACCATATTTTTCTGATAAAAACGAAATCTATACGCGTCTGTGGCAAGATTATCATGTTGATAGTCTGCATGCTTACGGCGATTACGACGAGGCTTCGATGTTTTCTTATGCAGCAGGACTCGTTGTTGAAAGCTTCTACAAATTTTATTTGAATGCATCGCAAAAGGTAATCTATCACGGCAACGAATGGATGACGGGTTTGGGATTGCTGTATATACAAAAGCACGTTCCAGAGATTGCCACCATGTTTACGACCCATGCAACGAGCATCGGCAGAAGCATTGCTGGCAATATGAAACCGCTCTATGACTATCTCTTTGCTTATAATGGCGATCAGATGGCAGCAGAATTGAACATGCAGAGCAAGCATTCCATCGAAAAACAAACTGCTTGGGCGGTGGATTGCTTTACGACGGTAAGCGATATCACAGCAAAAGAATGTGAGGAACTGCTCGATAAACCTGTGGATGTTGTACTTCCGAATGGTTTTGAAAATGATTTCTTGCCGAAAGGCGCTCAATTCACACACCAACGCAAATTGGCACGCGCAAGATTGCTGCGTATTGCAAACGCATTGATGGGAACGGCACTCGATGATGACACGTTGATTATCTCAACGAGTGGTCGTTACGAATTTAGAAATAAAGGAATAGATGCGTTTATTGACTCGATAAATAAAGTTCGCAATACCAGTGAGTTAAAGAAAAACGTTGTAGCGTTTATTCAAGTACCAGCTTGGATGCGTGAACCACGTAAAGACCTGCAGGAACGCATGAAAGGCGTATTGTCGGAAACGACTCCGCTCGACCAACCCGTTCTGACGCATTGGCTATACGACATGAATGGCGACAACGTGCTTAACATGATGCGCTCGCGACAAATAGATAACCGAAAAGGACAAGTGAAAGTCATTTTTGTTCCATGCTATTTAGACGGCAAAGATGGTATTTTCAATGTTTCTTACTTTGATTTGTTGATAGGAAATGACCTCTGCGTTTTCCCATCTTATTACGAACCATGGGGTTACACACCACTCGAAGCTATTGCTTTTAAGGTTCCTTGCATCACAACCGATTTAGCTGGTTTTGGTTTATGGGCAATCGATCAAGATTCGAGTGCACGAGAATCGATAAAGTCGGGCGTTCAAGTTGTACATCGCTCAGATTATAATTATGATGAGTTGACAGACACCATTAGTCGTATCATTGTCGATTTTTCTAATTTGAGTAAGAGCGATATTTCAACGATTCGCGCTAACGCATCAAAGCTTTCGAAAAAAGCCCTTTGGAAAGAATTTATTAAATATTACGATCAGGCTTACGACGTAGCTCTTCGTAAGGCAGAACAACGAATTTCAAATTTAAAATAACATAAAAAAGGTATGAAGATCCAATCAGATTACGCAAACACGCCACAATGGAAGCAACTAACGATTAAGTCCAGTCTTCCTGAACAGCTGGCATGTCTTGACGAATTGGCTCACAACATGTGGTGGGCATGGAATTACGAGGCTCGCAACATGTTTAAGAGTCTTGATGAAGCACTCTATGAGGAAGTTGGTCACAATCCAGTCATGCTTCTTGAGCGATTGAGTTACGATCGCAAAGAAGAAATTGTCAAAGACAAACGCATGATGAAGAAAGTGAACGACGTCTATGCGAAATTCCGCAAATATATGTCGGTTAAACCTAACACAAAGCGCCCGTCTGTTGCATATTTCTCGATGGAATATGGACTTAATCAGGCGCTGAAGATTTATTCTGGCGGTCTTGGAATGTTGGCTGGCGATTATTTGAAAGAAGCTTCTGATAGCAATGTTAATCTCTGCGCTATCGGATTCTTGTATCGTTTCGGTTACTTCACGCAATCACTCAGCATTGATGGTCAACAGGTGGCTAACTATGAAGCTCAGAACTTCAATTCACTGCCAATCGAACCACAACTCGATGAAAACGGACAACAGATGGTTGTCGATGTACCTTATATTAATTATATGGTACACGCACTCGTGTGGCGCGTGAACGTAGGTCGCATCAAACTGTATCTGCTCGACACAGATAACGATATGAACTCTGAGTTTGACAAACCTATCACGCACACCCTTTATGGTGGTGATTGGGAAAACCGTTTCAAACAAGAGATTCTGTTGGGTATTGGTGGTATTCTGACGCTCCAAAAATTAGGAATCAAACAAGAAATCTATCATTGCAATGAAGGACATGCTGCTTTGTGTAACTTGCAACGTCTTTGCGATTACATTAAAGAAGGTTTGACGTTCAATCAAGCATTGGAACTCGTTCGTGCTTCATCACTCTACACTGTTCACACGCCAGTTCCTGCTGGCCACGACTACTTTGACGAGTCTATGGTAAGCAAATACATGGGCGGATACCCAGAACAACTTGGTATCACATGGGACGAATTTATGGGAATGGGTCGTACCAATCCTGAAGATAAGGGCGAGCGTTTCTGTATGTCAACTTTCGCTTGCAACACATGTCAAGAAGTTAATGGCGTAAGTAAATTGCATGGTTGGGTTAGTCAAAAAATGTTCGCTCCATTGTGGAAAGGTTATTTCCCAGAAGAGAATCACGTTGGTTATGTAACAAACGGCGTTCACTTCCCAACATGGACTGCAACTGAATGGCGTAAACTCTACGATAAATACTTTGATGCCAATTTCATGAATGACCAAAGTAATGAAAGCATTTGGCATGCAATCTACGATGTTCCCGATGAAGAAATTTGGGAAACACGTATGACTTTGAAGAAAAAACTCGTGGATTATATTCGTGAGAAGTTCACTGAATCATGGTTGAAGAATCAAGGCGATCCTTCGCGCGTTGTATCACTCTTACAGCGCATCAATCCAAACGCGTTGATGATTGGTTTCTGCCGTCGTTTCGCAACATATAAGCGTGCACACCTGCTGTTTACCGATTTGGAACGCTTGTCAAAGATTGTCAATGATCCTGATCATCCAGTTTTGTTCTTCTTCTCTGGAAAAGCACACCCTGCAGATGGTGCTGGCCAAGGATTGATTAAGCGCATTTTTGAGATTAGTCAGCGCCCAGAATTCTTAGGAAAAATTATTTTCCTTGAGGACTATGACATGCAACTTGCACGTCGTTTGGTTTCTGGTGTTGATATTTGGATGAATACTCCTACACGTCCACAAGAGGCATCTGGTACATCTGGCGAAAAAGCCGAAATGAATGGCGTTGTCAACCTATCAGTTCTCGATGGTTGGTGGGTAGAAGGCTATCGTAAAGGTGCTGGATGGGCTCTGCCACAGAAGCGTACCTATCAGAATCAAGCATATCAAGATCAGCTCGATGCTGCAACTATTTACGGATTGCTCGAAAACGAAATTATCCCATTGTATTACGACAGCAACAAGAAAGGCTATAGCGCATCTTGGATTAAAGTCATCAAAAACTCAATCGCTACCATCGCTCCTCATTACACAATGAAGCGTCAGCTCGATGATTATTATTCGAAATTCTATCAGCCATTGGCAAAACGTTTTGCACAGATTTCGAAAGACAATAATCGTGAAGCAAAAGAAATAGCTCAGTGGAAAGAATGCGTTGCAGAGCGTTGGGATTCAATCAAAGTCGTTTCTGCCGAGGATGATTTCCTGCGTTCAGGTGGACAGACTGGCGTTCCATATAAATTGCGCTACGTCATCGATGAGCAAGGACTGAACGATGCTATCGGACTTGAATTGGTTATTCTTCACAGTCCACAAGTAGAAACTGATTACGAAATCTATTGCGTTCGTCCGTTCAAAGTAGTGGGACACGAAGGCAACCTCTACACATTCGAATGTGAGGCAGAACCTTCTAACGCAGGCGCATTCCGTTGCTGCGTTCGCATGTTCCCGAAGAACGATAAACTGGCACATCGCCAAGATTTCTGTTATGTAAAATGGTTGAACTAATCAAATACGAAAAAACGCCGAAGCAATCCTTCGGCGTTTTTTTATTATATATAAATAAGGTGTACTTATTTTTCTGTACTATTCAGTAATTCCGCAACTTTCTTTTCTAATTCATCTCCACGCAATCCACGCGAGAGAATATTTCCTTGCTTGTCAACAATCATCGTATGAGGTATCGCTTGGATGCCTAATGTTCTCGCCATTGTGTCATCCCATTTACGCAATTCAGAAAGATGTGTCCAGTTGAGTTTCATTCCATCAACAGTGCTCTGCCAACTCTCGAAATTACTATCGAGAGAAATGCCAATCATGTTGAGATCTTGCTTTTGATATTTGTCGAAAATCGCTTTCATTTTCGGCATCTCATCAACACAAGGACCGCACCAGCTTGCCCAGAAATCGATAATCGTCAAACGATGTTGACCAACGAGTTCTTTAACCGACTGCAAGTCTCTATTCATATCGCGAATTGATACGTCAGGCAAAGTCTCTTTTATTTCAATCATTTGCTGATTAGAATGATTTTGGCAACCCATGAGCATCAATGCCAGAGTTGCCAAAACGAGTGTGTGTTTGAATTTCATTTCTTAAAGAATGTATTGTGATGAAATACTTTCGTTGTTGATGACGCGACGAATCGTTTCTGCAAACATATCTGCAACAGAAAGTTGTTTTACTTTCATCGAACGGTTGGAGTAGGGGATAGAATCGGTGAAAACAACTTCAACAAGTGGTGAATTCTGAACTCTATCCGATGCTGGTCCGCTCATCACGCAGTGAGATGCACATGCTCTAACGCTCAATGCGCCAGCTTGCATCATAATCTCGGCTGCTTTTGTTACTGTACCAGCGGTGTCGATGATGTCATCAACTAACACAACATTCTTTCCCTCAACGTCACCAATGATTTGCATACTTTCAACGACGTTAGCGCGTGCACGCGTTTTATTACACAGCACCAGAGGCCAACCCAAATATTTTGCAAATGAACTTGCGCGTTTCGAACCGCCAACGTCTGGCGATGCGATACATGGATTTTCGAGATGCAGACTCTCCAAATAAGGAATCAAAACGCCTGAAGCGTAAAGGTGATCTACTGGAACATCGAAAAATCCCTGAATCTGATCGGCGTGTAAGTCCATTGTAATCAGTCGATCAATGCCTGCTGCCATCAGCAAATCAGCAATTAATTTTGCGCCAATGCTAACGCGTGGCTTGTCTTTACGGTCTTGTCTTGCCCATCCAAAGTAAGGAATAACAGCGTTAATCTGTCTTGCGGAAGCGCGTTTAGCAGCGTCAATCATCAAAAGCAATTCCATCAGATTGTCTGAATTAGGGAAGGTGCTCTGGATGAGAAAGATGTCGCGTCCGCGAATGGATTCCTCGTATGAAACTGCGAATTCGCCATCAGAGAAACGTGTAACTACGAGATTTCCTAACGGACAACCGAGACTGCTACATATTCTTTCAGCAAGGTAGCGTGTGCTGGTTCCTGAAAAAACAAGAAAAGATTCTTTTTCGCTCATTGTGTGAAATGTGTTTTAGTATATGTTTAATTAGGTTAATTCGTTGCTTTTCTAATTTTCTCGAAATAGGATAACAACTCTTTAAAGTCGTTCTCCTGATGAATATCGAAACGATTCCATAAGTCATCGCATACAACAACGCCTCCAAAACCAAGATCTTTCGCAATAGAGATGTTGTCTATCGTCACACCTCCTGCAGCATAGACATGTTTATCTATCAAACCTTTTTTCGAGGCTTGTTTTAGTTCGTCTTGTGTGAATGTGGCATTGTTCGTTTCGCTGGCAAAAATATTTCCCAGAAAAACAAAATCGGATTGCTTTTTTGTGGCTTTCAAATCTGCCAAATTGTGACAGGTTCGCCCAACCTTACCATGATAACCTTTGGGCTTCTCTTCCTTTTCATCATCAATGTGAATACCGCCAAGCGAGTATTCATTTTTCAGATAATAATGGTGATGCACAAAGATTTTCTTATAGTTTTCGTTAGGCAATAACGAAAGCAATCGTTCCGAATAAAGTGGTGAGGTATTTGGTTTACACAGATGTAGCGACTCTAATCCCTCTTCGAAGAGTGTCTCGAGGATCTTGTCTTCTTCGACAAAAAAGTTAGGCTTTGTCAGGATGATTAGTTTCATCGCGTCATGCTCTGTGTGTATCCGTTGCAAATGTATAAAATTTCTTTGAATGCAACATCATTATTGGTATAAAAAAACGTAATAATCGCAAAATATGAGAATTTTATTATACCTTTGGGCACACCTTATTTAATATATATAGCGTATATGACCGACACCAATCAGATGACGCTCCAAGCAATCAATCATCCTTGCTACGTGCTTGACGAGAAAGCATTGCGTCACAATTTGCAACTAATCTGCGAAACAGCAGACGCGGCTGGTTTTTCACCCATTCTTGCTTTCAAAGCTTACTCTCTCTGGAAAACGTTCCCCATCTTCCGAGAATATATCCAAGCAACTACAGCCAGTTCTTTGTATGAAGCAAAACTCGCACTTGAGGAATTTGGCGCTCAAGCGCATACTTATTCGCCTGCATACACCGATTACGAAATTGATGAAATTGCACGCTGTTCCAGTCACTTGACGTTTAATTCTTTGTCGCAATACAATCGTTTTCACAATCGTGCAAAAGCTGCCAATAATTGGTTGAGTCTTGGACTTCGTATCAATCCCGAATATTCTGAAGTAGAGACTTTGCTCTACAATCCTTGCGCTCCAGGTTCTCGATTTGGCGTACTTGCCAATCAATTGCCCAATCAACTACCGTCTGATATTGAAGGTTTCCATTGTCATTGCCACTGCGAAAGTGGTTCGGAGGTGTTTGAGCGAACGTTGGTTCACATCGAAGAAAAATTTAGTCGATGGTTTTCGCAAGTCAAATGGATTAATTTCGGTGGCGGTCACCTTATGACACGAAGTGATTACAACCTTCCGCTTCTTATAAAACTGATTCGCAATTTCCGCGAACGCTATCCTCATCTCCAAATCATACTCGAACCAGGTTCGGCTTTCGGCTGGCAAACGGGACCACTCGTTGCACAGGTGGTCGATCTTGTTGAAAATAATAACATCAAGACCGCCATTCTCAACGTCAGCTTCACGTGCCACATGCCTGATTGCCTCGAAATGCCTTACATGCCAACCGTTCGCGATGCGCAAGTTGTGCCTCTCGATTCACAGGGCGATAACATCTATCGTCTTGGCGGTTGTTCGTGTCTCTCTGGCGACTTTATGGGAAGCTGGAAATTCGATCACGAACTCCAGGTTGGCGAAAACATCATTTTCGAAGATATGAATCATTATACAACTGTTAAAACGACTATGTTTAATGGTATAGATCATCCTTCGATAGCATTACTCCAGATGGACGGTTCGCTCACTTTGCTTCGTAATTTTTCATACGAAGATTATAAGAATCGCATGGACTGATTTCGAATATTTATACCACGATTTTGAAAAAATATTCAAAAAAATTTGGTGAAACAGAAAAAAGTATTACTTTTGCAATCGCGTTTGGCGAAGCGCGCTTTTCGTGAGTTTATCTAGTGCGAAAAGAAATTGCGGAAATAGCTCAGTTGGTAGAGCACGACCTTGCCAAGGTCGGGGTCGCGGGTCCGAGTCCCGTTTTCCGCTCACATGCTGAATAAATCCAGTTGTCAGGCCCAGGTGGCGGAATTGGTAGACGCGCACGTTTCAGGTGCGTGTGCCGCGAGGCGTGCAGGTTCGAGTCCTGTTCTGGGCACAATATTTATTCAGCGTAAAGACATGATGGAGAGGTGGCGGAATTGGTAGACGCGCTACTTTGAGGGGGTAGTGTCAATTACGACGTGGGAGTTCGAGTCTCCTCCTCTTCACTTGAAATTCTATTTGAAATTCTTTTTTATTTGTTGCGGAAATAGCTCAGTTGGTAGAGCACGACCTTGCCAAGGTCGGGGTCGCGGGTCCGAGTCCCGTTTTCCGCTCTTTTTTTATTTGTGTCTTACTACCACGATGAATTTATACCTTAGATATTTCAACAAAGAAACTTTAGTTAACTCTACATCGGAAGCCATTGCTTTCTTAAGAAGTATTCCCGAAATTGATCTTACACCTGACATTGAAGAAGACTTACGTTTGTATGCTGAAAGCGATGTAATGTATCCGAAGCGTTATAAAGTTCGCCCTCGTGTCTATTTTATCGTCATTAAAACAACTGCTGAAACAATGCTTGATTTCAAGCAGAAGAAAGCTTTGCATCCTTCTCAGATGAATACTGCTGGTCGTGAGCAAATGCAGACAATCAATAGTCTGACTGAAGAACGACCAGGATGGTACGAAGGTTCACTCGACTTCAAACGCGTCGTGATGATTCCAGCGACTGGCAAACACGAATATCGTGACACGCATTTCGTTGCAAGTTGCAAGGCAGAGTCTGGTCTTGATTGCTACCAGCGCATTGTCGCTTATCTTCGCGAACGTGTTGATGATCGTAGCCAATTTCCTTCTGCAAAAGGTAAAAATTTCCGATTTAGATATTTAGGCATGTGGAAATAAAATCGAAACGCCATGAATAAAGTTATGTTAATAGGAAATGTGGGAAAAGAACCTGATGTGCGCTATTATGACGCTGACCAGGCAGTTGCCACAGTGCGTTTGGCTACAACCGAACGTGGTTATACACTCCAAAATGGTATGAAAGTGCCCGATCGTACCGATTGGCACACACTGATTTTCCAACGTCGTCTTGCGCAAATCGTAGAGAAGTATGTTCACACTGGCGATCGCCTTTATGTTGAAGGCAGACTGCGCTATAGAACTTACGATGACCAGCGTGGCGTTCGTCGTACAGTCACAGAAATCAACGTTGAAAACATGGAAATGCTTTCACCGAAGGGAAATACGACTACAAATGCTGAAACTACAGCGACAGAGCAACACACCGACGAGCAGAAGGCAAGCGATGAAATTCCATTTTAATTTTTTCAATTCCTAAGACGTGGATTTATCATTTCTAACCGAAAGTCTTTCAGACGTAACTTTCCAATCTCCAACGCTCGGCGTCATCATCGCCATCATCCTAACCATCTTGCTACTTGCTGCATCTGGCTTTGCAAGTGCGTCAGAAATAGCTATTTTTAGTCTATCGCCAACAGATCTCTCGAAATTAAATCCAGAGAAAAATCCAGTTGATGCAAATATCAACCTATTGCGTGACGATAGCGAAAGAACGTTAGCAACTATTCTTATAACTAATAACTTTGTTAACGTTACTGTCATCATGCTGTGCAATTATATATTTGGACAGCTCATTCATTTCGGTGCGCGAGCTTATTGGCTCGAGTTTCTTGTAATCACAGTTCTACTTACTTTTCTTTTGTTGCTATTCGGTGAAATCATGCCGAAAATCTTTGCGAAGCAGAACGCATTGCGTTTCTGTCGTTTCGCAACGCCTGTTCTTCTCGTTTTGCGTAAACTATTTTGGCCGTTCTCTTATGTATTGTTGAAGAGTGGCGTGTTGGCAGAAAAAGTCATACGTCAGAAAAATCACGTGCTAAGCGTTGACGATCTGGAACAAGCACTTGAACTCACAGATAAAGAAGAAATCAAAGACGAGAAAAGCATGCTGCAAGGCATTATTCGCTTTGGCGATGAGACTGCAAAAGAGGTGATGACACCGCGTCAAGATATCGTTGACATTGATGCGGATGCGTCTTTCAAAGACGTGCTCCAGTGCGTTGTCGATAACAACTACAGTCGCATCCCTGTCTATCAGGATACTGCCGATAATATTCTCGGCGTGCTTTACACGAAAGATCTTCTCCCATTCCTTTCGGGAGGCGAAAATTATAAGTGGCAAAAATTGATTCGACCGCCTTATTTCGTTCCCGAAACAAAGAAAATCGACGATCTTTTGCGCGAATTCCAAGAAAATAAAATACATATTGCCATCGTAGTTGATGAATTTGGAGGCACATGTGGGCTTGTTACGATGGAGGACATACTCGAAGAAATCGTAGGAGAGATAAACGACGAATACGATGAGGAGTCCAAGAATTATACTCGGTTGAACAGCAATTCATTCTTGTTCGACGGCAAAATTCTCTTGAGCGATTTTTGCAAGATTCTGCAAATCGACGATGACGAAATGGCTGAAGTAGCAGGCGATGCTGACTCATTAGCAGGCTTGTTGCTTGAGTTAAAAGGCGATTTCCCTGCTTTACACGAACAAATCAAGTGGAAAAATTACACATTTGAAGTCATGGAACTCGACAGTCGTCGCATTAGCAAAGTGAAAGTGATAACCCATCGCAAAAATGCGCAATAATCTGCCGCTACCGCATTTTTTTAATCCTTTCGACAACGTGCAAATCGGCGTTGTTGCAATAGCCGAGCGCGAGGAAGCGTATCTCCAGCGCTATCCTTCATTACAATCCATTTATAACTCTATACGCGACAAACGTTCTTCTATTCGACGTCGCGAAATCTTAGCGTCCTACGCTTTGCTTCTCGATATGATAGGAAGCGAAGCGCTTACGTTGCGCCACTCGCCAAGCGGTCAACCATTGCTATCCAATCGCTTTATCAGTATAAGTCACACGCGTGGACTCGTAACGATTATCCTTGCGACCGCAGCGCGTGTAGGTATCGATGTGGAATACGTCTCCGACCGCATCAACAACGTCGTTAGCCATTTCATGCGCGAAGATGAAATCGCTACTGCAACCATCGACCGACTCAAAATATGGTGCGCAAAAGAGACGCTCTACAAGTTATTCCCAGAACTCAACTTGACGTTTCGCGATATCCACGTAATGCCAACGTCTGACAACGCTTCACAAGGTCAATTCACAGCAACGCTTGTCGAGCAAAACCAAGATGTGGTCGTCAATTACGTGGTCAACGAACAATATGTGTTGACTTTTTCCGTTCTTCCGATAAAACAAACCGATGATGCAATGCGCTAAACGCCTAACGCTTTGCCTTGTGATGCTGACGCTGTCGTTTGTCATCACAATGGCGCAAGATACGCTCCGATTGGTGCGTGCCAACGAGGCGCAAGCGTTTCCTGCGGTCATCCCTGCTGGCAATTACAGCGGTATTTGTCGCATCGCCGACAATCTCTACGCGCTCGCGGATGATAAGTCGGCAACCGACGGTTTCCATCTCGTTGAAATCCAAATCGATAGCGTGCAAGGCAATATCTTGTCGGTCGCTTATCGCGGTTTTATCTCAACGGAATTGCCCAACCGCGATGCTGAAGGAATCGCCTATAACGACTCGTTGCAATCGTTGTTTGTGGTAGGGGAGAGCGATAACAGCATCGCGGAATATAGTCTTACAGGAAATCTGCTGCGAAAGAGCGATGATCTCTGCCATATCTTGCAGTTTTCCGAAAATAATTTGCACAACAGCGGTTTCGAATCGTTGACTTACAACGCAGTTTCACGTCAGTTTTTCACGTGTACCGAAGCGCCACTGCCTTCCGATACGACCATCCGCATCGCCGCTCTGTCGCCCGACTTCGCTCCTTTGTCGCTTTGGCGTTACGCGTTGGATGTTTCGTCAGCCAATCAACCTATGAAAATCCAAGCGCATGGCGTGAGCGAATTGTGTTCCTTGCGCGATGGCAGTCTGTTGGTGCTCGAACGCGATGCTTGCGTGCCCGAAGAAATTTTTGGAGCATTCGTTGATGCAAAAATCTATCAAGTTTTTCCAAACCATTCCGCACCAAACAGCCTTCTATCGAAGTCGCTTCTTTGGCAGACGCGCACCGATATCTCGCTATTCCACCAAGATTTCGCCAACTACGAAGGGCTCTGCGTTGGTCCAACGCTCATCGACGGCAGCCAAGTGCTCATTCTCGTCGCTGATTCGCAAAACCGCTACGGCAGCGTGCTGCAAGACTGGTTCCTAACGCTCGTCGTGAGATAAAAATTCCCATGCACCGCAATCCCAGCAACTCGCTTTGAGTTGCTTTTTTTGTGCTTTTTCAAACCTGAATATATGCCCGAAATCCGCTACGCAATAAACCAAAAAAATATAGTACGCGAAAAGTGTTAAAAAAGAGTGTTAAATTGGTGTGTCAAAGAATGTTAAAAATGTTAAGTTTTATTTGTTAAAATTTTATTTCGCGTGAAAAAAAAGTGCGTTTTTTGCGATTTTTTTGAGGGTTTCGTGTGGAATACGGATGCAAAAAGGCTGTTTACGAGTCGTAAATGGGCGCTTTAGAAATCTATCTCACGTGAGATAATTTTTTATCTTATATCATTTAACTTTTTTAACAAATGCATTTTTCCGAAAATTGACGTTCAAAAA
>Ga0065711_1000199_pt1 | contig 83007 bp, 42 predicted proteins | sample Hoacrofraction12_FD_59098 | JGI IMG/M metagenome (GOLD analysis project Ga0065711, IMG submission 59098) | Hoatzin crop microbial communities from Cojedes, Venezuela - Epithelial fraction 12 v2 (version 2) | ecosystem: Host-associated > Birds > Digestive system > Esophagus > Crop | place...
CCTCTCTGCCCAGCTTTCCAGCCTATCCAGGTCACGCTGAATGGCAGCACAGCCTTCTGGTGTATCTACCACACCTCCCAGTTTGGTGTCGTCAGCAAACTTGCTCCTTTCGGATGTCCCTAAAACAGTTTGTAGATTTAGAAAAAAGTTGGACTTTTAATAAGCTCTAACCCAATTTAATTAGCTTGGATTTTTATAACATGCCATGTCTTTAGAATGCTGCAACAGTCTATAAAGGGGTATTTTTTCAACATTTTTTCATAACGCTGTGCATAAGGCAAAACTGAATTTGGGCAGTTTCCTCAGTGACTGTTAATAAAGGATGTAAGAGCCCAGTGTTTACATAATAACTTACAGCTGTTAAGAAGCTATTTTAGTCAGTGCATACACCAAGTTTACAGTTACTGTCTCCAAATACCTGTGGTCTAGCCACTTACTTCAGTCTGCTGATTATTTAGCTGAAATAATCTACCCATGGCTCCTCCTTTGGCTCCCTCTGCCCCGACAAGAACCAAATGCGGAGCCATTTAAAGAAACCAAACCCAGCTGCTGACACCTCCGTGAGCCCCAGCCGGAGTCTCGCCATCGCTTTGCCCTGCAGGTTTGGGCTGGCTGTGGCCAGGGTGGCTGTCACAGCGTGTTCAGACCCACAGGGGCCTGGAGTTAAGGGAGATGTCACCAGCAAAGCCACCATTGCTGGGTGGGGAGAGGTGGGTCCCCAGTGCTCGGCTGGGTCATCCCACTTTGAGCCCCGGGGTCGAAAGCTCACCCACCTAGCACAGGTGGGAGGAGAGGGAGTAATAGAGGGGGTGTAACAGATTTTTTTTTTTAAAATACAATTTATTAATTTCTTTGTGGGCTACACATAATTTCTATTTCCTTCTTTTTTTTTTTTATTCTTCTGCTGAATTAGGGGTAATAGCATATCCCAATATGAATGCAACCTGGCACTGGATGTTGGATTATTTAATAATGAAATTTTTTGACAAAAAATTCTCTTAATTCAATTTGATCATTACCTCTAAAATGGCTTCATGCCTTTAATATCTAAGTTAGTCTAGTTCCAGAAACAAAGCATATCTTTCTAACAAGCCCCACAGACTAATTTGTATGCTTATTTGTCCCACTTCTTATTATTTCTGATTTTTATTGGAGGAGGAGGTTCACTGTTTGCTCAGTCTAGGATTTCACTAAGGCTTTTTCTGATCCATTTCTTTTAATGAGCATTGGAACCAGTCTAGGAGACCTTGATAGAAGGTAAATCCCTTTTAAACAAAAAAAATAATACAGCTGAGTTATCTGCTGCCTCTGCTGGGGTTAGTAGGGTTGTTATGCTTTTGTATATGAACTGCTTTGGGATAATAATGTTTTCTACTTGCTTATACATTTTTCATCAGACAAATCAGGCAAAAAGGTTGTATCATACAGACCTGTAACCGTAGCTGCTTTCCTGTCCTGGAGCTGCAAGGAAAAGATGAGATGCATTTTCATACTTGGAGAAAAAAAGGTCAGAGTTAGAGGGGAAAAATGGTACGAAAGGGCAAAGCCTTGGATATAAGTAGCTAGCCCCTAAAGCAGGTGCTAACAAGACCTTCTTGACAACCACTGAGTTTTGTGCATAGCAGAGGAAAAGTTACAGCTGGAAGAAAAGAACCAGGCAAGGAATAGCATTGTACTGTATCTGAGTGGGACTGTAGAAGCTGAATGAGTCATTGTTATAAAATATGGGCAGCGGAGTGTCCTTTCATGTCTCTCGACGCAGATTGAATGCAGTCCTGACCAAGATGACAAAATTCATTTTGATTGAATAGTTGCCCATATTTTTAAATGAAATGCATGTGGGGCTATTAGCTCAGCTCCCCGTCGAAGGCAGCCGCTCCACAGCCCTGCCATATGTTTGGCAGTGTTTGAAGCACCTGGCATCCTCCAGAGCAGACAGTCACATCTGAGCGGGGATGAATATTGAACCATCTCACAGCTTTCTCCTCCAACTGCAGGGTAGGTATTTTTTACATTTAAAAAAAACCCCAAACCATACAGCAATATAAAAGGTTAAGCAAAAATTTATGTACGTAAAATGTTTTATAAAAACAGAAAGGGAGCAGAGGACAGGACTGGCAGGGATCCCAGGCTCCTCCCGTGTCTGAGGAGGACAGGAAGGGCAGGGACGCAGACGTCTTTCTTTGTCTGAAGGAGACACTAGACTTCAGAGTCCAAAAAATACAAATAATAAATTGTTCTTTTATTATGGATTTATCACATTGGTATTAAAGCTAATATGCAATTTCTCAGCCTGGAACAATCACTCCCACACATCCCACCCCTATCAAATGTTCCTCTCTTTAATGTCATTAAGAAAGTGATGTGCTTAGCTGCATGCTGAGAAGGGCAGTCATGGCCTTTGGCTGAAAAATCAGCGAGTTACTTTTCCATTGAATAAGGTTTAAAGCTTTAGTGACCCACGAGTCTGGATTGCAACCAAACAGGAATATTGCATGTCCGTGTGCTTCTCCTGGGCCAATTTTTAAAATGTGTACCACGGATTTATGGTATGTTTTATGGTTAAAGAGCTATTGACGTGATTACACAGGGCACTGTTAGAGCGATCTCGATTACCCTCACCACCGAAAGGTGAACTCAGACGGGAATAGCTGAAAGCAAAGACTAGGACAATAACCAGAGAATGGAGAGCCCATCACATGACAGAAGTTAAAAGAACTTTGCTAGTTTTATGTAGCAAAGGAAAGTCTTAGAGAAGATACGGTTTATTTCTCCAAGTGTGTCTCCAGGAGGAAAAGGACCTTTCTTCTGAAGGGCAATGCAGCACAAGGATATAAAACAGATGTGAATACATTCATGTTGGACACAAAAAGGACTAGCAACGAAAGGAGTGAGAGTCTCAGCTGCACTTCTAGGAAGTTACTGGGGTCTATAGCAACAGTTGGAAGCTAATTTTTGATAACTATATTCATAAAGGGTGGTGATATGGTTGTCTACAATAGCTGGTAAATGACCTTGACAAGAGGGAAAAAAAGCCTTTTCTCAGCATTTTATCATGTTGCTAATACCAAAAATGTCTTCCAAAATAGATTGATGAGGAGTACTGAGGATTTCACACTTTCTAGATGGAAATAGTGCAGTGTTACTTCTCTTCTTTTTTGTACAGTGTAAAGCTGGAAATGAAATGAGTGCTTGTGTTGTTTCACTCATTCTGAGGATCATTTTCAGATCCCATTTGTATTATTCTTCTGCCTACAGCTGCTTCCACAAACATCTCAGTGGGTGGACTCCATCTAAGAAATCCCTGTGCTTCTGCCAGGATTTCTTTCCCATTCCAGCTCCCCACCTTTTAAAGAAATTCTAAAAGTAGGATATAGCAATAATGATACAGAAAAGATGCCGTCCCTGGAAGACAGTATTTTCTGTCAGTGTTTTATTAGCTAAAGTGGATGATCAGCTCTGTAAGAGGACGGTTGCTGTTTAATTTTCTAGATTGTTATTATGACCGTGCTGATTTTTTTTTTTTTAACATTCATCAGTGGTCATCCACATGCTATACAGTGTTGAAGTACAAATCAGCAAAAAATATGACCAGTTTTTCTACCATATCTTTAACTTCAAATAGGCAAAGTGTAATAAATTCAAAGGCAAGTCCACTAAAATGAAGGAGTTCCAAATCATCACAACTGTACTGACCGTTTTTGGTCCAGCTGTGCACTGATGGGCATTACCATGGGAAGAGGAGCATTGCCCACCTTGCTGACCGTGCCTCTCACTGGAAGGCCCATGGGTTGTCTGATAAAACAGGACCACAAAAGCCCGAGGGTAACTGCACACTCACAGTACCAAGCACTACTAGAACTCCATAAAAATGAAAACAAAACAAGGGTATGGTTACGCCGTACATATGCATCTCTGCATACCAATGTATTTCATTCAGAAGAGGAGCTTCGACCTCAGTGCAATTACTCTGCTCACTGCATTACTTAACAACAATTTCCACAAAGACTTGTAGGATATATGACTTTTTACAAGCTTCCAAGTGTTTAAAAAATAAAATGATACAGCCTTTTAACCCATATGTATTATTTTGCTTGCTGTGTAGAAATCGTAATAACAACAGCTTCAGATTGTTATTTTATTGTCCTTATGGTACCAGAGAAGAAATACATCATTTGAAAACAAACCAAAATAAAAACAGCATGAAGGAGAAATTGCTGAGGCTGGTAGCCTGTAATTAGAGCTACCATCTGTGTTGAGGTTCCAGGAAAACAAATGCATCCCACACTGTCCCATCCGCTCTGCTTAGTCTCCAAGCTTTGGATGTAAGGGCCCTGAATTTTTTACACACTCCATCTCTCATCTGGATGGCCCAGTCATCATACCATATGGTACCATACGCAGATATCAGATCATGATTGCCAACTCCATAGCTGCTTTACGTGCTTCATAAAGCATCATAATGCAGGTATTGTTTGATAGTACAATAAAGTACAAGTACATTTAATTTAACATTTTCACCATCATTTTTTTGAATCAGTAGCTTTAAAGGAATTCAGGAGAGATTTAGAAATATTCGTACATTCTTGATAGAGCTTGTGGGTTGCTTTATTTTTGCTTACCTTCCATTAAAGGATTAGGGAGAAAAGTGCTTCATTGTTTTGACTCAAGCTTTTTTTGGTTTATAAAGCAAAACGCTGATAAAGACTGTAAACTGTTTCAGTAATTGTATGTGAGGTCTCAGATAGCATCACTGGCTGGAGCATTTGTGATTCCTGCTTCCTGGATTGGCTTCTCCCTGGCTGCAGCACCGCTTTAGCCTGGCTGGGCTGTAGTTAAATTGCTCTCTGGGCACGTTTGTATCGTTACATGGGCATGGTGACCTTTGGTAGTAAATCATTTTGAATGGACCAAATCGGGTTGAATTGCAAGGAGAAAACAAATGCATGTTTGTTTTCAATTTAAGAGACACAGCAATTTAGATCAATTTAAAGTTTGGTTGCAGGAAAATATTCTGAGCTATGTGTTTATATTTCATCAACCCGACTTTGATATATCTAGCATGTGGAATTTCTTTATTCTATATATAAATATCTGTATATTATTTATTTATATGCATTTATATTAGTTTATTTGTATGTGTATAGCGATACACATGCATAAATAGATGTGCATTTCGTACTTGGTAATAGTATAGCTCCATCATTATGATAACATGGAGGCTGGGATTTGTCTCGCCTATGTTTACCCACTGAAAAGTTGACATCTGTTCTAAGCCAGTCATGCAGGTCCCTCTGAAATCTATGGAGACAGCCAGTTCCAGAGAGCGATCTGTACTCAGCTATTTAGAAGAGGAGGTACCTGCCTCTCTCCAGTGCCTGCAGAGGAAGCTTGCATGGCTAATTCAGAGCAAACACATAACTTTAAGCATGCTAAAGTTAGGGACAGGAAACCCAAACCAACTGCTCTCAAAAGAACCCTCTTTTGTGAAGCGGACTGATCTAGATTCATGCACCACTTCTAGTTTCTGCTCTTGCTTCTTTGTGGTGGTGGTAATAATGGTGGTACACACCACCAAGTTAGGAAAGAACTTTTCCACTTCAAATCAGAAGGTTTTTTTGGTTTTTTTTAATGGTTATGGTAATGATTAAAGTGAAGAGGAAATTGTTCATGTTGCCAATTCGTCTTCTATTTTGTTTTTTAATTTTCTCTTTAAAAATGTCTTTGAAGCAGATAATTGTATAAATGTGACTTGATCACTGAAATCACTGAGTGGACTTTGAAATCATGAGGGAAGAAGGAAAAGGGAGGAGAAGAATTCATGAGATCTACAGTAAAGAGAATTATTAATCTGCAGAAATATGTGCCTCTGTTACTACTGGCTCTGCAAAAAAGTGATTTCACGTTATAATGTGCCTTCTAAAACTGAAAAAATAGGATGGGTGTGGAAACCTACATTTGTACAGTGTATGAACACTTTGATCTCTTAAGAAGGAAGATGTAGAATAAAATGTAAATTAGATTTGGAAAAAATGCAAACCCATGAGAGAAACAAAACTAAAGACCAAAAATCATGTCTCCTGGTTTAATGGTGAGACTTGGCAATAACATCTTTGGGCACTTCTGAAAGGCAAACTCAGATGCTTGGCTCAAAGTGCAGCACAGAAATTGCCTTGAACATAGATTTTATCTCTGCCTTTCTAGTACATTTTGAAAGCCAAATTCCATCACTGTCAGAGAGAATGTTAATATGTCTCTGCAGTGACTGTTTGAATCAATAGTTCATCCTATAAACAATCATTGTTATGAAGTTCTTTGCCTAAGCAGAACAAGGGAACGTGGAGAACATGCTGCGTCCAGTGCAGGCTAGACCCTGAGCTACATTGAAATGGCATGCAACGCTCGGCAAAATTTGGAAGATATGGTAAGTGCACTAAAAGGAGTGATAACTGCACTGTGACACACAGCAGCCCTTTTGGAGATAATAATAAACTGGTAAAAAACTTGTTAACCAAGTTAGTAATGTTTTGCTGCTATCTAAGACGAGAGGGCTTAGCACCACTGTAATTTGCAAAGCTAATCTAGCTCAGTGATCCACAGGCTGTGACCTTTGACAACCCTCCTGGTGATCGGAAGAATAGAGCAACTGGACGTCAGGAAGATAAGAAGGTTGGGAAGGCAGCTGGGTCTGTGAGAAAAAACAACCAAACCCCATCCTGTGAGGTTAGTAAATATGCTTTTTGTTTAGGTAGATGACAGATAAATTGGATGTATTAACATCTAATTTTCAAAAGTTGCTGTTGAATTAATATGCTTCAGTTTCACAGAGGCCAACTTCAGAAATTCTGTGCCAATTTTCGTAGCTTCAAAGTGCTATTGGTTTCTAAATTAGATAAACAGAGCTTCCAAAAATTATGTCAACTATGTGTCATGTGTCAAGTTGGCACAAAAAAAGAGAAACACCCTATGTCAGTGTCATTTAAATAAACAAGTTAACAGCTAGTCATAAAAGCCATGAAGGGAGTAATTTAGAAGAATGTGAGTTCCTGACTCCAGAATTCCAGTTCTCTGACCCAAACAACAGCACTCCCACACACTGGGGAATGTACGTACGAAATAAGTATGGGAGTGCCAGAGCTGGAAAACTGTATCAAAAAAGGCCGAAAACACAGGAAACAGATTTGGATCTGGATCTGAAATTCACCACTTTGGCCTCTTTCTAAAATTAAGTGCAACTCCCTTGAGTTTTGGGGACAGCTCAGCATCATACTACAGGGAAGTCAATGAGGAAAGGCAGAAATGAAATGGCAATAGATTCCCAGGATGGGAAAAGGGAGAGTGCTGGAATTAAGAACACGCTGCTGAAGACAGGGATTGTTTTGAAGGGAACTAGATGCAAAGGAGAACTTGGAGAGAATTGGGAGGGGATGAATAAAGTGGAAGGAACTTATGTCTCATGATGGCTCTCATATGCCATCAAAATTTAGCTCAGCTTAAATGATTAAGGCAGGTTTGGCACAGAACTTCTTCAAATAAAAATATGGAAAATGAATCCTGCTTTTAATTTTGCAGAAACAAGTCCCAGGGATCATTCAGATATCAGTCTCATTTTTTATCCCAGTCCTTCTGCTCTAAAAGCACAGACACCCCTCAGTTTCCCCAGGGAGAGAAGTTTCATCTTTTAATCTGGTTTCAAACTCAGGAAAAAAAAGAGTTATGAACTACAAGTTGTTTATATGAACAACCTCATGGCCAAACCTCTAGAGCTTTATCCGTCACTGGTGATATACAGTCTTAAAACAAAACACTCAATGGGGAACAATTATTGATATTTATCTCTCTTTTAGTATACTGATTTCACTGAGCTAATAATAATAATAGTGATGAGAAACTTCAAAAGATATATGGAGCCCAAATACTTCTTTCCTTTTCCTAACCTCTTTAATGCATCTCTGCCATTTTTGGAAGCCATCATTGCTATGAAAATTCTTTATTAAAGGGTTTGATGACTTCGGTAATGATTTTGGGATGAATATAATTAGTGAGCTAGAAAAATCTTTAGGTCACATTAAGGCTGGGAATTACTTGAGGAATATTTGAAAAAAAACCAAGGCTTCCCCTTGTAATTACCAAGTATGTCCAACATGGTAGCATGAAAGATGCATCTCACTGTAAGAGAAACCATCAGATGAAGTACTCTGGTTGCAGCTGTGACTGGAATGCAAAGTGGCACACCCTCCAAAGACAGAAAAAAAATGAAAGAAAAGACCATCCCAAATTCTTTTAAAGGTCACATGTGGATGCAGGTTTTCAGCTGGAAGCCAAACCCAGAAGGACATCAGCAGGGAGCCTGGGAATTTTTCGTTTGGGATCTGCATTTTGTAGCAGATCCCTTTGTCTGTAAAGCAACTGACCTGAATACCAAAAGGACAGGAAAGATCCAGATCCAGATCTGAAGTTGATGTTTGCCTCATTTCTGATCTGGTAGAGGGACAACCCTTACAAGTGCAGTTCACCAGATGATCAGGAGCCAGTGCTATGCCTTATTCCTCTCTTTTTCCTGTCCCTCTTATTTTCTTTCCATCTGAGACTGGTTTGAAAGAGATATGATGCTTGCTGTGAAAACAGTTTATCCCATCAGACTTAACAAATTTTCTTCCATGATTTATGGTCACAGCAAGGAGTTTGAAAACTTTCAGAAGAACATCCTCCTTAGTCCATCCTTCAGTCTTTCTGGAAGGCTTGTGATGAAAAAATTAGAACCTTGAGAAAAAATAAATTCAGGAAATTTTTTGCTTTAGAATGAAAACAGAGAAAAGGATGGGATAATGTCTATAAAGATGTTATTCCTGATTTACTTTGATGCTACACTTACTGTCTCCTTTCAGTGATTTAAACCACTTTCAACAATGAGTAGTATTCCCAATGAAATTATTAGGTATATCCAGTGCATTTATTCTGTAGCTAAACTTTACAATGTTATGGCAATTATGATTCCAATATATTGTAGGCCAAATTTATTGCTAGCATTTAATACTTCATTGCACGCATTACATTACCATGAATGGAAGTATGGGGATATCATGTACATTTTCAAGCTTTTCATCTAGAAATATGAATTTCTTCTTTATTAGAACTCTAGGTACCAACTGTTTCAGACCTGTATGAATAACCTTCCTTTTGGTTTACAAGACAACACTGTTGATGCTTTCCTTTTTTTTTTTTTTCCTATTTCGTAGAGAAACTGCCAGGGAAAATTACTTTTTACTCTGTGAATAACAAAGCTCTCTCTACAGCAGCGTACTATCTCTCAGTTCATTTTTTAAAGTATATTTATGTATTTTGTACACACTTGTAGGAGTAATTGGCATATTCCTCATCACTAAAGCAAAAAAATAACTAGGAGTAATTGGCATATTCCTCATCACTAAAGCAAAAAAATAACTACTACATATATTTCAATTACTCCTAAAATTTTCTATTTTCAAAAAAGAATGAAGGAAATTTGTCTTTTTCAAATGAGTATTTCATATCCTTAGAACCCCTCAGGGCCACTGTAGTTTATTTAGGAAGTTACCTGTTTATCTTTTTAAATTTCAGGAGTCTTACAGATCTCTTCAAATGCCACATCACTACCAATTCTTTTCACCAGTACCCAACTGCCGTTACATTTGTAAAAAAAATCTAGTTCTATACCAGATCTTCAGCCAAGACCAAATAGGTTTAATGTGATCAAGCAGGAACAGTTCTAATGATTCAAAGAAAGGAGAACAATGGATTTTTATGTTGCTGGGTGCATGAGAAACTTAGATAAAGGGCTGAAAAAAATATCACACTGAAGAATTACCATACAATTCAATGACAGAATGACTGGGGCTTGTGGCGATGGAGTTGCTGTTGAGTAGAAGCGAGGCAACGAAGAGATTTTTAAACTACTCAAAACCTGAAACCAAGCAGGATGGTCTTCACAGAAGTCAAATGGAAAACATTTGAAACAATTGACGTACAGTTTAAATATTTTAAAAATCCTTTATTCCTTTTGAATTAGTGCATTTTGGTTGAGAGAGAAAGCAAAAGGCATTATTGCAGGGGAAGAACACAGTCAAGACCGCACTGCTTGTTCCGTGGGACAGTATTTTTCTCTCCAAAAAAAAAAATCTAGATCTTGCTTCTGCTACGTAAAGGTCAAGCAACTTTGCCAGGGATTCTCAGCCACCAGAATTACTCCAAATGTATACAACAAGGTTGTTCTCTGTCAGTATGGCATTTGAAGTGAAAAATTTATCTGTCTGTCTAGGTTTTTATCCTGAACTGACAGTGGTATACTGTGGATCAAGCAACTGAAACCAGTCATTTGTGTTTTGTCATGAAACATCTGCTTGACAGCTCACAATTTCAGCTTAGTCAGTTGCTCCATCATGTAAGCGGTGAAGAAAATGCTTTGCCAGTTTCAAGATCCTAAATCTAAACAAGCTTATATAGTGATAACATTTGAAAATAAGTGTCCTATTCACATGCCATTCATTCTTTTCAGGTTTATTCCCAAGAGAGATCCTGTATTAAACATACACAAAGCTTGATCTACGTAACCTTTTCCAAGCCTAGCTTTCACAGCCCTGTCTGGATATTTTCTGCATGGGTACCAAGTCCTCAGATTCACAAGTAACTGACAGTCTTTCATGGCAATATTCATGATTACTAGATTAACTCTCAGTTGTTTGCTACAGTGTATGTTTCTCATTTAGAGTATTCTCATCAAAATCTGCAGATGGAAGCTACAGGGTATTTGCAGAAATTCTGAGGAATATAAGGAAGGATTTTTATTGTTTCTATAAGGTTTCTCCTCTTCATTCTTCAGTCCATTATATGGTTTGCTTAATGGTAAAGTGACAGTTGCTGAACCAGGTTTTTAAAATGCATGTCTATCTGTCAGTTCCAATGCATCTCACAGCTGCATACATTAACTTATCATGCTTGAAAGTACAAAAAGATTATGCTGCAGTGAAATGTTAACAAGGTCATATCATATACACACTAGCTCATTGCACTTTTCTTCCTTTCATTGCTCCTTTTAGGCATTACTCCATGTCATGCATAAATAATGTTGCTCTGGAGAGAAAGTTCGTGTACTTTGTGTTACTGGTGCTACTGTACTATTGAGACAGGCTGAACTTCTGGAGTGAATGTCAGAACATGTCACTTGCTAAATTATTGGTACCTAGCCATCAAAGACAAGTATAGAGGATGAATACGTGTATTCATGAATATAAGATTACTTTCTGCTTTGCATCACCACAACAGCAGTCATATTCATATAGTTTTCGTATAAATGAGGTTTGGCAAATCACTGTCTGATGTCATGCATCTGATTTTACTGGACTTTTGTGGAGTCTGTCAGACTGTACTGGGTGAAGCACGTGAAAGCTCAGAAGAGCAGCACAAGAGGGCAATTTGTGCACCAAGGAAATATTTCATAAGCAGAAAGCCTCAGCTACTGAAAAACCTGACAGAGATCCAGAGATAAATAATTTTCCCTTGATACAATTCTGCAGTGCTATGGCGAGCGTGCCAGTACATCTGCTGATAGACCTCAGCTCCTCCCTACGCTACTCTGCTCCCAGACATCACCAGCAGCAGGCTTGGACCTCCACGAAGTCCTAGCTCCAGGATTTTCAGCCGGTATGGCTGGGTCTCGCTGAACCTAAGATCTGTCTGTGTGGGCTGTCTAAGCCTGCCGCCTGCTTCCCACCCCTTTTTATTCCCTCCAGATGGAAAACTGTGATTTTAGGCTAGATATTCCTGGCAGGTGTTGTGGTAAAAGGCCTGCTTCAGTCTTTGTCCCTCAAGATAAATTACCACCCACATGCTAATTTCATATTTAATTGTAATTAAATCTCATATGATCCGCAAGCATTTGCTCAAAGGTCTGTCACAGAATTTCTTTGCTGGTGCATTCTTTCACATCGTCATATATTTAGCAGCAAATCTCGTTTTGCCCAAGCCAAGGTCAAGCCAAAGTAAAGCTCTCTATAGCAAATACTTTATATCCATGGGTAACAAACCGCAACAGTGGTCAATAACAAATGGAGTCATAGAGGTCTGTGGGGGCTGAAGAGGAAGAGGTAAATTTTGTTGTCAGCGGAGAACAAAAGCATGCACTGTATTATTATGGTTGATCTCACAAACACTGCTTGGTTATTCCAGTTTTAATTAATGTTTTTTCATAAGTAGACAGTCATGTTATTCAGTAATTCTGAGAAAGGGAAGAGGAAGCCTAATGCAAAAGATAGGTTCAAACTGATCTGATTAAGCTGGTCAAGGTAAAGGGTTGCAGGTCACGAAGGTTCCCCATCACAAACACAGCTGCATCCAGTCCTACAGCCCCTGAGCTTTCTGTTATCACTCTCCAGCAATCTCTGCTATTATAGGCAAGAAAAATTAAAAGTTGGCTTCCTGCAATAGAGATGAGTCAGTCTGGTGATGTAACTCGTATAGTGTTTGGTGGTCTTTATAATGAACTTTGACTCTATGCTTATAACAACATGAGGCTTTAATAAATCTACAAGATAATTAACATAGACATGAAGAGATATGTCGGGAAGGAGAGATCTATTGTCTGTCTTTGTTGGGCTGCTAGCAATGGCAGATATATTTATAGTTTTCAGTAAAGAGAAGAAAATATCAGTTTCTGGCTCTTGGAAGATGGAAACTCCTGGCTTAGAAGAGTGTGGGTTACGCAGCAACTTCTCTGGGTGAGGCGCCCTCCCAAAGGATTTGATTTCTTCCCTGAGACCACAAGGTAAAGCTATATTAAACTCAGGATTTCTATTTCATTGTAAATACCACATATCAAATGAGGTTTTGCTCCAGTCTAGCAGGAAAAATAGAAAATCTTGATGTAAAGGTAGTTCTGAAAAATGTGTTGTTTTGGGGAAAAATGAGTAGTTCTCTGCTTTTCTAAAACAAAACAAGGAAGCAACTGCCCAGTTCTCTAATGGAGCCCTATGGGAGCTGGGATAAGCCAGAGAGTGAGCAATGAAGCAGATATTTCAGCAATCAAAGACCCCCGGCTCAGGACAAACTGACAGTCGCCCCATTGAGATGGGGGGTTCAAAGGAGAAGTGTCCACACTCTTCCTGCTTGCCCTGGATCTCCTCATTGATGTAAAGCAGAGTCACAATGGGCTTGATCAGGAGCTGCAGTTTTTGGAGGCTGCTCATGTCTCATGAGCAACCTTATGGTGGGACTGATGTAGGAATAAAGCCCTGAAAGCCCAGGAGTAATTGGGATGAGGGATATTGCATCATGAAGAAGCTGAGACACATGTTAAAGTTTGTCCTTCAAGCAAATCATGAGACAATTTGACAAGAAGCCAGGCAAATTTCTGATGAACCCTGAACTTTATTTTGCTGGAAATTCTTCTCAGCTGACTACTTTCCACAAAACTCTTCAGCTTAGCTGGAGCTATTATTTTCAGATCAAAAAAACTTCATCAGAAAATTCCAGACCGACTCTACCACTGAGTCTATTTGGATTGCATTACTCAGGGGCTGTCTCAATAGAAGCAGACTATTAAATTTCACTTTAGTTTATAGTTTCTAACACGGCTGTTTGGCAAATGAAACTTCCGTCTTCAGTACAATTCCAGTTTCAACATTTGTTTCATCTTGGAAGAGAATATTTAAAACTAAGAACAAATTGGTTTAATTTTTGTTTGCATTTATGTCATCAAGATATCAGAAATGGACTTTTATTTTCCTGTGAAATTGTTAAGATTTTGACAAAATCTCCTTTGCAAAAATGCCACAGGCTGTTTTTTCTTTTTCCTAATTTAGTCAGTTTCTGTTCCTCAGAGACTGCTAAAATGAATCCATACTTTCAAATCAGGAAAGGTTATTCCTTCAGTGAATAATCTGTGAATAACAGGAGTTAAATAATTATGAATTTGTGCCCTACATATTTTACTTATCCTTTTTGCCTGAGCTCTTCAAATTTCCAGCTTATTTTCTCCTGTGAAGTGGTCATGGTGGTCCTACGTTGTTTTTTGGGTTTTTTTTGGATGGGCAAGAGCACAGCTGGGTCCTTCAAAACAAGTTAAAGAGGAGGAAGAGATGTAGGAATCTGAAATTTCCCAGGACTCACTGCATCCTGCATAAGTGTCCTGCTTTAGGGTTTCCATGGGAGACCTCCACATGTGGCAACTGGACTCATCAAAATAAAGTTGGCAGGTGCAGACAAGTACCATCACCAAAACATGCCAATCAAGAATGGATGTCTGCTGTGTGCACTGTCACTTTTTACTCAGTCGCTGTTGCTTCTTTAAGTTTTTACTTGTATGTAACTTGCCACTCCATCACAGTTTTAAACCACATGACATTACTTTCTTATTTTGTAGACTGTGATTTTACTTGAAAAATTAAACTAGAGACTAATAATGCTTGCCATTTCTATAGTATGATTAATGCCTTTGGACTTGGACTTCCAGATAACCTCGGCCAAAATATACTGATTTCTGTAGTCTCTACAGTGAAGGGGATTATTAGCAGAAAGAAAAATGTCAGCTCTTTTGAGGCAAGAATTCAGCACATAGTCTGATATATTTATGACTTCAAGAAAGCAACAAAACTGGGGAAGTTTTATTTTTTATGGTGAAGGTGATGTTTGATTGCTGTTGAATACTTTTCATGTATTTTTAATAGTTAAAATTCAATATTCACTGAAGGATCAAAGCACAACAGGCCAAATACTACTCTCAGATGTATATGTTTGGCTCGTACTTTTCTGGGAACATCTGAAATTCGAGGCACAGCGTTTTGCACTGGGAACTTTGTAACCTGGTGAAAGCGAGGAGCTGCTGCTCCACTTGGCAGTGATGCCCCTGCGAGTGCTTGCTCAGCACACAGCCCTGTGCCAGCAGCGCCACTGGGCTCACGTGCAGCTCCCAAAGAGGCAGGAGACAGGCAGGAGAGAGGAACGGGTCTTAAACCCGTCTTTGTTGGGTATTGAGTTGCTCAGTGCTACCCTAGATCCACAGCCCCTCATGCTTGCTCCTCTCCGCTTCTGCACAAGCAGCTCCCCCTCATTCTCACAGTTTCCACTCCCTTTCACCTTTTTATCTGACAGCTTCACTTTTACCAGTGAAATCCCACAGTACAATCCTGATGGTACCAGGCGGTGGGGTGTCTTACCCCCACCATGCCCCGTAGGGGACCCGTGCCATGGCAGATGCTCCTCGTATGCCCCACATCCCGCTGACCTTTCCGTACCCAGCACATCCACCCCTCAGGGGCTGCAGGGACTTCTGTCTGCAGGGCTAGATGCTGCTTCTCCTGTGAGGTGAAGCCGCTTTGTTCGTGAGGCCCTGCATTCACCACGTGGGCTGTGCAGATGCAGCTGCATCTATCTGGATCGTTGCCGAATTAACACAGTGATACTTAACTGTTCTTAACTGTTAAAGAGAGCAAAGCCTGGCTCTGAAGTCTATCAACTGGGGCATTCACCTGGGACATAGAAAGACAGGAATTTCAGTTGTCCATCTTCCAATGCATATTTAAATGTATTTTAACTCCATTACAATTATTTGTTGGAACATGGCTGACTCCAGATTTTCCTCTCCACTGTAGGCACTGGAATATAAAGTCATCATGAGAGTAACTTCCTCTCTAGATCAAAACGATTTTTAATTTCTCCACGCACAGTGGAGCAGCAATTTTCAACATGTTTATCCCAGACTAATACAGTAGCCACGTCACTTGCTTGCGCAGATCTTGATTCACATCCCTTCAGGCAGAAAAGAAAATTGAACGTGATTTCCCACATTCTGTGTCAGTGTGCTAAACCTATGGCTGTGAACTGAAAGCAGATATTCGAACCGCGTTTAGAGAAAGATTAAATTATGTGCCTAGAAACTGGAGAGAGTGAAACTGAAAGTACACAGGTTTTGCCTCCCTGGTGTCAGGTTGGGCCTGGAGTGTCTCCTTGGTGTATTGCCTTGAACTAATCGCACTGTGAGAAACCCATCAGTGTCCCTACGTCACAGGGATGGTGAATGCACTCAGTTCACGGCTGCAAGTTCCAGCGCCAGGGAAGTGCTAATATTACGTTCCAGAGTCTTGTAGCATCCATGTTGCTTCCTTGATGCTCTTCATGAGTTGATTTGGGTGAGCAAATACAGAACCTATTTTTCATCTGCAAAATTCGAGGTCTACCTAAAACTGTGGGCTGCAATAGCCAAAGCTCCAGCTCAAAGCGGGCTGCCAGTGGCAGGTGCGTGGCCGGTGGCAGGCTGCTCTCTGCCGGCAGCAAGGCGAGAGCTGAGCGCCTGGGAAGCATGAGTCCTGCAACAGCAGCCCCAAGGCCAACCTTGCAGACAACACTTGGGAGCGATATGAATAACGGAGCGCAGAAACTAGTCCAAATGTTGAGCGAACATCTGGCATGGGTGCTTTCAAACCATCATCTGTACTTGGTTCTGCTTGCCAGCACACATCATTAACTTTTAATATAAAGAGCAAACAAATGTGTTTGTCAGCAGGGTGATCGTCCTCCATACATTTTTTTCCATCTCTGAACATATTAATTATGTCTTCTGCTAGCATACTTCATTAACATTAGGATTCTAAGGAAATATTTCTGTAACTCAGAGAATCCCATGAGGACAGTTTGACTTTTTTCCAAGCTTTCAAAGGTTTTGTGTTTGTTACACTGATAGGTTTATGTGTGCCCTGTTGCACTGTCACCATTCCCAAATGTTCCCAAGGTGTTATTCTTCACCACCCCTCTTCCCCAGTTTTGCAATAAGACTGCTATTCTGGGTCTTTGTGCAAAGAAGCTGGCAAAATCCATCTCCCAGCTGAGGACAGTATTTGTTGTGTTTGGAATAAAAAACATTGAGGGGCCAAATGAATGTGCAGAAAATTACAGCAATCCGGGGACAGATTCAAATTGTTTTATTTCATCACCAATACCATGAATGGATTTTTCCAACCTCTCTCTTACACTGGTCTCAGCATCACAACCATCAGTGTACAAAGACACTTCCAGGAGATATCAAACTTCAGCTATTATCAGCTGAGAGCAGAATTACAGAGGTAATTTTACATAGGGAATTGCATGTACAATCCTCTTCTAGAAAGTGAACAAAATTTGTACTCAAGCACCAAAAAAAAGGAATGATCATGAAGCAATCAACTACATTTTTGTGTCCGGAGCTGAAGTCACCCTAAATATAGCTCACAGGAGCTAAGTGGACTGTAGCTCTTCCCCAATACTGTTAGAACCATTCAGAGCAATATGTGAGACTCTAAAGTAGCAATAATTAGCCAATATCCGCAATGAAGCTTTAATTCTAATATTGACTAGTTCTGGAAGTCAGCAATGATGGAATGGTTTGTAAGTAAATATATATTTTTTAAAAGCCATCATTATAAAATACCAAACTAGAGTTCCAATACAAAAAAACACATTTTCTCCGACATAGAAAGTCACATTAAAAAGATTAACCTAGGTCTGTCTATACAGAAGTGAAAAGGAAAAAGTGACTTTCCAGTCCTTCGTGGTCTCTGAATAAGTCAAATTGTGCTTAATAAACTCCTGCAATACACAGCAATTTTAACACTTTCAAGGGTTAACAAAAAACTTTTCAGTCAGGGTGGGCCTCTAACATACTAAAAAAATTCTTCTTGTACTTTGACTCCAAGAAGCAATGAAATATTTAAACACAAAAAGCTATTTCCCCAGTTACATGGCAACATTGCAGCTTTAAATATTAAAAACAATAGTGCTCTAGTATTCTAAGCAAGTACAGGAGTTCATTGGCACCAGATACCTCTCGTCTTCTCTTGCTGGAGTGGTAGAAAAGACGCTTTATTAAAAAAACAAGGAGAGACTGCTGAGGAATGCACACTCCCCAGATTCCTTCCTGTCAGAGTATGGAGAAAAGAAATATCTCGCTGATTTATCTATCTAGGTATTTATATAGCATCATTCTCGAGAGTATCTGGATTCGTGGAGTGAGTAATGCAGTAGGGACCAATTGTTTGTTATGGGAATAAGGTACATAATGTAAGACAGACAGGAAAGATCCCCTGTGAGTGTGTATCACTGTAGCTCGAGTAAATATCAGCAATGATATTTTTCCAAAACATAGTGAAAAGGCAGAAAATACATACTGAAAGCTCTTTGTTCTCAGGTCAACAAGGGAGACAAAAATATGCAAAGAGCTGGGAGTAATAGCTGGAGAGAAATTAATCCATGCAACTGTGATGATGTGTCCTGTTTATAAGCTAATCTCTCTATCCTCAGTCAGGTGGGGCAGACATTGTGGTAAATCAATTTGGAGGCCAAAGGCCAGAATTAAATATCTTAGGACACGCCTGTTACTGAGCTCAAGCAGAGAACCTTCAGAAGCAAGCACAGCAGCACAGCTGTTAATACATAACTCCTGGCTTTCCATTTTATCTAAAGTCTAACTCAAATTCAAGTTTTATATTGCCTGCTTGTTGCGTTTTGTGGTCTCTGCAGCAGCTCTCCCAGTAATGTATTCTCTGCATCAGTGTTGATCTGCTGCCCACCACAGTTCTCATCTTTTACTCTTTCCTCTTCCGTGTGTCTCCTTCGCTCACTCCCTTTATGTTAGCTGCTTCTCTTAATTGCTTTTTCATACACTTCTCTTCAGTCTCCCGTCACAGCCTGCACCATAAGAGATCCGTTAAACAAACCAGTGACAAAAATGAAGAAAAACACCGTAGAACACAGGTCTGCCCTGCAATAGGACTGTAAAAAACCTGCAGTTTTGCTGAGCACATTTGTTCCCTGGGTGTGCTCATTGCCACACTGGTGACTTAGCGACAGAAATTATTTCCTGCTCGTTGCTTGTGTTAGCAGAGCAGCAAGGCTGAGGGAGATGTGTTAACCCGTTTTTTGTGCTGCCAGCAGACTCGGGTTTTGTACTCTGGTTGTGTGCACAGGTGCTGGGACTGAGTGGGCACAGGGCTAGCTGAGAAGCCATGCCCATAGATGTCCCGTTTGGTAGGATTGGCCCGTAGGGTGGTCAGCCATGGATGGTGGTTAACAGGAGAAGGAAATATAATTTGAAAGAATGAATCCAGGTGCCGTTGCAGTACAGATGACGATTGGCGTTCTTTTGCTTACATCTTATTCCTGTGACTGATCTGAGAAAGAATAAAGTTGACTCTTTTATTAGGCACCCTTGATCTGTCTCCATGGGTGAGCACAGGCAGATGCAAGCTACTCTGCCTGTGGTCCAGAAAAGGCATTGGCTCTGGATTCGTATAGTCAGATAAGTCCAGCAGTGTGCCCTAGTTAATATCTGTGCAGTTTCTGAGCCAGAGCAAGTTCACCTTTGCCCAGCTCTGCAGACAGCAAGAGGTTCCGCACATCTGCCTGCCCCTGTGCATCCCAGAAGAGTTTAAATGCCTGGCATGGGAGAAGGGGTAGCGAGGGCATGGAAAGATCCTGCCATGCTCCCTGCACCCATGTGAAACCGCAGGTGCTCCCAGCAGTGGTGCAGACCTTTTGCTACTGCTGCTGATCCCCGTGCGTCGAGTTACAGCAGCTCCCAACACCGGTCCTCTGTAACAGGGTACAGGAACACCTATTAGTGCTCAAGGATGCTTAAGGCTTTTCGTTGTAATACTTAAGATAAAAGGTGCTATCTACTGCAAATGCAAAGTTTAAACTGTGAAATCAGCAAAAAGTTTCCAGTGCTTAACAAAAAATAAATCAGAAACTGAACGTGACTCTTTCCTTCCAGCTTTGCCTGGAACAGGTCTCATTTGTCAATGAACGCTACATAATCACCTCACTGCGGCTTCCAGACTTTCCTGGTACAGGAACAAAAGTACAGCATGCACCTATATATAATACTCCAGGATATGAGAGCCAAACCAGTTTGGGATTATTGTTAGCTAGGCCTCATTAATACAATAAGTCTAATGATTTATTCATACCCAGGACAATAAGAGGACAATGCAGAGCAGTTACATTAATGGTAAGTAGATGCTTTGGGGGAAAAATGTCAACACTAATGGAAATTGGTTCTGTCTTTTTCAGTGTTTTGTATAAAACAGCGTGGGTGATTCTTCTGACCAAATCAGTACATTAGGGACAGAGAATTCCCTATTCTACATATTAAGATAGGAACTAGGAAATTATTCAGATTAATATAAGAATATATTATCATTTCAGTGCTTGAGTAGCTCTCTCAGTCTCATTTCCCCACATGCAATCTTTTATTCTATCTTTTCACCCTTACTTTCCAGCAGCCTTGACTTGCTACTGTAATTATGAATGCAGACATTATTGCTGTGAAAATAACACTCTGAAAACGGTCTGTGAAGACATTATTTGAAATGGTTGCTATTTAAAGCTGACTTCACTGTACTTCTGCTGAGCAAAATTATATAACGTGTGCCCTTCCAGAATGGTGCTGCAACTTTTTTAAACTCATGGTAAAAAATTTTTTGTAATAGTGTGGATTTTCTGCTCAGAAAGCAGAGGATGTGAACTGTGCTCTTCTCCCCCCAAAATCCATGTGCCGACCATCAGGTAAAGTCGTGGAGTTTCTTTAGTCACTGTCATGGTTATTTGGTGTCTAAATTGTGTCTCTAATTTGTTATTTACTGTTGGTGGGATTCAGCAGTATCAGAATCCTAACCTGGGGTAAAGTCACTCCAGTTTGGACCAGGTGCCGTGCTCACCGTGCCCCTGTTCACGGCTGTCCCAGCACCAGCTGAGAGCCACAAGCCTCAGTTTTTACAGTCATTTTGCTGTACCAAATATATTGCTGACCTACATACTCTCTCTCAGGCGAAATTTGGAGCAGAAGAGAGAGCTGAAAGCTGTCAAGATAAGATCCCATGAGCAAGTGCTGGTGACCTGAAGGGTGGTAGATGACCATGTGTGTGCCCTGACCGCCTTGGCAAGTTGAGCTGAAGCACTTTGTTACTGGGCTGCAGCATGGCCATGAACGTGGCTAGTTGTAGCGCATTGTCTGACGAACAGTATCTCACTACTTTATTTTGAAATTTGCATCTTTGTTTAAATAAAAAAGAATAAAATGCCAAGAAGACATAAATGATTCACTATTAGTGACAGTGTTACATGACCTAGAACTCTCCTATAGTAACCCCACCGATAAAAAAATGGGGTTTTTACCTCAATATACTAGTCCTCTGTTACTAAAATTTTGGCTATATCTGTACTAGTGAATGAAATGGCAGAGGGCCAGGCAGCTGGGTCCGAAACCTGATGACTTTGTGCTGATTGTGTCCACATGCCCGAACTCTGTTTTCCCTCAAACAGGAGCACCTTTTCCATTGCACCTGCCAGGAATAGTCCTTGGCCCCTCTCACAGCCTTAAACTGTGGCCAAGCATTTTCTGGAGAGGGATATTTGGCAAGAAAGGTGCTAGTAATTACCCAGTATAGAGGATGGCATAGCAGGGTTCTAGTGTGGGCCTTGTCATGCCTATTTAACTAGCATCCATGTAGTCCTTGATGTTTGCTACCTCCCTTCTGCTGTGGGACAATGTTTCAAGGCAACTATGCACTTCTGACTAGGCTTTGACTGCCCACATCTCCAGGAAAGCGGGTTCACTTTCAGACCCTAACTCCTGCAGGCAAACAATCCCTGTTAGGATGATCGAACCGTACCCCAAAGGCAGGGGAACCATCTGAGATTTCCCTGAGTTACTGCAGCAGACACATTAAACACACTTCTTGGGTGAAATCCTGGAAGGAAACGTATTGCTGCAGTGTTCATCTCCACAGCAGGCAGCATCTAAATCCTCCATAGAAGCTGAAGGCCTTGTCCCCACAGCAGGGCACGGGCAGGGTGCGAGCTGCAGAGGCCAGAAAGTGAAGTGAGAAATGCCAAGGGAAGGGCTGGGTAAGCTGCGCAGGGGTAGCAAGCTCGGGACGGTAGTTCATGTACCCTAAGATCATATGGCCTGGCTCCTCTGGGCAATTCCGATCTTTCCCCCCACGCTTTTCACCTCCATATTTTCTTATTTCTAACGCCATGTCATTCAGAGCTGGTTGATGTGCAGGTTTACTACCTAAAAAAAAAAAAAAAGGCACTTTTCCAAAGCTGTTACATTTCTTATTTCTTCTCTCTGCCACATACCTGAAACCATGTTGAAAAATTGCTGAACGATAGGTAGTCTAGGGGAAAAAATTGGAGAAAGTACAAATGCACATTAGCATAACTGTCCTTATCAGAAAAGTGAGATGATTGGGGGGGGAGGGGGTGGAGGGAAGAAAAGAGTTTATTCCTTTTTAAAAGATATTTTACAGAGAAGAAAGCAGAATGTCAAATCGCAGTCTTTGACAAATTCCAGTGCTTTGTACTGGGGTAGAGGAACTGTCAAAGTAGCTTAAACCACCATTGTCCCTTTTTTAAAGACCATTATTTCTCTGCTAGGCTTGATAATGTAGCCCACAAAATTTAGATCCATAATCTGTATTTCACAATATTATTGTGCTCTCTACATCAGGTTTTGGGTTATACCTATTAATAATTACTGTTCTTGCTCAAGCTATAAAAACAGATTTTTCTTTTATACAAAGGGTCTGCCTCTGATCTCATTCTTGATTTATATACACATAAATCAGTGGTGGATTGAGCCTCAGTTGAACTGGAGAAGTGGGGGAGCTGCGTGCAATGCCAGTCAGGCAGCAGAGGGAAAAGATGTTAAGTTGCTCTTTTGGCTTCCCTGTAAAACTGTCCTGTAAATTATTGCATCAAAGTCCCAGGAAGCTCCAGTGGTCAGAATCTGGCTTCAAACCTGTGGCGAGGTCTAGCAAATCATCCCGTAATGCCCGGGATGAGTGAATGCTCTACGGGCTTTTGAATGGCCTATAATTCACCTCCTGGACAGGTTAATGCTACTTCTTTTTTGAACTCAGACAGGGCCACAGGCAAAAAGATCTGTCTTCTGCCCTGTTTTATCTGCTCTCTGTTGCAAAGCAGGGGAACAGCCTGCACTGTTCTCCCTTCTGGTGGCCCTTCCCAAAGGGTTTTTGGGCCCCATTTTCGCACTCGTGATCTTGCTATCAAAAACATTTAATTCCTAGTGAATGTTTTGGCAGATCTGGTACTCCAGAGCTCCCCCCATGCACTCTGACTGCAGTGGATTGAGAACTCTGTCTCACGCAGGTGCCGTGCATCCTTGTGCGTCCTGCGCTGGGTGAGATTCGCTACTGACGGGTACCTTTCGGGCCTCGATGCCATCTCCTTCAGAAGGTTTCTGCTCCCTATTATGCCTACAGAGACAAACTTATTTCTTGATGCTTGTAGAGTCTGTAGCAATATTGATGTTTCAGAATGTTTCTGTGCCACAAATGCTGAAGCCTGCTCACCAAATGCGTGTTTCTGCTCTGTCTGCCTCTTTGTACAGGTCTCTGGAAAACATCAGGCTACATAAGTTACTACTTAATGTCACCGGGCAAGTCTAGGTCTTCGCAGCACTTGACCTTGTAGTCATTAAGGTTTATGTCGCTTGTGCAATTCTCCCTTACATGTTTACTTCATAGCTTATTTTCTGCAGCCAGAAATGGGTACAGAAACCAGAAATGTGTTGATCTTAGCAGATAACTACTGTTTTCCACTTATAAATCAAACAAGACTCCTCACTAAAATGTCAGAAATTTTATACAAGGGCAGAAAAATGTGGCCAAGAATTTCACTTTATTTTTCATAACACTACAGAAATTAAAAAAAACGTGGGAGAACTGTCATCAGCAGTCATCTCAGGGTGGCTACACTTTGGAAGCTGAGTGAATTTCAGGGGTTTGTCTTACACCTTTTGTCCGCAGTTTTTAAGATGGCTGCAGCCAGTTTTGGACATGCAAAAGTTTATTGTAAATAATAGCACTTGAAAAAAGAGTCAGTGCCTTTAATGCAGCAATTAAATAGCCACATTGTACAAAACACACCCATATCCATAATTATTTTCAACCACAAAGATCTTTCTGCAATTTCCTTGGGAAAAAAAATCCGGATATTTTATTTCACCACCAGTCTGCTAATGTTACTTTTTAATGGTTTTAACGAACTAACTTAGTGGTCTTTATTAACAGTTCCCTTAATCATGCTTCAAAAAAATAAAAGTATGTGCATGTTGCATTATATAAGGCTAATTCAGTAAAAACACAGCAACATTTGAACATACTTACAAACCAAATTATGCAAGATTATTACAGAAGAGAGCAGAAACATCGCAGCAAAAGAAATCTGAATATGAAAGCATCAAATTCAGATAAATTGGATCATTTCAAAATGGTTAAAACTGTACCGTACACAACTGTACAGGATTAATATCTCTCTTTCTCTCCCCCCTCCCTTCCCCTGACTTCAAGGCAATGGTACCCAGGAAAATCAGGACTGAAGCTGTTATTTAACATTCAGTGACTGTACTGTGCCTTACTGTCAAGTGATCGGTCCTCATCACCAGCTGGTTATCTGAAATTACAAATAACTAAGAGGTATTTCGATATGGTGGGTAAGGAAAAGGCCAAAGTCCCCTCTACTGCCTTGGGCACATCACATCGCTGTTAGATCCTCTGGCATTCATGGCAGAAGTACACGGTGTCTGTCTCACTGTGCGTTAGAGTTACCTTCTCATCCTTCTGTGTTCAAGGCTGCAAGAATTTCAACCTGACGTCACAGACTTTCTGCCAGCACTGGAATACTCACGTGGTATTTGGATGAACTGATCTAAATACAAAAGCCCGTCCCTCGGTGTAAATAAAACTGCCACAGCAGATCTGTTTTGTTTACGTCAAATTAAACAAAACTCTGCTTTTTGGCTGAGAGTTGACGACTTTCAGCCAAAAGCAAATTCTTACCTCTGTGTTATATAAGCCCCCTAAGTAGGCCATTTATAATACAAATACTAACAGATATGCGGTTTCTATGCAGTGATGCTTCCAGGTAATGCCAGCAGAGAGATCAGCTAAATAGCACAGGAATGACAAAAAGATGCACTGTGGTGGATGTGAGCCCCTTACAAAGTCTGGTGAGGAGATACCAGACAGAAGGCTGAAGCTAGGAGACATTTATTTTTAGGATTTTGGTTTTTAAGGAGAGTGAAGGAACCAATAGGGGAAAACAGTGTCAACAGTTCACAGAGACTCGCTTTTCATGTTTGGGAGAAGCCAAGCTAGACTGAAACTATAACTATGACGGAATTTAAGAGTAAACACAATAAAGGCAGCCACAATCTATACCTGTAACAAGGAAGGTCACTTCTAGGAGGTTTTGATGTAGTGAAACTTGAAAAATATGTTCATTTTTGCCCAAAGGCAGAGGCTGGCATGGCAGCTTGGGGACCACAAGGTAATTGTTCCTAAGAGGAAAAAGAAAAGTCCATAAAGTTCCAATTTCTCTCTTTAAAAGAGAGAAACATTTGAAGGACTCTTCGGTGCTGTTCCAGGTTCAGCAGAAGGAAACCTCTCACCTAGGGCTGCTTTCATCCGTAGGTGTTGCTGTAGTCAACACAAACTGCTGGAGAGGGGAATAAGTGTGGGGTGGACGGAGGCGTTACTATGACAGCAAACTGAAACCAGAATAAACAGAGCTTAAAAACCAAAAAATATCATTTTTCTGTAGCACCCTGAGCTGTTGTAAATCCAGAAAGGGGAAAAAGGGGAACAAGTGGCAAAGAGGCATGGGTAGGAATTTTTTTCCAGGAAGTTGGTCTCTATCAGTTATTTTGTTGCATTGTTGATTAATGTAATTGAAGTATATATAACTGAAACAGAAAAGGAAATAAGACTTCTTCAGGGACCCATTAATTTCCTAAGGATAAAGTGTTTGAAGGTTCAAAGGCTTTGTTAAAGCTTATTTTAAATTTAAAATTTCCATTGCCAAGGGATTGATTACCATTCTTGCTTTAGCTTTGTCAAACAATAAGTTGATCCCAATCCTTTCAAAGTTTTATGGTGATGTATATACGATATTCAGTTAATTGTAAAAAAGAAGGGACTGTCTTCTGTACTCAAGGACAGCCATTTCAAAAAAGGTCTGCAAATGTTCTTTCAAATGTTTGAAATCTTGGAAACCATAGTACTTGTATCCACTATTACAAGTCACAGGAATTTGAGGTATCATAATTATTTTTTAATATTTCTTCTCTTTGGGAAAATTATGTGACATCATACTTGTCAATGTTCTGGGGTATGTGCAGTACTGGGTAATAACATGATTTCAAGCCATTTAGTAGAAATTACATCATCCTGAAAAAAGCTCTTGTGGCAGACTGAAAGTCCTGTTTTTCTGCTAAAATCTGTTTTTTTAATGTGACCTCATCACCCTGATTCATTTCTCTCTCCGCTAACTGACATCTAGGTTTGTACGTGTCCTGGAGCAGGAACAGACTTTTCTCTTACAGCGACTACTGCAGTGGGACTCTCATGTTCAGTTGCAGCTCTGCGGCATTCCCATCATAGAAATAAATAAAGGGATACTTTATTTTTTGTATTTTCAGAATAAACTGGCAAGCAAGATCAATTCGTGCATACACACACATACACAACTTCTTCACAAAAAATGTAGTCAATTAAATAATTATTTTTGGCTTTCAGAATTTTGATACTTCAAAGAAAGTTCAAATACTTAGTTTCAAATAATTTTTTTTGTAATTTCAGGTTAAAACTTATCTCTCTCTGAAAAAAACAATCTTTCATTAAAATAAAGCAAAATAAAACAAAGCAAACTTGTCAAAACCAAGATGATTTGTTATTTCTATTATGGTAGTCACTAAAGACCTCAACCGTGTTTCTAAGTCAAATCAAAAGGATTTATTCAGTATCTTACACCTCACTCAGTAGGACTACAGTTCACTCTACCACGGAGTCATTTCTCAAGCTTTAGAGTGCATTAAAGGAGGGTCTTTCAAAATAAAATCATATTTGGAACCTTGGCTGCATTTTTTAATCAGAAGAAAATATTGCTGTTTACTCTTAATTTTCTACTCAAAGTCTAAATGTTCCAAAATGGAGCTGTTATTAAAGATGGTGAGATGAGATTGGCCTGAACTGCAAAATGTGTTTCTACAATCCAGTTTTGGGTGGATATCTTGTGTTCTGGCTCTCAGTATCTGACATGGATTAATTGGTTTTTCGAGGCAGGAGGAGATGAGGACAGCAAGGGAGCCAATGACATAAAATGTTTGCAGTTCTTGAGATTTTATTGTGAGTCTTAAAGTGTTTGATATCTTTTCTTAAAACCTCATCTGTGTAAAGGAGCTATTAATGGCAGCCTGAGGTCCGATCTTAGGAAAAAAATTGTAGACTTCATGATTGCAATCACTGGCATGACTCTGGAAACTCAAACCCAGGAGGCAAATAAAAAGCATCAAAATAAGCCACTTTTAAAAAACAAGATATGAACACTTTCTCCTGAATTTAGACAATAGTTCACGATATCTTTGGTGCCAGTGACAGCAGCATCTGACAAAGCAGCACTGTACTCATGGAGCTAACAAAGGAGCCCTGAGACGCTTAACACCAGCAGCTCCTCTCACCACCTCCAAGCACCAGCAACACTTTAATGCTTTTATATTTCGGGTTTTCTTTCCAGCCAGATGGGCTAGAAGCTTTTGTTTAAGCCACTGCAAGCTTGGAGCCTGAGGAAGGCAACATTCCCACATGTATTCCCTGGGAAGCCTCCCCATCATCCGGAGGCGGAGGGGGGCAGGGTGAGTCTTTTAAGATGCGTTAAATAGACAAAGTCACTGATTACAGTCAAAAGCCGCTTTTTAAGATTTCATGAGTTCTTTATTTAAAGACAAGCCAACAAATTCAGGTCACCTCTTTATCCCGCTTAATTTAGGAAGGCAACTTTTCAAGTAGATTTTCCTCCTGCATTATTCCTGCTGGAATCACTGGCATGTTGTGCAGTGAGTCAGAAAAAATGAGAAAGTGGGAAAGGCTGAACTTGGTTCATCTGATATTTTAGATGAATCTGTCATGGCAGTGTACCCCATAGGGCTTTCCAATCCCCCAGCACCATTGCAAGACAGGTATCTCACCTGATGACTCTCGCAGATAGCCCCACAGCAGGTCAAAGGGGCAAAGTATTCTTTTCACTTATAGAAAAAAAATTCAAAACCCCATCACAGACTGTGTGTTGTGCTTAAGTTCTGTCCTTTTTTCCTCAACAATATCCACTTATCTTCAAGTTTGCTGGGATAAATTACAGCTGGTCTCCAAAGCATAGCCCCCACCTCATTGGGGAGTCAATGATCATCTTGGTGAACTACTCATCTACCCTGTCAGCCTTCTGTAAAGAAGATCATTTGCAGGGGTTGCTATGTCTGTAGTCACAAAACTACATTATAGAGGAGTGCAAATAATACCTCCTTGCCATAGGCAGCTTATGGTGTAAACTAAGTGAATACACTCAATGCCAGCATAGCAACAGGCTAGGAAGAAATTGGAGAGGAGGGAACAGAAGGAATTACCTGGAAAGTGTGTTTAATGAACAGAGCAAACAATGTATTCCTCTAATTCCTCGTGAATCTTCCAGATTAACTCTGATGCTAATGAGGCTGCTGATGAAGATAGTGAACAGAACACGAGAAAAATGTGGTTTATATTTGAAATTTCAAGGAAACAAAGCCAGTGGACTTTTGGCCAGGTGCAATTTACTGTTTAAGCTCCCCTGCTTACTTTCACAGCAAAATTAAGCTGATACAAGCTCATACTGCTGTTATCTTGGTGAATCAGTATGGTTTTGGGAGCGTGAGTTCATTTCTATTTTGCCTCTAATCTCCAAAATACTGTTTATAAGTTTAATGCTTGCAGAGCCTGAGCTCAGAGACGAGCTCCTTTTGGGTGGGAAGAGGTGAGGGAGGGTCTGTGAGAGCAGGGCGGATGGCGGAGGAGACACACGCGCCGGCGGCGAGGAGAAGCAGGCAGGATGCAGCTGTGATGTACACACATACATATGCACAGCAGTACACCTGCAGCTACACATGAGCTTACGCTGATGCTTTTCTTTCTCCACTAAACAGCACCTGAGCCTTGTGTCTGTAATTTACAGCTAGAGCCACAGGATTTCTGGGTATCAGCACCAGCAGACCCATGTTTGCTCTGGGTTTGACTATGCACAGATACAGGGCAGCCATGCAGCGGAGGGGCTGGGGAGGACCTCCAGCCCTTACGTCTGCTCACACACGCTACGGAGCTGAGCGTGCCTGGAAACAAGAGCTCTGTTAGCAGTGTTAGTGCTTGGAGAAAGTGACTCTGTGAAAGTGGGCCCATGGGAAGGAGTTGGGGATGAGAGAAGCAGAGGTCTGCAGGGTTGATGGAGCAGCATGAGCTCCTCTCTTGCAGCAAAGCATGGGGACACGTGGGTAACAATGCACAAGCCAGGACTCACTGGTGCAAATTGTCTTCTACAGTGCAACCTCTTCCTTGAGCTGAATGGCTTCGCACTGCCTGTCACAATAGAAAGGTCCAAACTGTTCCTTTTTACACTATACTTGTTCTCATGCAAATAATGAAGTACAGTAACAGCAGAACTGAAATATCTATTGTCCCCCTGAATAAAAAATTATAAAGCTTTCAGAGAAGTCTTAAACCCCAAAATGACTACCCATGCCCACTTCAGTTAACAGGTGTTTCCCAGAACCTGAGGGTACCTACCTTCAGAGCAACCCACGCACTTTTCAGGTAGATGGAGCTGATGGATGCTGCTTGCTTACAGCATATGGTGAATGAAAAGACACAAAAGCCCTCATCTATTTTAGTGCTAAGTTTGCTTTTACAGCTGAAGTCTCTTCATTTGGCACTGAACACAAAAAGTGATCGCTCAAAATTATACTCTACTGGCTTAGTGACATTAGAAGTAACCTCTGGGTGATGACAGTGATAAGATGACGTTGTCTTCAACCACCCCAGCCACACCTGGAAGAGGTTGTGTGTCTGCCTTTCCCACAGCTCAGGTGTCAATGCACTTGTCCAGACTGCAGGAAAACAAGGCACAGGTTCCTTTCTGGGCAAATTTAAACCCACATTGTCAGAGATTCCCCACCCTTTTCATGGGGGCCTTCCTTTCTTCTAAAAATTGCACATTCACTGGGTGAAAGACAGAGAACTCTATATCCTGATGATCCTGATCCCAGCGTGCCACCTGTAACTGTGCTATTTATGCTAGATATCCATCAAAGTGGAGCTGGAATCCAAGTCTCCAATAGCTGAGATCTACCTGTGAAGCTCCAAAGGCTTTCTCAAATTTGTACCTGGGTTCTGGCCTGGTGCAAAGCTATCCCTCCTTGTAGACTATCAGAGGGGCCAAAGGATAAGGCAGCTTTGGTGGCATAGGTGTTAGAGTTCAAATCACCCTTGAACAGCAGAAGAACCCAGAACCTGGGTCTGCTGAGTCCCCGCTAACCACTGAGCAGGTGGATCAGGTGCCCAGCGTGGTAACTAGTCACATAGCATGTGTACCCCGCTGTGGATGTAGTACTTTACTTTGAGGTAGTTCTTACATATTGACATTTTATAAGTTTGCTAAAACAGCACCAGCTGTGATCTATACTAGTCTAAGCATTTTAATGACTTTTGGCTAAACCTTCATAGCTAATAGTTAAATTGCCAAATGCTCCATAAAACAAATATGCAAACAATTTGCTAGTTAATCATCTATCGTAAACCATAAATGGACGTACACAGCTGCTGAGACATATAATTGCTCTTTCATCAGGGTTGCCACTTTATTTACATAATTCCTTTACTGATTTTAACATAGATTTTTTTTTTTTTTCAGAGAAACACAGAGAGCAAGAAATGCTAACATAATGTCTCATTAAATGCAGCATGTTAAAGAGACAGTTCTGGTCACAGCTGGTGGATAACAATAGTGATTTTCTTTGATGTATTTTTAAAAATAATTGAAATTTGTATATCTGCATATTTATATATATGCATATATGTGCATGTATTGTTATATACTTATACACAATACTTGTATGTAGAATAAGCATACAAATGTTTGTGTTAACATATTCAAATTAAGATCTGTTAAAAGTGCAGAAAATAGGTCTTTTATGCAAGTGAGAAAGATAAAACATGAGCAATAAAATATAAATCAGCATTTTTTCTTTGATTCTGTTGAGTATTTTTGATTAAAGAGAATATCAGCTGCAGATAGAATCCAAGCCATACAAATTAATTTGTTTTCTGGAAAAGCATATTAAGTGCCTTTGTGCATGTGGGGGGTTGTTGTTTTGGGTTTTTTTCAGAAAAAGCCCAATTAAAAATGGAGTAACATACCTTACTGGTGTTTTCTGTTGAAAACGTTAGAAAAAAGTGATTGATAGCTTTCTGATTTTATGTGTCCTTTTCTTTATCAAGCTCTAGAGAGCTGATGAAATTGCCCTAAGCCTAGAAAACTTTATTGCTAAAAGGACAGCTTCTATAATTATAGAAATAACACTAGCAAGCAGAATACCTGAAATATCCAGGGCTGCTTTCCTTGAAATGTTTTTTTATTTCAATGGAAGCTCACACATACTGACTGGATATTGACAGTATTTGTGTTGGAGGAGCACGGTATGGAGAGTCAGAAAATAAAGCATGTGGTTTGTAAGTTGGGATTTTTTGTTGTTTGTTTCATTTTTTTAAACTTGGTTAGTCTGCTCTGTTTTCTCTGCTCTGTTTTTCTAGACCCAGGTATGAAAGCTGGAAACAAGTTTTAAAAGAAGACTCCTCATTACTTTGGGTGTTACATTCATGCTGTTGGGAAACAGTTTAAGCATTCTCCTTTGTAAACTCTGCAATGAAGCAGCTGCAAAATGACTGAATGCTCTGAATTTAGCACTATCATTGATTGACTTGGTAAGTTCCAGCTTTTGTGTGGGTCTAGGCTTTAGGGATATTTACAAGTTAGCTGTTTACATTCCCCTGTTTTGCCTCTTCACTGGCATTTCATCCTAATTTTTGAATTCCCCCTGGAATAAAAAAAAATTAAATTAGCTTCAGAACAGTGATGGACGAAAAACATTGGAAAACATTGTTTATTTTACCAAACAGCAGAGTCAATAGCTCTGCTTTTTTTTTCTTCCCTTACCACAGCTTCTTGATTTTCATCAGAAAGAGCTGTCTTTCAAATGGGAGGCAAAAGCAGTCTGCAGTTTCCAACCACTCTTCGCCTCTTAGGTAGAAAACTTGATTTCAGTTGAAGCCGGCTTCTGTACATCTACCAAAAAAACTGGATGGAGGTCAACAATGTTTCACTGGCTTTCAGTCATTATAACCTGACCTGAATTTAAAAAAGTGACTGAGCAGAGGATACAGGGTTCTGTATCCTACTTTGGTATTTTCACATATCTAACTTCAATGTGCCGATCTCCAAAGTATGTGCCTGTAAGGCCAGACATTGGACACTACAAAACAACACCAGAGTTTGCTCGATTTCACTTTAATCTGGCCTCTTTGAAAATATTCCTCTTTATAGTCTTTAACAGTATGATTGTTCTGTTTGCTTCCCAGTAGATCTCCAACTATACTTACTTTCTGCTGCTCCTGTTTCAGGCTCCAAGTATCTGCATTCCTGATTTTTTTTTTGGCACCTCTCTCTGATCTTGTGAAAATATCACCTCCCCCTACAAAACCTTGGGGACTGTTTTGTGTGATTATTAACATTATGATAGCATTTTATATATGAAAAAAGCAGCTCTTTGTGACTTGATTGCAATGGAAAGCATTTGTGATTCATGGCAACTCTGACGCGGAAAATGAGAACCATAGGCTGAAATGATCCTGCAGCGCCTTGTGTGACCCAGGACACATTTTCCGTGTCTGGATGAAGCAACTCTTCACAATCCCTCATCCACTCACCAGCTTTCATGCTCTGAGCGATAGCTGTCCTCTGCTCAGAATGAGTCAGGGTGTCCACCGAAAAATGAGCATGAAGTCCCTTCTTTGGAGCCCTATCCTCTTGCATGGGCACGAGGAGAACAAAGGCAGGTGCATCACACAGCCTGACTCTGGCATCTCCTATCTTTTTGGTGCTTGACTTTGCAGTCTTGATGTTCTTTCAATAGTGGTCTAATTTGATTTCTTCCTTTTTTAAAAAATACGAAGCTGAAAATGTCCAAGTCATTGTCCTGACCATCTCAGGAGGGGTAAAAACTCCAGGTTCCTGGTAGTGGGTGACTTGAAGCAACCGCTAGCAATAATGTGCTGTCTAAGTCATCCTACTGAAAGGACTGCCATGCTGCTTCTGTCAGTGGTTTCGCAGGTATTTGCTAATAGCAGACTGTTGAGGCTTAGGTCTCAGATCCTGTGCTGGTGAAAGTGTCTTACAGACTAGCACTCCCCTTTCATCCTTCCCCCCGCGTTTATCTAAGACACCTTTGCTGCCGTCTCCTGCCAGTTGTCGTCCTCCTCTTCTGCTTCTGCCTCTCATTAGTCGCAAGCGATACAGCTAGCAGCTGGAGTCGTAGCAAGGACTTCTTTATCCAGTATGCTCTCACATGCTGGGGCTTTAAAACTGCAGATCTGGCAGTCGGAGCAGTTTGTATTGCTGAGCCTCCCAGTCCCTATCCGAACTAGTCCCTCCTGGGACCACATGGAAGAAACAATATTTTTTTTTCTCCCCCCTAACCTCATTCTTGGAGCCAGAAGAATTACTTTTGCTGAAAGTTTCTCCTAGAAAATCAGCCAGAGCCAGACATCCAGCAACATTTTCTTCAGTGCCTGAAGCGGGATAAAAACTAAAAGTTCTAAGCAGCTGCAAGTAAGGTCTCTAATAAAAGTTTGAGAAAGTGAGGGTGCATCTCTCCTGACCTGTCCAAGCTATCAGGTGTGGACCAATTGATTGACTACCAGACTATTACAAAGTCAGTCCTCAATATAAGGCGTATGCTCATGGATGTGGATTTATAGGTCTCGCAGACAAAATGTTTTAATTTTTATAAGGCAATGATTTAGTTCCATTCAGTTTGTCAAGAAGTAATATGGACTGGAACATTCAAGTTCTATCTCTTTTATTTTTTATTTAAGCCAGTGGGTCAAATTCTGTCCTTTAATGCACCTGCCAAGTCCCACTAATGTCAGCTTTCCTTCAGAGGATGAAATAATATGATTTAGTCCCAGAAAGCAGACCTCAAAGTCAGAGGCTTTTACTTCTTAGACCAACAGCCTTAGCAGGTGGATTCTGAGAATTTTATTATGAGCAGCTTGACATGGAGTGGAAACTCTGAGCCGTGAGGACATGCCCTCTCTCTTGGCCAGGCTGTCATTGGATGTGGTGGATGCTGAGCTACAGGTCCTCTGCCTTTGTTCCAGCTGATATTGATGGCTGTTCACCTGCTAGCAAGCAGGCTATGGAACACCTTTCAGCAAATATATTTTACAGTAAATATTTTTTCTAGAATTAAACTGTGGGTGAAGTATGTAATACTAAGGAAAGTGTATTCAGTGTAAAACAAATTTAAATACCTGTAGGGTATTTAAGTGTTTATATATGGAAATGAGGGAAATGACTACTTTATAATCAAAACCATACAAAGCATTGCGTCCTTGCATACTAGACTGTTGCCTAAATGAATTAAAAATAACTTAAAGAAAAAGCAGTGGACTACGACTCATTTATAGACTTTACAAACTTCAAGGTATATTTGTGCTACTTTATGAGGGCTGATTATACATTAAATGTTTTTAACCAGTTATTTATTACTTCATATACCTGTGTTAGTAAAAGCAACTGTCTTCAAAAAGTGAAAAATAGTTCCTAACATTGACAGTACCATGGCTACATAAAATAGCTAATGGGAATTTTCTGAGTCTTAATTGTGGTTAATATTAAAAGATTTCACTTCCTTCTGTCCCAGATCTTCTCTGTTATTTACAGTAACATCCAATTTCTACAGACCAGCACCAAATAACACATCTCATGCTCTTGCAGTAGCTTAGTAGAGGTTAAAACGGTGCCAAAAATTCTGTCTGACCTTGTAAAGTATGCGGCATGTTCTGTCAGTAGTACTTTTTCCACCTGTTGACAAAAATGTTTGTGCAAGTTTTCATGATGTTTCCTGTGAGAAGTGACTATGCTGTACTGTAAGCAGACGTGTTTGGCAGTGCGTGCTGGACTCTCAGGTGTTGCAAAGAGGTGTAGCTTCATGAGCTCCCTGGAGCTAGACTGATTCCTCTTAGCAGTGCCTCTTGAATAAATGCATCTTGTGTCAGGTCATTGTAAGTCTTCTGAAAAACAGCCAGCTTTGTTTCTCCTTCACTATGTTGGGAACAGAGCTTCAGGTGCAGCAGAGAGAAGAAAGAGCAGTTGCTCTTTTCAAAGGAATGGCAGTGTTTGCATTAAAGCATTTTCATAAGTAGGTGGTCAGTCCAGCACAGCACCTTTGTGTGGCAGTTTCATTCTTAGTCCAGAGAAATCACAATTCCGATCTCAGCCGTTGCCAGGAAGTGCCTGTCCTGTAGGCATGTTTAAGTGTACCAAGCCACATCTCTGGTGCTTCTTCTTTCCCAGGGTATGCGGTGATGTTTGCTGATGACCAGTGAAAGGGCTTTTCTGCAGCTGAGGAAGCTGCTTGCTGGTGGCAGCCCTTTGAGCTCAGGGTCCCTCCGGACGCTCCCCACCACCCCCAGGAGCCGCGGCTCTGCACAGTGCCTCAGTGCCTCTTCCACTCCGTCACCCTCCCTGCAGGTAAAGGAGGAGGAGGCCACACGGCAAGGGGACACAGGGCAAGATCAAAACAGGAATGCTGTGCTGTCACTTGTGCCTGGAGCCACGCAGATGTCTGGATCTCCACCACCATGGAGAGAATAGAAGAGTTCAGGGTGCCTGAAAAAGGAATAAAGATGTACACAAAGCCATTGCTAAAGCAACTGCTGAGAAAGGTCATTCATGTTGTATTGTGAGTTACCTATGCAGTCTGAGGAGCTGGACACAGGTTTGTGGCCACCAACCCACATCTGCTGTCAAGGGTCCTGCAGGGAGACTAACCCCATTGTTCTACTTTCTTTTCATTCTCATCATGGTCTGATTTCCAGTCAGTCCCCTTCTACTGTGCCCTCCCTCATAGGCTTGACTTTTTCAAAATTAGAACTTCAGAGCACTACAGCATGCCTTAACAATAAAAACAATTGTAGAGCCCTGTGAAAACTGGGTGAACTTCTCATTAATTTGCCTCCCTGTGCAATCAGTGCCTTACCTAAGGTTACAGGCTTCAGAAGATGTTAGGAGGTGCTTTACCTACTGTTGTCCAAGAGGGGTGGGAGAATAAATTCCGTGCTATTTCATCATATCATTGTCCTGCGATGGACATTTCACACTTCAGCATTTTATTAGGCACAACATATACAGGTTCAGCAGTGAAGTCTTTCTGGGGAACATTTCCTAGTATAAGCCTGAGAGTGAGAGAAAAAGCTATACATAGGGAATTGTGAACAAGGCAAGAGAAATGGGACACTATCAACACTCTTAATTCCCAGCAATAATGGAAAAACATGATTAATTTTATGGAAGGAAATATATAGATGCAGATCAAAATTGCGGTTTAAAGCATGAGAAGCATTGTATTATTTTTCTAGCATTAGGAGACACAACTGGCTTGACATTACACTCTTCACGTCTGGTGTGATCGTATAGTTGTAGGCTGTAAGCTGCAGGACTGTGCACACACATGTCTTCAGAAAGCAGGCACTCCTCAAGAGCTGACTTGCTTCCAGATTTCACTTTTTTACCGTTGCTTACATTCTTATGCAGATAATATTTATGTGAATGTAGAAAAAAAGATGACTGGTTTTGTTAAAATCACAGACCCAAAGGGTGAGAAGTGAATTCAATAAATACTCCAGCCACCGTTCCATGCTCTCCATTCCCCAAAGTGTGCTAAGTGCGTGTGACATCCCTGCTGCTGGAGACTTTGTGATTCATTCTCCACAAATTTGGTGTTTCATGGTTATTATAAAATGTTTTCTGTTACTGGGATGACCTCTGTGCTGATAGTCAGCAAGAGACTTTTTTTCTGCAGATGCATTGATTTGTGTTCAGCAGCACAGTCCTTACACTCCACCTGGCAGTTCTTCTGTGAGCCCCAAAATGGTGCTGCCCTGAGCAAAGTGACCCACAAGACGTCCTTCATAAGCAGCTTGTTGGTGTCCTCCTCCCGCTCTGCCCTGCTGCTGCAGCCCTTGTGACAGCTGTGGTACCTGCCTTGCCAGGCAGTCCTGGACCCCGCCCTGCAGCGGTGTATGCGCCGGCTTGAGACGCCAGCTCAGGGATCATGGAATAGCATAAGGATTTCTGACTTTGAGCCCCAAAAGGCCAAAGGGAAAGAAAAGCAAGGGGAGAAAATTCTGGTGCTCTATATATCAGTTCACTCATCCTCTGTGACAGTGTAAAAAACCTACTGCGTTTACAAGTGGGACAGCAATCAGACCTCTTTCGCGGCATCCATGCTGTCCCTCTTCCCTCTCTCGCAGGCGTCTGTGTGCCCGGGTAAGGCAAGCCTGCTTGCTCCCTCCAGAGACACACTCAGCTCGTTTCTGTTCAGCAGCGGCAGAGCTGGTGTTGCAGATGCTTTAATGGGTTTAAAAACATCTTTTTTTTTTTTTCTTCTAAACTTCCTGGTTAGAGATTGACTCAGAAGTAGCAAAATGCTTCCCAAGAGATTTCCAGTAACACAGTGATGCCTTTCAAATACTTCACTGCCAGTAAGAGTCCAATGCAGTCTGGGCCAGTATCAGTGTTTACAGATTCTTGAGTGAGCTGAGCTGAATTTGTCAACCTGAGCTGTCTTACGCTGACTGCAACACTTGTCTGTACAAAGCCACTTTTAGCTCTCTTGCACTCATGACTTCTTATATCTTGTCAGTCGTTATGGCACACCTTGGACTGACAGAAAAAAATGGCTGTGATCATGTGAGATAGTCAATCTTTCATGGGAAATTAAGGAAATAAAAGGTACTGGGTGTGACTCGCTTAGATGTAAACACCTAAACTGGGTCAGAGCCAAATCTGTGCTAATCACCCTTGGGCTCCCTTGCCTGTCTCAGGCGCAATCCATCTCACCCAAAAGCAGGCGTCAGAAACGGGCCAGCTCATCAGGTCCCCGACGCAGGGCAGGGTGGGTAGCTCAGAGGTGCGGTCTGGATTTACAGAGCTAGATGAGATGAATCCTAAAAAAAAAAAATTGTTGAAAGCCATCTTCTGGTAAAGAATATGGTGAGTCAGTACACTGAGAAGCAATTAATAGTGATTCTCTGGGGATTTACTTTCTCTCCCGCCCGCTTCCTTTTTTTTTCTGTCCTCAGCTATGGACCTATAAATAGAGATGAGTAGTTGAGTGCCTGAAGCAGTCACTTATCTTATCAGTGTCATCTCACTGAAGTGTACAATTAATTTCTGTTTCAAAAATGCCAATTGATTGCAATTTTCTCATTGTGATTGAACAACTGCAGAACATTTATTAATTCTTGCACTGGCATGCACAGGCAGTTAGCAGTCGTGCGTACTCGCGACATTAATCTTCCAGTTAGTGGCAGAGAGAGAGAGAAGTCTTCCTGAAAGCGTCAGTCTGAAATGTTAGTTCACTTCAGCTCACACATCATGGATTATCTCTTTGCTCCCTTCTTTTCCCATTTACCAACCTTGTTATTTCCCCATGGGAAACACCGATTAGGAAGCTGGTGGTGCTGCAGGGCTGGGTCATGGCAGCCTGTGTCTCCTGCTTACCTCAGTAGTGTGGGAGGGATGCAGGGCTGGAAGGATGCTGCATGGGCAAAGCGAGCTCTGCTGAGCATGGGCCAGCACTGCCTGCAGGTCCTGCGGAGGTTTCTTGCGTTGTCTTCACCTAGGAAGAAGGGTCTGTCTGGGTTATGTGTGAACCTGAGGAGGAAATCACTTTAGAGGTCCAGTGGGCATAGCAAAAATATTCTGACAGGTAAAACAATGTTGCTTGTCTGTTATAGCCTTTCCTTCCTCACGTAAGTCATTGTGGCAACGCAAATACAAACTGATTGGAAATACAATTATCCTTGGTCTTTGACTGTTTCTGACACTACAGATCAAGATTTGGAAGCTCTGTGAGTACTAAACCATTTAATATTTGCATTTTATTTCATTGCACTTTTTCTTAGTCCATTTTCCTGGAATAACAGGTCAAGAACAGCACAAAATGTGTGGGAGTGCAATCAGCTGGATCATTGAATTGAAATTTTTCAGTTATGAAATCGGAGACTAAAGGGTATGATAAATGCAGTAGATAATAATAATGCTAACAATAATAAACATCCAATCTTTTCCAAAGGAGCAAAGATTCCATTTTTCACTTTGCATTTGCTGCTCCCACTGAAGGCAGCATAAAGTGCAAACCAGGCTTACTAAAGATGGATCATGCTGAAGGAACATGATATCCTTCCTTGACACGGTAATAGCTTTGCTTTAAACAAACAAACAAAAACTTTTAAAAAGTATTGTAGTAGACCTCATATGTCTGGTTTTCAAAACGCGTTTGACACTATGTCATATAGAAAACAATTAGTTAGGATGAAGAACATGGAGATAGCAGATGAATTCTGAAATGGACAGTGAGGTGGCTCGAAGGGTCATGGCAAAGGACCCTGCTGCAAGGCAGGGTACTAATAAATATCTCCCTTATGTGCCTCTCAAAGCTTAGTCTCAGGAGTGGTCTTGCTTCATATTTTCATTAATCATTTTGGCATACAAAACAGAAGGGGCTGACGAAGAACAGAGAGTGAGGCGAGCTCAGGTCTGAGAAGCAGGAAATGAATGCTGTCACACAGACAGACCAGAACAAGCTCAATTGCAGAAATGCAAGGTTGTGTCTGATATAACACAGACTCCTGCCATAGGCTGGCAATGGAAGAGTGAGGTCAGCTGAGCATGCCACAGTACAAGACATCGAGGAAAAAAGAAAATGCGCTCATAGGGACATATCAGTTCCAGTATTTCCAACAGAAGTGGGTAAGTACTAATGCCATGTACAAGCCACTATTGGGACCTTACATAGAAAATTGTCAACAATAGCAGTCGTCCTAAGACAAATTCAGATATGTATTGTTAGGGGGGGACTACAGAAATGATCAAGGAAATCAGGTCCTTGTAAAACAAAAAGAAACTGAAAAATCTGGGATTACTGAGCTTAGCATTGCCTATACCAGGAAGGGTGGGTGACTCTCTGGAGTCATCTTTTAGAGTTACTGACTGCATTATGTGCCCCTTTTGTATTGCACCATTTAGGTACCTCTTTCCCCTTTCTGTCTGATTGGCGTTCAGTTGATCAACTGCAGTAGGTATCATCTGTACTGTATGGGATGGTGGGTAGTGTGTCCTGGCAGTGTGTGTTGTCACAGGAGGAAAATTATTACACTGAGGTAAGAAGACAGAAGGGAAACATAACTTCCAAAAGCCTGTACCAAGGGCCTGCTACACCCCACTCCATTAAATATTTCCTGACACATACCAGTTGCTGGACTGGTTCTTTCTCTAGTGCAATGGCAACTTTCCAAGCTCATTTTGGAGTTTGCTGTCACTTTTGACACCACTCAGAAGACACCTCCAGGTCTTCATGCTACAGCTCATCCATGAGGGCCTTTTACGTTTTTTGGAAGTAGAGTCATCCAAATTAGGAAAGCAAGAAGACCCCAGGGCTGAAGCAAAAAATCACACAGTTCAATGGCGAGTTTCTGTAAGTGTTGTGCAATTAGTTTGCAATTACTTCATAGGAAATTCAGGAAAACAGAAAAATAAGCAAACATTGTGACTTACTGGCACTCCATTTCTGCATATGAGTAAAAGCTATAAGAACGTACTTAATAAATAAACTGTTCTACAGAAAGTAATCTCAAAACATTACAAAAAAAATCAATAATATGAGCAAACAGAAAGAATCCAGAGGCTCTCTAGGAACAAAACCTGACACTATTTTACACAGCTGGTAGCAAGCTCTGTTTTTAAGGCAAATGGAAGACTACTGAGAAGGATTTTTTAATCACTCTTTCTTTTGTCATGTCTTTTTACAGCTCCCGTGTTATCTTTAGTTTCATAATCCAAACAACTCTATGTTATTTGTACAAGTATAAAATACACAGTTTCTCTAATTTAAACAAACTGGACAGCAATACAGCCCTGTATATACATTTTGCATTCTTCTCTCTATTTTTTACAGCGATATCTAAAATAAAAAGATAAGTACATTTTCCAAAAAAGTAGCTTCAGAGGGCTATGAGCTAGTAAAAAATTGAACTCTCGTTTTCTTAGTAAACACAAAATGGAAATTATTTAGGGATTACAGGTATTCTGTAAGAAAATACCTTTCGCAGTCACTAAAGGCAGGAAAATAGCCAGACCCTGAGCAGTAATCATACCCTCTCAGCAGCTCTGGTCTTCTCCAGCAGCTAGTAAGGAACGAATAATTCCCCTAATGGCTTTGGGTGGCCAATTGGGTTCAGACAGTCGGGAAATGCCTGTGGAAAAGCCCTTCCAAGTGAAGTCCTCAGCCCTCTAAAGGTCATTACTCCTGGCTACGGATGGAGAGCTGTGAGCATTTATTTGTCCAGCTTGAAAACCCTGAAAGGTCTGGTGAGATGTGTAGTGTTTTGTCTGCCTGTCCAAACTGGGATTAAATGCTGCACATGTAACATCATTCCTTCAAAGATTTCAAAACACTTTCCAGTGATGAGATGGATAATTCCTTTCCCGTCTCTTTCACTTTTGCATGAAAAAAGCCTCAAACAAAAACAAAAAATGAATGTCCAGAGTTTGACTTACTCAAGCCTGAGTGGTGAAGACAATCACATTCTCCTGGGTATTAGTTCTCTGCAGACTATTTCCTGATGCTATTCCCACTCCAGTCATGAGGTATGATGCTAATGTTGGACAACAGCTAAAACAGGGGTTCTGTGCTATTGGTGCTAAGCACCAGTTCAAATTCTGAAATCACAGAAGGAATCATTTGTCTTTTTGTCATTTCAGTCTTAAACCATAGAATCACAGAATCATTTAGGTTGGAAAAGACCTTTAAGAACATTGAGTCCAACCATAAACCTAATACTGTCAAGTCCACCACTAAACCATGTCCCTAAGTACCATGTCTACACATCTTTTAAAGACCTCCAGGAATGGTGACTCAACCATGTCACTGGGCAGCCTGTTCCAGTGCTTGGTAACCCTTTCAGTGAAGAAATTTTTACTCATATCCAATCTAAACCTCCCCTGGTGCAACTTGAAGCCTTTTCCTCTTGTCCTTTTACTTGGGAAAAGAGACAAACACCCACCTCGCTACAACCTCCTTTCAGGTAGTTGTAGAGAGCGATAAGGTCTCCCCTGAGTGTCCTTTTTTCCTGGCTAAACAACCCCAGTTCCTTCAGCCGCTCCTCATAGGATTTGTACTGAGTTTAAATTACTCAAATACACTGTTTTAATTCATTAAATATTTTAGCCCTCCCCAAAACAGCCCTAGGTGTGAGGCACAAAAGCAATTAATAAATTATTCAACTCAATCTCATGACTTTGTGCATTAATACATGAAGCCTCTGACCCCCTACAACATGAATGTTTTAGTGATTAAAAAGACATTCTGGCATAAATAGGTCAAATGCAGAGCTCTGGAGCTTCTTTCACCACTTGAATAGAAATTGGTAATCTTTCTATTCCTAATTACAAAATCCCAGAAAATGAGGGAAATACAGAGAAGCCTGAAATCCTATAAATAACACATAGCAATGCTTGGCTTCTTTGGGGTTTCTCAGGTGTTGTCACGTTCTGAACTGTGCAGCCAGCATTCTTCATACATTAATAATCAAGAGGAGAGACATTAAAGAAGAGGAAATATGTGAATAATACAAGAGACAAGGGAAAAATAATGAAAGAAAATGTCCTTCACCTGACATTGGGCATGATCATTCTGTCCCTGTGCAAATAAATTTCTCGCTTCAGGTTTGGTAATGAGGCAGCAAGTTGTATGTAAGTGCTACTGAAGACAGTTGTACTTCCAGATATCTGGAGTTCTATTTTACATAATAGTGCAGAATTAAGCCTTTTAAGATAATAGTCAAAAATTAAAAAGGCCTTTTATCTTCTCTGTGGTACGCAGGGTGCCTGGCATTCCCTGGCATTTGGAAAAGCTGCAGCAAAAGCAGCTTGGGAAAACTGAAGCTGCAACCTCCCTGCCCAGCTCACCCAGTCCCACCTCTGTTGGGAGGGCAGAGTCTCCGCTGCTAGCAACAGATCGCAGCCACCAGCAGCCACGGAGAACCGGTGCTTTAATCAGTTTGTTATACCCTGATCGTTCAGTATCTTTCTCTAACCCAGAACCAACATCCTTTTCTATTTGTTCTTACTCCCTTGCTGTCTTATTTCCTTGAAGTGAGAATTCCCCAAGCTGTTGTTGCTGGCACTGGCTGCTTCCCAGAGGTAGAGAAGCAGGATACTGAATTCATCAGCACTGGTGTGCCTACAGCTCATTCGCGTGTTTTGCCCCTAGGTGAGGCAAGTGGAGGCCCAAAAGGTCTCTTTCCTGCCTTGCTCCCCCTCCGTCTCTGACTGCTGGCCCCTCAGTTGCAGAGGTACCAAGGCAAATAGATATGTCAGGATGTGAGATCAGCACGTGGGGTAATAGTTGCACTTCAGTGGCTTTATTTACATATTAATATTATTTAATTTGTCAGAGAAAACAATTGAGGAAGAAGTCAGGAGAAAAATACTGCTTCCCTGTGCCAAATGCGGTCATGTGATAATTGCGGTTCAGAATCACAGCTACTTTTTGTGTGATGTGATTACAGCTCTTCAGACACAAAGCCCTAACCCTGAACTATCCAACTCCATTTTTAAAATTTAAATGGTTTTGTCTGATGATGAGTCTGACTTCAGATGTCTAATAGTTATCCTCATCAAAAAAATAATCACTATAATCAACCTAGCTTGATGTGCACCCGCAGAAGATCATTCATCCCAACTATTTCAATGTTTATCAGAAGAGGGGATGCTTGTTCTTTTTCATGTCCTCTTCACTGACTTCAGAGTTAGGGGAGATGCCTAGCTTGGATTTATTTGACTGTTAGACTTCCAAGGTCTGGTGAGATATATTGCATCCTACAGTGGTCAGCTGCGAAATCCAAAGGACCAAACACAGACTCTGTGTGCGATTCAATGTCCCTGAAGCTTGCCCACATCCCAATGACTCAACGGAACATCTGATATAGGCGACATGTTTAAAGGATATTAAAAAACATGAGGCAAAGCTTACAAAGAAATTGCAGTGTCAACACCAGAATGACAGTTAACACAGATATATTTCTGAGAGGGGAAAACAGAGATTTCTCCTGCCTTTTCTCTAGTTGAAGTTTGAAGAAGCACATATTCCATACTGGATCCGCGTACAGAAATTCTTCCTGTCAGTTAATTAGGCACATCCTGTTGAATCATACTTAGTCCTGCTAATGTTCTGATAGAAGTAGTGATGAAATCTTCCTAGAAGAAAGAATAAATCTTTTTAATTATGAGAAATCAGTCTGGGAGGAGAATATGTATGCTGACTGAGACGGAAAAAGAAAGAAACACTGAATTATAAAATAAGTATTCCACTTGATCCTGACATAACCACAATCTTTACTGGGAGTGACTTTCTCGGAAAGCTGTGCCACTTTTATTTGGAACTAGGTTTGAACTACAGAAATTGAATGCAGATTTTGGGCACCACTGGTTGGCACAATGCGCATCAGGGTTTTGGTTTGACCAACTTTAGAAATAAAGTCCAGTGACAAGTATCTATTTGTGTGCTAAATATGGATTTGTACAAATAAATGATAGATTACATGTAAGCACTCATCCATAGTAATCTGTCAAAAAGCTGTTCATGCCATATTTTGCAGGCGCGCGTTTGAAGTCCAGCTGAAAATATTATCCTTTTCGCATCTAACCTTAAATAACATGCAAACACAATAAACTACCATCTTTCTATTTGAGTGAAGAAATATATCTTCATCATATTAAAAACCTTACACTGTGATTGCATTTTTGGGTGACGTGCAGGAGCTCCATTCTGACAGAGGATGGGAAGGCATCAGGATTGCCAAGCGGACACCATGAAAGGTTCAATACAATATTTTTGGCTGACCCATCTGAAATCTCACATGGATCCTTGAGCACTGAGCTCCTTGGGTTTTAGAATCTGTTCCTTCTTACTCAGCTCAAGCAGAAACTCCAGCAGTCTCCAAAGTTAAATTAGGATTTACAGGACAATAGTTTCTGTCTTCGTTTACACAGACTTGACGGGGTTTTATTGACAATTATAGCCTGTGGATAAGCTATCTTTTCTGCATTTACAAAAGGGTACATGTAATACCTCTTCTGCATACGGTTAAGAGACTTACTATTCCAGCATTTTACTTTCTTCTCTAGCTTCATGTCATGCCTCGAAAATGTTTATATCCTCCTTTTGTGAGTCAGATGCCTCAAAGTTGGAAGAAAAAATCACAGTTTGTAAGCTGTCATAGGAGTAACCCATTAACAAAATGACTGTGGATTTCCACCCAATACACTGCCCATTAGCTAGTACTGCTTTACAACGCAGAAATATGGACGTTTCCTGCACAACCAATGAAGATCTCTGCATTTTGTGCATGGTGAACAGACAAAAGAAATAACTGTTTTATCTTCTGTTACAAGAGAAGCTCAGTGTATCACCCAGTATTTAAAAGCATTTGATCTCTAGTGACTACTGAATGTAGATTCCACGCAAAGCATGAACTTGGCGACGCGAGCGTTTCCGATTACACGTCTTTGCTTTCACGCTCAGTGCAGAATATCAGTTCTCATTGTGAGTGCGCCAACTTCCCAAACCTTGGGCTACATCAGCCAGAATGACATTATTTCCTCCCTTTCTTTCTGTGGTGAATGTAGTTTGAGGAGCATTCATTATAGTTTTTATTCTTCCTTGTAATAGGACTGTGCTGATACTGGTCATTGAATTAATGAGAACAGGTGTCTTTTTGTATTTTCTCCCTCCCGTTCACCCTGTCCTTCCACCCCCTTAATCCCTTTCTTTGACTGGAGATCTGCTACTTCTTTGTTCATGAATAATGTGCTGGTTTTCAAGTCAATTAGCACATAACATCAAAAGGGGTTTGTCAGGTGTTGTTACCTGAAGCTCCCTCTCTCATTGAAAACACTTTTATATACGTCTGCTTCTATATATCAAGTAGCCTACTCAACACCTGAAATAAATACAGTATCCCAAACTGGAGTGTATCATCTTTTGTAAATGAGATGTGAAGGTGATTTTCAGCTATGGGACACAGGTTTGCAAAGGCATTTGTGCACCAGTGCCCCAGGAAGGGAGACAAGAGGATGTGTTCGTGGAAGTACGTTCTTTCTCTTTTGACTAAAACACAGGAATACCAGAGAAATGATTGAATGTCTGTATTATAAAGCACAACACAGAAAAAAAAGATATTTCGCATATTTGACTGCTTTTTGAAAAGCTCCAGGAGTGGTTAGAAAGAGAGGCAGCATTAGAATGGGCTGACGAAATCTGCAAAATGAGATTGTATCTGATACAGATGATGCAAAAGAGCTAGAGAGCATTATATGAACATCTGACTTTTTCAGTGAACATTTTGTGTTAGGACAGTGGGTTATAAAGAATATAGTCATAATCCAAAATATTATCTAAGAGTATAAATAGTCTAACAGGAGAAACAAATAGCTTGGTGACAGGGAGGTAAAAGAACAGTACTTCTGTTCAAGGTAATGACTTGGGTCATAAGAATCAATACTAGCTGCAAGCTACTGGATTTATATTTTGGCCAGAAGTTTATTAGTTTTGCCTTGTTAATACTTAGTATGCAGCAGTTTTTGTAGGACAAGAATATTTTCCTGTACCTTTTATGAGTAAAAAATAGTTTAGAAATACATGGTATTCATAAAGAACATGATCTTTCCTTAGTGATCTCTGCCATCCTGACAACCAAATTTTAAAAGGAATTTTTTCACACATTTTTTCACCCTGAATTTTGATTTCTATCAAGCAATTGGCATCTTTTAATTCCTTCAGTGGAGAATTACTCTCTAACTAATATGACTAATACCAGGGTTTTTTTCAATTTAAATCATTGTATTGGTGGTTACAAAAAAGGAAAGGTCTAATCACAAAACAATTGAATTTTAAATTGTGGAGGGGAGAAGACATTACAGTAAATTTCAAATTCGAAGTAAAAACTAACAATAACCAACAACTTTAGAGGCTGACTTGATGAAGTTATAAGCTAACCTCCTCTTTCTCATCTTCTGTTGCTTCTTATCCTGGGTTTTAGTTTTCCCTGAGCTATCTGGACTGAACTGCACACACCAGCATTTTTTTAAATGGACTAATATACAAAACAGTAGAGGTAATCTGCAGAAATGTACATGGCCAGTGAAGCAGGCAGTGGCAAAAGTCAGGGTTTATTATGGCTTTCAACTGCTCTTTTGAAAGTTCATGTAAATGCAGTGTAGACGCTCTTTGCAACTACAAGATGTCGGGTGGGAAGTTGCTCACTTCTACCCTGGTGCAAAGCATAAAGAGAAGGAAATGCAGAGTCTAGTGTATTCGCAGCAATGGTGAGCAAACACAGCCCACTGCTCAGGGATGTCACAAACACTCTAAATTCACTCTTTCCATGGAATAGTCACTGTTATTATCTAATGGCACCCCCTGCGTACTGGGGTCTTTTCTGGATATGAGTTCTTCTACAAAAAGAATGGTAAAACAGACACTGTGATGCCTTAGAATTTGTGCCGTTGCAATTTTACTCCCCAAAAACTTCAGCTATCAGAGTATACTTATACTTTCTCTTACTATAAAAGATTAGATTTCAGATTCACATGGGATTTTCAGATTCCACTTGGATAAAGTGACCGTTAAAAATCAGACATAAATATTGCATGCCTCAGATGAAATCCTTTCAGGTCATTTACAGTGTAAATATTAATAGCTGTGATATAAATTACATTTACTGTCCAATTACACTGTAATAACTGCCTGGTTTATACCAAAGGACTGAATGCATCATGCAGAGACTTAATTGGCAGTATTAAACTTTGTACTAATCTTTGAAATTAGTCATGTTTTTTGAACTTTTGATCATTTTATGAGCTATATAAACAAAGGAAGATCCAGTCATTTGCTTTAGCTCATTCCTGGTTTTTTTTCCCAAAATTTTGAGCTTTGATTAATTGCAGTTGCTTTTAAAATCTTCAATTTGGAAGATTTCACTTGTGTTTTTTGGAATAAAATTATTTTAAATTGTGGTAAAAGCATTTTAACTGAAATCTCAAGATAACCTGTTAATTTATACAAAAGTACTAAAAACCTAAAAAATCCAGAATTTAGGATAATTGCTTACTGGTTCCAAGCAGGTGCTGTGGTACATAAGAGTACTGTATATTTACTGGCATTAAAACCAGACACTCTGAGGATAAAATCCTTCAAGACTGACAGCAATTTATTTAACATTTTCCAACACTAATCTAAAAACCGCTCTTTAAAATTATTTCTAAACTACGTAAACAATAGATGTCCCTTCCAGTTTGTGTCGAAATATGTATGAGAGGAAGAAATGGAATGGAATGGAATGGCAAAAGATCTGATTTACTATGCTTTTTACAGTTGTGGATAGTATGACCGAGTTATATAAACAAATTACTCACTGCAGAAAGGTCTAATTTTTATAAGCCAATACAACAATTTCCAACTGTTTTAGCTAAAATTGATGGCTTTTTTTAAAGGCCATTCTGTCATGTCTAGATGTATTACAGACAGATCTCTTTATTGATATTCTTAAGCTCAAATACGTATATTTTGTCTTACTGTCTAATGTCCCTAGACATGTATATTTGAAAATTATAGTCTTAATATATGATGTCATGGGTCATGCATAGTGTTTTCCAGATCATTAAAACCAGCTAGATCACAATTACCAATTATTAAATGAGGTAGGTAACAGTGCTTCAGAGTAAGCTCGTCCACACTCTAAAGGATCTGAAAGGTGCATCATCTGCTATAAATATATGTGTATATTTAAGTGTATAGTATAGCAGTATGCAGAGTGCAGGAACACACACCAACACAAAACAAGCCTGTGCTGTCTGAAACAGGAGACTAGATGACCCAAATGGATTATATTTTGTGTTTTCTCGTCTGTATTTGGTGTGTTTTATTTTTATTCTGCATGCTCTCCTTTTAGTACAATTCTTTTAAAAGTACTTTCTTCATTTACTTTACTTTTTATTTTTTTATGAAGCTCTGTTAATTGGAATGTCTAAAGGATGCACAAGGATCAAAGTTACTGCCAATAATGCCACATACTTTGGAGTATTCTCACTTCTCTAAAATCTTCTGTGCTGTAGTTCTTGGAACTCAATTGCTCCAGGTTAGTTACAAGTTCAAGGACAAATGTTTTGAAAAAAAAAACAAGATCTCAAACGAAAATCTATGGTAACAGATTCACAAGCAGCTACACTGTGGACGGTAGTAACTCCTTCCTTTGGGCCCTAAAATTAAACAAATGAAAAATCCTTCTGCTCCACTACTTAGTGTCTAACTCCTTGGTGTTACCACTGCACTGCAGAGGTGATATTAGATATTTGCATCTCCACCAAGATGTGGTTACACATGGTGTTCTGAGTCCTAAAAAATTTTGGGTGCTAGAAAACAGACTGTGTTCGTTGCATGTCCAGTTAAAGAGGTTTCAAAATTATTGATTTAAAAGATGTAGGGGACCATATTCTGTCCTGAATTACACCAGTTCATGCTGACTGATACACGCCTATGTGGATCTGATCCAGCAGAAGGAGTAAGTGACAGAGAATGACTGCTCGAATTTGGCTGGAAGGATCTCTGCCTAATGTTCTGCTTGTTTAGCCTAGCCGCCATTAGTAGACAAATCATTCATTTTCTGCATCTACAGAGCAAAGGCTTCCTTCTGATAAGCAGTGCTAACTGTACTGTTTTTATCTGGGCTCACAGTTAGTGAAATGTGAAATATTTGCTGAAGATGAGGCTGATTCAACAAAACTCATTGCATTCTAAATATATTGCCATGTGGGTGCTTTTCTCCTGAAATGTTAAGAGGTGAAAAGCTAATGCTTTTATCCAGCATGCCGTCCAGTCATCTGAGCAATTACTTGCTTAAAGCAAATGACGTTTAGATACTGGGGAAAGATAAAGTTAAAAGTCAATTCATTAAAAATATTTTTCTCCTCAAGAAATGAATTGGCTTTTGAAGTAAATCGAACATAAAGAGTAGGAAGGGAGAAGAAAAATGTGAAATTTTATCATACCATTTTAAGTTTGATTATGTCACAGAGAAAGTAAATGGTGATAGAGTGTAAAGGAATCTAATCCATAAAGGAAGAGAAAAAGGTTGAAGAAGTCAACAGTAATTAAATGGTGATTGAAGCTGAAAGAAAATTGATCTGTGTTAGCTGAAGGCCATTTTTGCCTTTTGGGATGTTATGCATCGATGAAGAGGGGAAAGAAAGGTTTTCCTTGTTTTGATATGGAAATATATGTCACATCTTCTTAGCCTATGGTGCTGTGACTCAAGACTGCACCGAGTTTCTGGTACACTGATTCTAGTGTCCTATGCATGCTTGTGTGTATTGTGTAAAGATAAGATGCTCTAACAAAGCTTGGTAAGGTCAAAAGGCATGGGAGCTTCAGCAGTCTGCATGCTGTTTTGTCTTGGGGCAAAAAAGAAAAGCACCCTAAAGCAAATGAATCTAAACTGGGGTATCACTGACACATCCATGTAAAAGCTGTGCAACATCCACGACTTGGGGATGCAGCGGTCCACCCACCACACATTCAATGTCTGGCTGTCTGGCCAGCACTTCCGGAGGGATGCTCAGATGTGCTGGCACAAATTGGTATGAAGGGGACATGTATGTATACACTGAACTACACAGAGAGTTTTTAAAAAAGGCAACAGCACTGCTAAATACTTTAAGTTCTGGTTAAGTGCTTGAGAGGCTGCATTGATTAGCTTTCTGTCAGGGCATGAAGATATGAAGGTAAATCTATGACTCTGCTCCAGATAAACACTATCAATAACAAAAGCATCAGCTAATGCCACTGTAAACAGTGGTTTCCAGGCCAGGAGAGAATCCACTTCATAGAAGTCTTCTATTCCTGGAAAAGTCAGTGCCATTTCCAGGCATCAGAGCCATATAAGAAGGGATATAGCCCCTGTTATGAGACGCTGAGCACAGGCTGTAAGCAAGACTCAGCACTGCGCGGGACAAGACCTTGTGGATCATTATTTGTGACAGAATTAAAAATGAACGATGTCAATGAGTTATAAACCCAGATATATCTATGGATTAGAGACCAAATCTTACAGTGATTGTTTTGTGACAATCTCTGTTGACACTGGGAGTAGAGAGTGTAATGAGTCAGTACCGCATGTTTTGGCCATAGCTATGTAGATTTGTGAAGTAAGTGGATTAAAATGAGAAAATCAAGTAATTTGCATTACTTCAAGAACAACAGACAGCTACTAAATATTCAAAGCTACAGTTTTTATGAGCTTTTTGTCACTAGAGAGAGCTGTAGATACATACAATTAATTACATTTATGTTAAAAAATACATTAATTCCTCCCTCAGTGAAGAATTAGGACAAATAACAAATAAAGCATAACAACCTTTTCTCTCATAAACCACTACTGGGAATCTTTCCCTTCTGCAGTGAATATGGCACTAGCTGCCTGCCATCATCTTGTTCAAGCTTGTCAAGTAAAAAAAGGATAAGAATCATTTGAGAGGGTCACTTCAAAACATAGCTCAAAAAGGAAAGTCAATTTATAATTAAAAGACATTAGTGATCTGTATTTCTCACAACTAGCTTGTACATGTAGGAGTATAGAGACATTTTCCATGTACTTTAAGACCAGGATGAATGCCAGCATTGAGGTTTCCTCCATTTAAGATGGCAGGTTCTCAGAGAACTCCTGTCATTTCTGGGTGTGCTGATACCTTAGTTGTAAATCCAGGCCATTCACTCAAGTGCAAAAAAATCTGTTAAACTGTGGTTTGACAAATGGCTTTGAACTTTTTTTAGTTAAAATCAATATAAATTTCCAGTGTCTTCCAGTGCTCGTAGAAATATTGCTTCTTAACTTTTTAATTAGGGGTTATTAGTATTTCTATCAGTCTTTAATGACAATATGTAAGTAAAATACTGCATCCTATCTACCCAGCCACTTAGGTAGAGGCTTCATTATACAGCTCTTTGTTGCAGTGCAGATCACTTTGGCCACTCAAGTCATTCATTTAACTTCACCAAACACTCCTTTATATACCTTAATGTTGTAAAGTCCCCAAACCCAACTGCTAACAGGTTTTTAGGACACCCGGTCCATTTTGCCTTGCTGCAGTTCTCATAGAAGTCAGAGTATTCCAGGACCTATTTATAAAAACATATTCACCATCTTTTTTTCCCATGAGAAAGAAATAATAGATAGGCTATGAGGCCAAATTAGGATTAGTTCAACACTAAATTCTCACATTTAGATATTAAAGCCACAGGAACTTTTTATACTGAAATTCACCATATCTAGCAGGACCCGAAAATTTTGGTGCTTAAATTTTAGACACCCTGGAACTTCAGGCATCCATTTTTGTGTTGGACCTCTCCAAGAAGAGCACTGTGTAAATGGAGACTGTCTAGTGCACTCGCACCTTTGGGAGAGATGTGGTCATGCCTAGTGCCAGCAGCTCGGTGAGGCACGAAGATGGTGGGGGCTCTGTGAAGCTGCAGCACAGGAGGACCTTGACCATTTTGCATACACACCACATAGAGCAACTTGCTAATTCCTGGCATGTCGGCCATCGTAACTGTTCACGGGCTCATTTTTAGCTTACATCAACGTGCAATGTGATTTTACTTTGAGGTTTAAAATAGCTTACATTTGCTATGCACAGGTGGTTTATGGCTGTACAGAGTGTACAAATGATCCGTAGCTCCTCTGACACCAGGGTTTCAATTCATCTGTCTAAATGCTATCACCTCCTGCGCCAGCAGGTACATCTGAGCTTGTCACCATGGGCTTGCTGTATAGTCCACAGGGTGTACTGCAGACCTCTAAAGTGGGTCAGATGAATCATTCCTCAGAAACTCCCTTTTCTCTCCGCTGAGCACAAGAGGAACTGAGGATAACTAACTCAGATGTAAACATCTACATTGCAAATGTTTAAGGTCAGGTGATGTAAATCCTGAAAGTAAGGCTGAGTTAAAATGGTAGGCAGCAATTCAGTGGGAGTTTTGAGAGTCTCAGTAATACGTAAACACTGGATTTAGGTGCCTAAGTAACAATTAGTCATATAAATCTCTTTGTTGATTCAGTCCTTTGGCCCAAATTCAAAGACACCCACATAACGGAATTTATACTTCTGAATGAGAAGTCTAGGGACTCAGGCTTAGCTTCTTTCTCTCAAAAGCAGGGTGTCTGCGTAAAAGACGTCTTTAGTATCTCTCACTGTCTGCTGACTCCACATAATTCAGTTTCAAGCTGGGAGACCAAGGCTGAGTTCTCACTGTGTCCATGGTGAGTATGAAGCCGTACCTCCCCATGTGTTCCCTACAGACCAAGTTACAGGATCTTTTGGACTGAGGAAAATGCAAAATCACATTCCTTTTTGTTGAAGTCCTACTTTACATTATTTCTTTGAGCTAGAAGGATAGTCAGTATGGCTCTGCAGCTTAAGAGACATTCACCAAGTAAGGGTGACAGCTAAGTCTTGCCTCTATACTCACAGCTACTTATGTGTGTTGTCCAATGGCTGTATAACAGGAACCAGGAAAAGTCACAGGTGATAAGAGTTAACACAAAACTTCCCTTCCAAAACAAATGCTCTGCCAGCTAGGCAATACTTTGGAAATGCTGTGAGAAAAAGGAGGAAGGGGGTCTGTCTGCCTGTTGATTAGGGCATGGATGTAGGCCTGAATTATCTTATGAAAGGGAAGGAATGGAGACCAGGCCTCCCACATTCCATTTTTAACCACTTTGCAAAAATCAGAAACGGAGGGAAAAGCCAGTGCTGATTCTTTAAGCTGTTTTCTATGCAAAATCAGTTTTTGAAAGAATCCTCTGGTTATGCCTAATCTCAATTGAGTCTATCAATTAACATAGCTGGAAAAACACTGCTTTGTACAGCATGAGGGCATCCTTCAAAACCTGAAGTCATATCCAAACAAGGAAAATACAATAATAAATTCCGGAGGCTTGAATATGAAAACGCAGCAAGGCCAAGAAAAATGTTAAAAATATTTTTTTAAACAGCAAGCCTTCCAGGGAGTCTGCAGGGCTACTTGATTATCACGATACAGAAGGAAAAGATCACTTCAGAGAAGTTAAATGAATTATTTGTATCAGTGTTCACTGTGGAAGAAACTAAGGACATTCCTACTAAGGAATATTTTTTGTTGGGTAGTGAGTAGAGTATCTCTTTGAAATTGAAATGACTGCAGAAAAGGATAAGGAACAAATGGACAATTGAACAGCAAAAAAAATTGCCAAGAGCAGATGTTATTCAGCCAGTTGTTCTAGGACAATCCAAGGATGCAATAGCTGAATTATTAGTGGGGGTGTGTAATTTCTTGCCTGAAATTGCCTTAGCAGCAGGACTGAACAGTGCCAAATGGGATGTCAGTTTTTAGAAATGATGCCAGGGAAGATGTGAGGAACTGCAGGCCTGTGAGACTGACATCTATATAAGGCACATGAGTAGCACGTTCAATAAGAATAGAAATAATGCACATCTGGAACTACTCCATGTATTTGTCCATGGAAGTATTGCTTTATAAATGTAGAGTTCTTTGAAAAATAAAAAAAACACGTAGATAAGGGTGATCTGCTAGGTACAGTCTACTCGGATTTCCAAAAAGCTTTTTACAAAATTCCTCAGTAAAGATTTTAAGAAAGCTATAACATCTGTGGCCTAAAGGGGAAATTTTGTTTAGATGAGTATCTGAATGAAAGACAGAAAACAGAGGGTAGGAGTAAATCTTTAGTGTCACATTGAAGTAAAATCACCAGAAGAATTCTGCAGGGACTGTTTGACATATTTAAAATGTCCTGGAAAAGGGATGAGCACTGGGGTCAAGTTTGCTGACCATACTTAACTACCCAGAATATCAAAGGACAGTTGTGGAGGACTTAATGTCACTAAGAAATTGGGCAATAAAATGGTGAAGAAAATTTACTGTTAAAAAATGTAAAGTGATGTGCATAGGAAAATCCTAACTCTGTCTAGAAAATGGTGGGCTCTGAGGTGATCTCACCACTCAGGAGTGAGATATAGGTGCAAAGGTGGATAACTCTATGCAAATGTTGTATAAATATTGAATAGTGGTCAAAAAAGCAAGTCAAACATTAAGAAATTTTTGGAAAGGAGTAGAACAGAAAGCATCACTACACCAGTGTATAAAGCCAAGACCTACGGATGTCCTAAAGCTCTGTAAAGTTATGATCTACTTCTCTCAAAATGGATGCAGTAGATCTAAACCAGGTTCTAGACAATGAGGTCTGGAAAAGAGGTTTAGATCTATGAAACCATCAGTGGCATCAAGAGCTAGATAGAGATCGCTTCTTCACAGGCCCTTCCCGTGTCAGAAGTAGTGGGTATGCAATGCAGCCAAACGGAGCTGAAAAGATTTGAAAGCTGGATGTGAGGCTTAGTGCAAAGTATCATACAGACTTGTCTTGCTCTTGTTTCTCCATGGGCACACGTTTTTGTCCACTGCTGGAGGCAGAAAACAGAGCTACGTTGACATTTGATCGAAGTAGTAAGGTTATGTTTATATCTTTTAGTTATTTAGTGTTTGTATGTGCTCTAAACTGCACTGTTTGTAAACTAGGGTGCTTGAGCACTCTAAACCTCTCCATGGGGTAGGCAGCCAGTGGGTAGAAGCTTTTCAGCTTTTACAGGGATACTGTTGGCAGTTTCACATTGGAAAAGGCAAGGACTGAAAGGACATGGAAATAAACTACTCTTCAGTGACACAAAAACATGTCTGAAGGCTACGATTAGCCAGGTTGCAATGAGGCTTGTTCCTCAGCTCTCTTTAGATTATTCAGTTTGCATATAAATAGAATATTCCACTATGCAATGCATGCTTGTGCAGTGTCTGCTGCATGGAAGTCAAATATCCAAAATATCCAGTGATGTGTTTCGCTTGTTGTAAAGATAACTGTCCATTTTTCCAGTCAATATGAGATATGACACTAGTTATCTCACCTTCAAATGTTTATATTACTCTGTTATGCTTCACTTTCCATTTTAAAGAAGGATATAGCACTTCACTTTCCCTGACCAATCAACCTCCCCAGTTCTACTGAACTGAACTTCCAGAAATATTTAACTGCCAGGACACAGAAGACAGAGGGAAATTCTTATTATTGTTTTGATACAATCCCATACTTGGCAACCTTGTCCTTTGCTTTTGTCCGAATATGTACATGACAGTGTATTTGACATCAGAAATGGAACAGACTTCTTTTGTGCTAAACATAGGTGAAAAACCTTACCAGACTAGTTGGGGTTTCATTTTTCCAGACTCTGATCTAACAGAAGTGATGACTTCTGGGGTTCACATATAGAAAAATAATACATACTTAACCATCAGCACAAGAATAATCCCATTGACTGTAACTGTGTCTGAGATAATGATACTCACAAAGTTTCTGCCCAGAAGTTTTTGTGGTGTGGGACCACAATTGCTTTATATGTGCACTTCTTGCATTGCTTGGAAGCCGTATGTTCTGGGTCTGGTTCTGATATTTTTCCAGATTCTGATATAGCCTTATTTTATAGGAGGGGACACTTCGCTTTGAAATGAAAGAAATTACTCATAGAGGAATACACCACTTAGCACAGCTGAGCATGTAAACTACTAATCCATGGTAAGGCCATGAATATTTGTTGACTAAGGAGTATTTCTAAATGATAACGAGCATGACTTCCTCTGTCATATTAAAAATCTTAAGTCATAAATCCTAGAGCAAGTGAAAGAAAGAAAATTGCAAATAATTTTTCATTCCCATGTTTCGATAAAGAGATAGATAGTAAAACTCAGTCACTGAAAAATTCACAAGAATTAATGACAAGTATAAAAAACAAGTTCCAAACAGCATATTACCAAATTACCTTGTATATAAACATGATTCAAAATTCTTTAATTCTGGCAAGAAGAGTGGTTAGTAAATAGCCCCCCCTTACAAAATTATGAGCTCAAAAGTTTTTAGCAAAAGGTAGTAATTACCACAAAACATAGACTTAAATTATGAAACTCAGTGCCAAAGTACATTACAGAAGCCAAAACTATAAACAAGCTTACAAAATAATTCCACAAGTTAATGGAAGAAAATGTTTGCTAAGTGCTAATAAACCCCAAGACTTGGATATAAGTTCCAGCAATTGTAGTCCCTGATTCACAGATTGTCCGGAATCAGAAGGATATACCAGGGAAAGCAATGTTTCTTCTGAGTGTAAACAGAATTGGTCTGAATCACCGTTCTCAGGTGGCCAACTATGTTAAAAATAAGGAAAAATTAAAGTCTTTTGACAGTTTCTTGAATGACCTCTTAAGGACAGGTTGCATCCTATGTAAGTAGTTGCAATACTCTAGCAAAGCAATTCAACATTTGCAGTTAATACTACTATATTAATAAAAAATAAAGGGGTTGAGTTCCTTCCACTCCCCACACACTGACCTGCTCTCCGACCATAAGTGTTTTTGGAGAGCAATTGCAATCTGAAGAAATATTCCGTTATCGAATGAACTCTTTATTCCCAGTGGAACATGCCTGAATTTTACAGATCTCCACTAAAAAAAAGTTTTTTGTGCATAGTTGGTGAAAGAAGCCAAAGGAAAATGTGTACCTAATCCTATTAGCTGACTTAATTTAGAATTATTAAAAGCCTTGATACACAGGATTTAACACAATCTTTCTAGCAGGGTGTGATGTAATCTATTTTTGTTCCTCAGCTAGCAGATGGCTTACCTTTAAGTAATTTCCAATATGTTAGGAGATCAAAAGCCATCCTTACGCCACAGAGGCAGTAATCGTTCCTCTCTGCTGGGGGTTGCTTGGTACTGCGATGGGGATATGCAAAGTCTGCTGGCATTTCCAAACATAGAAGGCCGACATTTCTTCAGACTTTGAAGTTAATAATCCTTCAGAAGTTGAAAAACTGAGAGATTTTCAAAACCCTTTTAATGTTCTATATGCCATGTCTTAAAGTAAATATCTGTAAGTAATCACTGCGGACTGGTGCAAGGAAGTGCTGCATGTGTGAGTGCGGGCCATGGCAAGGAGTGCAAGGCACGACGCTCTGCTGTGCCAGTGCTGCTCCGGGGAGCGGAGGGTCCGACGGGGTGGCACGACTCACCCTCAGGACGCTGCTAACCGGCTTGGCGCACACCAAAATGCCCGGCTGCCGCTGGACCCGGGACACTGTACAGCAGCCCTACACCTGGCCTCAGAGCATCCCTTTTCTGTGCTCTCACTTGCCAAAAGTCTGTTTGCAGTAACGTGGCATATCACAGATTCAGTCTGATTGCTTCCTCTCCACAGAGAGCCCAAAGTTTATTTTTCCTGTAAACGGGAGACTTGGGCCTAAAAAGTGTGTAGCAGAAAAGTTCACCTATAAAGGAAGGTGATTAGGGTTGCTTGTGACCACCGCGTTCGTAGTATGCCATGCAGTTTCCAAAGCAGACATAAGAAATCGCCTGGTATCTATCCCTACGTCTGCTTCAGAAAGTAGTTTCGGTACAGATAGTTTTAATTTCTCTCCTTGGATCAGTATTCTCCAGCTGTTTGGCAATGAAAAGAATGCACCACCTGGGAAAGAGAAGCACCGGTCCAGTAAGGAGTGGTGGTCTGGCTGGGCCCTTGCTTTGGAGCTGCGGGCTCAAACATTTGGAGCATAGAGAGCCAAGTCTTGACAAAAAATGCCTGCTGGGAACAACCTTTCCAGCTGATGATCACATCGTATTTATTTGTAAACACAGTTTTTGCTCTTCTTATATTAGAAATAACAATTAACATACCTGTTACTCTCTCAATATGATTTTAGCGATTGGAAATTTCTAATCAACTTTTGCTGCAGACAAAGGGTGCAAAAATTACTACTCAGAAATAATAATGAAAGGGTCAGTGTTTAAGCATTGTGAAAACTGGCTTGATGACATTTTAAAAAATTTAAAATTAACTTTGAAATTAGGTTAGCCTATATGAAGGCCTAAGATTACTGAAATAACCTAAGATCATTTCATGTTAAATTAAAAATAATACTTGAGTTAAGCATATTTATTCCTGAAATTTTAAGAGAGAGTCCCACCATTCAGGTGCAGGAAGCCAGTGACTGAACACCTGCAACAGTGTTTGCTTTTGCCAGCTGTGGCTTCTCCACAGGTGCAGAGAAGGGTTTTTTCTGCATTTGGTTACATTCAAGTCATTCATTCAAGATGAGAAACTGATCGGATACTGAAAAAACAGGATAGTTTGCTTTTTTTTTTCAGTCTATGAATAAAATTTGGGTGGTAGAGACTTGGGTGTACTAGTTTAAAACTCTTGAAAAGTAGAGTGGCAAGAAAAACTCAAGGGCATTAATGAAATGCAGACAATAATATCACAGACAATTTTTTAACATATTTTGATTACAAAAATCACAAGTTTATGGAACATTCCAATCATCTAGAAACATCTTTACAGCAGTTTCCTGCAAGCATGCAAAACCAATTTACAAGCTACTCTTGAGCCAGACATTAATCATCTAGTTGGTAGGGAGTATCGTATACTGGTTTATGAGCATAAGATAATGCAAAAATAAGAAGTCTGAAAGATGTGCAGTATGCCACAATATCATCACAAAAAATATGCAGAAGGCACACATGCTGTGCAGCACAGCAGATATTGCCCAGGTGGTTTGAGGTGCCCGAGGGTGGCCGCAACAAGGAAGCCTGGAAGCTGAGGCAGATGTGTGTCTGCCTAGGGAGGCAGCTGGATGCCAGTCCCCGGGGTGGGGGGAGCTGACCCCTCTGCAGGGTGCAGTAGGAGCGTGCTGGCTGTGTTGGATGTGGGGGAGCCCCCCGCCACCCATCCCCACCGCACAGCCTGGGATGGGGCACTGGGTGCAGGGCAGCTTTGGGTCCCCACGGCTGAGGCAGAGCTGCTGCTGCCATGTCCAGCACAGAAGATCAGGAGGGCTCATTAGCCACTTTCTGCTGAATTCGAGCAAGTGCAGACACCTTTTTTTTGCTGTTTAACTCCCTCGGCAGGAGAACTGACTCAAAGAAAGGTTAGGGTAGGACCGTGTCAGGGTTCTGTAGTGAAAAGAAAGGAATTGTACTGAAAGCATGGCCAGGAGTATTGCCCTGGTCCAATTTACTTTTGCCAAGGTTGCAATGAATGCAGCAGGAGTTTCAATGTGTTCACAGGCTCAGGAGTCAGCTTCGTTTGTCCAGACATGAATAAGGGGGAATATCAGACATGGCACACTCTAGGGCAGGGTTCAGCAACTGATTGCCAAGAACAGGAAAGAAAAGTTGCCAAGGATACTCTTTATTTGCAATCACGAAAAATGCCTCATAAACAGTCTACTATTTGGGGCATACTGTAAATATCTGTTTTACTTGGGGAACTAGAGACCAAAAAAATGACAAAACAATAGCTGCTGATAACCTTTTTTGTACTAATTGTTGTAGTAAGAACAGCCTCCTGATGTCTCCCCATGCAATCGCGCCAGTCCTGGCTGCGTAGCCCTGCCCCTCGTTCAGGACCCTTTTGCTCCCTCCCCGTGGCTCGGGGACACCTAGGGAAAAGCAGTGGGCTCAGTTCTAGCTAATTCTGGCATTTTTCTTCCCATCTTCTTTTCCCGAGAGAGAGAAATTCTCCGTGCATGGAGATTTACCCAGCTTATCAGGGACTTCTGTGGCCAGACTGGCTGGGCACCACCTCCCCTTGCAAACCTTCGCCACCTGCCTCACTGTGCATAAGGATTTCTGACACCCTATTTTGAGCTGACAGGAGCGTATCCCCCTCCCCACCTGCTGCTTCTCTCCCTCTGTGGTCTCATCACTTTGCTTTTTTTTTGACTTGTACTTTATACAAGTCCAGGGTTTTTGTTCAGTGCTGTTCAGCTGTCAGTCCCCAGAACTGAAGAGCTATCTGGTTTATCCCTATTTCAGGTTAGGAAACTGAGGCTCAGAGCAGGGATGTGATTTATTCAACATAACCCAAGATCCTGGTGATTTAGTCAGTCACCTCTGCTTCCTCTCTAAGCTTTCCACTTTTAATAAAATGAGCCTTTACTTTGACTTCAGTATCTATTATCAGTGAGAAACCTACACTTGGGAGAAGGCTAAAATTAACTTGTAGTCTCATAGGCCAATGCTCATAAAAATGAAATCCCTTCAGTCAGGTGGAATCAAACAACACGTTCAAGCAACTAATACAATGCTGTGTGACCACAGAGGGAAAAACAGTCAGCTATCCCACACTAGGAAGACACTTTTCTCTAATCAGGGAAAATCAAAGAAGATTTCCTTTGCTGGCACATGTCTTGCAGCGATATCTTAGTGCAAAGCAGTCTCCTTCAGATATGACAGCATGGGAAATCAAAAATCTAAGTTAGCAATAGGTGTCTGAGGAGGAGTATGAATCTTGCAGCCATTAAAATAGAAGAAAAAATCTCTCTGATTTGCACTTGCATTTCTACTGAGTGTTCTGTATTCCTTACACGAGCTAAGCTGAACTGCATGCCCAAAGGAAAAAAAATGTCTGAGTCCACAATAGACTGTAAACAGGGAATAGTCAGGGTTCATGCCAATTAAAAAAATGAGTATGTCCTCAAGTTCATAGCTCAGTGTCTCGGATTCAAGTCCCTGTCTGAGTACACATTTGCAAAATACAGACATCTTAGCAATGCTTCCCAGGTATACTTGCTGCCTGAAATATGAACTGAGGAGGAACCTCAGGCTGGCATATTAGCAAAGGCAGAAGACACCAGTTTCTTCCGAGCACAGCACAGGGAACAATTATGCACAAAAATCTCTCTGATATATATACCAGCACAGGCCAATGGTACACAAGCCATCCCATCCCAAGGTGTCTGGACATAAAGGCCTTGTCAAAATGAATACGAGATGACTACCGTGTGTCTGTATATACAGAAAAAAGCATAGCACAGTAGTGACTGCACAGCACTTTCTGTATTCCTACTGTGTACCAGGCAAAGATTTTTCAGTTCATACATCATTCACAACTTGCTACAGGGATTCCACAAAGCCAGTACATATCCTTTACAGAAAAGAAGGGGGAAAAAAAAATAGATTCAGAAAAGAAAAGATTCTGAAAGTGTGTCTGCAGGATGAGTAGTCAGCATCAGGGGCGCTAACAATACACAAAGCTTAGCAAGAAGCAAAATAAATAAGTAAACAGTGACATCGCCCCGTTCCAGGCCACTATGAAGCAGAGCTCTACCTCTGATATCACAGCGTATCTTCTCACAGTAAAGAGAGCAAGCAACAGCCAAAGGGTTTTCTTCCTGTTCCCAAAGATGTATTTGTACCATTTGGCATACAAAGGGTGTGGGAAAAGAAGGAAAGAAACCACTTGGAGCAGAATCAACTCACCCAACTTCAGCAATCCACAAGGTAGGTGTCTCATCTAGGATACTTTATTTAGGCTCTTTTACAGTGTGTAGGGAGAAAGAGGCCCCTCGAAGGGCTGTATCTTTCTTCTCTCTTTGCAGGCTATTGTGCGAACCTGCCAACAACAAGGTGCACACAGATGGACAGTGGGTAAGCACTATTGCATTTGCTCTTTAAACACGACTCTTGCCATCTTGACTAGCGATTGAACACCAAACCTCTCTCTTGAGAGATTCTCATCTTTTCTGCAGAAGACAGCCTGTACAGGACACACAGGAACTTTTACTCACCAGTGGTCCTATAAGGTCAGTGACACAAAGAGAGTTGTTGGTAGTAAAAGCATTTCAGAAGGCAAATTTGCAGCTAGAAGTTTCAAAGGCAGTTGCAAGACAGAGCAGATTAGCGTAGATTTGGATAATCTTTTCTGGCTAGATCCCTTTTTGGGATTGAAAACAGCAAAATAACAGAATTCTTTGGCACAAATCATTTGTGGAGCAGACACAGCTGCATGAAGAGAAGATACACCAAAAATGAATCACCTTTTTGCCCTCACTCTCCCAAAAATGTTGTTAAGAAATTACAGTAATAGCTAGTATGATTGATGGCTACAGGCAATGCCTACTGTTGTGCTCCTTGATGCACCATCCTTAATCCACTGTTTAAGCAAACTGTGCTGAAAAGAAAATTTTGAAGGGCTTCATATAGCATTTATATCACCGTGGGTTCAGTGCCATAAGCAGTGGTTAAAAAGTAGTTTATGGATACTATATTACACACAAGGCAGTGCTGCAGCGTAGTGCCAAGCCCAGATCTAATCTGGAAATGTGTTTTAACTCTGAAATGAATACTGTAATGCAGACTGCCTGCTAGTTCGGTTTCAACCATATTTTATCTCCTGTGGTTCTGAGCTGATTGTAGCAGAAAAAGGTGCCAAGGCAGTCTCTTGTATTAAAATAGATGGGTTACATATGCACCAAGTTTTATACACAGTTGAGACTTAAATATCAGCAGCATAAGGCATGTTGGGATGTAAACTGTTTTCAGATGTGTCTATGGGCTTGAGTGGAAAGGAAAATATTAATGCTACTCAAACTGATGGCAGTCAGGACCCAGAAGGTGAGCTGCAAAGTTCTGAAGGGGAGCTGCTTTGTTTCTCAGAACCTATAACCTTGACACTGAGGTTAGCTCTATTTCTCCCTTATACAGCAACGTGTTGCATTATGGCTGTCTAAATATTCCTGGAAGTGCTTCAGAGATTTTGTGACCCAGATGTGGATTATGTGTAACACTAACTATGTACATGCTGGAGGTGATTACACTGGGAGCTTTCAGATTCCATTCTGCACGTGTAGCATTGAAAAGAAACTTAACTCGTACTTATGAAATTCCTTTTGACCATTAGAAAAACAGAAGGAAACCCCCTTTGGAGACTTCCATAATGGGAAACAGGAAACAGGTCTGTCAAGAGTGGAAACTTTGCAGCACAGGAAAAACAATGGACTATATAAACATAAACGCCATTATCAGATACTCTGCAATGGCCTTGCAATAGGTCTAAAGTTGAAAATATGCCGTGATTTGTGTTTTCATTCAGATCTAAAGATTGTTTTATGGGCTATTCCTGTTCCTGTTGAGATCAAGTGGTATTTTCATATTGACAAATGGGCATAGGTTAAAACCCAGGGGTAAACTTTTAAAAAAGACACTCTTTAGGAGAGTTTTCAGCTTTTTGATTAATTTCTGCTCCTTGTTTTTGCATATCTTCACAGTCAAAGCAGTTGAATTGGAGCAGTTATCACAAAGCTTTCTTGGACAGGAACAGGAATACAATGAGTTTCAATTATAGCATCTAAATATTAAAAGTAATATCCTGGTATTTCAAAGTTCCCTCCATGACTTTAATTCCTCTACAGGACTGATAAAACAGCAGATTTTTCGTCAGCATGGGAGACCGTTCTAGGGAAAGTACCACAGCGTCTCACTTAGACCTCAGTTAGGGACACGCTTCCAAGGTTTCGCTCAACAGAAGAAAATGCAGAGGATGACACAGTCTGGCTGCCTGGTACTTGAGGACTGCAAAGGAGGAAGCTGATTATTGATTCAGAGTATTCCTACAGTGCACCAAAGGTCAGTGGTGGTAGAGGTACTGCTTACAGACCTGCTTTAAAGCAGTTTAAAACAATTCAGAGTCTCTACGGAGCAGGTGGCCTCTTCGGCTCCCATCGAAAGGCAAACCAATCTCCAGACAACTTTTGTAAGCTTGCATTTATGATTTAAAGTCTGTACTGCAACAAAATTCACTAGAACAGAATGAAACGAAGGCAGAACCTGCCCTGTTTTAAACTTTAGGTCTGGGACTTTTCCAGATAATAGTTATCATCAGTCATCCTACTAGAGTTGCTTTCTAGCTCCTTTGCACTGATGCCAGAGAAGGCTCTAAGACACATCTACAGGGCAAAAATTGTATTCTTGTCCCACAGGTTTTGTCGTACTACAAGTGGAGAACTAAAGTCTTCTGATTAAATATAGATGTTTACACTGAGATGGTCACCAATGCCATTAATATCGATGGAACCAGTGCATACTTCATTTCACTCCAAAGCTTTAAAATAGGCCCCATAAGACGGCTGTTTCTCTGCATTGGTTGTGAATTGAGACTAGCTTGGACAAATGCATCCCCACTGTGAAAGTCAACTGTTAGGTCAGATGAATTCCCCCTGTCACTTGCACTTGCCAAGTACATCCAGGAGTCCAAGCAGGTCACCCGCATGGTTCAGCAAGTTACCCTGAAAAAGGCCCAGATGAGCTCAGTCTTCTCTGTAGCACTGGCTTTCTTTTGCAGACAAAGCCAGACTGAAGATGGAGCAAGACAGGAACATGCTACAAATGCAGAAGATTTTAGAGAAAGAATGTATTCCTCTCCATGTAGGATATACACATGCTGGGCTTTCCTGTGCCTTCAGTAATAAAGCGGAGGTCTATTGTATGCCACTTCTTCTCTGTTTCTGTGTGACTGCTATAGCTCTTTTGTTATTACTGTGTTTGAAATCATATGGTTGGTATGCATCAATACCTTTTGCTTTGCTAAAGCCAACACCAAAAATTTTAAAAAGTCTCTTCTGCCTCACGAATCAGAAATTAAATGTTTTTATGGGCTCTAGAAAATTATCTCTTTCATCTCAAGTGACTTCACTGGCAATGTTTAGATCTGATAATCAGATTACAACCATGTTGAAAGATACACCCCCAAGTGATGACTAATGTAATTTCTGTGTAGTACAAAAGATACCTACCTCAAATGGCACCATCCACTCTGGATGATCTCTATTATCTTAAAATAATATGATTCAATCAAAGCTGATCGGTTTAATAAAAACAAGAAAGAGTGACTTAGCTAAGTGGAATCAAATAATAACTTGTTCATCTCCCAAATATTAAGTTTGCCCTTTCACCCTATCCTACTCTGAGGGTGCTTCATCCATCCTGGGAACTGACTCCCAGCATCCCTTGGGCATCCGCAGCCTTGGTGGCTACCTGCAGATGGGAGGTCCCTGCTGAAGGAGGTCCTGTTTCCACTAGCTCAGCTAGTAAGGCTACTCACTGTGCCTGGGAAAAGGTCTTTTGTCTGTGATGCACAGTCCCACTGTGCCTCAGCATTGATCAAAAGTCCTCTTCCTGGCCTCTGTTTTCAGTTTCTTCCTTTTTCAGAGTCTCTGAGTGAATGAGGAACTGAGCAATTATGTAAAGAGAGCACAGAAGGGAGCATCTGACTTTGCTGTCACCCCTTACTCCACACCATTCTGGATGGCTCTTCTGAAATGGTGGTTAAAAAGTGGTGATTATGCCATGCCAAGAGGACAGCCGAGGGCTTCAATTTGTCAGAGTATTCTCTGCATTTTATAGTTCTGCAGTTCCATGGAGGTTTTCCTAAATGAGCTGTGGCTAAGGGAAGTACAAAAATTAACTGCCTCTCTTCGGGATATAAGGTGTAAAATTAAAGCGATGAGAAAGAAGAAACCACGCTTCTAACAGCCAAAGGCTCAACTTCTGTCGACTCAGTGCTGAGCTCTCCCCATCATTGTCTGCCCTTGGAATTAGATTCCAGTTGCCGTTTTCTGAAGTATCTCATTGACTACAGCTCAAATTTTCCTTGTGTATGATTTGAAAACCCTGGCTATACTTTCTGTTCACCCCAGCCACATCATTTTCAATGATTCCTTTATTCTGGAATTAATGACAGAGCATACTTCATGGTCCTGTTGTACAGATCGTAGGAAAAAATGACTTCAGACTGCTCTAGTCATCGAGGAGAGGTAGGACCTCCACAGGGCAATTCATCTTCCCTATCTTAAACACCTGCTTTAGGATGGAATAAATCACCCTCTGGAAGTGCCTGTCTCTTCCCATTGACTGTTAAGGGACCCTAATGACTGGCAGAGAATAAACGCCTAACTTCAGAGGTCTGAGATGAAGGACAATGAATCCCATCATAAATAGGCAGCTGAACATTTCCCCTGCACTGCATTCTCCAACTGGAAAAGGACACCAGACAAATGTTAGCATGCCCAAGTTTTGTGTCATCACAGAAGAGCTGATTGTCATGAAGGAGTGAAGAAAAAAGACATTGAAATGCTGCTTTGTTAATACCTTAGAAGAAGAAAGAAAGGAGGAATACCCTGAGGGAGAACATTAAATACAAGCTGGTAGCTGCCAGCAGGAGGAACCCCAAGCTATACATATTGATTTCTGTGAGGTTCCTTTAACTTTGCATGGTAGGGCTATGCTAGAAATAACTAAGACAATATTCTGAAACTGTTTATGAAATCAACACTGATGTAAAAATCAAAGAAATAAAAACTTTCATTTCAGAGCCTAAATTACTACGCATATAAAGCCATCTGTCTTCCTCCACCCAGAAGGATGGGCTCATTGGACAAGGTTGCATCAATTTCCTAGAAGCGGCTGGCTGGTATAAGCAACTTGGTACATTGTGAAAGATGCAGTAAAAGAACCTAAAATGGGGCTGCTGGTCAGTAACACAACTACTTCTCCTTTATGCTGAAGTCCAAAATGTGGTAAGGAATCTTTTCAAAATTCTTCCAGAAATGGCCTTTGTAGCCACAGAAGAATATTCTTTCCCAGAAAGTATAATTTGTTCCCTCTGTTCATCTGATCAGAAAAAGCAACAGCTTGTTCTACAAGCAATTTATAAAAGGAAACACTGTCTATTTAGGAAAAAGTTCTCAAGAAAATGCAAATAAGGACAAATAAACTCCGAAAAGTAATTTTCTACCTCTGTATATAAGGTGCTTTTCTAGAACTCAGTGTTATTCAAGGATATTTAAAATCTTGAACCTTTCATAGTGGAAAAAAAAGAACAACAGAAATGCAAGTTTTGAATGTGGTAGTGTTGTACAGGTTTGATTTCAGCCATAGTTGTATGATTCTTAGTTTTTCTGGTTTAAAAATAACCATTGTCTTAAGGATATCAGTACAAGTATTACTCATTTTGCTCAGCCAATTTGGGAAACGGCAAAGTTGAGGGAAATGGTGATTGAAAGACCAGGGAGCAATGCTGCAGTGGAGCTCATTTTCAGTGTTTGGTGTTGCTTAGACACATGATTTTTCCTCCTCTGAGACATGAAAGGTTGTACACCAAGGATCAAGCTGATAACTTACAGGCAACAAACGTTGCAGAATAATTCATTTTGAGAAAACCCAGGTGAAGGAAACTACCTGGAAAGCTCACTAATTTAAAGACACACTTTGTTTTTTAAAATAAAAGTTATAATGAGCAATGTTTTACAGAGATTCGTTTAGTGACTCTTTAAAAAGCAAGATAAAAAGGTTTTCAGTGATGAGGTTTCCATCCTTCATCCCTAAATATTTCGTCCATCTCTGATTATCTGGAGCAACTGGAGTTCCAGTTTTCTAGCAAGAGCACTTTGCATTCAGCAGTATTTTACATGTTGAGTCCTCGTCAACCGAAGAGCAGCCATAAATGATGACTATCAGGTCAACATCACACAGACAGACGCATGCTTTAGTCTCTTACTGTTATGCAAAGGACCAGTGCTGTTACTTTTACCTTATTACTGCCTTCAAGGAGAGAGCCAGGCCAACTGCACTGCAAATGGATGAAAGTATCTAGCAGCTACCTCTTTTTTTTTAATGGAAATTCGATGTTCAAATTGCACAGTCTGTGTCAAGCACCTGAAATATCATCCAGGAAGTGCAGAAGCTACATACATAAATAAAGCATATTGGATTGCCCCATAGCATAATTGGCATCATTACTAATGCTTGTCTTCTTAGTATATGCAGTTACTTGAAACTGAACATCTTTGCCTGTGCTGTCAGTTGCATGGGACCATATTTCCACCCCCCACCCCCCAATACACAGCGGCTATTGTCATAAATCCAGAAAAAATCCTTCTGTGTGCTTTGGCTGGAGTCATTGTTGCCCCACAGAGCATCATGGGAGGCAGCAGGGCCATGGCTGTGCCCAGAGAATCTCTCCACTGCAGAGATTCTCTCTGCAACCTGACCCTGAGGAATCTCTTCATCTATCAAAGGAGCACAAAGAGTTAAAGCAACAGGTGTAGTATCAAAGATGACAAGCCTTTCCCACTTTCATCTCTGAGAAAAGCAGCAGCATAATGAAGATAAATAGGAATTTTACAGACAGGTAATCACATGGTAACAGATGCCTGTTATTTAATACCACCAGAGCTATTTCAAATAGTGTTAGGACTTGTCTGTGCCCACCAGTATCAAGTTCTGCTAATCAGTGATCTGCAAATGTGCATGGTTCATTAGGGCCCCAAGAACAGCTGTCCGAGTCCGCTCAGGATCAGATTACAGGATATCATTAACTTGGATTCTATATCCGCTTCTAGGCTTTTGTTACAACTAACTCATAATTCTTTTTTTTTTTTTTCCAAACTCTCCTGGAAATCAGGAGAGCTAAAGACTAAGGTTTCTCTTTTACCTGCTTCTGTTCAGTATCATTTTAATGTACATTCAAAAGAAAACTGTAAATATAATGTTCATTGTAACTAGTGCAATAAAACACAGAGTAGTTTCATGCATCTTGCGCATGCCTGTGCTCAAGCTTTATAGTTGAACTGTTTTAGTGGAACAACCTAAATCCACTCTAATCTCCTACTGCCTGTAAAATACGTAAAAATTCATATACATAAAACCACATTATATATTTCAGAGCAAGCTTTTCAGTTTACTTCAGTGACTCTTATCTGATAAAATAATACATTGGTTTGGCTATTATTGCATGACTTAAGTATAATTCCGGAAACATAAGGCTGAGTATGCTCCTTCTTATGAACTGTACTCTAATTACGGTATGGCTTGTTTGATTTTAAATGCTTCCTACTACAATAAGAAATTTATAGGGCATATGTAGAAAAAATGATGATGTTCTTTTTTTCCTTACTTTTTTGAGGTCATTTGCTTCTTTCTACTTTTTTCTACATTAATATTAAGAGAGATCAAGTAAATGAAAGAAAAAGATGAATTCACAACTGATGGAATTGGGAGCAGGAACAAAAATCAACCAATACATTATTAACTAAATATTGTTCAATTATTTGACTATTATTCTCTGAGGGTAGTTGAACAATCACAAATTTTATTTTTGAATCATTCATTCAAATAAAAATACTCAAATTCAGTAGTCAGCATGAATACCAGCAAAAAGACAGAAAAGAATACTAACGGAATCATTGCTGTCTATAGCAAATGTGAGTTTTTATTATCCCATTTTACTCATGTCAGCTATTATGCAACTACTGATTAGTAGATCTGTTATTAGATACTAGGCCTGATCATTCACTACTGTTCTTATAAGCAGATTTCTTACATTCGATATGAGTATGACAAAAATCTACTTATTTCAGTGCATAGAACAGGATTAGGTTCCTAGTACAGAATAGGAAATATAATTAGTAAGATTAATTAATTAAGATTAATTAGATTAGTAATGTATTAATGCAAACTGTAGATATCTGGATATAATGATGCTCAAGGTAGGGCTCAAGGGTAAAAAGTGTTTTTGAAAGAAACTTTCCAGACTTTGTTGCCAAAAATCCATCCCTTGTAACAGGCCCTGCTGAATATCCAGATACAGCGTACACCAAGTATTCAGGTAATATTCTGGATGGAGTGTCTCTGAAGTGAGGCTGACCATCCGTATCTAGATACCAAAGCAAATGGCTCAGTTCTCTGCAGAAGTTCATAAACCATCTGCAACAGGAGTTGGACAGGGCCCCTCATCAGTAAATGTCACTCTTCATCCAAGTCCCTAAACACACTCTAATGGAGCGCCCCTTTGTAATTAAACAGAAGTCCCAATTTTAGAAAACCACTTGATAAAGCAAAATGGAAGACACACGAGCTATAGAAGCAAAGGCTGTCTGAAAAAAAACAATATATCTGTGGAGGCTTAAGGTGTCGTTTATGGAGCTCAACTATGTTACAGGATTTTGCTTGTCTCCCATTCCTTCTGAACAGGCTTTTCTATAGATCATGACTTTAGATCATGATAGTTAGACACTGAAGCCTGGAGATGCTGGCATATCACTTAGCTTTCCGTAGCCTGAATCCAAAAATGTTAATGCTCCTGATCTGGCATAAGTGCTTAACAATGTAAGTGAGCAGAATTAAATACAGTTGTGTGTGCTGTGCCCTTGAACCTGTGGCTGTGAAATGTGTTCACTTTTGCGCTGTATAAATGAAGTGCTATGTACATTTTCTTAGTGAAAGACAGGCAAAATAAGACTCAGATTTTAAATAATTTCAGATGACTTTTGCTTAGAAGAAAAGTGTATTTGTCTTTAAAAATGGAAGGTGCTGAGGATTGCCTTTGACAGAAGCCACCGGATGGAAAGCCTCAGATGCTAACCCAGCGACCCGCAGCCCTTGGCTGCAGGTGTTAAAAGCCCCATTGTAGTGTTCCCCTGTTCTCCAGCTGAAACACTCCCCAGGGGCTGCCAGCACCATCTCTTTCTGACAGGACAGCAGACGGTCCCCGAAAACGCAGAGAGCCCCTGCAGTCCCCGCAGCTGCCCCTGGACTGGCAGGCTCCGGGGCTGCTGGGACAGTGGAGCGCCACTGGCTCCGGGGCACTGGTGGTCGGAAAAGGGGGAGACAGGTGGGATCCTTCTGGTCATTTTCCTGTTCTTACAGATCTTGCTCAGCTCCCTGATGATATCCTAGCAGGAAACCTGCTTGGGCAAGAGCTGCTTTCTGGTGTTCACAGTCTGCCAGCCCACTATGACAATGTAGATTGAGCAGAAAATTAGCCTGAAAACAATTGATCACTTGAACATTACATAGAAGGAAAATAAAAAAAATTGTTGGTGGGCAAATTAGTTCAGTTACAACGGCCTGCAGGTATTGCAAAGCTGGGAGACTTGTGGCTTGGTTTGGGATGGATTTCTCCCAGCTGGAGATGTTGCCACAACAATGGGAAGCATATTGTAGGTCATGTTGTGTAAAGCAAAACTTCCGTCCCAGTTGGAAGAGCTCGGCACAGAGCACAGGCAACACGCAGGAGCAGAACAGCAGCCTGTCGTACAGCGGCTTGGGAACTTCTACCGAGCCGTAGGAAGGCGCTTGCAAGCTGTGTGTGTGGGATGACCAACAGTCATCTCTAAGCCTATATCAGTATGGCTGGAGAAAACCCATCTCCTTCATCTTTCTAGAGGGTATCTCCCTATATCTAGAAGCTGTAAAGAAGGTATGTGATGTTCACGTACTAGACATTAGTGTAAAAGATCCCATTACTATTGAAGCCGTAGTACTGAAACCTATTGGCAGAACAGAGTCCTGGCTGTAAAACTGGGTAAACAATAAAAAATAGGATCTGAGACTACTCTGTTTATTCATAACTCTTCATCTATCAATCACTAACAATGCTTATTAATGAAAAATATATCAAGCCTTCTGATATGAAAAGGTAAGTCGCAAAAGATCAATAAGCTACAAATTCTTATTATGAAACAAAATATAACAGATGAGGTACTGATGCTTTTTCACAAAAGATTCATCATTAAGCTCTGTGCAATGACTGCTATTGAAATTCTGGTGAGACCTCAGTTCTCTGTTGCAACGCTGAGGAAGGATTAATGTTGGAATCTGCTGGCAGGACAAATCACAGCAATGTTCTTGATGTATTTTTCAAAAGCATTCATTTTAATATAGGAATCTTTCTATCTGACATAGCTTAGTCAGTGAGTGATAATTAAAGGTAATCATTCAGCTCATTTAGTGTAATTTTTTTTGTAATTTTTCCCCAAATGAATAATAGGGCTGTTGTAAAAGACAACATTGCTACCCTAACTTTCTTTTGATAAAGCAGTAACAAGAGACATAACAAAAAGTGATGAAAACAAAGTCACAGCTCAGAGTCTTTTCTTACAGCTTTTCTTGCAGCTGTGGCCCAAATTATAGGAGTTTTCCACTTAACTCTGGCTCTAATTTACAGTAAGTAGGTTTACCATGGACATCTGGAAATATGTGATTTTTCTTTCATCATATTGATTTATACGACTGTAATTATGACTATCATAGTGTTTGGGAAAAATACTAGTTCTCCTGTTACCTTCTTGGACTTGTTATGTTGTACAAACTCCTGTAGGGCTTTTTTCAAAAAGAAGCACATCTGCTTGCTGGCTCCTCTGTCATGTTGTCCTGTTGTCTGCTCCGTCCAGGGCACGCGGGACCTGGAGCACAGAGGGACAGGAAAATGCACCAGGCTGACTGTGACGACGGCAGCAATGGTCAGCCACAGGAAGCCTGGTCTGATGAAAACTTCAGATGCTTCATTGTAAAAATATAAACCCTTTCACTCCCATGAAATGAGGGCCAAAAAAAGAGGATGGCTCCTTCAAGTTGTGCCTCTATTCATAGCATGGAGATCAAAGCGCAAGTGCCAAACATCACAAAGCTCTCCAACATTTGAATTCTAGATGCAGATCTGGACCCACATTTTGCATTTTGGGCTCACTTCTGAATAAGTAGGAGCAGCTATACCCCACTGATCCGACATTCAGAGCTGTAGTCAAAGAGATCATAAAACACAGCAAAGACAACTCCCCAGCGTGGTCAAATTCCCAAAGAAGGGACTCAAGCTGCTGCTTTGGATGTAGCTGAGGAAGACTTTCAGATGTCCCAGTCTTTTGCATCAGCTTGCCAGTCAGTTCTTTTCATCGTTAAACTCAGCAAGGATCATTAACACAGTAACTGGTCCACCTCTGTAAAAATGTCCTATAAAAATACCATTGAATTTTTTGAAGATTCGGAGCAGGAATAAGCTCTTCTACTGTGAACCTGTGCTCTTTATTGTCTTGAAATCAAGAAAGACCATTATGAGGAAAGATTGCACCAGGACTATTTGGGGAAACTTGTTCAGAAACTCGGGTATGCGTAGAGCCTTGATTTCTTACAGGAAGTAAACTATTCCACTGTGTGAGCAAACCGTTAGGGTTTATTTGGTTGAATTGACATATTTGCATGGCCAGCATGAAAGGGCATAATGTGGGTTAATCTTTAGCCTGGCTTCCTGTGAAAAGCAGTCTCATACGGCTTTGTTGTTTGTATAAGTGTCTATCTATGTATACATTTTAACTTTTTAACTTCTGGCATTTGACTTAGATTTCTAAAGATCCTATGAGCTGTATGAAAATAGGCACTTGATGAGAAAGATAATATTATTGCTCATATTGAGGGAAAAGCATCAGTGAGCATCTTCCTCTTCATGAAATGCCAGAGAATCTCGATGTGGCACACCGACCCTTGGGAAGGAAGGATAGCTGTGAGATTCACTGCTCATGGAGCAACCTGCTTCTTTCGGCAATATCCAATGCTGTGTTAATAAAAGCTATTTGTAAGTCATTCAGGTCTTAAACCTCAGGAAGTGGGAGATGCTGGAGACCCGTTCAGGAGGTGGGCCAGTTGTTTGGCCAATATCCTCCCATGGATAGGACTTTATCCCAAGGGGAATGAGCAGAAGATACCATCACCTGTGGCTTCTGTGGTCTGACATTATTCTGAATCAGTTGCTCCGTGGCAGTTGTTGATACATAGCCCAGGTTCCTACAGAAACACAGCCTTGGGATCACTGCTATTTCTGTGACTGTTTGGGCTTGTGCAGATCTGCGCTTTGTCAAAACAACTTTTCAAGATGTTACGTATTTCAACCAAGTTCACAGTGGGGTAAATTCTCAAAAATTATTCATGTCCTAAAGAGCCATTAAATTGGGAAACTGTCTGCAAAAAAAAAAAAAAGACTGCCAGAACACTGACAAAGGTCCTCAGGCATGGAGTTCCCACCTTCCTAGATAGCAAAGGCACAAATACTGTGTGACCTGCATATGCTGCTCCACCCTGCTTCGCTGTTCTGCACATGTGTGAAATACATAAACTAAGTGGAAAGTAGCTGTTTAAAGTGGCTTAGGGCATCCAATGGCTTGCCAAGTATATTTACAGCACATCTAAAAATTGTTGCTAGGATCACTAAAATGTTTATTGACAGAATATGAGGAGAGAATTTTACAAAATGTTTGCTTCTGGACAATAAAAAGGAGGCGAGGGTGATGATTGTACTTCTGAATGTCTGTAACCCAAAAGTTTGTACAGCCCCTTTATAATGGTACATAAATGTCATGCCTAGCATGTCTGCGTAAAAGTCAAGCTAAGGATACATGACATCTGCTCCAGATGAAAGTGATTCGTGCTCATAATGTAATTCCACATATATAAAAACTTCCTCAACTTTTTTTTGCAGTTACCAAGGAATTATTTGGGGTATCTGGGGAGGATTTTCAGTGTAACAGTACTATCTTGTTAAGAGAGTATGGAATTCATATTCCCCTTGTGAAGATGAGGGGTAATAACTCAGTAACTACTATCTTATAAAGAATTATACATTTGGCGCACCCAAAGATATGTGAAAGATTTTCTTGTGCTGAAGTGGATATTACAGGCTTCATTTGTTTCCTGTGACATTCCTGAAAAATGTGACTTTTTGTTTATTTTCTCTTGTGCACAAATGCTACAGGCTTTAAGTGGAAGCAGTGCTGCAGTACTACTCTTCATCAGCTTGGTACTTCTCAGCCACATGCAAATCTAGTCCACTGGCACATTGCTCTGCAACTGATTACAGCTTACCACCACTTTGAGGACGCACTCCCTCCCAACATACAACCTTGCTGGTATCAGCACCTGCATATTTTACACCTTTTATGTTACTGCAATTTTTAAATCTATTCCATCTTTCCTTTGGCACCCACGTCATCTCTCTAGAGTCATGAATTCACAAGGGCTTAATGCTCATCTAATAAAAAGTTAGTCTCTGCCCCAGTAGCATTTACTGCATCATCACTTTTCTTACAGGACATGAATTTTTCAACAGCTTGTGAAAAGTTGTGAACAGAACCTTAATTAAAACCACATTCAGCAGAAAGGTATCTTACATTATGAGTGAAGGAAAGATCTGTGTAATATCAAGCAGCTGTTAAAATACACAATTAAGTCAAGCTAATTGTTATTACTGGCAGATGCAATGACAGATGAGCGGTGAAACGGTTGACTGAATAGGCCTTTGGTCAAACAACTGACGTTCCATAGCTATTCTACAGTAGGCTCCTGACCCCCATCAAATACAGAGATATAATTATGACAGTCAGATAAACAATGCAATTTGTATGAGTATCAAAAACATTGTCCTTCCTCCTGTTCTTACTGAAAGATACTGGCTGGCTGAATTTAGACTTGAGAAGCCCTAATGAGAGTACATAGAGTTGAGGGACAGCAACCACAAAGACAGTCTGATCATCTGACACAGATTCACAACCTCTTCCATTAATTCCCATTCAGTAACTTGTGGCTGAACTGGAACACAGCCCATTGACAGACATGCAGTCTTGATTTTACAGATCCCAGGAATGAAGATTCTACGTATTTTTTCAGAAGTCCTAAAGTTTCTAAAAGTTTCAGGATACAGGTGACAAAGCCAGCATAACAATCTCTTGGCTTCCCACCCTCTGGCTGCTCCCTCTCACCTCTGTGCTGCTGCCCCATCATTTGTGGAAGTGCAGCTGTTTGTGGATCCATGCTGCAAACCAGATTGCTGGAACGATTAAAAAAAACCCATGGGAACCTCTCAATTTGACTTAATTACAGAAGAAACATATCATTAACTGCCTCCTTATAGGCTGGAGCATCAGTGCAAACTTGATTTAGTCTTGTTCCACAGGCTTTGTAGTTATTTACATGCAAAGTGTGTACAAAATTCTACCTTTCTGCTATGGAAAAGCTTTACAACTGCTACAACTGCATTGCTCTCACTGTGCACTAAGTGATTGAGCAAGTTTCATTGTAACTCTCAATTAATGAAGTTAGTGGAAGGGTGAAAATTGAACATAAGCATTTAGATAGCTAGATAAAAGAGCATGACAGATCTCTGATTTAGGCAATGGTGTTCATGTCAAACTCCAAGTAAATCAGGTCAGTCAAGATCTCAGTTTTTCCTTTAGTTTAGAAGTGGGAGTAATTTCTGGTGTCTTCTCCTGGCAAGGCTTGTCTGTTGATGTCCTGGGAGCCTTTTTGAACTCCTAGGAAGCTAAGGAAGAGCAATTTCCTTACAGGTTCAGCCACAAGAATGGTTTCCTTCATTTGAGCCTAGCTGGGAGACTGGGGGATGACAACCAGTTCCAAAACAAAACCAGACCTCCTTGTCTTCTTGGAGCAATGTGTAACTTCTGCACTTTGAGGACATTGCGGCATCAGCTGGTCTGGCAATCAAGCCTGGCAGTAAAGGGTCCAATGGAAGCACACTCTGCTTAAACCTCTGCTCCTTGGCCAGCGTGACGACCAAGTATCTGCACTGCCTACATACAGCCTTGATGTTCCTTGGGAACAGCCCTGTGCATGTGGGAAACAAGTTGTCCTCAGTAGTTACACCAAGACACAGGAATTCACTCCTGAAGCAACTTAGCTTCATGGCAAATTCTGTCTCTTTCAAATCTCCACTCAATGTTTTCTGCTTTGTCCCCATATCCTAGGAGGCAGCTCCTAACCCCTCAGCATTTACTACATGCACACCCCATGGCTGAGGAGATGGAAAGGGAACTTCTATGTGTTGGTGCTGGTTTTGTTCTGAAAGGCCCTCATATACATGGTGACGGGCTCGTTGGAGGAACGTGAATTGTACAGAATATGCTGCCAGCTCTGCTTGAGATCTCTTTTTTCCCAGTGAGGTGGTTCTGCTTGCGCCTTCATCCTGTGGAAAGACATTATCATTCATTTAATACAGCTTAAAGTGGAAAGATAAGAGTATTGTCTCTGTGTGTGGGACTCGTCTAGGGCTGCAGTTCTTGTCTGAGCTGGTGAGCAAACAGGAGCAGTTACAGGAGGGAATACAAGTGAACAATGTAGAACAAACCTGATGAGATCTGCAGATGAATCATTCTCTAATCTCTTTCTTTAAAGAAAAAAGGAAGGAATAAGACTGGAAATAAAGCACCAGGTTTTTATCAGTGTGTGCAATTAACTACTGAAACAGCTTTCTGTGGATTCTCCTTCGTTTGAGGGCTTTCAAACAAGGCGGGATGTCTTTCTAAACCAGATTCGAACAGAATCAGCCTTGATGGCAGGATTCCTGTGTTGTGGGGGAGCTTGGATCAGGTTTTTTGCAACAGCCATCCTGGCCTTAGACTCCCAGTAAGTTTTGCTTTAGTTGTTCTCCCTCTTTGCATGGTGGGAAGAGGGCATATCTTTTTTCATTAGATAGCAAAGCAATAATCTAATCATTGGTGATTTTATAGGTCTATTTCATATGTATAAACATATATATAGTTTTAGTTGCAGACTCATATAAAAAAAAATCTGTCTCTCCATCCTGTCTTTGTCTTTTCTATACTTCTGCTGATAAATTTTTTAAGTTTCCAGCTCCTGTGACTAAAGCTAGCACCAAGAATAGAAGGCAGTTCCTTGTTCTAAAGCTATTAGAATTAAATATCAGACACAAACAAACATAAAAATAAAGCATCACATAAAGATGCACAGCAAGGCCAAAGATTTTCATACATCTGTGAGGATCAGGTAATGGGACTTTGCTGCTTATCATTATCTTCTCAGTATGATTTTAAAAGTGTTGCTTATTTATAAAAATCATCTGGTGTTTAAACCTAGGACACCTAAGGTTACCTAACAGCTGCATGGGCTGGTAAGTAGAACACAGGGCCACAGAGGAGATTGACGCCCTTCCAGAGTGATGGTGGGATGACAGGCAGGACAGCCAGGAGCCCCTGAAGTCTTACTGGTACCTGTGCTTCACCATGGAGTCACTGGGACAGCAATTAACTTCCTTACTGTATAATACATAAAGTAAATTAGCTTTTTTCTTTTTTTAATTCTTGATTTAAGAAAGGCAGTGAGTATGAGATTAAGACTTAAAATGGCCTACACTGTTCTGACTTCATTAATTTAAAATAGGGTTATATTACATTATCTGAGAACTTATCCCATAACATTTAATTACTTGAATAGCATCTGTGATAGGTAACTGATTTCAAGAGAATTATGTTAAAGTCCGGGCTGTCAGTGAATCTTCCCACCGGTAATCTAAGCTACTGTTCTGGTCTCTTTTCAGTGTTATTTATGTCTGGCTAACTTGCCTATCAGATAGAAAGAACACAAACCCAGCCATTAAAAGATCTACTCCAGATAACAGATTATCTTGGAGGTAACAGTGTTTGTGTTCAATGTTTTGTCAAAATACCAAGCTGGTCCTGTGGGAGACTGAAAAATATTTTCCTCTCCTTTGAGGTCTTGGTTCTGCTCAATGTGACCTGTACTGCAGACACTGTGAGAGGATGGTGTTTAGTTTGAGCTTACATTTTTAGCCTTACTGCAATTACAATAATTAGAAGAATCTCGCACTGGACTCTGTTTTCTTTCTGAATATTAATTCTGTTCATCATCACTTATAAGCATCGACCGGCATTCTAACTATGCTAATTAAATGCAATTTTATTTATAGTCATCCTGAAGAAGAGACATAAGTCTAAACCGGATCCCTGCATCCACTGCCTAAAATCCAAATTCAGATCCCTTCTCAAAAGTTCCCTGTTTTGACACATTGGACTTAAATCCCCAATGTGTTCAGTCTACTTCTGAACAGCATTTGGCTTTCAGCCTCTCTATTTAGGAAAAAAACCAGTGTCCATCTCTAAAAAGTCATGATCTAACAGCAGAAGTCAGACAATAAATCAGGTCAGCTGTCACTATTTGGTCAGAAATGAATAATAAACTTCAAAATAATTGAGATCTGAAAGTTGGACATTAAAGAAAAGAAACTGGAATAACAATAGAAAAGAGCTCAAAAAAGAGAGGCATATATATTCTGAACTGAATTTTCCTCTTTCACAAACTGTTTTAAAACTATGGTAACCTGGTAACTCCTTATTCCGGTGTCTTTCTAGTGTTTTTTCAATAATGTTTATATACATTTTGCAGCTCATAGGATGGTCTATAATATGCAGTAAAGTGGTAATGGACTTATTTTTGCTACTTGATTAGGGAAATGTATCCATGTACACTTGAAAATTTCCTTATTTCAAATAAAATTGTCCAAGAAAACATCATGGATGCTTTGGTCTTTTTGCATTGAGGGCAAAACCCATAAGTCAATGCTTACAAAATGTCTCTCAGTGTTCTTGGTATAATTTCCATAGCTGAGATATTTTAAACTTCCTTTCCTGAAATGCATCTCTGTTAAGTGCTCCTTAAGAAAAAAAAGAAACTGTCTCTGCTATTGCAGAGCACTCCTTTCCAGACACAAGGATCTCACACCAATCAGTTTCAGAGCCATCCTGAAGTTCATAACCTATTTTAAAGGAAATGTTTAAATAAGTGCAAATGTTTCCCTTTTCTCCTTTGGGGCTGTGCCCAGGAGAGGTACTAATGCTGGCTGTGCAGAACACTCTGTCTGCAGCATGAAAGTCAGGTCATCTGACCGTGTTCATCCAAACTGAAACCGGTTATGTACAACACCCCACCTGTCTTCTCCAGGCACTCAAACACCGAGAAGTCTTACACTCAAAGAAAAGGAGAAAAAACATTTCTTAGTGCTGGATAAGCAATATGAAGAAATCTGATAGTAAGCGTATAACCATCCAGGAGATCTCAGTACAAGAAATGAGAATAATGGGCTCTAAAACACTTGAATGGGATTCATAAACTTCAGCTGTCTACCGCGTAGGTGAATAATGTAAATTTTCATTGTAATTCCTTGATAAGCAATGGAGAAAGATAGACTCTTTCACAGTACATATCACCCAGTTTCAATATAGGCATTTACAGTAGGTGGGATGAATAACACTCTAAAGATGTGTATCTCCAAACAGGCTCCTTCCAGAAAGACTACATAATTTGCTTAGACTAGACACCTGAATTGCAGATAACTAAACCGAGGGGAGTCGGATCTTGCCCTGGATGCCTGGCTGAACAGAGAATATTCCTCAAGTTGCTTACAAAATGAATGCCACGCTGCTTAGGAAGGCTTGTGACTACTCACGGTCCTTCCTGGGCTTCATGGACTGCTGTGCTTTGTCCAGGAACTGCTGCAGACCTTGCAGACAGACTTAGCAGAAACTATGACATAACAGGGCATCCCAGTTTTGTTCGGAAAAGAGCAAAGCACCTGGGCATTGGGTCTGGTGCTGACTTGGAGCTCAGAAGCCCAGCCGGGCACAAACTAACCCAAGTATTGCTAAGGTGTGCTCCCAACTCTCCACCTTTGGTCAAAGAGGACTTGTCATCAGTAACAGCATCAGATTTCCAAAGGCTCCGTGCCAGTTTCTGGCACTGAGCAAGCCTTCCCTGAACCCTAGACAGGTGTGTCAGCACCACCGCTTCAAACATCTGAGGGTCCTGTTGATGGAAACACAGGGATGGCTCAGCACAGCACCATTATGACTTGGGTGAGGTCTACTGAGTGGGATTGGGACTCAACCTAGCTTCAAAATAAGCTTAGCTGTGCCCCCGAGTGACACTGCTGAGTCAGTAGGACCACCTCAGTGCTTTCAGGACATGGATAATCCACAGTGCAGATAAATGACCCACTGAGGACTAATTATTGACTGCAACTTCTGCATTTCACATCTGTCACTGAGAGTCCTAAGTGCTCTAGTGCTAAAGACCAAAACATGTGCGCTACATGAAATGTGCCTAAATCCCACTCTGCACCCCTTCCTCTCTCTCTCCTCTGAGGAAGAAGCCCCAAGGCTGTAATCTTTTTTCCTGTTGAAAGGGACCACCCTCACAGCACTGCCTACCACAGTAGTTTATCTTGTTATGCAGGAGCACTGAGGGTCTCACTTGACAGCTCAGACATGTTTATTGATTTGTTTTTGTTAGCCTGAGACCTTCCCGGTGGCTGCAATGTGCAAGGAGGTGGTGCCAATGATGCCTGCCTGGTCCGTCTTTCTCCAAAGAGACCACCTGAGACAGTCTGCCTTACCAGCCGAAAGTTCTCACACCAGCGATGCCGATTCCCTGGTCTCTGGGAAAAATATCCACATTTATTTTTGTTAACATTGCCCTTGACTGATGCTTGATAATGGTGAAACTTTTCTATCAATGCGTTCACAGGACACTTACTGCTATAGGCACCTTGTGCCATCGGTCAAATTTTGGCTTCTTTGATCATGGGGAGGTGTACACAGCACTGGGCCTGCTGGCGACAGGTGGATCGCAGCTATCTCAAAGGGGAAATAGGATTCTTGGCCATGAGCTGGCAGGGCTCATTGAGAGGGCTTTAAACTAGGTTCGAAGGGGGAAGGGGACATCGCCCAGCTCACTGGGGACGAGCCCAAGCTTGGTGTGCCAGGGTCAGGGGTGAGATTGACAGCTCAGCTCAAGTGTGTCTATACCAACGCAAGTAGCATGGGCAATAAACAGGAGGAGCTGGAAGTCCTTATACAACAGGACGGCTATGACTTGGTTGCCATCACAGAAACGTGGTGGGACAACTCGCAGGACTGGCATGCTGTTACGGATGGCTACAGACTCTTTAGGAAAGACAGACCAACAAGGAGAAGTGGGGGAGTTGCTCTGTATGTGAGGGAGCAACTGGAATGCATTGAGCTTGGCCTGCGGGCAAACGAGGAACGAGTTGAGAGCTTGTGGGTTAGAATTAAGGGACAGGCTCACATGGGTGACATTACGGTGGGTGTGTACTACAGGCCACCTGACCAGGAGGAGGAAGTTGATGA